>JAEEGJ010009100.1_pt1 | contig 26847 bp, 21 predicted proteins | sample 8958761 | NCBI WGS metagenome assembly JAEEGJ01 (sample SAMN16246546, study PRJNA631951) | gut metagenome | biome: gut microbiome; feature: rumen; material: RS-attached | host: Bos | place: Iran: Karaj | collected 2018-10 | reverse complement strand
TATCCTGCAAAATGACCCATTGACATACTTTTTTCGCCGATTTTTGACTCAAGCTGCTTAATCTCTCGCAATGCCTTTAAATACTGGCATCCCGAGAAATTTTATCCTGCAATTTGACCCATAGACCAAAAATTCCCCCAAAGTGAGTACTCTGGAGGAATGGTGGATGCAGGAGGGGTGATGTAGGTCTAATGATGTTCGAATCGACATCCCTATATAATTTCGATAAAACGCTCTTAGCGCCAGAAGCCGACGTATTTGGTGTCGGTGAGTCCGGGGGAGAGGCGGACAAAGACAACACCGTGAGGGGCGACTTCCGTCTCCCAGCGGTCTTTGCGCGCTACGGTGCCAAGGTCTTTCTGACGCCAAAGGTCATGCACGGTCTGCGTCTCCATGAGGCCGAGGGAATGAGGCACGAAGCCAATCTTCTTGGGCTCCTTAGTAAGGTTAAACATAGCCACCGCCAGCGAGCCATCCTCAAGAGGCTTGACGTAGGTAGCGTATGTCTGGTCTCCATACAGCTTAACGCCCTGGACGCCAAGCGGATCCTGGTTCACGTCAATCACCTCGCTGTTGCACAGGAGGCTCACCGTAAAGTCGTCCATCTCAGCCATATCGCAGCCAATCAGCATAGGTGAAGCCAGTATAGACCAAAGCGTTATGTGCGTGTATTGCTCGTCCGGAGTGAGTCCGGTCCAATGCGTCTTGGGACCCCATCCCACCTTGCCTACCACCAACATATCGGCATCGGGCCAATTGCCCGGACCCTTGAATCCGGCCCAGCGGTCCTGCCCGCCGAAGCCGATCTTGAAGACGCTCTCCCACGTGTCGCGTATGTCTCCGGTGGTGCGCCAGCACTCAGCATAATCGCGCAGATACGGCCCAAGCACCACCCTGGACGAATTGGAGATGGAGTAAACGATATCGCGCCCGGTAGCGAGCAGTGCTGCGCGCATATCCTTCAGCCACCAGACGTCGTTGATGTTCCAATCGTACTTTAGGTAATCCACGCCCCAGTCGGCCCATTGGCGCGCGTCCGCAGCTGCAAACGAATATTTGCCAAAGTACCATACAGAGTCACGCTTCATGCGGCTGCGATCCACTTTGTACACGCTGTCCACTATGCCAGCTTCCACCCAGGGGTAGATGCCCTCCGGATTGGGAGCCGAGCTCCCGATGTGCCCCGCATAGGTGCCGCACCAAGGCCCAGAGTAGATGCCCAGCTTAAGCCCCTCGGAGTGCAAGAAGTCCGCCAACTCCTTCATGGAAGGGAACTTGGAGTTGGGCTGTATAGCGTTGTACTTGCCGCCACGGAGCCCCTGCCAGCCATCGTCGATATTGATGTAGCTCCATCCGTAGTCGGCGAGGCCCTTCTCCAGCATGGCGCGGGCCGAACTCATCACCTTTTCCTGGCTGACGCTGTTTCCCCAGCAGTTCCAGGAGTTCCAGCCCAACGGGGGCGTGAGAGCGATGCGATCTCCGATGACGATACGCAGCTCCCGCTCGAACGAGCCGGCGGCATTGCTTGCGCGCAACAGCACCTTGTACGTACCGGCCTTGCTTGCACGGCCCTTGATGATGCCCTTGGAGGCGTCCAGCTTAAGACCACGCGGCAGTCCCTTGGCCTCAAAGTGAATGGGGCGTACTCCGGTGGTGGGGATGCGGAAGATGAATTCTGCCTTGGGACGGGCGCCGTAAATTTTGGGCCCGTTGATACGGGGAGCGTCAGGAGCTGGAGGGGTAAGGATGAATGCGGAATTATCCACGGCCTGATCCTGCGCCTGTGCGGAAAAAGACATGAGCGCCGCAAAAGAAACTACGAGCAAACAAAAGAAACGGTTCATATTGATTCAATTATGACATTAATAAATGTACTAATAAAATAAAATTTAACTTCGATTTTTGTTAATCCGTGGCAAAATTACATAATAATTCTCACATAAAACCACTTTTCACAAAACAATATTTAATTCCCCTGATAATATCGGAATACATGCTCATAACAGTTGCCTCAATCTTCCGTATCAGCTCTTCACGCTGGACTTCTTCTGTCTGTTCAAATCTGTTGTATACCATATCTTTATTGTTTAATCTCTAATGCTTTGAACACCCAATAAATAATAATTATACCTATCACATAAGCCACAAGGTCTGTCCAAAGGAATCCTTGTCCAAGCATCATGTGGCCGACAAATGTATCTCGGAATGACACAAGCCAAGGCCAACGTAACAGCTGTGAAAATTCCACTATAAATGAATGCGTCAGACTGACAATGGCTACTGTTCGTAGTTTTCTTTTGACAAGAATAATACGCCAAAAGCAGAAGACCATCATAGCCCAAAGCGCATCACCTGTCTCTTTAGGAAGCCAAGTGATGTGCCTGGAGTAAAGGCCTAATGGAATTAACACAACAATTCCTATCAATGATATGAGAATTTTTCTCTTCATTATTCTTCCTTGAAGACAAATTTTATTTGCGGAAACACTTTGCCTTCTTTCTCTAAGTCCTCCTTTGCTTCAGCAAGACATTCGTTCAAGTTTTCCTTTGCTTCTTCAATGGTTTTGCCTGTGGACGTTAGATAGCCGCCAAGTATTTCAGTCTCTGTCTGACACCAATAGCTGCCATCCTTTGCTTTCTCAATTGTTACTAATACTTCCATATCAATCTTATTTTAATACGATGGTATCTGACCACCTCGTAGTGGGGGTCTTACTCGTTGGGATTTGAACTGGACCTGGTCCAGAAATTTATGAATCATTGACATAGTATGATGCTATTGTGCATTCAAATAGGGTTTGAGGCGTTCTTCCGCCTTATGGATGAGGTCGTGCGTGCCGCTGCCGTCGACGACGTAGCGGATGACCATTTCTGCGTAGTCGAGGGCCTCAAGGAGCGACCCGTCCGAGGGTGAGGCGGCACGCAGACGGGCCACCTGCCCTTGCAGCGCAGCCACATCTTCAGGCTCTGCCAGCGAGGCGGGGCGCATGCCGTTGAGTATGGATGAGAGTGCCGCCGTTTCGGCGTCCACCTGTTCCTGTGTGGCCGACGGGTCGGAGAGCACGCTCTCGCTCTTCCTCATCTGAGCCGTCATGCGGCGCAGCCCGTGAGGGGCCCATTCGCGTCCCTCTTCCCGGCGGCTTCGGGCCAGGGAGAGCGCTTCGGCCAGAGCGTTGCGCTTCACTGTGCCTTTGGCGCTTTTCACCGCTCCGGCGTCCAGATAGTGTGTGGCTCTTCCGGTGTAGAGGTAGTCGGGCACGAAGCTTTGTCCGCCGTCCTGCGTCACCATCGCCAGCGGGCCGTGCATCCTGCAGGCCAGCCAGCGGCCGTCAACAGGGTCGGGGCCGTACCACAGATGGTAGCCGAAGGGCATCTCCAGCGTCACGCTGTCGCCCTCGGTCCACAGACGCTGCGGAATCTCGATATACGACGAGGGGCGCTCCTTGCTTCCGATGCGCTTCCCGCCCAGCTTCACGCAGAAATCTTTTGTGGCCCAATAGGGGACGCGCAGCCTGATGGTGACGGGCTGACGGCTTGTGATGCGGAGCGTGCCCCGCTGCATGGGCCAGTCGCCCTCCAGCTTCAGGCGCAGTCCTTTCTCCTGCCATTGCGCCTCAGAGGGCAGATAGAGATTCACCCAAAGCGTGTCGCCGCCCGTGTAGTAGCAGCATTCCTGATAGCGCACGTGGTTCTCGACGCCCGTGCCGCCGCAGCAGGTGGCTTGCGGCGTCTCGTTGCCGAAAGGCTTTTGGGCATCGGCGCCGACGGCGTATTGGTAGCACACGGCCCAGCGGTCGGGTGCGAGCGAGCCGACAATCTGGTTGGAGAGCAGCCTTTCGGCGTAGTCCATATAGCGGGCGTCGTCGGGGTTGTAGCAGCAGAGGTCGCGCGAGAGTTTCATGAGGTTGTAGGCGCAGCAGGTCTCGTTGATGTTCGGGTTGGGCAGCATGCTGACCATCTGCGCGTAGGGTTGCCGGAACATCTCGCCGTTGCCCACGCCGCCAGTGGCGTAGGTGTAGCGTCCCTGCACGAGATCCCAGAAGTGGGAGGCTACATTATAATAATATGTGTTCCCGTTGAGCCCGTAGAGCTTCAGCGCTCCGATGATCATGGGGATGTGCTGATTGGCGTGGCGTGTGCGGATGTCGTCGATGCCCCGCGAGAGCGGATCGTAGAAGACGGGCGCGTCGAAATATCCGGCGGCTTCCGTCAGCCGTTCTTTTTCCTCGGGCACGAGTGTGGCCAGTCGGGCCAGCACCTCCTGCATGCCACCCACTTCGCCGGCGATATACATGTTCCACATGCGGGCCCGCTGCTGGGGCGTCGTGCGGTAGTGCAGACGGTTCCACACCCAGAGACCCATGTCGCGCGCGATGAGGAGTGCCTTTCCGGCGGTCTCCCGATCGTCCACATATTCAGCGATGTCGCAGAGTCCGGCCAGCTGTTTGTGCACGCTGTAGTAGGGCGCCCACACCCATTCCTCGTTGTTGTAGGGGCGCATGGCTTCGATGAGGGCGCAGTGTTCCGCCGGAATGGCGTTGAGGTAGCCGTATCCGTAGTGACGGAAGTCGTGCTTGTAGTCGTCAAAAGCGGCCCACGTGCCTTTGGCTTTCGTGAGCGTTTCGCCCGGGAGCAGGTCGCGGGCCTCAAAATAGCGCCCGAGGGAGTCGCTCCAGACGAAGGTGCGCTCCTGGCAGCGGCGCAGCTCGTCCACCATGAGGCGCATCCGCTCCAAGAGGGCTTCGTGCTGCGCCTTGTGGGCCTCGTCGCAGGTGGCGTCGTAGGCCAGGGCGAGGGCCGAGAGCCAGTGTCCCGTGCCGTGTCCCTTGAGCTTGGTGGTGGGGGAGTCCCATCCGTCGGCGACGGCCATCCCTTCGGTCGTCAGTCCGTAGGTGTCGTGGTAGTTGTAGAGCTGCTGTGAGACGTCCATCGAGAGCAGCATCGCGATGTCGCGGTCGCGGTTGCGCGTGAGGATGTTGTCGCCCGTGAGGCGCACGCTCTTGAGCGAGAGCGGACGGGCCTTAATCTGCGGCAGGGCGTTCTCTTTCGGCGCGGTGACGAGGATGTGTGCCTTCACCGTCTTGCCGCTGCCGAGCAGCGTGCCTTCCACCTCATACTTGCTGCCGGCCTTCATCGCAGCTTCGGCCTCTTCCGTCTCTCTGGCGCTGTTGTCCCAGCGCACCTGCCGCCATTCCTTTCCGTCCCACAGGGCGGCGGGCAGCATCGGCACCGTACCTTCTTCCGCCGTCAGATGCAGATCGCCTCCGGCGAAGACGGTGGAGGAGAGACTCCAGAGCAGGAGCAGACAGGACAGCGTGCGTTTCATGCTCATTCCGTTTTTTTCAGATCGCTCCATTTGGGCGGATTCACGCCCATGAGGTGGCGCACAAAGAAGTCGAAGCGCTTGTGCTCTCCGTAGCTGCCGCCCATGGTGTGGTGTTCGCCCGGCAGCACGACCAGTTCAAAGTCCTTTCCGGCTTTCACCAGAGCGTTGACCACCTGCATGGTGCTGGCGGGATCCACGTTGTCGTCCAGTTCGCCCACGAGCAACATGAGCGGACGCTCCAGACGGTGGGCGTTCTCCACGTTGGAGCATTCGATGTAGCTCGAATCCACGGGCCATCCCATCCACTGTTCGTTCCACCAGATCTTGTCCATCCTGTTGTCGTGGCAGCCGCAGGCGGAGAAGGCTGCCTTGTAGAAGTCGCCGTGGAGCAGCACGGCGTTGGTGCTCTCCTGTCCGCCGGCCGAGCAGCCGAAGATGCCCACGCGGTCGATGTCCATGTAGGGATAACGCTTGGCGGCGGCTTTGATCCAGGCGATGCGGTCGGGCAGTCCGGCGTCTTTCAGGTTTTTGTAGCACACTTCCTCAAAGGCTTTGCCTCTGTAGGAGGTGCCCATGGCGTCCAGCTGCACCACGATGAATCCGAGCTCGGCCAGAGAGGAGATATACCAGTTGAAGCTCTGGAAATCCTTCGGCACATAGGCGTCGCCCGGGCCGGAGTAGATGTATTCGATGACGGGGTAGGAGCGGCTGGGGTCGAAGTTCGTGGGCCGGTAGATGAGGCCCCACATCGGCGTCTTGCCGTCGCGTCCGGGTGCGGTGAAGATTTCGGGCGCCTTCCATCCCTTGCTCTCTATCTTGCTGATGTCGGCTTTGGCCAGCACCTGAGGCTCGCCGCCGTCCACCGTCCTCAGGACGGTCACGGGAGCCTGGTCGGCTTTGGAGTAGGTGTCGACCAGTCGGGTGTAGCTCTTGTTGAACGTGGCTTTGTGGTTCGCCTTTTCGGGAGTGAGGTCGCGCAGTCCCTTGCCGTCCAGCCCCACCGTGCAGTAGTGCACATGATAGGGATCTTCGTCCTTGTTCATGCCGCTGGCGGTGAAGAAGATGAGGCCCCGCTCCTCGTCCACGTGGAGCACTTTCCTCACAACCCATTCGCCCCGTGTCAGCTGCTTCAGCGTCTTGCCGGAGGCCACATCGATGAGGTAGAGGTGGTTCCAGTTGTCGCGTTCGCTCATCCAGATCATCTGCGTGTCGCCCTTGATGTTCTGGCGGAAGTGGCGGCTGTAGTTGACGAAGGTCTTGCTCGTCTCTTCTATCACGCTGCGCACCTTTCCACTCTCGGCGTCCAGCGCCAGCACGCGAAACACCTTGTGGCCCCGCTCGTTGTATTCAAACACGAGGGTGCGGCTGTCTGCGAGCCATTCGGGTCCCCACAGGTCGTATTGGTTGCTGAAGAGCGCGTTGTCGGGGATGACGGCGCGTCCGGTCTTCACCTCGAAGATGCAGGGCGTCTTCTGCGTGCGCTCGTCGCCGGGTTTGGCGTATTCCTGCTGGTGCAGTATGGGCTGCAGCTGGCTCTTGGGCGACGACTCCACGTAGTACACGTAGCGCTTCTGGCTGACGGGACGGATGCGGCAGGCGGCCACGTATTTCCCGTCGGGGCTCCACTGGATGCGGGCGCTGTAGTAGGCGCCGAGGGTGCCGTCCAGCGAGAGGGCGCGCTCGTCTTTGCCGTCGCGTTGCGAGACGTAGACGTTGTCGTTCTTGATGTAGGCCACCATCGTGCTGTCGGGCGAGGGCACCGGTGCGCCCCATCGCTCGTCGTCTTCGTTCATCCAGTGGCGCTCGAGCTTCTGCGGGCCCTGCTTGGTCTCCGTGCGCCGCGTTTCGGGGCGGCGACGGGAGCGCTCCTGCTGCGGGGCGGGGTCGCTGTAGTATTTCAGCGTGTACGTGCTGTCGTCCTTCCATTCCACGCCGCTCACCCAGCCGCTCACCTGCGAGGCGGCAAATTTCTGCGGCAGCTCTGCCGCTCTGCGGTAGTCCTCCGCTGTGCCCTGTGCCCCAGCCGTGAGTGCGGCCGTCAGCGCCAGCGCCATCATGATGCCTTTTTTCATTTGCCTTCTTTCTAAGTCCTCCTTTGCTTCAGCAAGACATTCGTTCAAGTTTTCCTTTGCTTCTTCAATGGTTCTGCCTGTGGACGTTAGATAGCCGCCAAGTATTTCTGTCTCTGTCTGACACCAATAGCTCCCATCCTTTGCTTTCTCAATTGTTACAAATACTTCCATATCAATCTTATTTTAATACGATGATATCTGACCACCTTGTGGTGGGGTTCTTACTCTTGAAATCATGCTTGATGGCATTGGCAAAGACTTCGGCTTTTCCTTTGCCATCTTTCTTTGTGTATTGCTGGGAGCCTAATACCAAGGTCTCGCTACCGTTCACTTTGTTGATGTGGTCGATGGCGGCATCCAGCCGCTTCATCTTCTGGAACTGCTCGGCGTTATAGTCGAACAGGTCGGTCTGGACGGGACTGTTAGGGCCTACGCTCATGACTATTACGCCTGCTTTCTTGTACTTGTAGCCTGGGATGAAAATCTTCTGCAGGACTTCTGTGGCTGCCTTCGCTATCTCTATGGTGCTGCAGGTGGGCACGATGAGCCGCTTCTCCTGAAAGTTCCAGTACTGAGGCAGGTCCTCTCTGAAGACATTGGTATTGAGGAACACGCCGACAACGCCTGCAACGGTTTTCTGGGCTCTTAGCTTCTCAGCACATCTTACGGCATAGTTTGTGACGTGGGTTTTCAGAGTTTCAAAGTCGCTCACCATGCCATTGAAGCTTCGGCTCGTGCAGATGCTTTTCTTCTTAGCCATCTCTTCATTGGGGACTGCATCGATGCCGTTCAGTTCTTGCCAGGTACGATATATCACGATGTTATTGAAGATGTTCCTTACCCAATCGCCGTGATGCTGGGCAAAGTCGTAGGCTGTCTGTACGCCTAAGGCCTGCAGCTTGGCAGCATAACGCCTGCCGATGCCCCACACGTCTTCTATGGGATAGAGCTTCAGAGCCTTCACGCGCTTCTCTTCGGTGTCTATCATGCAGCAATGGCGATAGCCTGGGTACTTCTTTGCGAAGTGGTTTGCCAGCTTTGCCAAGGTCTTCGTCGGACCAAGACCGATGCTGACTGGCATTCCGACACTCTTCTTGATGCGCTGGTGAAGGGTCTCACCCCATTCCTTCAGCTCTTTGTTGTCTGTATTCTCCAGTCTGTCGAAATAGACAAAGCACTCGTCGATGCTATATCTGAAGTATGCTGGAGCTTCTTGCTTGATGATTTCCACGATTCGGCCTGTCAGTTCTCCATACAACTCATAGTTGCTGGAGAACACAGCTATCTTCTCGTTCGGAAATTGCTGGGCAAGCTGGAAGTATGGAGTTCCTGCTTTGATGCCCATCTTCTTGGCTTCGTTGCTGCGGGCTACGACACAGCCATCATTGTTGCTCAACACAACAACGGGCTTACCGTTCAGATCTGGGCGAAAGACTCTTTCGCACGAGACATAGCAGTTATCACAATCAACGATGCCGTACATTTCAAAAGTTGATGTATTTTATAGGGTTGGCACTGAAGCCATAGTATGATTGAACATCCTTCCCAAGATAATCTGAATTGGAAAGTTCTGTGCCTACAAACATTATTCTTCCCTCACGTTCTTCAGAAATCATCCATTCCTGAGGAATATAGACAGCAATAACTATCCCCTTTTCTATAGCTAAAACGTGAGTGGCTTGAGAAGCCTTTTCTATTCGGGCCTTCCAATACTTCCTTGTCATTTCGTATAGGTTCTCGCGTTTTACCTTGCCAACTTTCACGCAAAATAGTCTATCTCCTGATTTTGGTATCAATCCTTCTGCTTTGCACATAACTTAACTTTAAACTTTATTGGTTTTAATTCCAACTTTTCTTTTTCTATGAAAGGATTTTGAATTATCCATATTTTGGGATATTCTGTCATTATCTCATAAACAACATAAAGATAATAATCCTTTCCATATTTTTTTGCCATTTCAAGTTCGTTCGCAGTATAATAGAAATCCATATCACCACACTTTCGGCTTGTTGCTTTTACTTCTATATAACGAGGCGTACCGTCTTTATTTACGGAGAGAATATCATAACCATAAGCATCGCTTTCTCGTGAAACCCATTTAATTTTTCTTTTTGCGTCTTTAATACTAATTGATAATTCCTCCTTTATACGTTTCGTCTCAGCTTGAACAACAATGCTTTCACCTCTATCGCCTAATAATTTATATTTATGTGCTTCTTTCTCATAATCTACTGATGAATGACTTGAAGGAGCCTTTTTATTCTCTGTTCCTTTAGTTACAACGAGTTCCATATTTACAAATGTATAATCTTCGACAGTTGGAAACTCCATTTCTCTTTCCATCGGATGAACAGCACGATTTTCATCTTTTATTGGTGCCTTGGGATAATCTCTCCACAAAAAGGTTGCAAACATATTTACACTCCATTTCTTCATGTCTGCATCTTTATTTTTAAATTCAAGGAGAGCTTTCCTTTTGTATATTGGATCTTGCTTCATCAAATCCTTGTTGTCTAAATCCAAATGCCTGAGATAATGGTCTAGATGGTCTTCGCATAATATGTTAAGATACTTTTCTGGAAAATATGTTGAAAGTATTTTCCCTTTGAACATTGTTGATATAGGACTATTTATCATTGCATCATAGTCTTCTGCCTCGCCAGCTTCCAACAATGCTAATATCTCTTGTTTTATATTTGCAAAAGCTTCTTTTGCTGATTTTCCAAATTTTTTTATGAAAACATAATCTTTTTCCTCTTTTCCATAATAAACTCCAAACTTCTTGGATGTTGATCCGGTAAAGTTACCTAACTGAGCCAATGAACGTTCTAATATGTAACAGAAAGTATCTTTCTTTTCTTTTCCAATTACATATTCATCTAAAGTCATAGATGCTATCTTATTCCTGTTAAATTTTCTAACAAATTCAGCACGACGTTTATAAATAGCGCTATAATCTTTTTCTAATGAACGCAAGGGAAACTGTTCCTTTGCTCTTTGAAGTTCCTGATAATTCATAACTATGATCTTTTCCAGTTTTTAATTGTCCATACTACTACGCCCCAAACCTCGAACTCGTCATACTCTTCTACACGGATGGGGGCGTACTTCTTATTGGCTGGGCGCAGTTCGATGTAGCCGTCTGCCTTGTGCTTCAAGTCAAGGAACTTGATGGTGAACTCGCCATTCACATAGCCTACTACGATGTCGCCATCCTGGGCTTCGAGGCTGCGGTCTATGACTGCTATATCTCCGTCGTCGATTCCGGCATCCTCCATACTGTCACCATCTACTCTGCCGTAGAACGTGGCTTCAGGATGCCTGATGAAGTCCCTGTTGAAGTCAAGGCTCTCCCGCATATAGTCCTGGGCCGGAGAGGGAAAGCCGGCCTTTATCTGCGGAGCCAAGAGGAGTTCGAGCTGTATGTCAAACTCGCCTTTGTATATTTTCATTCCTGACATGTACTTTCTTCTGTAATTATGACACAAAATTAAGCATTTTGTTTGAATTTCCGAGCAGAAAGTTTCGGATTTGATAGGTTTGAGAACGCAAAATTAAGTTTATTGCATAGAAATTAACTCTGCGTTATTATTTTTAAATAAAAATTTGATAACTTTGAACGCAAAAATTATATTTCTACAAAATGAAACAGAAAGAAATCATAGTTGCAGACCTAATTAAGAAATTACAGACATTAGAAGGTTTGTCAAACGATGAGCGAAGTAACCTTATAGGCCTCCTTCGCCAGCGCAAGAAGTATGGACTTGTGTGGGAGGATAAGCCCGAAGACGTAGAGGAACGGCTTCGCGAGGAACTTCCCGTGCTTCGAGAAATGAAAGACAAGGCTATTATTAGCAACGAGCCGGATGCCCCAAATCATATTTTAATAGAGGGTGACAACCTCGAAGCACTCACAGCCCTCAGTTACACCCACGAGGGGAAAATTGATGTTATATACATCGATCCGCCATACAACACGGGCAACAAGGACTTCGTCTATAACGATTCGTTTGTCGATTCAGAGGATTCGTATCGTCACAGCAAGTGGCTTTCGTTTATGAACAAGCGAATGAAGATTGCAAAAAAACTCCTCTCGGACAAAGGCGTTATCTATGTATCTATTGATGATAATGAACAGGCAAACCTGAAACTGCTGTGTGATGAGATATTTAGGAACTTTGACTTTGTAGCAACTATACCTTGGAGGAAAAGAACTGCAAAAGCAGATGTTCCACATTCTTTGTCGCAAGATTATGAATGGGTGTTATGTTATGCTTCTCAAAATTTTAGAGCTGGTATAGAAAAGGAAACAAGAAGATATTTTGAAACTCCTGATTTTCCAAATAAGCCTTGGCGGATTCATGACCTCACAAAACAAACTAGTGCAGAAGAAAGACCTAATAGTTTCTTCACGATTATAAACCCCAAAACAGGAGATGAATATCCTGCTAATCCAAATAGAACATGGGCCATTACTGAAGAAACTTTTAAAGATTACTATGCTATTAATAGGATCGTTTTCCCAGGAGACTATGATTTCCTTCACATATCAAAACCTGCTTTACGATACTGGAAGGAGGATGACGAAAAAAAAGCTGGTGGCTTATTTGGATATACAACAGTAAGTACAGACCTACCCAAGGAGGTTGGTATGACACAAGATGGAACTAAAGATATAAATGAAGTTTTTGGAAATAAAATATTTGGTTTCCCCAAGCCGCTTTCACTTATAAACTATATTCTTAAAGTATCAACACCACAAGCAAAAAAAATAACCATCCTTGACTTCTTCGCAGGCTCTGGCACCACTCTCCACGCTACGATGAAACTGAATGCTGAGGATGGAGGCCACAGGCAATGTATCCTTGTGACGAATAATGAGAATAATATCTGCGAAGAGGTGACCTATGAACGAAACAAGCGAGTAATTAATGGCTATACTACTCCTAAGGGAGTGGAAGTGGCGGGATTAAAGGCAAACACTCTACGTTATTTCAAGACTGACTTCATTCCTCGTGAAAGGACACAGAAGAACATGAGAGATTTGGTAGCTGCTGCCACAGACCTGCTCTGCATTAAGGAAGATTTGTATGAAGAACAGAACACGTTTGGCCGCTTTAAGCTAAAGCCGCACTTGGCTCGCCACTTCAACAACGGACTGAAACACATGCTAATTGTCTATTGCGAGGAACTGATAGACGAGATAGCGGAGGAGATAAAGAGAATGGACTTTGTCGGAAAACGCCTCAAGATTTATGTCTTCTCTCCTGGTCGCTATGCCTTCACAGATAACTTCCGCGAGGTGGAGGACAAAGTGGAATTAGTTGCCCTTCCTGCTGCTATCTATGATGCTTATCAGAAAGTTTTGCCTAAACGCAGGGAGAAACTGTTTGAGGAAGAGAATCCTGAAACGGATTTCCAATCAGACTTGTTTGAAGGACAAGAGGAAGGAGGCGAAGCATGAAAGAGCTGAAATTTCAACAGAAGGCTGTTCGCAAGTTGGTAGATGAAGTCATAGACCTGCTGCGTTTGTCAGGGAACAGGATGAAACTCATCTTTAAGGCACCTACAGGGGCTGGTAAAACTGTTATGGCCTCGCAATTGCTGGCAGACTTGACGGAAGAACTGCAATCAAGAGGCGACAGTCCTTATCAGCAGGTTGCATATATTTGGATAGCTCCCAACAAACTGCACCAGCAAAGCTACTTCAAGATGAAAAGCTACTTCACAGAGTCGCGCTTATTGAAACCTGTGATGTACGACGAAATAGACCAAAGCGAAGGCATAATCAAGCCTGGCGAGATACTATTTGTGAATTGGGAGAGCATCAACAAGGAAAAGAATGTTATGGTGCGTGATTCAGAACAGAATGCTTCGCTCTATGAAATTACTCGTAGGACACAGGAAGAACAAGGTTTGCCCATCATAGTTGTTATTGACGAGGAACATCTGTTCTGGTCAAAGACTGCAGACAAGAGTGCAAATGTCCTGCAAAGAATCAATCCCAAAGTAGAGATTCGCTTATCAGCGACTCCCAAGTCTAGCTCTGATCATATAATAACTGTGAATCGCCAAGAGGTTATTGCGGAAGAGATGATAAAGAAGCAGGTTGTGCTGAATCCTGACATTTCCAAAGGCTATAGAGATGAGAACGAATTGAATATTCATCTTATCCAATGTGCTTTGGAGAAACGTAAGCTTTTGGCAGAAGCATACAAACAAGAGGGCACAACCATAAATCCCCTGCTGCTCATCCAATTGCCAAACGATACGAGCGAGAGCATGACCTCTGAAGATTTAGCAATTGTAGATTTGGTGAAGACATATTTAAGAACTGTTCAAGATATCACAACAGATAATCAAAAGTTGGCTATTTGGCTATCTGGAGAGAAAGTAAATCTTGAAGGACTGGAACAGCCTGACAATATGACTGAAGTGCTCTTGTTCAAACAGGCAATCGCGCTCGGTTGGGACTGCCCTCGAGCAGCTGTATTGCTGATATTCAGAAAGCTGGAGAGCAATCAGTTTACCGTGCAAACAGTTGGAAGAATACTACGAATGCCTGAACAGAAGTTCTACAAAAATGATTTGCTGAATGTGGGCTATGTTTATACAGATATCAGTAAGGACCAAATACAGATAGTCGCAGAAGATATGGACTACCTGAACAAGGATGCATTACAAGCTGTCCGCAGGGAAAACCTGAAAAACGTAGCTTTGCAATCTTATTATAGCGTTTATAAGAGTAGTGACCGTAACCGATTGGGGCCTGACTTCAAGAGGGTACTCATGGGTTGTTTCAAAGAAAACTGGCTTGTTGAGTGGCAGCAATACAAGTTCAGTTTCTTTGACGAAGAAGACGACCCACAAGAACAAGAAAACTTCGCAATAAAGAACGTGGAATTGGTGAAAGAGAAAGAAAACATCAAATTCGACGTAATGAGTATAGGAGTCAAAGTTCCAGAAGATTTAGTATTCCAGAACGAACAAGGTATTATTGACATAGAAGGGAAAAAACATGAATTTGCAAAGAGTGCTGGTGAGGTACGTCGTATCTATATAGACTATTGCCGTTCACTATTAGGCAGTTTCGAAAAGGCTCATAGTACAGATGTACTGGCAGGATATTTGCTGCAAGCGATGGAGGAGCTTTTCGAACTGTTTGAGATAGACGCCATGAAGGTGATACTCTATCATACAAATAAGCCTAAATTTACGGACATTATCACCAGAGCACTTGCCATTTATGAAAGGGAGCTTCAGAAGCGTCAGAAAAAAGCTAAGGAACGCGCCTTCGAAGAATACACATGGGAAGTGCCTGCGGAACGCCTTTACAAGGAAAGTACACATCATGTTATGCCTAATGTGGAGGATCATGCACTTCTTCCATTCATTGAGCTGAATACTGCGTCTTCTCCAGAACTCCGTTTTACAGAATACTTAGAGGCAAACAAAGAATATATTGACTGGTGGTACAAAAACGGTGACGAAGGTAAGCAGCATTATAGCATACCATATATAAATTCGAAAAATGAGAAGTCGCTGTTCTATGTCGATTTTGTGGTTAGAATGAAGAGCGGACAAGTTTTTCTTTTCGACACTAAGACTGAAAACAGTGACCCAGAAGCACCTAACAAACACAATGCTCTTATTGATTATATGGCAGACAAAGGATTGCTTGGAGGTGTTATCGTTGAAAATAAAGATGTGTGGCACTATTCTCGCTTCCACATCGAAAATACGTCTGATGTCCGAGGTTGGGAAACTTTCTTCCCTGACAAAGCATGAAATAAACTTAAATACATCGAAATATGGCAAGAGGATTAGACCGTGTTTTTCTCCACTACGGAGTAAGACAAGAAGACATGGAAATTATTGAACAGTCATGTCGCGATTGCGACATAGACCCGGAATGGCTTAAAGAGTATGTGTTGATGCCTTGCAACAAAGAGCGCGAGGCCATTGAGGATGAACGCAAGTTGAACAAGCTTTTGAACAAAGCACTTAACGCCTTACCATCATGAAGATAAGCAGAATCTACGCAGAGAACTACAAGACCTATCGTCATCTGGACCTTATTCTGGAGGTTGACACTGATAGGCCTATTATTCTTATAGGTGGAGGAAATGGTTGTGGTAAGACTACTCTTTTTGATGCAATCTACCACGCTCTCTATGGTCTGACTATAAAAACGCCTAAACAATTCGATGAGTTGTTTAATGCTGGCGTTATGCTCGAACCTGACTTTAGAGGTGGCGATATCATCCTTCAAGTTGATTTCTCCGGAATGGTGCTTGGACACGAGCAACAGTACAATCTGAAACGAACATATCGAGTCGTTAACGACCATGTTGTGGAAAGTGTGCAATTAAAGATGGGTGGAAATACTTTCACATATGGCTCTGCCCAGCCTGCTTCACAAAGAGCACAGAATGAAGAAGTAGTACGCAAGATTATTACAGCTAATCTTCCACCGGAATTAAGTACATACTTCTTGTTTGATGCAATGAAAACAAGTGACCTGCTGAAAGAAGAAAAGATAAATGCACTTATTGAAAAGAACATCAATTCTGTGATGGGTTTCAATAAATACATTCAATTGAGACACAGTGCATCTTCTTTGCTTGAATCAAAAAAAGCAGAACGCTTAGAAAATGAAAACACACGTAAAGAGTATGAGCAGTTGGTGAAGGATCGCAAGTCTAAACTAGACGAAAAAGAACGTTGCAACACAGAATATGCTCAGAAGTTGGCTTACGCAAATGAAAACAAAGAACAATATGAGCAGGTTCAACAGGGGCGCAATGCTGATGATGTCACACGCGACAAAATGAGACAAATAGAAGATTCTCTTACATCTTTTATTAGACAAGAAAAGGATTATAGAAAAGAAGCGAATGACATATGTTGCGACCTTGAAACAACTGTCATATATCCTAAATTAGCAGATGTCATCCGAACAGAGATAGAAGTTGTATTACACGAAAAACAACGCGCCACACAAGCCAAAGATAATCAACTTTCAGAAGAACAAATCAAGGATTTGACAACAAAGATTGTTCATTACATCGAACAACAGGAAGGAAAGCCTGAAGGAACATTCGACATTTCCTTTATAGTAAAGAAGATGGTTGAAAGTCAAAATAAAGGCGATGTTGAAGATGAGTATTCTTTCTTATCCGAAAGTGAAGTTAAGATTTTAGAATCTTTAGTAAACTCTTCCTCTGTTAATCCGTTTGTTTCTCTGGACGAAAAACGAGAGAGATTGAATAATGAGCGAGCAGAACTTCCACGACGCAAGCAACAGCTCGATGACTATAAGCGAGCAATTGGAGGTCATGATTATACTATAATCGAGCTCTATGAGAAAAACAACCAACGTATTGAAGAACTTAAAAACAACATAGCTCAACTTGACAGGGAGATAAAAGATCTTGGAGATAAGATAGCCAAATACGACTATGATATACCTCAGGTACCAGACCCCAAATATGATATGCTATGCAAGTTGCCAGATTTCTTCAAGGATCTTTCCCAAAAGCTACTACGTGCAAAAAAATCAAGCATTGAACGCATGATGTGTGAAGAGTTGAACCAGAATCTCGTAGTATATGCAGGAGTGATTGGAAGAGTTGAATTGTCTAGTGAAAACAGTGAAGAAATCTCTTTCAAGTTCTTCCACAAGAATGGTAATGAAATTTCTATAAACCAACTTAATGCCGGTGCCAAGCAAACTGTCATGCAAGTGCTGCTCAAAGTACTTTATAAACTTGGAGACTATGAGCCACCAGTAATGATAGATACGGTTATGGGTGTGCTTGACAAAGCAAGCCGAGAAGTTATACTTGAACATTACTTCCCTGATTTAGCTCACCAGACAATACTACTTTCTACAGATACGGAAATCACAACGGAACACGATTTCCAAAAGATTGAAGCATATGTCTCTCGAACCTATACACTGCATAGAGACAAGGAAGCTCAATGCACGAATATAAGCGATGATTATTTTGGACTTAAAACGAACAAACAATGAGCAACATACAATCTCTAATCATCAACAAAGCGACTGCTATTGAAGGTATGCACGGCCGTATTCAAGATGTTAAATCCGCATTAGAACAGCGTATAAACCTCAATGAATATTCAGAAAACGTGCAAACTGTAGTGCTAAACTATAGTGTAGTATTGCGCATTTGTCTTCTTGCTGGCCTTAGTGACAAATCACAAAGGAGTGTTGAAGACGTGGAAAGCTTTAATTTAAAGGTGGATAATACACCGTATGCAACGACATTCTTCACAAAGGCCAATATTGGCAACCTTTTTGCTGTCCTAATTAAATTAAGGTATCATGATGTAGAAGCAAATTGGCAAGAAGGCCGTTGGATAAGTAAGGTCGTAGGTAGAGAAATCTTGCGAGGCAGAGAAATTCTGTTGAAAGAAGGAGGCATAGATAATTGGCTTAGGTTTGTTCCGCAAAAAGGAGGAAAAACTGCTAATGACATACCCGTTCTGAACTTGAACATCGGAGAATACGAAAATGGAATCAATGCTTCTCTTGATATTAACAGTAAAGAAGTTGCAAACACCCAGATACTTGTAGCTGGAACAACAGGTTCTGGCAAAAGCAATCTTCTTGCAGTTCTTATTCACGAAATTCGCTCGGCATCGTCTGATACTCACTATCCAGTTAACTTCCTTCTTTTTGACTACAAAGGAGAGTTCTCTGACCCACAACATGAGTTGTGGTTAAGCCTCTTCAATACAGACCGCACTGCCATTCTAAATCCGATCGAACGCCCTCTACCTTTTACTCCATTCAAGGACTTTACAGGGAAGCCTATAAATGAAGTTAATCTTTACGCAACAGAATTGTCCTCAGCCCTTAGCGCAATTAGTCACACATCAATTAGCGCAAATATGGACAATCGTCTGAGCACAGCAATCGTAAACGCATACAAGTCAAAAAATCTTAGGCCTGTCACATTCCAAGAAATTTTAGACAATTATAGAGAATTACTTCCTGAAAAACAGCAGGATAAAGCCGATAGTATCGTTTCTGTTTTAAGTCAGTTGGTAAACAACCATATATTTGCTGAAGAAGATAATATAGACTTACTAAACGACTCTTATATTATCAATTTGGGAAGATTCCCCAAGGACGGACCAATGGCTAAGGCTATAGTATATTTTGTGGTATCAAAGCTGAACAACATATACGAATTATTACCTCCGCAAGCCTCAAACAAAGAACGTGTTGAACTTCGTCATTTTACAATAATTGACGAGGCTCATTATATGCTTGACTTTGATAACCGTCCTTTGCGTGAATTGATTGCAGTAGGGCGTAATAAAGGAATGAGCATCATCCTAGCCACACAAAATATGGAGAGTTTCAAAAGCAAGTACTTTGATTTCTATGCTAATGCTCAATATCCCCTTATCATGCGACAACAGCAGCAAAATGATACCGTACTTCGTGATTTGTTCGGCGTTTCATCAGGTTCTGCTTTGCAGGAAATCAAACAAGCTATTGCAGGTCTTCAAAAGGGTGAACTAATAACTAAAGACGCAGAAGCAATGGCTTTAGGAATTGGTAAACATTGGCAAAAGATAAAAATAACTCATCTTATATAATGCTTTTGTTATATGGATGCAAATAAGCTTGAAGCAACAAGAGCTGGGATTTCCATGTTGAAAGAACTTGGTCTTCCTGTTAATGTGGAACAACTTCAAAATTTGAGAGAGCAAGAAGCTCAGTTTCTTAGCGAGAATGTTGTTCCTAAGATTCAATCACAAATACAAGCCCTTGTCGAGCAGATACACATTCCATTTGAACTATATGTTGAGTATCAATACGGAAAACCCGTTCAAGTAAGATTGGTTGAAAAAGAAGGTTCTATAAAGCCTCGGAAGACTAAAGGTAAAATTCTTACAAATAACGAATATTCTTCTGCAGATATACAGAAAGCATGGGAGAAATCTATCTCATCATTGCCTAAAGGACCTGTAATGTATAAGCTTTTGACTACTCAGAAATATGGTTCGCTATCCCAACTATTGAAAGGTATTCAGGCAAATGACATGATGCAATACACATCTTCATTATTTGAAATGCTAAATTTCCCGACTTCTGGCAAGGTCACTCCTAGAGAGTTCATAGACATGCTGGAGCCTGAACAATTTATTCTCGAAAATTCGAAAGATGGTTCTTCACGAAAAATTATTCTATGGAAAAAGGGGCCAAAAATGGAAACCTTAGAAGATGGAACACGAACAAAAGTTTTCGAAAAAGACGGAGTTACTCCAGTATTGGTTGACAAAATAAAGAGAGTTAAAGACGAGCATTGGTCACTTAAAGTATTATGTGACTTAATGTTTCAAAAAAATTACTTTGCTCAAAAACATTTAGTTGAACAAACGCAATAGTCATTTATGAATCGTTGATAAATATCGAAGGTTATGGACAAACTAAAAAAAGCATACGAAGCAGTCGAAATGCTAAAAGCTTTAGGGCTACCCATTAGTTCTGATCAAACAATAGCCATCGCTCAGATGGAAAGGCAGTATTTAAGAGAAGAAGTCATTCCACTCATTGCCCAAGAAATGGGGCCACTTGTTGAACTTATGCAAAACAAATTCAACATGGAGGTAACATATAGTAAAGAAGATGGGCTGGATATTCAATTGGTAGATAAGAAGCCCATTCAGGCAAGTCTATTTCCTTCATTAGAGAAATCTTCTAAGCGACAGCGCAAATATATCATTAAAGTCATATTTCCTGATAATCACATGTCTTGCAGTAAGATGGTTTGGGAAACGCTTGTAGATGTCGTAAGATATGCAGGAGCAAGAAAAGTCATGGACTTAGGTATTTCCATATTAGGAGACAATTTAGTTTCATCAGAGCTGCATGACGATGAACGTTATAGAGCTGGGCAAAAAGAAGTGGAACCTGGACTTTATGTGTGTACCTATTCTTCTACAGATGTCAAATTAGAACAAATTCGAAAAATCAATAAAGACTTAAATCTAGGGTTAAGAGTAGAAAGAATAATTTTAGAGAATTAAATAATATTCTAACTTTAAAAAGTATATCATTTAACCAGTCTGATATTCTCTTAAGTATTTATCAGTGCAGATCATATAAAGCTATTCCAGCGATTATGTCCTGAGAAAACAGAATATTATCTACCACTTATGTCTCAAAATAAATATATAGGAACAACTGAAGCTGCTCAGATGACTGGTCTCTCAATTAAAGAGATCTTAGGTCTGTTACACGATGGTACGATTCCTTCGCACAGAACTCGCAGGGGGCATTATCGTTTCTTGCCTGAAGAACTGGAGAATTTAGGCCTGGTAAAACCGAAGGCTGAAAGCCCTATTGTGGAGGAAAAATTAGAGGAAGAGGAGCCTTTTGTGGAAGAAGCAGTGGAGGAGGATGGTTTCTCTTATATTCAAGATGAAGAGCACTTTACAGAGATTTTACCAAAGATGGCTGAGGTAAAGCACTGTCTGAAAATTGCAACAGCAGATTTACAAAACATCAGCGTACCAGTTAAGATATTGAGGGATAGTAAAATGTTTAAATTATGCGACCTCTTTCTATGGCTCGTTGAAAGAGGTGTGCACGTTCAAGTTGTTAGCATGAAGCCTTTGGGATTCTTCAATAACGCGAAGAAAAATTGTCCTCAACTCTTGGACCATCCACTCTTTGAACTTCGGCTCAATGAGCACAATCACATGAAGATGTTTATCTTTGATAATGAATGTGCGTATTTTGGCTCGGCTAATATAACCAGTGCCGCTATTGGCAGACGAGTCCATAAACAACGAAACTACGAGGCTGGAATGCTTGTATGGGGCACAAATATGATGAAAGTGCCACTACAGCATTTTGGATGGTCATGGAATGATCCTTGTATTATAAAACACACATGGAAACGATTCGCTGCTAAAGCAAAGGAATTAGAAAAAATTATTGAAGCAAGAAACGGAAAATGAATGCATAAAATATGTTAGGAGTTTAGAGGAAGTGCGGATATTTAACTCCTCTTGGTATTCCTGACACAGCAGAAATGACAGCGCAGGATGTTGAGCGAATGAGAGAGAATCGACGTCGGGCAAAAGATCGTCCTGTTGTGATGAATAATGTTAATTATAACCCTGCATATAACTTATCTAGGAAAATCCTTAAATTGTAAACACTATGGCAGACAGTAATAAAACTCCAATTTGGCTTCAACTTAGGAAAGAATATATAGATGATAACTTTACAAGTCTAATCCCTTACTTACAAGAGAAATCGGCAAGTCAGGATAAGGATGATTTTTATAAAACGACACTGGAGCTGCTGAAGCAACGTGTGGATGATTTGATAAATGAATTGGCTGTTAAGCCTCTATTTTCTGACAAGAATGACAGGAAGCAATCCATATTTAATATCAATCTGCTCGCTGTCCTGCTCCTTGTCGAACCCAATACGCAATTAGGTATATCTGCCTACATTGCTATGATGAACGAATTGAGGACATTACATCCTAATTTGTCTGATAAGATTATAGCTGCTTCCATGAATAGACTAAAACATGAGAATGTTACTGCTTTAGGCTTTACATGGGGTGATTTATCAAAAATTGGAACTGAGTTGTTCGCTCATAATGCTTGTACCAATGCTCGGTATGATAGCCTACTGAAGAAACCGCTTTTCTTACCAAATTACGGCACAGCTATTTTAACAAGTGACGGCATCTTCCTTACACACGAGGTACGCACCGAGGCTAAAAAGCTGATTACCTCTGGTGCAAACTCACTTGATACTGGAATTGGTGTCACTCTTAGAAGTAAATCTTCTGAAAAACTCAAACAGAGCTTAGAAAACGACATGGTGGGAATGGACGAATATACTAAAGATTTCGTCATAGAACAATATAAGGCACAAAACAAAAAAGAGACAAAACTACTGAAGAACTTCGAGGAAGGAGACGAAGTTTATATCAAGATAACGAAGATAGACTACAAAGGAACGGTTCATGTCGAAACAATTGACCCTGGGTATAATAAACTCGAAGGCGTTTTGAAATGGGAACATTACAGCCTGATTTATTATTATACCGATACGCTATATGAGTATTTTGAAGTGGGAGATTTGTTCAAGGCTACAATCACTGACAGTAATAAGCCAACGTTCTCATTGGATGCACAATTCGTTCGTTTCCTCGTTGAAGACACTAAAGCATACCAAGCAGAACGTGGTGATGTGTTTTTGTGCAAACTTATTGATGATAAGAGTAAGAGGCAAGGCTGGATTAACTCTTATGGTGTCGCTTTTTACGCCGACAGCAATCCTACATATAAAAAGGGCGATTTTGCATTGCTTGAAATAACCAATTATGGAAAAGGTGCATCTTATGGTGCCATCAATGCCAAAATATATGGTGACACAAGTGATTCCTTTGATGAAAGGACTATTCGCAAAGAATGTATAAGAGCATTTGCTGAAGACACAGAAGAGCCAGTTTTCAAAAAGGAAGAGGAAGTCCTTGAAGAACTTAGCCCTAATGTGCTGAGACTCTTGCTCCGCCAATTGTTCGAACATCAGAAAACACAGCTCAATCCTGCCGACAGATTCAGACTCCAAGCCAATGCTATAGTTATGGCAGAATTGATCGGCGACGAATTGGCTGCTTCGTTTATTCGATTTGAAAGTAGCTATCTGAGAGCACTTGTACAGTTCGCAAATAATCAAGACATCAGTGACGTTAAGATTATTCCTGATTCTGCTTATTCTAAAGCTTTTTCTACACTATTACGTCTGTCTGTTATAGACATTCTTAAAGAGTATGGGAAGAAAGAAAACTCCGAAATTCTGGCAAGAACTATTTCGGATTTTGAAGATGGTATTCCTGTACTTGCTAGATTAGCACGTCTTGTGCAAACAGCAAATTCCATGCAGGGGACACTGTCTGATGCTGCCATAAATGTCATTCGCCGTGAGATAATCAAGACACTGTCACTGGAAACAGAAAATGATGCTGACCTTGAAGCTGATAGCGGCACATACCTGGGCATTGAAAGTGGTACCGTTGAGTTTAAGACATCAATGGTGTTCCCACCGGACAAAGACAAGCACATGCAGGCTGATGAGTCTCTGCAAAATCACAATGTCCTGAAAGGTATCTGCGCCTTCCTTAACTCTATGCTTGGGGGCACTCTCTATCTTGGCGTAAACGACCAAGGTTATATAACAGGTATTGAGGCTGATATGAAGCATTTGCGAATTCAAACTATAGATTCATACCTGCGTTATGTCCAGGATATTATAAAAGCATATTTGGGTGTGGATTCTCTGACCTATATTCGCATTGAACCGCTCTATGAAAATAGAGTCGTGGCAATCCATGTTGAACCTCACCCCTATCGCCTTGTGGAGCTTTCTAATAAAGCATACCTTCGTGTAAATGCTGAGTCCCGTGAAATGCCTGAGAAAGTTCGTGAGGAGATTATTGCTCGTAAAGTATTCAAAGACAAGAACCGCGCTGCTGCAATATCAATGCTTCAGCACGCCTGCTCTGGAAGAAAGTGTGTAATACTACACAACTATTCTTCATCGAATAGCGGAACAATCAAAGAACGGAAGGTCGAACCCTATGATGTTAGGCCTGAAGATGGATTGTTCTTTGCGCTTGACTACAAAGACTTTACAAGCAAGGTGTTTAACATCAACAGAATAGGATATGTCGAGGTTTTGAAAGAAGAATCATGGAAATATCCTTCTTCACACAAAAAGGACATCCTCGTTGATGTTTTCCACATGTCAGGCACTGAGCCTACTCATATCAGCCTGCAATTAGACCTTATGGCTAAGAACCTCCTGATTGAAGAGTTTCCTGCATCAAAGGATTTTGTCAAGCCACATAAGGGCGACGACAATATCTGGTACTTCGATACTAACGTATATAGTATGGAAGGTATTGGACGCTTCTTTATAGGACTTGCTAAGCATATAAAAATTCTCGAAGGCGAGAAGCTGAAAGCTTTTGTTAAAGATTACGTTTCCTCTCTTTCCTTCTAACAATTGTCATCGCATGGTTTTAAATTTCGACACTACCATTCATGATTTACTGAGGCAGAAAAGGATTTCTCCTCGGACTTACCATAGTTTTGTTAATGCAAGACTTGAAACTATTGGTAGTATCATTGATAGTATTAAAGAACCTGCTGATTTGTTGAAAATTCCAGGATTTGGTCCTAAGTGCTTATATGAGTTTAAGCCTATCTTGGAAAATGCTATTCGTGAAAATAAAATCATAACTCCTGAAGATAAAGATAAGGAGCTTGAATCGCTTGGGGAAAAAACTATTGCTATTATTAATGACGCATACAAAATATTTATCGATGGCGAAGACAAAATAAAAGATTACCTAAGAAAACAGTTTCCCCATCCTTACGACTTGCACAGCCTGATGATGGGCGAGATAGACGAAATACTAAATGTCGCTGAAGGTTTTTCCCAGGACGAGAACATTGAGATACGGAAGTTATACCTTCAATATCTTGAAGAAGTTATTCAGAAACTGGGAAAAACAAAATGTTCTGGCAACAACACTTTTTCTGAATACACAAGGATAGAACATGCTCTCAACAAGAATGTTAATTCATTCAGCTGTGAGCAGATTGCAAAATACTATCTGTCACCAACCGCTAAAAGGTATTTAGATAAGTTATATCCATTCCTCGTAGAAAAACATTTAAGTCTGAGATGTAAGAGAATCGTTTATGATTTCCTGCCTGAGTTTGAGGACCTGCTGAAATATGCTGATAAGCCTTATGAGTCTTATCTGGATATCTATAAAGGTGGTTCCATGGTTCGGACGCTGCAAGATTTATACGAATTTAATAGGTCTTTATTTACACCCTCATTCAGACGAATAGCTGCCCTTAATGATGATGAAATAGAGTCGGAGTTCATCAAAATCGACTACCCTTTCCTGACAAGCGAACAAAGGCAGTTTGTTACTGAATTTATACAAACATACAAACACCGGCCTCTCTTCTTTATATTACTTCATTATCTACGCCACTCTAAAGCTAAGTCCGACTACATCTATAGCCTTCTAAACGGCATTATAGATGGAAAGCACCGGACATTAGAGGAAGTGGGCGAGATGGTGCATCTTACCAAAACAAGAATCCGACAAATCATATCAAAGAAGATTGATGCACAAAATTCTTCTGTTGCAAATGATGCTGATTGGAGATTTTATAAAGACCTGCTGGAACAAAAAATCATTTCTGAGAATTCGAAGGGATATAGTCGTTTGAAAGAAGCTGAATGCCTTCCTGATGACTTTAGATTGTTTGGCAAATTATTGAAGTTGGTGGGCAAATTCAAATTCTATAAACTGAAAGATACCCTATTTCTTATGCACGATGACGCACATATGAATATAGGAGAATGTTTGGTGTGGTTGAACCTCTCTATTAATTGATAGGATAAGAATAATGGAGCATCCGAAATTTATCATAACGATGGACGGCTTCCTGCGTATGGGGATGGTCAATCAGCATAAAGACTTGCTGATTGGCAACGACCAGTGCATAGGCGGGGGATACTACCAATTTGATTGGACAAACAACCGCCTTATCCTAGATCGTGCATCGTATGATTTCGGACGGCCACGCTGGCACTTGCTCGATACACTGAAGATTCCTGAAGCATATCGAGGCCTTCGCATCGTGTATGTCTATAATGATGACTTCCACGAGGACTACAATGTCAGCGATGAATTGAATATAGAATACTATAAATAGTATCTGCCTGCTTCGGCTGAAAGCTCTCTCTTCGCCTTTAGCCTCTAGCTTTGTCTCTTGTGTTATACCCTGACACCGCCCATTGTTGTTATTCTACTTGTACGAACATCTCCGTTGATTGAGGTTTTCATGCTTGCTGATTGTTTGCCGCTCATAATTGGCTTTTGATGCTTCGCTACTAGTCCACCATACCGCGATGCTTTTCACCTTTTGCTGCCGCTGAGAACAGTTTCTATATCGTATTCTTTCTCCTGCTCTTCTCTTATGCTTACAACAGAGATTTGGGCTGCTTGCTTGTTGGCGTAGCTTTGCCTGCTATTTCATCTTCTATTACACGCCGTACCACTTCTCCGTTCAATAGATTTCTTACTCGCGCTTTCCATTTTTCCATTGCAAAGGTCGGGCAAGCGTCATGCTGCAAGGGTCGTAGTCCCTACTTGGCTCGAAAAAGTTTCAAAGATTTTGGGGTGCAGTTGCTCCTTTATCCAAATTCTCTGCGTCCGTTGGATTGAAATTTTTGTCGGCCATCTCTTGACATTTTCATTCCTTCTCCTTGCTTCCGGCTGTATGCACTGTAAAAATTAAAAAAGCTAAGTAATTCAATCTTACATTAAACATTCAAAGTTATGGTAC
>JAEEGJ010009099.1_pt1 | contig 26855 bp, 20 predicted proteins | sample 8958761 | NCBI WGS metagenome assembly JAEEGJ01 (sample SAMN16246546, study PRJNA631951) | gut metagenome | biome: gut microbiome; feature: rumen; material: RS-attached | host: Bos | place: Iran: Karaj | collected 2018-10 | reverse complement strand
ATTCGACATGAGCCAGATGGGCGGCTTCGGTGGCGGCGACATGGGCGGAATGGGCGGTTTCGACATGAGCCAGATGGGCGGCTTCGGTGGCGGCGACATGGGCGGAATGGGCGGTTTCGACATGAGCCAGATGGGCGGCTTCGGCGGCGACATGGGCGGCATGGGCGGCATGGGCGGATTTGACATGAGCCAGATGGGCGGCTTCGGCGGCGACATGGGCGGCATGGGTGGATTCGACATGAGCCAGATGGGCGGCTTCGACATGAGCCAGATGGGCGGCATGGGCGGATTCTAACTCATCCCAAAACATTAACTAAAGAGAAATCCCCCAGAAGGGGGATTTCTTTTTTTACAAGTCCTTGTAACGCACCAGCTTTCGATGCGCGCCTAATCCTTCCCGAATTAGATCGTGCAATTTCGCGTCCATCCGCGGGAAATCCGAAGGGTGGACAGCAAGCCGAGGGACACCCACCGGAATCTTAAAAATCATCCTTCCCCAAGCAAAAGCCAGGTTTTCAAGCGCGCGCGGAATACCGGCGAAACTCGCCACCGGCGACAAGTAACGCCGGCCCTTCACAGTGGTAAGCGACCAGCGGTCTTCGTACAACATTTTGGCTGCATGAACTTGCGATAGCAAGTAAGTGTTACTGTACCAAGTCGGAGGAACAAAGGCAACCGGATGGTCCAAGGCTCCATCGTCCGTTTCGCAGAACAGTTTGTGCCACGCATCAAGCCCCGCTTGCAGGAGCCTGCTGGATTCGTATTCGCTGAGTCCCGCAAATTCCGCTTCGCCATGAGTGAGGTTCATGCCAATAAGCCCCATGTAACTGCGGCCCTGGCTGAATTCAGCCCTGTGCTTGTAACCATGCAGCGCAAGCTCGAAACCTTCGTTTTTTAGCTGGAGAAGCGTCTCGCGGAAACCCTGCACCGCCTCGGGCGAAGCCTTCTCCGTATCCGGGATGACAAGAACGCTGAAGGGCGCACCCGCCAAATCCCGGAGTTCCTCGAGAATCGGGGTCACCTTCCGGTAGTTCCAGACGCTGAAATCGTGAAAACAGAGAAGAAATTTGCTAGCCATAGTAGAGAAGATAATAAAAAATGAGTAGGAAGTAGGCAGTAGACAGTAGGCAGTAGGAAGTAGACGGTAAAAATCGTCAAATAACTTCCTACTTCCTACTTCCCTCTTCCTACTAAAAACTACATTTACCCTACTATGTTCGAATCTATCATCTTGGGCCTGTTGCAGGGTCTCGCCGAATTTCTCCCCATTTCCAGCTCCGGCCATCTTGTGCTCGGGCACGAACTTTTAGGCATGAACGAAGCGGGCATGTTCTTCGACATCATGCTCCATGCCGGAACATTGCTTTCCATCTTCGTCGTGTTCCACAAGAAGATTACCGATATCATCGTAGGCTGCATCCGCAGGAACCCCGAACAACTCAAAGAAGCGGGCTACATCATCCTCGCCTCTATCCCCACAGCGCTCATTGGCCTCGGATTCAAGGACGCACTCGAAAGTTTGTTCGAAAACCCGCGCGCCGTCTGCGTCGCAGAACTCTTCACCGGTCTTTTGCTCTTTACATCGCAATGGGGCCCGACAGGCGCCAAACACCCGGACAACGAAGGGGTCAAAATGAACTGGTGGCGCGCGCTCGTGACCGGCAGCGTGCAGGGCATCGCCTGCATCCCGGGCATCAGCCGCAGCGGTTCCACCATTAGCGCCATGATGTTCATGGGCGTGAACCGCAAGTACGCCGGCGAATTCAGTTTCCTCATGAGCATCCCCGCCGTGGGTGGCGCAGCACTCCTCGACGTCATCAAGTGGGCAAAATGCCAGAACGTCGAGAAGGTCGCCCAGATGGCCTTGGAAAACCCCGAAAAGGCCGCCAAGTGCGCCGATGCGGGCAGCTTCACACCGGAACTCCTGGTGGGCATGGCCGTCGCCTTTATCTTCGGCGTCATCGCCCTCAAGTGGCTCATGAACTTCGTGCAGAAGGGCAAGTTCCAGCACTTCGCCTGGTACGTGTGGGCCGTGGGCATCCTCGGACTGATCTTTATTTAACGCGAAAATAACTGTGGCAAAACCTTTTTGCCACCTTTCGTCATTCCAATAATCTATATTTCTACGTGAAAATAGAGTTTTTGCTCTTGTTCTCCATCTGAAAACTAGACACTTTCAAGGCTACGGAGAATAAGACGAACGCTCACGTCTGCGACCGGCGAATGCCAGCCGCATCGTCTCGCTACATGGCTTATTGATTTATCGCAGTTCGCCTGTATGCAAGCGGCCTTTTGGGGCGTGAGTTGTTTGTGCTTATTGTAACCGGGCAGTCTAGGCCTTCAGATGGTAAGTGCATTCAACTCCACGCCTTTTTTGTTTTTAGAAAATGCGTACTTTGATTGCTTGAACAGGGGCGAACGCTCGCTGAGTTTTGCTCTTGTTCTTCATCTGAAAACTAGACACTTTCAAGGTTATTAAGGATAAGACAATAACTCGCCACCGCCCGTGAGTTGCATGGGCGTAGTGTACCCTGGGTGTACTGTACGCTTAGGGTGGTGTGCCGTGTCATTGCGAACCCTTATGGGCGAAGCAATCTCCGACCGACATGTTGCGGGTGTATTGTATTCTTTTTGAAAATGTCGCGCTTTTAGGCGAGGAGTGAGTCGGCTCCCCGCCGTTTCTTTTTGCCCGCACCCCGGCCAAGCGAATCGGCCAGAACCGCTCCCGCGAGAGTGAACTCGTTCACTTTCAACACGGAGCGAAAAGTGCCGAGTAAAAAGGTTGTCAAGAACGATAACAAGCCGAAGTTTAGATTTATTGATTTGTTTGCTGGTATCGGTGGGTTCCACACGGCAATGCATTCCGTTGGTGGAAAATGCGTTTTTGCAAGTGAATGGGACAAAAATGCTCGCATAACTTATGAAGAAAACTACAAGGCTATCGAACCGTCTCTTTTCGCAAAAGACAAAGAAGGCAATTACAAGTTTTTCAATGCCGATATTAATGATGTTGAGCTGGATAAAGTTCCAAATTTCGATGTCCTTTGTGGAGGTTTCCCTTGCCAAGCATTTTCGATTGCAGGAAAACGAAAAGGATTTGAGGATACTCGAGGGACACTCTTTTTTAATATCGCAGAAATCGTTGATCACAAAATAAAGATTGGAAAAAAACCGAAGGTTCTCTTTTTAGAAAATGTCAAAGGTCTAAAAAATCATGACCACGGAAAAACGCTTGAAACATTATTGCGCGTACTGAAAGAGGACCTACAATATGAAGTCAGGACAAAGGTCTTGAATGCCAAATATTTTGGCGTACCGCAAAATAGAGAAAGGCTGTTTTTTGTCTGTTGGGATAAAGAGCAATGCGCGGCAGAAGACTTTAAATTTCCGGTGGGTTTAGACAAAAATCTAAAATCACTTTTTGACGTAAAGGAATTAGATAAGGTTGTCGCGACAAAAGTGGGCGATATTTTGGAACCAGATGATACGATTCCTGAAAAAATGACCATCAGTGACAAACTGTGGATTGGTCATCAGCTCCGAAAGGAACGAAATCGCGCCAATGGAAAAGGTTTTGGTTATTCGCTATTCAAGGAAGATGCGGTTTATTGCAGTACCATTTCGGCACGTTACTGGAAAGATGGAAGTGAAATCTTAATTGATCAATCCCAGAAGGGAAAGAATCCTCGAAAATTAACGCCTGTTGAAGCTGGTCGATTGCAGGGTTATAAAATTGTTGGCAATGGCTGGAAGTATGCGGAAGCGGCAGACAACCAGAACAACAAAAATAAGTTGCCGACGATGAGAATTGTGGTGTCGGATAAAGAGGCTTACCATCAATTTGGCAATAGCGTCGCTGTTCCTGTGATTAGGACACTAGCGAAAGAAATTAAGGGGCAACTTCTTCAAACTAAGTAGGTATTTCCTATGCCTAATACGCAGATATTGAAAGATTTAAATGCTGTTTTAACGTACGCAAAGCAAAGATTTCATAATGAATTCGTTGCTCAGGAGATTGTGTTGAATGATTCGTTCAAGTTGGCATACAAAAGATATTTGGCGACAAAAGATTGTTCTATTGAATATTTGACACATACCACAATTATTACAACAAAAGCAGGCAAGAAAATTTATGTAGCAAACCAATGGTTCGCTATTGCGTCATACATGGTCGATTTTTGTACAGAACTGTTAACATATAAATATTTTTTAATAAAAATTTGCGATTTAATGCATGTAAATGTTGAAGTGTATATAAAAAAAATGAAGGAAACATTAAATCCTTCAGAGAGCCAACATTTCCTTGCTGCTGCAAAAAAATTTCTCAAAAAAGATTTTTCTCAAAATCCTGATATAGACAAAGTTTCACAATACCTACTGAATTTTGTAAACAATTACTCTTGGTGGTCAGGCAATAAAACTATTGATCGTGCAGATTTTTTCGTGTCTCCGGTTTTAAACGCCTTAAACATTGTCAATGTGAGTCATGGTTATGTCGCAGACATTATTTTCGCTTTTTCAACCGACATCTATTTACGCAAACTGGTCGAAAATTTAGACTCTTTTGCCATCAATCCTCAGATTAACAAATATACTCCCGACGAGGAGGAAACGAAGTTGTATCGACTTGCAGAAGGTCATTCTGAAATAAGCATCGTTCTCGACAGCAATGCGGAACATAGGCCAAGCCCAACAATATCTATAAGCGCCGCAAGTCTAAATAGATTCCGCAGCAAAGGGTAAATTGTTTTGACGAGTTGGGTTGTTTTGACAAATACACTTTGCATTTCAAGTAATGGGAATATTTATTACCCATTGGCAAAAGACCTGTATCCATTGTTAACCAAAAATAAGGTTAAGATTCAATTTAAAAATATTGAATTAAACGACCCAAGGGAAACCTTCCCATCCTTAAAATATTCACCTATTGGCGCAACATTCAAAATTTCCATCGAATCAAAAGATAAAAGCATTTGTTTAAATGCGCATTCACAGAAAAAAGAGGTAAGCATCCCTATTGTTATCCATGAAGGGAAAATCATTGATCATTTCGTATTTGAGGACAAGTGGTTCTATATATCGAATGATACTTCTGATATCGAAGACGCATTACGGGAAGCGTGCATTTCTTCTGCGGGAGAAATCTCGCTAACACAATATTTGAAATTAAAGAATTTTGAAATAATGCGGAAAGAATCTTTATTTGAAGATTCTGTAGACACATCATTAATGCAAAAATATCCTATTGAAGATGTTGATATGTCTGCGTTGCCGCTACGAGCCACTTTATACGACTACCAAAAAATTGGATTTCTTTGGATTCGGTCAATTCTGAGCAATGTAAATGGGTGCATTCTGGGCGATGAAATGGGACTAGGAAAAACTCTGCAGATTATTACGTATGCAGTATCCATGCAACAAAGTGGAGCATGTTCGATATTAGTTGTCGCCCCAATTTCATTGCTTGCAAATTGGGAGAAAGAATGTCATAAATTCGCCCCGAGTTTGAATATTCTCATCCATCATGGCTCACAAAGAGCCAGCAATTTTAAAGATTTTACTCCTTACGACATTGTGGTGACTTCGTATTCGGTTGTGATAAACGACTTATACATGTTAAATATGAAAAAATGGGACTTGGTGGTGTTAGATGAAGCCCAAAATATTAAAAGTCCTACTAGTGCAAGAACAATTGCGTGTAAATCCCTTAATAGAAAAAATACCATTGCTGTTTCAGGAACACCATTTGAAAATCATGTAACAGATGTTTGGTCAATCGTTGATTTTGTTAAACCAGGTTTACTGGGATCATTGGACCAGTTTAACGACGTGATATCTGATGATGTTGATGGCGGTCGAAAGCTAGAACCAATTCTCTCTTCTTTGATGATTCGCCGACTAGTGAAAGATGTGGCAAATGAATTGCCGCCTCGGGTAGATATTGACCAACCATTACAAATGTCCCCAAAAGAATGCGAAGAATATGCACAATATTTAGATGAATTAAAGGGTTCATCTAAGACGGACCGAATTTCTATTGGAATGTTTCAGAAATTACGAATGTATTGCACGCATCCGATTATAGCAAGCAATGACGTTCCAACAGACCCATACTCAAAATCCGTCAAATACCAACGTTTGTGTGAAATATTAGAGGGAATATTTGAAACAAGAGAAAAAGCTATTGTTTTTACGTCCTATAAAAAAATGTTCGAAATCTTCGAAAAGGATTTGCAATATCGGTACGGCGTAAAAATATGGGCTATAAATGGAGAAACTGACGTTAATGAACGACAAATAATTGTTGATGAATTCAATCAGTATTCTTCACCTGCTATTCTTATCTTGAATCCGCGTGCAGCCGGTACAGGTTTAAATATAACGGGAGCAAATCACGTTATTCACTATAATCTTGAGTGGAATCCAGCTTTGGAGGACCAATCCTCTGCTCGAGCGTACCGTAAGGGACAATCAAAAACAGTTTTTGTCCATAGACTGTATTACAAAGATACCATAGAACAAGTTATACAACAAAGGATTTTACGGAAAAGGGACATTGCCAAAGAAGCCGTTGTCGGTGTTACAGGCGACTCCTTGGATGAAGAGGATCTTTTGAAAGCATTAACTATGGTTCCAAAAATTTAAATGAGGTGTGAACATGTCAAATTTAAACGACGAAATCGAACTCTTACCGGATCCGGCTAGGATTGTGAATGGCCTACGTGACACGGGCTACAATTTCAATACTGCAATTGCAGATATTGTCGATAACTCTATTGCCGCAAAAGCCACAAAGATATCCATTAACGTTTATATGGATCCAAGCCAAAATGTCAGAGTATATATCGCAGACAATGGCATCGGCATGGATTTGGACGGTCTCAAAAATGCTATGAAATATGGTTCTAAGGAAAGAGTGGAAAAAAACAGCCTTGGAAAATTTGGTTTAGGTTTGAAAACGGCATCCACAGCTTTCTGCAAACAATTGTCTTTAATCTCAAGAGGTCCCAATGATGCGGAAGTCCGTAAAGTCCAATGGGATTTGGATTACATTAGTGATATTGGCTCATGGAAGTTGAAAATAGTTCCTGTCGAAGATGAGGAAATAGAAATCCTTGATACAGTTGCATCGGGAACAACAGGAACACTTGTTGTATGGAATAAGGTTGATAGACTGCTAAAAAGCTATCAAAAACAATCTGCGGCTAAAAAGGCTTTAGAAAAAAAAATAGAAGACCTGCGATTTCACTTGTCAATGGTGTTCCAGCGCTTTTTAGATGAAAATGATCCGCGAGCTGCTAACACCTCAATTGATTTGAATGATATTCCTGTTGAACCATGGGATCCATTCTGCACAAAGGAACCCAAATCAGAACTTGTACAATGTCAGGATGTTCCTGTGGATATTGAAAATGGGGAGAAAACGTCATTTAAAGTGGCGGCATATGTGATTCCCAGAAAATCTGAGTTTAGCACAAAAGAGGCTAGTGAAAAAGCTCGAGGAAATAACGATTATCAAGGCTTCTACGTTTATAGAGAAAATAGGCTTATTCATTACGGCGATTGGTTTGGTTTTTTCACAAAGGAACCTCATGGTTCCTTGTTACGTGTTGATTTCTCATTTACGCATGAGATGGACGATTTATTGAATGTTGATATAAAGAAATCGAGAATAATGCTAATATCAGAATTATCTGAATTCTTAGTAAAATTCTTGGCCGCACCTCGTCGAGAAGCACAAAAGCGTTATAGAGATGGAGAGACTAAATCAATTCATCAGCCAGGCAAGGAGGCCCATAATTCATCAAATTCGTCTATTAATGCCAAAGCTTCTGATGTTGAAAATTCGCGAATAACTCCTACGGGTAAACCCGATGAAGTTGTTGTCGATAATCCATATGGATCGTTTAAAAAGAAGATTACAATTGGTGAAGCTGAAATTCCGACACAAAATAGAGTTGTCCCCGTTCCATCTATTGATGACAATGCCTTGTGGGAACCGGCTTTGATTAATGGTGTACATGCCGTTCGAATAAATGAAAACCATGATTTTTATAAAAAGATATATGGTCCTATTTTGGCAAAGGGAGTTATTGTTGAAGGTCTTGATGATCTTTTGTGGGCGTTAGCTGAAGCGGAAAATTCTACTTGTAATCAAGCAACAATTGAAAACTATGAAGACATGCGTTTTACCGTATCTCGAATTTTGAAAAAATTGGTTGCAGATCTCCCTGATCCAGAAGTGTCTGAGGAATAAATTTTATGAGTGCAGCCGATCTTCAAAAATATTTGCAAGAGTATTTTTCATTGCCTTTCGATGTGAGAAAGGAATTGTATGAAGGCAATGAATGCTATTTCGCCTCACCGTCAAATGAGGAAAATTCACTTTTTGAAGTTAAGGCATACATTCAGAATGAAATTAGGATTGTTCTGGAAATAAAGCCCCAAATACATGCAAGAGCAATGCTTGAGTCAATTTCGGGAGCCGATAACGAGAAAAAGACGAATTTTATTAATTACCTTAATTCTTTAAAGTCCAAAAGGGTCTCTGTTGATTTGCAAGTAAATGGTCTCCCAATAAATAATGAAGAATTAAAGAATTGTACATGGAACAATTTTTATTGCCGTCTAACACGAGTTCCTATTACAGATTCAAATGAGCCCTTAGATTTATTTGATGTGATATCAGAATGGACTAAACAGGCCATTTGTCTTTTCTTGTGCTTGCTTCCCGTTTCTGATCAAGAAGAGCAAATGGGTGAACTAGAAGGATCGCAATATCAGGTCGTTTGCAATAAATACGAACGCAGCCCAATCAATCGAGAATTATGCCTTGCAAAGAAGGGCTACACATGCAAAATCTGCGGCTTTGATTTCGAAAAAACGTATGGTAGTATTGGTCGAAGATTCATACATGTACATCACATTGTTCCTGTATCAATGATTGGACCGAACTATCAAATTAATCCAGAAGAAGATTTAATTCCCGTGTGTCCTAATTGTCATGCCATGTTGCACAGGAAAAGCCCACCTTTTTTACCAGATGAAATAAAGAAAAACCTAGAGAAAGAACGTATAAAAACTGAATAAAACTCCAAAACCTCGCAAGATGTTCTCGCGAGGTTGATAAGGGATCCTTAATCCCCCGCCTACCTCTGTTTCAGCCAATACGCGAAGAAGTAGTCCGACAGGCGATAGGTTCCGTTTTCTTCCGTAAGTACGAGCTTGTTTTTCAGGCCCTTCAAGGACGCCTGCACGCTGCTTGGCGAAGACAGCCCATATTTGGCAACGAATGCACCCGAGGTCAATTCGCGGGCAACGCCTTCCTGCGCGATGGCGAGCAAAAGCATTTTCTGTTTCGAAGAGAACATCGAAAACACATCCTTATACTGCTGTTCCTGCGTGAGGATTATATTTTGCAACGCGACACTCAAGAAATCCTGCGGACAAACGCCATTTTCAGGCGTCAACGCGAATAGTTCGTTCATCAGCATTTGCACAAACCAGGTCGTCCCATCGAAAAGCGAATAGACACTCCGGACAGCGTCCGCCTCCACTTTCTTCCCCCTAAGAGCAAACATCCGTTGCGCAAATTCGCAATAAACATCTTCGGGGATGGCCGCCAAATTCATGGAGATGGCGCTTTGATAAAAGGGCTTGCTACGCGAATAGAACATCTCGTTCAGGAGGTGCTGCCGCGAGCCCGAAAAAATGAAATGCGTATTTTTGCACTGCTGAATTTTCGTGCGCAAGAGAGCCTCTACACTTGATTCCCCGTATTCCGCAATTTGTTGGAACTCATCGATGGCGACAATGCACGGACGCTTTTCGGTTTCCAAATAATCAAAAATTTCGTCAAGAGTCTTTTGCGGAGTCTTAATTTCTCCGAGCTTGAGTTCAAACGACGGTTCACCCGTATTAGAGTCTAGTTTAAATGCAAATCGCAATGTCGAAACAATTTCAAAAAAACGCTCATACCATTTCTTTTGTTGAGCCTGTTCTTTTTGAACGGCTTTGCTAAACTCGTATATAAATTCTTCTATTGATTTTGTGGCGTAAATGTCGACAAAGAATGTCGCATAGTTTTTCTTTATCTTGGGCTGCTTGAAAAAGTGGTGGACAAGCCCGGACTTGCCAAGCCTACGGGGACTTGACAAGACAACATTCCTGCCATTCTCGACATGTTTTTGCAAAAGTTCGACTTCTGCTTCGCGGTCGCAGAAGAACTCAACAGGAATATCCGATCCGATAACAAAAGGATTAGTCAGGTCCATTTCAGCCTCCAATTATCACGATTATGATTATTATAAATATAATAATTATCTTTATAATAATCACAAATATAATTATTCATTTTATAATAATGAACAATCGCACACCCGTTCTCTCGTCTTTCGTCTCTCGTCTTTTGTCTCAATTGGCATGGTTCTTGCATTTACTAGAGCGAAAACAAGGCAAGGCAATCATTTTGTTTCATTTTGAAACGTTTTGATTGTTGCGACCGCTTAAAATTTTAACATAAAGGAGATTCCCGGTCAAGCCGGGAATGACAAAGAAAAAGGACGAAATATGGCAACAGAAAAGATGGAGTTCCAGACCGAAGTTCGCGACATGCTGAACTTGATGATCAATTCCCTTTACAGCAACAAGGAAATCTTCCTGCGCGAGCTCGTTTCGAACGCGGCGGACGCACTCGACAAGCGCCGTTTCCTCTCGCTTTCGAACGCAGAACTCTTGCCGCAGGGCACGCAGCTCCGCATCGATATTTCGGTGAACAAGGAAGGCAAGCGAATCGTTGTCGAAGACAACGGTATCGGCATGAACAAGGAAGACTTGATCAACTGCCTCGGCACCATCGCCCGTAGCGGCACCAAGAACTTCATCAAGAACCTCAAGGAAGGCGACAAGGGCAGCGTCGATCTCATTGGCCAGTTCGGCGTGGGTTTCTACTCCGTGTTCATGGTCGCGAAGAAGGTCGAAGTGTTGACGCTCAAGGCCGGCGAGAAGCAGGGTTACCTGTGGGCCTCCGAAGGCACGGGCGACTTCGAGATTTCCGAAGCCCCGCTCGACAAGGTCGGCACCAAGATTACCTTGTACCTGAAGGATGACGAAGACGCCGAAGACTTCGCGAGCGAATGGAAAATCAAGGACATCGTCCAGAAGTACAGCGGCTTTGTTAGCTACGGCATCTACTTCCACCCGGAACCGACCAAGAACGACAAGGGCGAACTCGAAGAAAAACCCGAAGAACGCCTGAACGAGAAGCAGGCCTTGTGGCGCCAAAGCGAAAAGGAAGTCACCGAAGAACAGTACAAGGATTTCTACAACGTCATCAGCCACGAAGCTGACGAACCGGCCGCCTGGAGCCACAGCCACGCCGAAGGTTCCCAGGAATTCTGGAGCCTCGTGTACATTCCGTCCAAGGCCCCGTTCAACATTTGGCACAACGACGCTCTGCACGGCCTCAAGCTCTACGTGAAGAAAGTCTTTATCATGGACGACTGCAAGGACTTGCTGCCGCCTTGGCTGCGCTTTGTGCGCGGCGTGGTCGACAGCGAAGACTTGCCGCTAAACGTGTCCCGTGAAATCTTGCAGAACAACAAGATTATCACCAACATCCGTAAACATGTGATCAAGAAGGTGCTCGACACCCTGCAGAACATGGCCGACAAGGATACCGCGAAGTATAACGCCTGGTGGCGCGAACTCGGCATGGTGTTGAAGGAAGGCTTCTACATGAACTGGGAACATCTTGACGAACTCAAGAAGTTGCTCCGCTTCGAAAGCACCAAGACCGAAGGCGACGCTCTCGTGGGCCTCGACGAATACGTGAAGCGCATGCCGGAAGGCCAGAAGGAAATCTACTACCTCATCGGCGACAAGAACGCCGTGAAGTCTAACCCGATGCTCGAAGCCTTCAAGGCCAAGGGCTACGAAGTGTTGCTCATGAGCGACGGCATCGACGAGTTCATGATGTCGAGCCTCACCGAATTCGGCGACAAGAAGTTCCACGACATCGCCCGCGGCGACGTGGACTTCGAAAAGACCGAAGACGAAAAGAAGGCTGAAGAAGAAAACAAGGGACTCTTCAAGGGCCTCTGCGAAAACTTGCAGAAGATTCTTGACGAAGACATCAAGGAAGTCCGCGTGTCCAGCCGCCTGAAGGATAGCCCCTGCTGCCTCGTGACCAGCGAAGACGCTATGAGCGCCCAGATGGAACGCATGATGAAGGCGATGGGCCAGAAGAACCTGCCGAAGAGCAAACGCATCCTGGAAATCAACCCGAAGCACCCGATTTGCGAAATGCTCAAGAAGAAGGCAGAAGCGAAGGAAGACCTGGGCGATTGGCCGAAGGCCCTCTACGGTCAGGCTTTGCTTGCCGAAGGAAGCCCGCTCCCGAACCCGGCTGAGTACGTTGCAGCGATTACAAAGCTGCTGACAGCTTCCGTCAAATAGCCGCGTTTCAGTGTCATTAAGAAGGCCGCGATTATTCGCGGCCTTCTTGTATGTGTAAAAATTGCAAAATTATGCAAATTTTCACCTGTAAATGCAAAATATCTAGTTTTTTTTGCATTTATAAATGCAAAATATTGACTTTTTTGTAGTTTTGGACTTATATTTAGGGTATGCAAGGCAAAATTTCAAGAATCATTGCAGACGATATTTCCAAAAATTTTTTTAAGGGAAAAGCCATTGTCATTTACGGTCCTAGGCAAAGTGGTAAGACTACGCTTGCCAAGGAGCTTTTTAGACAGATGTCTATTGAACCAGTTCTCCTTAATGGAGATGACGATCTCGATGTCCATTATTTTGATACGGTAACTGCAAGCCGTTGGACTCAATTGCTGGGAGGTAGGAAAGTTATCTTTATAGACGAAGGCCAAAAGATTCAAAACTTGGGCCGAGCTGTAAAATTGCTAGTGGACTCGCGTGATGATATCCAGGTTGTTATTACGGGTTCAAGTTCCTTTACCTTGGCAAATTCCGTAGAAGAGCCTTTGACCGGTCGTAAATTTGAATACCGTCTGTTTCCGTTAAGTTATTCCGAATGTGCTAAATATTTCGGCATTTTAGAAGAATCAAAAAAAATTGAAATACGACTTGTGTACGGAAGTTATCCGGAAGTTGTCACGAACGAAAACGGAATGAAAGAATCACTAAAAATGCTTGCGGACAGTTATCTCTATCGCGACTTGATGCAATACGAGGGCATTCGCAAGCCGGCCATTCTTGAAAAACTGTTACGTGCGTTGGCTTTGCAAGTCGGTAGCGAGGTCTCGTTTAATGAATTGTCGGGACTAGTTGGAGCGTCGCGGACGCTTGTGGAATCGTATCTAAAAATACTAGAACAGGCATTTATTATTTTCCCGTTGGCATCGTATTCTAGCAACTTGCGGAATGAAATCAAGAAAGGAGTCAAATACTATTTCTGGGATAATGGAATCCGTAATGCAGTGCTAAACGATTTTACGCCAATTCCGCAGAGAAATGATGTCGGCGCACTTTGGGAAAACTACACCATAAGCGAACGTATGAAGAAAAACTTCTATAATCGGGCAGACGGTCTTCCGTTTTTCTGGCGAACCACGGACCAAATGGAAGTCGATTATCTAGAAGTCCTTGGCTCAAATATCAACGCTGTAGAATTCAAGTGGAATCCGAAAAAGAAGAGCCGCGTATCCAAGGCATTTACCAATCGTTACCCCGATGCAAAGGTGGATACAATCACACCTGAAAATTTTGCAGAGTGGGTAGGGTAAATTCCTGGGGTAGAAGAAATTGAAAGAAGGCCGCGAATCAATCGCGGCCTTCTTTTATCGTACTCCATTTATATGATGATTATATTGAAACGGATTAATCTTCTACCCACTTGTACTGGATTTCAAACTTGTAACCCGTATGCGGTTCGTCACCGCAGGAGTCATCACATATACCGTCCGTATCATCGTACTTGATTCCACCCGCTCCAACAAGGAATCTATTCTCGCCCTGTTTTGGAGCTTCGCTATCTCGGCCAGTCCCTTCACCGTCATTTTCCAGGACTTTTACCATTTCTTCATAACTCCAATAAATTCCTTGTCTAGCTATTTTTGAATTTCCACGAATACTAGATAAAACCTCGATGTCCAAATACAGCCCTTCGGGGCCAACATTCACCTCATGCCAATCGCCATCAGGCTTTATGTCTTCTGAATCCATTTCTTTATCTTCTTCTGCTTCGGAAAAGAATATTACACGATCCTTGTCATCACCACTATATCCAGCATCGTAATCATACCCATACCAAGCATATATTACATTTCCCTCGGCGCTGTTGCCAACACGCAGTGAAACTTTCGCTTCCATATCAGCAAGAAAATCTGATGCATAAAGAGCTACGCACTGATCTTTCATTATTTGGCAGAAAGATCTTTTTATAAAATCATCCATCATCTCATAATAACCAGAGTCTAGATGATATTGACCACCAAAGTCAAGCATCCTAATGTTCATCACGAGTCGGTGATTTTTAGGTTTCTCACTATCGGCCGAATCAGGGTTGTTCTTGTTCGAATTCGGATTTTTTTTGGTCGGTTCCGGATCTTCCTTGTCGTTCATTCCGTCGCCATCCGTATCTTCGTTCGCCGGATTTGTATAAATCTTGGTCTTGGATTTGCCCTTGGTCCATCCGTTGATTTCATCGTAATCCGACAATCCGTCGCCATCTGTATCCGCTTTCTTGTCACTCGTTCCAAACAGGCGTTCCGTCAGGAGAGGAACACCGTCATGGTCATGGTCCTGGCTGTAGAATATATGCACAGCATCCCCTGCACCCACGAAAATCTCCTCCAAATCGTAGGAGGCATAAGCGAACGTGTACAACTCCATGGTGTTACGTCCTTTCTTGATGTCTTTAGCTCGCTGGATTGTAACAAACCACATGGCGCTATCCTTCAGGTTGTACTTGTATCCTTCAATGGAGGAAAGCCCATAAAGTTTCTTCTTCGAAGGCCCCTTAACCGAATCCTGCTCGAAATCCACGTGAGCGTTGCGCAACAGTTCCGCAAGGGAAGTCTTTGCATACATGTCGTCAGATCCCTTGTTGTCGGGATTGTAGCGGTAATTCGTTGCGACCTGATATCGTACCGACTGGTTCCCGCTAGCCCCAGGACCGTAATCGATAGTGATGTCAGCCGTCTTGGCGACCACCTTCGTATATGTTACCGTGAAATCATTTTTGCCACCGTCTATGGTTATTTTTTGCGTTGAGGCACCAAGCACGATGGAACTCGTATTGTAGATCAAGTCCTCGATGAGCTCAACCTTCACATCGTTATTGCAGTAATTCGCCTCGACCGATTCGCCCGGCTTGAGCGTGATGTCACTCCAGTCGCCCTCGCGGCTCAAGTCGGCAAGGATTTTCAATGTGGCCGTATCTTTAATGTCATAAATAGAAGCAGACAGCATCAACGCCTCGATGGTAAACGCGATATCCGAGGTATTCTTGAGTTCCACTTGCATGCAGAGGGTGGCCCCATTCACCTCGTTGCCTTCGGAAATTTCCTTGTCTAGGGACTTTTCGTAGCTTTCGGCAACGCTATTTTCTTCGGTGGAATTCCAGGTCATGCCCGTGGATGTGGTGTAGCTGCCGTTGTAACCGAGGGTAACACTCCCGGTATATTTAGACTCCGATCCAATTTCCACACCTTGAGTCGTTGAAACCTCCCAGGCATGCATGATGTCTGTGCTGCGGGATTCCTCGTAACTCGTTGAATTCGACTTGGAAACTTCCGAACCATTCGTCACAGTCTCGCTCTCGGTTTTCCCTTCCGAAGTCGTTATGTTGAGCATGATACTAGGCGATTTTTTCAACGTCACCCGAAGCCCCGGCACATCGGCAATGCGCGGATTGAACTTGGTCGGGTTCTTGGGTGAATACATGCCGTCGGCGAGTTCCTCGCTGTCGCTCCAGCCATCGCCATCCGTATCGATGGAATTCGGGTTTGTATCGTACTTGTAGACTTCCTCGATGTCGGTAAGGCCGTCACCATCCTTGTCCTCATCAGAATCCGTTTCGATAATCTCAATTTTCTTGATTTCGGAAAGCTTGTACGTATGCTTACCCGCCGAGACGCCTTCGGCAACCTCCACGGTCATCGTTTCCTTGCTCTTCTTCTTAATTGAGAACTCCACGCGGTCGATATCCGCGAGCTTGATTGCCTTTTGTTTTGCCTTGCCCGAGAAATCAATCTTTTTCTTTTCCGCTTTTCCGGAGAAAGTAAGGCTGTCAATGGTCGTCAGGTTCAGGCTCGTGGAAGGTTTTTTCCCGTCATCGGTATAAATATCAATCACGCCGGCCATGCTAAGCGATGCCGAAACCGCAAGAAGGGCAGAAATATTTTGAATCGTTTTCATGGTTTACCCCTACTCCTTCACGTTGATTTTGAGGGTTGAAAGGTTAGCCCCCATCTGAACTCGCACCATATAAAATCCGGAACGGAGGCCAGGCTGGACCACGTTCTCGCCCTTCACGAGACTTGCGTTACGGTAAACGCAATTCCCCAGGGCATCAAAAATCCGGACTGCCGAGCGGTCTTCCGGTACAACTACAGACAGACTTGATGTATGGTGGTTCCACGTCACCGATGCACCGGGCATCAGTTGAGACACAGGGATCAACGTTAAATTGGAAGAATCCTTCTTGTCGGCCTCGAACGTTATTTTAGTCAAGGTTTCCACCCAGAAACGCTCGGTGGTGCCGTCCGCCTTGGTTATTTTGATAAGGTGTGTTTTCCCAGCCAGGGCGAAGGCTGTTAAAACGAGCATGAAAAATACTAGCTTTTTCATCTTTCCATTCTCCTTTGTAAGATATATGCTCCTTGCATTTGTAATAACTTTTTTATGCAACCTAATAAGCCATGCTATCCTTTAATGAACTCCATTTATACGGTAAATTTGTTAGAACGGTTTAATAAAAATCATCGTCATCTTCCCGAACATATGTAATCCAAAAACTGTAACCCGTATGCGGTTCGTCACCGCAAGAGTCATCGCATATACCGTCCGTATCATCGTACTTGATTCCTCCTCTTCCAATAAGGAATCTATTCTCGCCCTGTTTTGGGGCGTCGCCGTCCCGGCCATTTCCATAGCCAGACATCATTTTTTCATATTCCCAATTAATATGTTTTTCAATGGAATCAAGATAACTGCTCTCCGATACCTTAAACCACTTAATATTGAATTCCAAATCCAACCCTTCTCTGCCAAAACTATACGTCCTGTCGTCGTAGTCGCTCTTTGGTTTATTACTGGCAGATGCATGTCCATCTGCAATTGCTTGAGAAAAGAATATCACCCCATTAGGAATATCTTTAGACGCATCATCTCTATAATTATAAACAAAAGAATTACCAAGGTCCCATTGACCAATCAAAAAATACTTCTCATCTCCATATCTATGTTTGAACTTAACTGTCGCATTAATTCTACATGCACTACGCACCCCTGTCCCTTGATCACACAAAAAGTACTCGGTCCCCCAGTCTAATATTCTCATACGTACAAGCAATCGACCAACACTACGCCTATGCGGTTCCGTACCCGTAGAGAACACCATGTCACTTCCTTCCTTGGCATAGGCATATACGCGATAAGTGTAATAAAGAGAACCAGCACCAACAGAATCGGTATAGCTGTTTGAGGAATCTGTCACAAAGGATTCAAAACCTTTGTATGTACCATTGTCCACTATTTTTTCCTTGTTTTCGATATTATCCGGCAAGGAAGGAGAGTAATCATAATCAAACATCACCCCATAACGCAAAATGACATACCCTTTCACGCGAGTATCCGTTGAATGGTCAAAGTTAACGATAATTTTTGAACGATCTGCGCTCTTTCCGAGTTTCAAGTTCGTCGGGGGAATCAATGTCGAAGAAATCGACAAGGTGTATGTTTTGACAGTCGCTTCGTCTCCAGATCTTACTTCAATCTTGACAATTGTCGGTTTCAATACTGTAAGTTCTCCCGGAGTCTCAAAAATGTAAACGTCCTTGCCGTCTTCTACAGTCGGTGTCACAAATTGCTTTATTTTTCCTGTTGTAACCTTAACCCAAGCCACCTTTTCTGCGTTGGGTACAACCTTGATAAAGGCGGACGGAGCTTGGACAAGGACATTGAAGCTGTCAGCATCAGCAAGAGTTGCGGAATCCAAATTCAACAGAGCAGATGAATCCACTATCGACGAATCGGCAAATACCTGAAGCATGGAGAGAGAGGCGTCCTCAAACGTCAAGCGTCTGATCAGTTCCGTATTCTCGGTCGGTTTCGGATCTTCCTTGTCATTTATTCCATCACCATCCGTATCTTTATTCGCCGGATTTGTATAAATCTTGGTCTTGGATTTGCCCTTGGTCCATCCGTTGATTTCTTCGTAATCCGACAATCCGTCGCCATCGGAATCCACCTTCTTGTCACTCGATCCAAACAGGTGTTCCGTCAGGAGAGGGACCCCGTCGTGATCCTGGTCCTTGCTGTAGAAGATATGCACGGCATCCCCAGCACCTACGAAAATCTCATCCAAATCGTAGGAGGCATAGGCAACCGTGTACAACTCCATGGTGTTGCGCCCCTTTTTGATATCTGACGCACGCTGGATTGTAACATACCACATGGCGCTATCCTTCAGGTTGTACTTGTATCCTTCAATGGAAGAAAGTCCATAAAGTTTCTTTTTCGAAGGTCCCTTAACCGAATCCTGCTCGAAATCCACGTGGGCGTTGCGCAACAATTCCGCAAGGGAAGTCTCTGCATACATGTCGTCAGATCCCTTGTTGTCGGGATTGTAGCGGTAATTCGTTGCAACCTGATATCGCTCCGACTGGTTACCGGTAGCTTCAGGACCGTAATCTATAGTGATGTCAGCCGTCTTGGCAACCACCTTCGTATATGTTACCGTGAAATCGTTACCGCCACCGTCAATGGTTATTTTCTGCGTCGACGAACCGAGTATGATAGAACTCGTATTGTAAATCAGGTCCTCGATGAGTTCAACCTTCACATCGTTATTGCAGAAATTCGCCTGAACCGATTCCGCAGGCTTGAGCGTGATGTCGCTCCAATCGCCCTCGCGGCTCAACTCGGCAAGGATTTTCAGTGTAGCAGCATCTTTAATGTCATAAATAGAGGCGGACAATTTCAACGCCTCGATAGTAAATGCGATGTCCGAAGTGTTCTTGAGTTCCACCTGCATGCAGACCGTAGCACCGCTCACCTCGTTGCCTTCGGACTTTTCCTTGGTAACGGCCTTTTCGTAGCTTTCGGCAACGCTATTTTCTTCGGTGGAATTCCAGGTCATGCCCGTGGATGTGGTGTAGCTGCCGTTGTAACCAAGGGTAACACTCCCAGAATAACTAGCACTTACTCCAGTAATGCCTGCACCGACTTCCACACCTTGAGTCGTTGAAACCTCCCAAGCATGCATGATGTCTGTGCTGCGGGATTCTTCGTAACTCGTAGAATTCGTCTTGGAAACTTCCGAACCTTTCGATACGGATTCGCTTTCTGTTTTCCCTTCCGAAGTCGTTATGTTGAGCGTTATGCTAGGCGATTTTTTCAACGTCACCCGAAGCCCCGGCACATCGGCAATGCGCGGATTGAACTTGGTCGGGTTCGAGGGAGAATACATACCATCGGCGAGTTCCTCGCTATCGCTCCAGCCATCGCCATCCGTATCGGTGGAGTTCGGGTTCGTATCGTACTTGTAGACTTCCTCGATGTCGGTAAGGCCGTCACCATCCTTGTCCTTATCGGAATCCGTTTCGACGATCTCGATTTTCTTGATTTCAGCAAGTTTGTATGTATGCTTGCCCACCGAGACGCCTTCGGCAACTTCCACGGTCATCGTTTCCTTGCTCTTCTTCTTGATTGAGAACTCCACGCGGTCGATATCCGCGAGCTTGATTGCCTTTTGTTTTGCCTTGCCCGAGAAGTCCAGCTCTTTCTTTGCGGCTTTCCCGGAAAAAGTCAGGCTGTCAATGGTCGTCAGGTTTAGGCTCGTAGAAGGTTTTTTCCCGTCATCGGTATAAATATCGATGACGCCGGCCATGCTGAGCGAAGCAGAAACCGCAAGAAGGGCAGAAATTTTTTGAATCGTTTTCATAATTTACTCCTACTCCTTCACGTCAATCTTGAGAGTTGAATGGTACGTCCCCATCTGAACACGCACCATGTAAAATCCGGAACGGAGGCCGGGCTGGACCACATTTTCGCCCTTCACGAGGCCTGCGTTACGGTAAACGCAATTCCCCAGGGCATCAAAAATCCGGACTGCCGAACGGCCTTCTGGAACAACTACGGACAGACTCGATGTATGGCGGTCCCACGTCACCGATGCACCGGGCATCATTTCCGACACAGGAATCGACGTTAAATTAGAAGAATCTTTCTTGTCGGCCTCGAACGTTATTTTGGCCACGGTTTCCACCCAGAAACGCTCGGTGGTGCCATCCACCTTGGTTATTTTGATGAGGTGCGTTTTTCCAGCCATAGCGAAGGCTGTTAAAGCAAGCATGAAAAACACCAGTTTCTTCATCTTTCCATTCTCCTTTGCAAAATGTCAACTCCTTGCATTTTTAACAACTTTTTCCGCATAACCTAATAAGCCATGCTATTCATTAATAGCATGGCTTGTATTTTTTACTCAAAATTTTTGTATAAAAAAAATATTTACTTATTTTTCAGTCGTTTAACGACAAGTGTCACGCAAACACCCAAAATAAAGCCCAAAACGGCTGTCAATACATACCCACCCGTTTCCGCAGACAAAATAAAAGCCCCATAATCAGACTGCATTTCCGGGATTCTCGCACCCGAAAACTCACCAATCACGGCAAAAAGCGCAACCAAAGTGACGCCAGCGGTCGTCGCCAGAGCATTCAACATCCTTCTTTCGCGGTTTTTCAGGATTATTTCCGCGCGCCTATTTATTTCTTTCAGGGCGTCTTCTGTTGTATATTTCACGACTCACCTCATATCATTCCACAGCACCACTTTTATTTATTTAATAACAAATTTACAATTTTTACTCACCAGTCCAATTGTAAAACATCATTTACACTGCATTACGTTAAAAATATTACTATTTTTATATATAAGCTAAGGTTGGTTGTCGCAAGTGAGTAATTCTTAAAAAAAATGCAATTAAGAGTAATTACGCAAAAAAGAGTATATCAAGTTTTCTTGAATGGAGTCTATACACATGCCCGATAATGACGGACTATTGTATATCCGTTTTCTGACTTCTGGTGATCAAAGCGCTCTTAAAGTTCTCTTTAACAAATACAGGGAAAGTCTAGTTCTATTTATATATGGATTTGTCCAAAATGTCGATATCGCCGAAGAGCTGATGATGGACACTTTCGCAGTTTTGGTATCTGGAGTCGCCCGCTACAAAGAAAAAGACAATGCGCTATTTAAAACGTGGCTGTTTGCAGTCGCTAAGAACCAGGCGTTTCTCCATTTAAGGAAACAAAAAATTTGGTTTGTCTCTTTGGAGAAGGAATTTTTGGACAATGTAGAAGCGGATGCGAGCACCCAACCGATTGCCATACTCCTGAAAAACGAGAGAGAAGCACAACTGTACCGGTCGTTGAAGGCCATTGACGCAAACTATAGACAAGCGCTGTATCTCCAGTATTTTGAAGATATGAAGCCAGAGCAAATCAGTCGAATCATAAAAAAGAACATAAAACAGACGTACAACCTGTTGGCTAGAGGAAAAGAAGCCCTACGCGCCGCATACGAAAAGATGGGGATTTCATGGGATATTTAACAAGGTTGGATATCATAACCACCATCATCCAATCCATCATCTTGGTCGTCATTATTGCGAAAACAATAAAGCTGGTTATAGGCTCAAGAACATGCATTCTTCCGTTCTTCTTTGCCTTGGCTCTGGGCAGTAACCTTCTAAGCAACTTTTATTGGATTGCTTACGACCTTTTGGAACCAGGTATGCGGATGCCTATGGCATGTAATGAAATCGTAGAAAGTGCAATAATCCTACTTTTGTGCGCCGCCCTAGAAACGATACTGAAAGACAAGAGAACAGTAGCAAGTGAGATTGAGTTTGCAACGCTCTTTATCGGTACGAATATCGCGTTTTGGATTGCCTGGTCGGGAGAATGGTTCCAAGATATCTTGTTCGGCATCCCGTACATTTATTTTTTCTGGCTATTGATTCGCGGCCTAATAAGCAGGAGTAGCTTGAGTAGGAAAGAAATGTGGCAGGCAATAGCGGCAAGTTTCATGGTTCTCGCGATGCAGATCCCTTTATTGATTACAAAAGGGTTTGTTTTCGAATTTACCAAAATGGCATGCTTAGTGGTGATGGTCACTTTAACGATTTGGCTTGGCGTCAAAAGCTTTCGACGTAAGGAATTTTTTCTCGCCTCGACTTTCTTTTTGTGGACAGAACTATCCATGTTCTTAGGTTTTGACTTCTATTATTATTTGTTTTTTTTCGCAAATACGATTGCGTTGCTCATTATGTTTTCTTCGATGAAAAAGGAAATCGCCTCCGATGATTAATGCCGAAAGCATCCTGATATGCATTGCAGCACCAATTGCAATTTCGGTTCTTTTCGCCAAGGGAAGCGCACGCCAGCTGATCTCCGCTTTCCTAGCAGGTATGATCGTTTGCATTTTTTCTGCCTACATCGCGGGTTTTATCCAGATGTCGTCGGGCTACAGTTCCGAAGATACCGCCATTTTCCTTTCCCCGATGATAGAAGAGAGCATGAAGCTCTTGCTGATCCTGTTCTGCATTTACGTGTACGATCCGTCGGGCAAAAGAATAGAACTGCTCGCCATCGGTATTGGTGCCGGTTTTGCGACTTTTGAAAACTGCTGCATCCTTCTTTCGTCGGACACGCAACAGTTGACCTACATGCTGATTCGCGGATCGGCAGTCGGCGTGATGCACATCGTAACTTTGGTAGCACTAGCCAAGGGATTTCAGCTTTTAAAAAGGCACAAGGCGTTTTTTTTCGCCGGTATCGCGGGCATATTGTCCATCTCCGTGACCATACATGGGCTCTACAACCTTTTGGTATCCAAGCCGGGCATGTCATCGTACATCGGATACGCGATGCCGATGCTTTGCGTGATATTGCTGTACATGACGAATGTGGCGAAAAAAAGCTAATCTATCGCGTCACAAGCGCGACAATCGCTGCAACAAGGCCACCCACAGCGACTCCGGCAATCACGACCAAAGCGACCATCATCCACTTGACATACTTTGCCAGGCGCACCGCCAAGGCCCCCTGATCCTTTGCAAATTGCTGGTAGAGGTTCAGTGCGGCCATTGCCGTGAAGCCAAGGTCGTCAAGCCAGCCCAGCACGGGAAGCGCATCCGGGACGGCATCAATCGGGGACATGTCGTAGGCGACGGCGGCCATCGCAATCAAGACGGAAAGAGCCTTCCACACGACGGAGACTCCGTTCTGTTCTTTCTCCGCACCCTTATTCGTGCAGCTAGAACGGGAGTCCATCTCGCTCATGTCGTGAACTTCAACGTCTTCGAAAACCTTGTTCTTGCGCATTGCAACCTCCGCAACTTCTCTTCAGGTCACTTCTAAAAATTCATTTTTGAAAAATTGTCTGCGGCACATTTACCAAAGCAATTTTTAGAGGTTCCCTTTAGAATATATAAAATGCCGTACAAGAAGTACGGCAAAGAAAATGTAACGCAATATTGCGCCGATTAGCGAACGTTCTTACCCGTGGTAGAGGTTACCGGACTGGTAGTTCGGTTCCGTTGTCAAATTGACCCCAAGGCGGCGGAACACGCCCACATCCACCTGCGAGAGGATGACGCTGGAATGTACTTCGCAGTGGCGGAGTTCCGGCAACTTTTCGAGGGCGATTTTCGCGTTGTAGTCCGTGAGGGCACAAACGGAAAGCGCCACGAGGGCCTCGTCCATGTGCAAGCGCGGGTTCCTGTGGCCAAGCTGCTTCGTCTTGAGGTTCTGAATCGGCTCGATGACCATCGGTGAAAGTAGGCGCACTTCGTCGGGAATCTTCGCAAGGTGCTTCAAGGCATCGAGCAGAGCCGCCGAAGAAGCGCCGAGCAGCGAAGACGTTTTGCCGGTAATAATGGCTCCGTCGTTCAGCTGGATAGCCACGGCCGGGCCACCGGTCTGTTCTGCACGTTCCACGGCAGCGGCAATCACGGGGCGGTCGGCAGTGCTAATCTGCGCCTGCTCCATGATGAGTTCCTGCTTGTAAATCTGGTCTTTTTCCGCGTTGCCCTTGCGCACATCGCAAAGCGTGTTGTAGTAACGGCGGATGATTTCCTGGCGCGCGGCCTCGCAAACGGCGTCGTCATCGACAATGCAGTTGCCGGCCATGTTCACGCCCATGTCCGTGGGGCTCTTGTACGGGGATTCACCGAGAATGCGCGTAAACAGAGCGTTCAGCACCGGGAAAATTTCCACGTCACGATTGTAGTTGATTGTAGTTTGTCCGTAAGCTTCCAAGTGGAACGGGTCAATCATGTTCACGTCGTTCAGGTCGGCGGTGGCAGCCTCGTAAGCGAGGTTTACCGGGTGCTTCAGCGGAATGTTCCAAATCGGGAACGTTTCGAATTTGGCATAACCGGCCTTCACGCCGCGCTTGTTTTCATGATAAATTTGTGAAAGGCACACGGCCATCTTTCCACTCCCAGGGCCCGGAGCGGTCACCACCACGAGTTCGCGGGTAGTTTCAACAAATTCATTCTTGCCATAACCATCGTCGCTTACAACCAAAGGAATGTTGCTCGGGTAACCCACAATCGGGTAGTGGCGGTAAACCTTGAGGCCAAGTCCTTCCAGCTTCTTCTGGTAGGCAATCGCGCTCGGCTGTTCCTGCCAGCGGGTCAGCACCACGGAGCTCACGTACAGGCCGTAACCGCGGAAGGCGTCAATCAGGCGGAGCACGTCCTGGTCATAGGTAATGCCGAGGTCGCCGCGGACCTTGTTTTTCTCGATATCGCCCGCGTTAATGGCGATGATGACTTCGGCCTTATCTTTCAGCTTTTCGAGCATGCGGATCTTGCTATCCGGAGCAAAGCCCGGCAACACACGTGATGCGTGATGGTCGTCGAACAGTTTTCCGCCGAATTCCAGGTAAAGCTTTCCGCCGAACTTAGCAATGCGTTCCGCAATCTTTTCGGACTGCATCTTGAGGTACGCCGCGTTATCAAAACCTACTTTGAACATCTTTTTCAGCCTTTCAAATAATCAAAAAATCAACGAGACAAAGATAAAAAAATCGAACCAGATTGTTTACTCGTCGCAAAACAGCGCGAAACACGGGGCGGGGCATATAAAAACGCCAATTTGCCCCTATTTATACGCCCCAATGGGAACAAAAAACACTCCTACACACCGCTCCAAACAGGCAAGGGCATATAAGACAACAAGTTACGCAGCAATTATACGCCCCCAAAGTTCTAAAATCCAGCTAATTTGTCTGTATTCTCAAGGGACGGGGCATATAAAAAAGCGATTTTCCCACAGCTTATACGCCCCGCTACCCTAAAACGGGGATTTTCCCCTCTCGCAATAGCACAAACCACAAAAAAAGCCCGCCGCATCGCTGCGACAAGCTCTTAAAAATGTTCATGGAGATCCCCGGTCAAGCCGGGGATGACAAACCAAAGGGCGCGATTACACGACCTTGGTCATACCGCTCATACGGTCTCTCAGCCAGGCTCCAACTTCTTCGACCGGATGCTGACGGATGTTCTTGTTCACCTTGATCAGTTCTTCGTTATCCACAGCGGTGGTCTTGCCTTCGCCGAAGATAGCGCCGATGTCGTCCTTCTTCACTTCGTTCTTCATGAAGTCGGCGAGCAGAGGCACGCACTTGTTGGCGAACAGGTAGCAACCGTATTCGGCGGTGTCGCTGATCACGCGGTTCATTTCGTACAACTTCTTACGAGCGATGAGGTTCGCGATAAGCGGAGTCTCGTGGAGAGATTCGTAGTAGGCGCTCATCGGCTTGATGCCCACGGAGCACATGGTTTCGAAAGCGAGTTCCACACCGGCCTTGATCATGGCAGTCATGAGAACGCCGCGGTCGAAGTATTCCTGTTCGGTGATGACCTTGTCGGTAGCTTCGACCTTTTCGAATTCGAGCTCGCCCGTTTCGCCACGCCACTTGAGCAAATCCTTGTCGCCGGCTTCCCAGTCGACCATCATGGTGCTGGAGAACTTGCCAGAGATGATGTTGTCCTGGTGTTCCTGGTAGAGCGGCTTCATGATCTTCTTCATCTTCTCGGCGAGTTCCGTTGCGCGGATCTTGGCCGGGTTGGAGAGACGGTCCATCATGTTGGTGATGCCGCCATGCTTCAGGGCTTCGGAAATGGTTTCCCAGCCGTACTGGAGCAGCTTGACTGCGTAAGCCGGTTCAACGCCGAATTCCTTCACCATCTTGTCGTAGCAGAGGATCGTGCCGGTCTGGAGCATACCGCAAAGGATGGTCTGTTCGCCCATGAGGTCAGACTTCACTTCGGCAACGAAAGAGCTTTCGAGAACGCCCGGACGGTCGGCATGGAGGCCAGCGGCGTAAGCCTTGGCGTAGTCCCAACCCTTACCTTCGGGGTCGTTTTCCGGGTGCACGGCGATAAGGCAGGGCATACCGAAACCGCGAACGTATTCGCTACGGACTTCGGAACCCGGGCCCTTCGGGGCGACCATGATCACCGTGATATCCTTGCGGATTTCCTGGCCTTCTTCCACGATGTTGAAGCCGTGGCTGTAAGAGAGGGCGGCGCCCTTCTTCATGAGTTTCATGATGGCCGGGATCACGTTGTGGGGCTGCTT
>JAEEGJ010009093.1_pt1 | contig 26867 bp, 8 predicted proteins | sample 8958761 | NCBI WGS metagenome assembly JAEEGJ01 (sample SAMN16246546, study PRJNA631951) | gut metagenome | biome: gut microbiome; feature: rumen; material: RS-attached | host: Bos | place: Iran: Karaj | collected 2018-10 | reverse complement strand
AGACAGACGAAAGTTCTCAGAAACTTGCTGTGAAGATTTCATCAACTGGTATTATTACAAAAGCTGATGACAGTGATTTGACTCTTCCAATAGATGGCTTAGATACAGCAGTATATGAATATACTCTTTCTGTAAAAGATAAGGCAGATAAGTCAATCGAAAGTAAAACTATTAAAGTACAGATTGATCAGGATAAGCCGGAGCTTACTATAAATCCTATTGCTTCAGAACCTTTGACAGGCCCCATCGGCTTTAGTGGAAAAGCAACGGATACAGGTCTTGGCGTAAAATCCATTATTCATAAGATTGTAGAATATGGTGCTGCTGTTCCTGCAGATTCTGAAATGAATACATTGGAACTTTCATCGAATGATTGGCGGCTTTCTGTACAGCCTGTACAGGGAAAGCCGGCAGAAGGAACTGCTGCAATTACCTGGAATTCTGCCGAGGGAAAATATACAATCTATGAAGGTAAATATAAGTTCTATGCACGTGCAAAAGATAAGGCAGACAATGTTTCTGAGAATGATAAATCAGTAGGTTTTGTTACTGCCGTAGATTTTGTTGTAGATTTTGATAAGCCGGAGATAATTTCTGCAAAGCTTATAACTGGAGGAAATGATATTGCTCTGGCAAAGAGTGCAGTAAATTATTTTAAGCCTGCTCAGAATTCAAACGTAACTCTTCAGTTCAGTGTAAAAGAAACTAATGGTCTTGGCGTAGTAAAGATTGATGGAAATACACAGTCTATTCCATCTCTCGATAGTAATAAGAATTATACATTTAATTATGTAATTCCAGCAACACATTATACTGGAGATAATAAAGATAAATCAATTGATATTGAGGTTTATTTAAAAGATGCTACAGAGCGTGAAAACTCTGTAACATATAAGGTTTATAACGATACTAAAGAACCTGATATTTCAATAGATAATCCTGCTTCTGATGTAAGCGGAACAAATTCTATTTCTGGAAGTTCATTTATCTTTAGTGCAACTGTAAAAGATGCTGCAGGTGGCAGTGGTTTAAAGAATGAAAAATTCTATTACATCTTTACAAAAGATAATCTGACAACAGAAGCTGCAATAAAGACTGTCGCAACTGGTACAAATGGAAAAGAAGCCCTTCCGGGGTCAACTGGTAACTGGTCTTTGTCTCATAAGATTGGAACTGGAGCAGCAGGAACAGTTGCTGATACTCTTTATGAAGGTAACTGGAATCTCTATATCTATGCCGAAGATGCTTTAGGAAATGTCAGAACAGAGAAACGAAACTTCTGGATTGACCAGGCTGCTCCTGCTATTTCAGAGATTTCAACTCTAAAGGATATTTATAATGAGCCATTCTCTCTTACTGGAAAGACTAGTGATGAGAATGGTATTGAATCAGTAACTGTAACAGATAATGGAAATGAAATTCCTGAATCAGCAGTTACTGCAAGTGCTGGTTCAAATGGTGGAAAAAACTTTACAATCAATTTTATAACTACAAAAGAGACTGCTGCTACAGGTAAATATCAGCTTACAGAAGGAAAGCATGAGTTTATAATTACAACAAAAGATAAAGCTGGAAAAACTTCTGAAGAAAAGCGTTCTGTAACAATTGATACAAAGCCTCCTGTAATAACATCTATTACTACAGCTACTCCTTCTAAAACTGTAAATTCAAAGAAATGGTATGATAAAAATTATATAGGAGTTACTGTTACTGGTGTTACTGATATAATCGATGGAAAGGGAACAGGAATTGCGAAAGTAGAAGTTAATGGAACAGAGCTTTCTCTTTCATCTGATACAGAAGGTAAATATACAGGTAGTGCTTATTGTACTGAACAAGGTAAAAATACAATAAAACTTAAGATAACCGATAAGGCTGGAAATGTTAATGAAGCCTTTACTAATCCGGAAGTTTATATTGATACAGAACAGCCTGCAACTTTAGAAATAACTGAAATAAAAGTTGGTACAGAAACTGTACAGAATCTGGAAACAGATAAAGATATTCTTGTAGATGGAAAACAGAATATTACCATAAAAGTTAAGGCTATTGATGGAGATACAGCAAAGGTTAGTGGAATAGAAGAGGTTTCTCTTACAAAGCCTGTTGAGACAGCTATAGTAGAAACAAGTGGTGAATCAAATATTTATACAATCACAATTCCTAAGGCTGCTATAAAGACTGGTGCAATTGTTCTTACAGCAAAAGATAAGGTTGGAAATATTAAAACTTTCACATCTGGATACAGTATTACACTTGATAATACTCCTCCAGAAGTTAAGAAAATCAATGTGCCTTCAGCAGTAAATGGAAAACTTGCTCTTAGTGGTACAGTTTATGACAACCGTTCTTCATTTATGTCTGTAGATGTATTCTATTATGTAGATTCTACAGTAAGTGGATTTAAGAAGTGGGAATCTCTCTATCATGATGAGGTAGCTGCAAATCATAAACCTTCTGCTAACTGGGAGCTTGCAAAGACTGAGACTTCAGATACAAGACTCGATACAAGCGCCTTTACAACAGCTGGAGTAACAGATAATACTAAGATTTATATTCTTACAGTAGTTTATGATGAAGCTGGAAACTGCAATATTGAACTTGGAAATGATAGCAAGCCAGCCTTAACGCTTTCAGAAATATTGAATTCAACAAAAACAATTGTTACGGATTCAATTAAAGAACTAACTCTCAATCAGGATTCTGACCGCCCTGTAATTACTTTGAATGGTATTACTTTAAGTGATATGGCTTCAAATAATCTAAAGAAGATTTCAGAGAATTCTATTTCGGGCCGTATTACAGATGATGATGGTATAAAAGAGCTTTATTACAGCGAAGATGATGGAGCAAACTGGAAGGAAATAACTCTTTCTCAGCAGAATGTAAAGAATACAACCTTTACATGGGCAGATTTTGGTGAAGGAACTTATAATGGTTCTTCAAAGCCTGCAATGAAGTTTAAGGTTGTGGATACAGAAGGCGGTATATTTATAACTCAGGCTTCAACAACTGGTATTACTGGTAGACCTAAATTTACAGGCGCTCCATCAGGAAATGGAGCTGCTAATTTGAGTGCAGAAGGTCTGTTTCTTAAGATAGACAGAACTGCTCCAGATGTAAAAGAAATTGGAGTTAAAACTTCTGCTTCTGCAACAGAATACGAACCAAATGTAAATGGACTTACAGTTGGTGGAAATGCCGATCATAGAAAGTTCTGGCTTCAGTTCTATGCATACGATGCTAACCCTATTCTTACAGCTTCTACAAAAGTTGTATTAAGCAGCGAAACAGGTGATACTTGTGAAAATACTGCATATACACGTACCTTCACAAAAGGCGCTGCTGCTGATCAGAAAGAATTTGACGGCATTAAGTATGACCTTTACACAATCACTGAACCATTCGATGTCGAAAAAATGGTAAGTGGAACCCGTACTCTTTCTCTTGAAGTAGATGATGGTACAAAACCAAACAAGAATAATTCATTTACAATTAGAATTGATAATGAGGCACCAGTTGTTCTCATGACAAATCATGAGGAAGATGAGCTTCTGAATATTGCATTTAATCTTAAAGGTGATATTCGTGGTTGTGATGAGGGTACAAAGCTTTACTATAGTGTAACAACTTCAACAACCCCAGACTGGAATGCTGCAAATAATACTGCTGGCGAAGTAAAAGGAATTGGTACTGGAAAGTGGGCAATTTCATTTGATGATGGTATATCAGATGATTCAACAACACACTCTCTTACTCCAAAGTCTCTGGTTCTTGCATTAACAACTTCACCTGCTGTTGTAAAGAATGCAAGTGGTGTAATTGTTTATGCTGCAGGAGAGGCTAATGCCGGAGAACTTTATAGGGATGTAAACGATTATTATTTTCACTTCCGAGTAGAAGATCAGTATGGTAATCCTGCAACAAAATACTTTAAATTCAGAATTGATCCTCAGGGTGATATTCCTACAGTTAAGCGTACAGAAACAGACGATGAAGTAAATGGCTGGGTAAATACAACAAGTGGAATCTGGTATGTAGATCCTGAAAATGGTAATACGTGGGGTCTCAAAAAAGAAGATACAGCTGGAAATCCTATTCCAGGTCCTGCTGGTTATGATAAGAGTTTCCCTGCTGCGCTTATGAGTGGTGTTGCTCGTATTAGTGGAACTGCATCTGCTCAGAATGGAATTAAGGCAATCTTTATGCAGGTCGACCCAACTTATGATGCAACAACAGGATTTAATGAAAACTGGGCTGATGAAACTCTGCCAAACTTTGCCGGAAAGATTTCTGAAAAATATGCAGAACTTGGTTATGACTATGAGCCAATCGGTAATAGTGGTAAGTATGGTATAAAAGTAGGTAGTACACAGACCTGGAATTATTCATTTAATAAGCATTCTGAGTTTGAGAAAACAGAGGCAGAATATAATATTATTGCTATAAGACTCTATGTAGTTGATAAGGTAGATAATGATAATACAAGCCTTACCGAAGCAGATGACTTGTTTATTATCCGTCTTGACTCTGGTGCTCCTAAGATTGGTTCAAGTGAACCTCTTGTTCTCAGACAGTATTCAACAAATGCAACTGGTGAAGGCACTGTTGTTAAAGAAATTAATTATGAAAAGAATATCTGGCTCCCTGGTGAGTGGTGGCTTTGTGGTAGTGTAGAAGATCCAAGTGGAATTAACTCTCTGACTATTGGTGGTACTGCACTTGTTGAGAATACTGTTGTAAAAACTGTAAGTAATGGTTCAGTAGAATCAAAATCTTTTGATACAGTACATACAGAAGGTTATTCATTTAAATACAAGGTAGGAAGCAATTCGGCAGGTGCTTCAACATTAACTTATACAATCAGTGTTACAGATACAGACAATAAGCCTGCAACAGAAACTGTTTCTATAAGATATGATAATAATCCTCCAACTCTCGTAAAGGAAGGAAACAATTATAACATTCCTAAAGCAGTAAAGAATGATCATGGATTCTATTCATTACAGGCTTCTGCTAAAGAGAACTCTGGAGAAAGTGGATATCTTAGAACAGTATTCTACTTTAAGAGAACTTTAGCAGGTCACAAAAAGGTATACGATTCATATCTTAAAAAGACAAGTGCTGTAAATGCCCTTTCTTATGAAGGCGCTGATGCAGACCTTATTGGTGGAACAGATGAATGGGCTTACCTTTACTGGAAGGAAAAGTCAATTTCTTCAATTGATGGTTCAAAGGTTACTCTTTCAGAAGCTGATGACAACATTCACGAAGGTGGTCTTGTAAAATTAAAAGGTGCTTATTACAGAATTGAATCTGTATCAGGTACCGAGGTTGAACTTGAGCAGAGCCTTGATGACCTTAATATTAATACAGCAAATGACAAAATTTATTTTGCAATTGGTCATGTTGTAGATCATGAAGGTAGTGAAACTCCTGGAAAACTGAGTGAAATAAATAAAACAGATGAAAAGTATTACGGTTATTACGAAGAAGATAAGCTCATCGATGATGATGGTGACCGTATGATTGAATCTTATTCTACTATAGGTATTGAAACAACCTGGTCTGGAACAATTAACAGTAATAACATTCCGGATGGTAAAATTGAGATTCACTATGTTGTATTCGATGCCGCAGGAAATCACTCTGAAGAAGGAATTGTTGAGGATGCTATAGTTGGAAACAACGCACCACGCCTTGCTGGTCTTAAAGTAACTTCTGGTTCAATGAGCCAGACCTTCTACTATGGTTCTCAGCCTCGTCTTATTGGTAATGAATATTTACCTCGTGCAACAAACCTTACAGATGCAGAAAATAATGTGCTTATAGTTTCTGGTGATGGTAAGGATGAGGCAAATAATGGTTCTGCATTCATGACGGTAAAAGACAAAATACAGTTTATTCCAGAAATGGTTGGTGGAAATGGTGCATTAACCTATGAATATTATGTAAGTCATACAAAGACCGATGGAACTTCTGCTATAAGAATTCCTGCAACAGGAACAACAGCTTCTCCTGCAAACTGGACAGGACATGGTTTTGATGATGGTATTGATGATGAAGATGATGACACAGGTTATTATCAAAAGACAGCCGGAGAAACTTATATAGAAGCTCATTCTGATAATGATAATATTATTGAGTTTGATGCATTTAGTGCTCTTGGAAAGAATAGTAAAACAGGAAAGCCAACCTGGTTCTATTATACTTTGAAAGACAGTACAGCAGGAACTCCTCTGGAAGTTGAATTCCATTGTGCTCTGGATGTACAGTATTTTGATTCGAAAGATCCAGACGTTGCTGTAACTCCATTGTTCTGGACTGATGAAAAAGAAAACAGTCTTTATAATAATTCTCGTGATAATGGTCATATTGAACTTAAATCAAAGTTGACCGATACCTTAAAAGGTACTACTTATGGTGGAGACCATGATAAGGTATCTGGAAAAATCACAATGAGTGGTACAGCTTCGGATAATATCCGTGTTAGCGAACTTTGGGCTAAAATCAGTAACTTTACCTTTACTGGTACTGGAACTGCTGATGAAAATGGCTTTGTAAAGATTGCAACATATAATGGAACTTCATGGACTTCTCTTTCACCAGATTCTGATGCAAATATGTCTGCTAAAAATTGGACTTTGACGGTAGACAATATTAAAGATGATGAAACTGGCCATGAAATACAATGGAAGTTAAGCTGGGATACAGAAAAACTTACTAATCTTGCTGCAAAAACTGGAGTTGTATTCAGTATTTATGCAAAAGATGAACTTCGTGGTAACTCACAGAATAGTTCTGATTCTTCGGCATACACGGTAGATGTTGTTCCATATATTACGGATGTACAAACAAGCCTCAGTTCTATTCAGGAGACAAATCCTTCTGTATATAGCAGAACTGCGCTTGGACACTATCCGGTTTATATTGTAACAAAGGCTAAGAATAATGCTGATGTAAAGGGTGAAACAATAACCTATAAGGGCTTTAATCTTGGTTCAGCTACTCAAGTTACTATAGGGGCAAATGATGTTTCTGGTAAGAGAGCTTTAACAGTAAATTCTGTTCCTTCAATTAATAATGAAAATGATAATACTCAGCCTTACAACCAGTGTCCAAACAACGAGAATAACAACAATCTTACAGATGATGTTTATCTTGATGTATGGCAGTTTAATTCAAGGGCCGCAGAGCCTGTTGAAGGAAAAATTGAACAGGCTGTAATGAAGATTAATCCAGATAATAACCAGATTGGTTTTGCCTTTGTAAATGGTTCTTTCTGGACAAGTATGGCAGATAAGGATAATTCTTACCGTACCTGGATGACATCTAAAGACTTTTGTACTTCTACAAGCTTTGTATATGACCAGGACGGAAACACTTATGGCGTTATGGCCGGTGGTGACTCTGGTACTATGGCAGATAAATATAACTTTATCACAAGCCGATGGGGTGTAAGCGAGGCTAATGATAGTGCACAAAACGGTGGAAATGCTAGCCGCAATGGAACTAGAGCTCTACGTCTGGAAGAATTATGTGATAATACTTATTCTGGTGCTGCCTTTGCAAAACAGCGCTTTATGTCTTCATCTCTGGCAGTAAGTACGAAAACAAACGGTACAAATGTTTATCTTGCCTACTACGATTCTCTTTATTCTCAGATAAGATTTAGATATGGAAGGCTTAATTCAAATTGGAAAACAAATTTTAATAATTTCCAGGATTCTTGTAGCAGTGAAAATGGTTGGGGATCATATGCTGATGCCCGCAAATATGCACAAATCCTTGCAACTGGTAGTGAAACAGTTTCAACAGATGATATAGCTGGTGCAAAATCTGGAGAATATGTATCAATTGGAGTTGTTAATAATAATGGTAACGATACTGTAGTTGCTGTATGGTACGACTCTGTAAATTATAAGATGTGGTATGCTTATAATACTAGTCCTACAACAAACCGGGAAAATGGGGTAAGAAAAGATAATGATACTAGTGACGGCTGGTCAGATCCTGTAGTGGTATTTACAGGAGATGCAGCAATTGCAGGAAGTTATTGTAAGCTTGCAGTAGATGCTTCAGGCGGAGTTCATATTGCTGCCTTTGATATTGCAAATAATAATGTAGTTTATGCTAAGCTTCCATCAGATAAGAAAGGTGAGGCAAGCAAGACTGAAGACTTCACAACTTGTCTGGTAGATGGAAATTCTCCTGCCGGTGATTACCTTACACTCGATGTTGCATTGGATGCAACTGGAAATGCAGTGCCATATATCGGTTACTATTCTTCTGGTTGTATACATCCTAAGATGGCTTATGCTGTAACTTCATCTACAAATGCAGGAACTGGTAGTGATGGCTTGATGACTGGAGACTGGGAAATTACAGTTGTTCCAACCCCAAAGAAGGTAGAAACTCAGAGTAACCAGCATAATCCTATAAATATTGGAGTATGGAAAAATGAGAACGGAACAATAAAGGAGTCATCTTCAACTACTTCAACATTAACTGGAACTAAAGCTTCAGATATGAGCGGCAAAATCTACGGTAACGGAACAGCAAATCCTGTATTGGGCTATGTAATTACTGACGATACTATAGAGACAGCACAGAAAAAGTAGGAGAGAGGGGAGTAACAAATGAAAAAGTTTTTTATAAAAGCATTATTTTCACTTTTTGTGGTAGGACTTTTTAGCTCCTGTGAAATTGGTCTTGGAAATTCTGTAGATACAGAGGTTCCACAGAATAAAATAACAACTCCTAATCCGGATTCTGTTGCGATAATCAGAGGTGATTTTCCTATCAAAGGAAGCTGGACAGATGATGGTGAAATTGAATCTGTTACTGTAACAATTAAGAATGATGAAAAAACGGTTTATTCCGAAAAGGCAGTTTTAACAGATCCTGCAGCTGGTTCAGGAAACTGGTCATGTGTTGTTTCACCAGAAGAAAATGGAATTTTGGATGGTTCCTATTTTGTTTCTGTAACAATAAAGGATAAAGCGGAGCACACTTCGGTTACTACAAGCCAGATTAAAATAGATAATACTCCACCGGTAATTGTTCTTAATCATCCGTCTACAGTTGCAGAAGATGATTCTCTGGATACTTATGGTACTGTTTTTTCTCTTAACGGAGAGGCTGCCGATGATAGTGGTGTAGAGCTTATAGAAGTAACTGTATATTCAGATGCTGAAAAACTAAATAAACTTCTTGATATTCCATTATCAAATGTTCCAAATACAATTAAGCTCAAGGTTGCAGAGTTTAAAGATGGCGAAGATAACGATTATGCAAAAATTTACGGTTCTACAACAACAAATGGAGAACAGAGCCGCTATTGTACAATTGTTGCCTATGATGGAGCAAAGCGCTATCCGTTAGATGATCAGGAACTTTCAGAAGAAGAAAAGAAGGGAAACTCTACAAATGTTTATTATCTGAAGAATAATGAGGAAATTTCAGCCCTTTTAAAACAATATAAGGTAACTGGTTTATATCAGATGATGGCAGGTACATATGAAGATGATTCTGCACGTTCTGTAACATCCAGTGCTCTTGAAACCTTAAAAGCAAATGAAATTTCTTTAGGAGCATTTGCCCTTGATCCGGAAAATAATCCTAAATATATCGTTTCAAGTAAATACGAAATAAAAGATGGCATTTCTAAAGACACAGCAAAACTTATAAATAATTCTTCACTTGTTATTGAAGTTGCACCAGGGCTTGATGGTACAGCAATAGACAGCAGCTCTCTTAAGGTTTATGCAGTTTTATGTGATGCAGACGGCAAAGAGTTGAACGAAAAAAAATTATATCCAGTTTGTTCTGAACCTAAAAAAATAAATACTTCTTATCAGATTGCAGCAACTTTTACTGCTGGTAAATTTGAAGAGAATAAGTTTAAGACAAATGAATATTATAAGATTGGTGTAGAAGGCTGCGATATAAAAGGTGTTGATGTAATTCCTGCAAATAAAAAAGGATACGGTTTTTATTTTACAACCAGTGGTATCTTACCAACAGTAACAGTAGCATGCCCTTCTGATGAAGCTGTATTTAAAGCAGGAAGTGATGTTATTGTAAGTGGAACAGTAAATTTCCTTGAAGATGGTGTATTCTCAATAACTTTAATTGATGACAAAACTGGCGAAGAAACAATCCTCGTGCCTCCTGTTGCAGAAGATAATGGGGTAAAAGATGATGCTAATTTAGCTGTTGGTCAGCTTTCATATATTAAAGATAAACTCGACGAACATCTTTTCCATTTTAAGTATATTATTCCTGAAGAAAAGTTTGCTCAGGACGAAACAAAAAAATATACTCTCAGATTCTCAAATCCAAATGCTGATACATCGATTTTGTATGATGCACAGGCTCCGGAAATTGAGCTTAAATTTAAGGGCACTTCAGATGATAATAAAGCTCTTGGTCCTTTAGCAAGAAAATTTAAGGATGAAGCTCAGCCTATTTATGCAGATGACAAAGAATATGTAAACGGAACCTTTACTTTTGAATATAAAGTAAAAGATGAAGAAAACGGTTCTGGAGTAGATACAGGTACAAATCAGCCTGTAATAAATATTTATGAAAAAGATGTAAGTACTCCAAAAAAGACCATTAAGTTTGCTGCTGATACAAAAACTGTAGAAGTAGATACAGCAGACTTTACAGATGGTAAAGATATTATCATAGAAGTTAAAGCTCATGATGCAAGTGGAAATGAAACTGTTAAAACTCAGAAGTATACACTTAATAGTTCAACAGATATTCCATTGATTTATGCTGTTTCTCAGGCAGATTCAAAACCTCTTTCATTAGAGCTAAAAACTAGAGCTAGTGTAGAAAAACAGAATGAATACAATACTCTAAGTGCAGACGATTCTACCTTTAAGCTTAAATTCTTTGATGATGATGGTCTTGTTGGTAAAAAACTTGCAGTAAATATTAAATATGATAAAGATGGAAACAATACAGATGTTCGTGAAGCAGATCTTGAGTGTGTTCCAGATGAAAATGGAGCAGAAGAAAGCTTTACAATTCCTGAAGTTGAATCTGGCTTCTATAAAATAACAGTAACTGCAAAAGATAAGGTTGGCGATGCAGAAGCAGCACGAAAAACAACAGCAAAGGAATTCTGGATTCGTATCACACCAAGTGCACCAACAGTAAGAATTAATGATCTTGCCAGCCGTTATCTAACAAATGCTGCTGCTAATACCGTTGAAAATGCAAGTAAAACTGTAATTCCTGAAGTTATTATTGATTCAACAGAAAAACCTTTTAGAATTACTCGTTGTGTAACTTATAAGGATTCAGAAGGAAATATTACAACTAAAGAAGAATATAAAAAATATTCTGAAATTACTGAAATAGAAGAAACTGATAATGCAACTTTACCAGCTCTTACATTAAATTCAGATGGAACCTATACTTACAGGGAGCTTTATACACCTTCTTCAAGTTATGCTTCTGGTGAATACAGTATTTCCTATAAGGTTTACGATTGTAATGGAAACTCTACAGCTGCATCAGAAACAGATTCTGTTGCTTTCTTTATTGATAATCAGCGAGAAACTATAACTGAAGATGATATTACTGTTCCTGCAGCAACTGAAAATGCAGGCACATCATTTACTTTCAAAGTAAATGTAACTCCTAATGGTATGGCCCCTGTAACTTATTACTGGGCATTTACAGATGGAAATGTTACTACCGCTCCTTCAAGTTTTACTTCTACACCTAACCAGAATTGCAAACTTACATATTCAACTGCTGCCTGGGCAGAAGGAAAGAAGAAAATATGGGTTTATATTGTAGATGAAGCAGGAAATAAGAGTAATGTACAATCAAAAGAATTCTATTATGACCTTTCTAAGCCGACTGTCGCATTTGTTGAAAAGAGTTTTGATACCAAAGAAGTTTTCAGTCTCAATGTAAATGCTCAGGATTCCTGGGGACTTGAGTCTCTGGAATTATTCGAGGTAACAGGTAATACTTATACAACAACTGGAAAGAAGGTAACCGGTACAGGAATTTCAGCAACAAGTCCAAACTGGAAAATAACAAATCTTCCAGCAGCAACAATTGCCACAGATACTTCTAAAGAGTACAAGTATTTTGTTCGTGCAACCGATAAGGCAGGAAAAATAACAGACAGTAATACAATTACTGTTCGTATCGATAATAAAAAACCTTCTATTACAGCTGTAAAATTTGGTTCTGAGGATAAAAGACTTTTACGAGGTGCCTTGGGTGAAATCAAAGTAACATCAAAGGATGAAGGTCTTGGTCTTAAGGAATTAACTTACAGCATTAAAAAAGAAGGAAGCACAACTCCTGCTTCTTCTGGTGTAATAAATCTTGCTGGTGCTGTAGAAATATCAAGCGTAATCAGTAAAGAACTTGGAGACGGAAAAGATTTACCTGAAGGAAAATATACACTCAGTCTTATCCTGACTGACTTAGCGGGAAATACATATACAGATTCATCTCGTGTGTTCTATGTAGACTTAACTGATCCTGAAATTGAAAGTGCAACAATTAAGGCAGGTAATGGCAGTGAAGAAGCAATTTCTGAAGAGAATATAAAGTTTCTCAATACAACATCATCGCTTACATTCAGTGGTACTATTAGAGAAACAAACAGCTTTGTAAAAAGTGGATTAAGTATTAAGGTTAATGGTGAAGCTGTAGAGAAATCAAAAATTACTCTTACAGGTACAGCTCCAACTTATTCATTCTCTGTTGCAGATATTTCTATTCCAGAAAATAATAAGTCTGTAACTATAGAGGTATTGGCAGAAGATATTTCAGGTCAGCCGGCTTCTGCAACATACACAATTTATAATGATACAGAAAAACCTGAAATTACTTTTATTTATCCAGCTGAATCTGTAGATTATTCAGGTTCAAAGTCGATTTCTGGCACAAGTTGTACTTTTAATCTGAATCTTTCTGACAAGGGATCTAAACTTAAGACTCTAAAATATTGTATTGAAGACTGGAAAGAAAACGCACTGTCACCAGAGGGAGAATGGACCGTAGTTGATTCTTCTGCAAATATTGCAGGAAGCCTTTCTTCCGGTTATTCATTCGAAAAAACTCTCAAAGCAAGTGGCAGAACAGGAACAGGAGACCTTGGTGAAGGTCATTACAACTTATTTGTATATGTAGAAGATTCTGTTGGTAATAATCTGACAAAGAAAGTTTCTTTCTTTATAGATCAAAAAGATCCGGAGCTTGAATGTTCTGCAATTACTGCAACTGGCGGACAGATTATAGAAGGTTATGCTGTTTCTAATGCATTACCAGTAATTGAAATTACCGCAAGCGATACAAATAACCTTGCTTCAGTTAAGGTAACTTCTGGAGATACAACTCCGGCATTTACAGAAAAAACTGTTTCATTAACTAATAATGCGGGAAGTGTAACCTTTACTGCAGACGAGCTCAAAGCGGGAAAACATAAAATAATAATTACTGCAACTGACGTCGCTGGAAAAACAAAGACTGAAGAACGCTTTGTATGGATTGATAAAACAGCTCCTGCTGGAACCGTTACAATTCAGACTGCAGATTATACAGATGCTTCTTCAAATAAGTGGTACAGCGATTCCAATGTAAAAGTTTCTTTAAGCAATGTAAAGGATGATAATGGAAGCGGAATATATCAGGTATTAGCTTCTTCAGATGATACTAACTGGTATCCAATTTCAATTGAAAAATCAAATGGTGTATATAGTGGAAGCGGAACAATAAGCTGTACAAAGGCAGGCAAAAACAAAATCAGCATTAGAATATTAGATAATGCTGGAAATAAAAAAGAAACTTCACACGATGTTTATGTAGATACTTCTATGCCTGATTCAGCTGCAATTAAAGAGTTAAAGGTTGGTAGTAAAACAGAAAGTTCAAGTGGAATTGTTCTTGTAAATGGTGATAAAGCTATGAGCATAAAACTTGAAGCAAAGGATTATTTACCAGAGAATACAGCGGCTAATGCTTCTGGCATTGCTTCAGTTGAAATAAAAGGCCTTGATGGAACTAAGGTTACAACAAAGGGAAATGATGGATATTATTCACTTACAATTCCATCAGCAAAAATTGGAACTGAAACAGGAAAAATCTCTTCAGGTGCAATCATCTTCCTTATAAAAGACAATGTTGGAAATGAGTATGAATATGTGTCTGACCTTGTACTGGATCTTGATAAGACAAAACCAACACTTTCAATTGATGCTGTAGCAGATGCTGATCCAGATACCAGCGAAACAGATGTAAATGAAAGTTTTACAATTTCTGGAACTGCCAGTGATAATAATGCAATTGCAGCAATAAGTCTTGAATACAAGATTGATGGTCAGGAAGAATTTACACCATATCCAGGAAGTGTTACAGGACTTGATATCTGGAGTATAGATATTGATACAAGTTCAGCCAATTCTGTATTTAAGGATATTGATAAGAAGTCTGTTGAATTCCAGGTAATTGCAACAGATTCTGCACAGAACACAAAAACTAGTTCTCCAATTACAGTTTACATTAATCAGGCTTCAGACATTCCTGTAATCACCTTTACAGATTTTGATGTATCTGAAATGTCAGCTGCAAAACCTCTCTTAAGCGAAAGCAATAATATTTATTGTTCAGTTTATGATGATGATGGAGATGTAACTCTTAAATATAGTAAAGATGACGGCCTTTCGTACGAAACAATCACTGTTTCAGATGGAAGCTTTACATTAACTCTTGACGATGGAACTTATGATTCTTCTACTGGAGATAAGAAAAAGAAGGCAATTATGTTTGCGGTTACAGAAGCAGGTGCATCACAACCTTGTAACACTCCTCGTATAAAAGGAAAGATTGTTGGTAATTCAAAAACAACTTCTTCTGCAAATAAGTTATTTGTAAAGATAGATAAAACAGATCCAAGAATTACAGGTGAAAAATATAGCAGTAAACTTACCGCCCCTGAAAGTTCTGACTGGAAGAATGATTTCTCTTCTCAGATTTTTGGTGGAGATTCAAAGCAGTTCCTAGTTTCAGTAAATGTAGAGGATGAGAACGATATTGTCTGGGTAAAGTCAGGCTTTGGAACAGATGAAACTAAATATGTTGAGCTTAGCTTAAAAGGTTCTGTATATCAGTCAAGTATTCCAGTTTCTGTAGCAGGACTCTCAAGTGGCCAGAATAAACTTATAGTAAAAGCTTCTGATGGAATTAATGTTGCAGAAAAAGAAGTTTCAATTACAGTGGATAACACACCTCCATTAGTAACTGTAGACAGTCATTCTGACAATGAAATGATACATAAAGACTTTGTCCTTGAAGGAAGTATAGAAGAAAGCGATGCTGGTACAAAGCTTTATTATGTCATTACAAAGGCAGCTGACGAAATTCCAGAGGCATCAACAGCAGCAAACTCTTTATGGAACGATGTTACAGGTAATTCAACATTACGCTGGAAAATCCATTTTGATAAGTTTGAACCGTATAATAATGTTCCAGGCGAAGAATGCCATGATCTTATGCCAAAATACATTATTGCCAGAGAGAATCCTGATACTGTAGAAATTAATGCAAATGGTATTGCATGTATTAAAGGTACTCAAAACAAATACACAAATACAGAGATCTATAATTTCAATTTCTTTGCAGTAGATGAGCTTGGTAATATCAGTGAGGTAAAAACATTACCTTTGAAGCTTGATCCTCAGGGTGATATTCCTGGTATTGTTCTTGAATATCCGGCTGCTGGTACAATTGTAAGTGGTGTTCTTAGAATGTCTGGTAGTGCAGAGTTTGTAAATGAACCAAAGGCTTTGTACATGCAGATAGATCCTCAGTATGATGGAACAACTTTTGCTGATACAACTTGGGAAACAAAAGAATTCCCTAATGGAAAGACTTTTGCCGATTATGCAGCTGATTATGATATCAGAGATATAAGCAGCGATAAACGAGGAATTTATATTGGTAACGGCTTGTCATGGTCAAAAACAATAAATTTGAATTCTGAGTTTGAGCCAAGTACTGATGTGAATAATACAATTGCAGTCAGACTATTTGCTGTAGATGCTCTTGGAAATATTAGTTCTACAGAAGATGACATTTATGTGCTTGAAGTAAATGCAGGTGCTCCAAAGATTGGTTCAAGTGAGCCTTTGATGCTGAAGCAATATGATGCTTCTGGAAATGCCGTAAATTTCTTGAATTATAAAGAAGGAATGTGGATAAAAGGCGAATGGTATCTTACAGGAAGTGTAGAGGATGATGACGGTATTTATTCTATAACTGTAACAGACCAGGAGACTGGCAGTATTGTAGCTAATGCCTATGACACTACAGAAGTAACATCGGGATGGACCTATGCAGGAAAGGCAACAAAAGGTTATCGTCTCAAGATTCCGGTAGGCAGCGCAACAAGTGCTAAAAAATTAAAGTATAAAATTAAGGTTTCAGATGGAAATGCAACTACTCTTGAAAAAGACAGACATGAGACTGAAATCTTAGTTTCTGTAAATAATGATAACCATGCTCCAGCGATTGCAGAACTTGATTCTTCAGAGGAAAAGATTTCTTCGGATATTTATAATCAGAATGGTAAAAATTACTCTTTGGAATCTGTAGCAACAGAATCAAGTGATGAAAGTGGTTTCTTACGAACAGTATATTACTTTACTGCAGAAGATAACAAAGTTTATGATTCATTCTGGACAAAAGTTACTCCTGCTGCAAGTTTTGATGATTTGTACTGGAAAGCAAATAAAGCTGTTCAGATAACTAATGCAACTGTAAAACTTGAAGAAGCAGATGCCAATATAAAAGCAGATTCTCTTGCAAGAATTGGAGGAGTAATCTATTCAATTATAGATGTAAGCGGAGATGAAATTACTCTTGATTCTGCACCAGATAAAGCATTGGAGAATTCACCAATTTACTTTGTTCTGGGTAATGTTGTTCAGAAAAAAGGAATCTCTAATGTCGGAACAAAAACCCGCTGGTCAGAAACATTTGATAGTACTCAATTACCTGATGGTGCTGTTAAACTCAGTTATGTAGTATTTGATAAGGCTGGAAACCATAGTAAACGAGATTTCAACGATGCACTTGTAAAAAATAATGCTCCTCGTCTTGCCAGTGTAAAGGTAGGAACTGATTACAATGGTGATGGAAATATTGCTGCAAGTGAATACAAGATAAAATACTATTCTTCTAATGTACGCTGGTTTAAGGATGAAAACAACGTATATCAGAAAGCTGAAAAACCTCTTGATGCTATCAGAGATAACTTCATTATTGGTGATGAGACTACAGCCTTTACAACAGTACATGGTGCTGTAAGATTTGTTCCAGAAATAATTGGAGGAAATACAAGTGGTGCTAATGATTACCTTGAATACAGTAAAGGAACTTCTGCAACCGCAGCTCGTACTTCATTAAATGTAAAGGGTGTTAATGAATCTGCATATACTAAGCGTGATGACTATGAGCAGTCATATATCGAAGGTAATACAGCAGAAATAAATTGTGCTTTCAATGAACTTTCTCATGGATTAAACTGGTGCACTTATACAATTTGGGATAAGACCGCTGGTTCTAAGCAGTTGAGCGTAACCTTTAATGTTCGTCTTAATGTAATTAAAACAGACTCTGATGAACCTGAAACAGAAATGCTTGATTTCTTCTGGGATAGTGATTCAAAGAACAGTTTGTATCACAACAAGAAGGCAAATGGTCATATAGAATTGCCAGAAGATTTTAAAGATATTGAGCAGAAAAATGCACAGGGAAATATGGTAAAAATCTATTCAGCAGATTCTGATGATGAATATGATCTGGATCCAAAGGTTTCTGGAAAAATTACAATGAAGGGTTCTGTCTCTGATAATGTTCGTCTGAGCCTTATTAAAATAAAAATAGACGGAGTTGGTTCATCTGCAGAATTGCCGTTCAGTAATTATACACAGGTTGCATCTTATGCAGAGGGTAAATGGACTAGTGTTCAGAGTGACGATGCAAGTTCAGATGCATTAACTGATGGCTGGGCATTTACTATTACAGATGAATACAATGATGAAAGAGGTCATAAGGCTAACTGGGAGTTCAGCTGGGATACTTCATTAATTGAGACAGTCGCTAAAACTGATGTAAAGGTTTATATACAGGCAAGTGATGCTAAACCTGATGGAAGTACATCAGAAACATCAAGTGATAACTTTAAGCAGATGGATGTGGTTCCATATATTACCAGCCTTGTTACAAGTCTTGGAGACGGTGCTTCGAATATTTATGCCCGAACAGCACGTGGTCATTATCCAGAGCAGGCTGGTAACACAATTAAATTAAATGGCTTTAATCTTGCTAAGAGTAATGCCCAGGTAACAAATATTTCTCTTCCAGAAAACAGCGGAATATTTACATATTCTGTGGAAGGTGTTTCTATTCTGAACAATAAGAATAGTGATGCAGCTTATAACAAACAGCCGAATAACAAAAACAACAATTCTCTTACAGATGATGTTGTTATTGATATATGGGAGTTTGATTCTACTGCAGTTACACCAAAGAAGGGTACAATTGACCAGCCGATTATGAAAATTAATCCTGTTACTGACAAGATTGGCTTTGCCTTTGGTGATGGTCCTTTGAACTTTAATATGGGTGGCCGAACTCGAGAAAGTGATAATAATTGGAAGAATCAGGGTAATGACACAGGTATGCCTAGAAATGGTGAGAATAGACCTGAATATTCATATCATACCTGGCTTGCTGGTTACGATGCCTATACTTCTATAGCCTTTGCATACGATACTAATGGAAATTCTTATGGTATTGCTGCTGGTGGAGATATTTCAAGTGCTGACGATACAGACTTCTTATGTTTCTTTACTGGAAAATGGGGAAATTCGGATTATAGTAGTCAGGAAGGATCAAAAAATGGCAATACGAAATTAAGGTTTTCTCAGATTGGACAGGTTGTAGATAATAAAAATGTACAGAATAAACAAAGAAATATGATTCCGAGTCTGGCAACTTCTGTTCGAGGTTCTGATACTCATATATATTTTGCATATTATGATGCATTGAATAAACAGCTTCGTTTTAAAGCTGGATCAACAGATTTTTCTACAACTGGAAATTATGTTAGAAAATCAGAATTTGATGATTTTAGAGATACTGCAAATCAAGGAAGACCAATGACTTATGCAGCTGACACTGTATATATGGATATTATTGCAGGTAAGGACAGTTCTAATGCAACAGCTACCTATGATGCAGGAAAGTATTCGTGTGTCGGAGTAGATTCTCATGGAACAAGCGATATTGCTGTGATTACCTGGTATGATGAAACTCATAGTACTCTCTGGTATGCATATAATTCTTCTCCTCTTTCAAATGCTGGAACTCAGGCTGCTAGAACTGGTGGCAGCTGGAATATAAGTCGTGTCTTTGCAAAGAATTCAAGTTATTCAAGAGCTGGTGAATATGTACAGCTTGCTGTAGATGCAAAGGGCGGTGTTCATATTGCTGCATATGATCCTGTAGGATGTAATCTTGTTTATGCATATAGCCCAACGTCTGAAATTACAGCATCAACAGAAACTTCTGGTTTTACAACTTGTGTAATAGACAGTTATGGTATTGTAGGTTCAAATATCAGTCTTGATATTGCAATGACAGAATCTGGTGATAATGGCAAGGCTATTCCATATATTGGTTACTATTCTTCAAGTTCTGTAAAACCAAAACTAGCGACTATTCCGGAAGGAATTGGTTCTACTGCTGATGTAAAGGATGGTGTTGGAACAAGTGGCACAGAGAAAGAAAAATATACTGGAATCTGGGAATGTTCTCTTTTACCAACATCCAGTCATTTGCATATGAACAGTAAGCAGTATAATCACATCAATGTATGCTCATGGAAGGATACTTCAGGTGTTCTAAAAACTACTGTTTCAAACAATACAAGCCTTAGTCATACAAGAGAAGGTACTGGTGTAGCCTATAATAGTAAGGTTTTTGGACATGTATCTGGTAATGGAACAAATAAACCAATTCTTGCTTATAATGTAAGTAATGGTACTGCTGTAGAAACTGCACAGATGAAATAAAGGGAAGGTAAAGAATAAAGATTCTTTAAATAAAATTAGAATATCAATATAATTTAAGAAAACTAAGTTTAGGACGGATTATTATGGATTTGATGAAGCTGCAGAATGGTAGTGATATTCGTGGTGTTGCAATTGAAGGAGTTGAGGGAGAAAATGTAAATCTTACTCCACAGATTGCAAAGCAGATTGGTTGTGCTTATGTTAGCTGGCTTGCAAAGAAGCTTGATGTAGATGCTACTTCTCTTCATCTTGGAGTTGGCCGCGATTCTCGTGTGACAGGCCCGGATCTTGCAGATGCTCTTATTGACGGTATGGTGAGCGCTGGCGCAACTGTTACAGATTGTGGAATGGCAACAACTCCGGCAATGTTTATGTCTATTGTTTTCCCGGAGACAAATTTCAACGGTTCTGCAATGATTACCGCAAGCCATCTTCCGTTCAACAGAAATGGTATTAAATTCTTTGATGATGATGGTGGCCTTGAACATGAAGATATTACAGAAATCCTGAATCTTGCAGGTTTCCTTAATCCTTCAAAAATCAATGTACCTGTAGAAAAACTGGATCTTCTTTCAATCTATGCTGAATATCTTAAGAATAAGATTGCTGATGGTCTGGCTGATCTTGGAAAAGGTGATAAACCTTTGTCTGGTCTTCACATTGTTGTGGACAGTGGAAACGGTGCTTCTGGTTTCTTTGTTGATAAGATTCTTCAGCCGCTCGGTGCTGATACAACTGGAAGTCAGTTCCTTGAGCCGGACGGAATGTTCCCTAATCATATTCCAAACCCTGAAAATAAACAGGCAATGGAAGCAATCCGAAGTGCTGTGCTCGCAAATAAGGCAGATCTTGGTTTGATTTTTGATACAGATGTTGACCGCATGTCTGCAGTTTTGAGTGATGGAAGCGAAATCAACCGTGACTCAATTATTGCGATGATTGCTGCAATTCTTGCTCCTGAGTATCCTGGTTCAACAATTATTACAGACAGTGTTACTTCGGATCGTCTTACATACTTCCTTCAGGATGTTCTTGGTCTTAAGCATCTTTGCTATATGCGTGGTTATAAGAACGTAATCAACAAGCAGAAGGAATTGAATGCTGCAGGAACAGTTGCGCCATTGGCTATGGAGACATCTGGACACGGAGCTCTTAAAGATAACTACTTCCTTGATGACGGTGCCTTCCTTGCTGTAAAGCTTGTAATTGCATTGGCTCAGGCAAATGCACAGGGTAAAAAGCTCGACAGCCTTATTGAAAAGCTTCCTCCACTTGTTGAAGAAGGTGAATACCGCTTTAAGATTTCCGGAGAAAACTTTAAGGAATATGGACAGAGTGTTCTTGCTGAATTTAAGAGACGTGCCATTGAGGCTGAGTATGAAATGCCGGAATCTTATGAAGGTGTTCGAATCAGTTTTAAGGGAGAAGACGTTCAGGGCTGGATGCTTTTACGTTTGAGTCTGCATGATCCTGTTATGCCTCTTAACATTGAAGGCGCACGTAAAGGTGATTTAGCAAAACTCGTAGAAATTGCAAAACAGTTAACAGACGGTTTCGATAGATTGGATAGAAGCTGTTTAGTATAACCCGATAAATGCCGTAACCGACTTCTCTGGTGCCATAATCAGGGTGTCCATAAGTGTAAGCCCGATTCTGGTACATGGCAGAAGCCGGAAAAAATCTCTCTGTATATCAAGAGGAACATCGCCGTAGCCCGGACTATAACGTGGACGCGTTTTTAGTCCTTGAGTTTCGGCGATTTTTTTTATTTCTGCATTTAATAAATCAACAACTTCTTCTATATACATAGCACCGGTAGCCTGCAGAATGCTTGCATAAACAGAGTCTGTAGAACTGTAACGACGAATCAATGCATCTACCTGTGGCCCGATAGTTGCTGCCACAAGTGCAACCTTTGAGCAGTCTTTAAGATTTGCGCCGAGGTCTTTTGAGTGAAGAGTGATGTCGGCGAATTTTAGTTCTGTGGTGGTTTTGATGCATTCGCTTTGCGAGCACTCAACCACAGACAAATCAAATACCTCAAACACCGCCTGTGGCTTTATAACAGACTGCATCTCTTTTGCTGCTTTTTCCATCTGTGCTGAAACATCAACATCCGGTACAGCTACCTTCCTATAACCAAGATAGCGTGCTACCTCTTTTAAGTCAGGTGAGAAATCTTTACTGTCAGGAAATAAAAAAGTTGCACTCATGGTTGGAAGTATAATCCATTTTTGATAAAATATAAATCATGGAAAATTACAAGAAAGAATTTATTGATTTTATGGTGCGCTGCGAAGTGCTTAAGTTCGGGTCGTTCACTTTGAAGAGTGGAAGACAGTCACCTTTCTTTATGAATGCGGGTAGTTATGTGACCGGCGGGCAGCTTGCACAGCTTGGAAAATATTATGCTCAGGCAATTCATGACAATTTTGGTGATGATATTGATGTCTTCTTTGGTCCGGCTTACAAGGGTATTCCTCTTGCAGTTGTGACTGCCGTTGCCTACAGCGAGCTTTATGGAAAAGAAATTAAATACTGCTGTGACCGCAAGGAAGAGAAGGATCACGGTGCAGATAAAGGCGCAATCCTCGGTTATAAGATTAAGGATGGTGACCGCGTTGTAATTATTGAAGACGTTACAACATCAGGAAAATCTATTGAAGAGGTTTATCCGAAAATCAAGGCTCTCGAAACAACTTCGGGTAGCATCAAAATTGTTGGTGAAATCGTAAGTCTTAACCGTGAAGAGCGTGCTCCAGACAGCGAGAAATCTGCTCTCGAAGTAATTACAGAAAAGTATGGCTTCCCTGCACGCGCTATTGTTTCTATGAGCGATGTTGTTGATGCGCTTTATACAAACGGTGATAAGAAAGTCATTACTGATGAAATTAAGAAAGAACTTGATTCTTATTATTCTCAGTGGGGCTGCAAATAAATGAATAAAAAAAGAATCTTTACATTATTTTTATTTATCAGTTTAATCTCTGCGTTATATGCACGTAAGCCAAAGACTTCTGAATCTCGATATCCAAAATCGATTATTGCTCTGTCGCCAAGCGCAGCAGAAATACTTTTTACAATTGGTGCTGGAGACCAGGTTTCTGCGGTTAGTGAGTTTACTGATTTTCCTGCTGAAGCAAAAGCGAAGCCTGTTGTCGGTGGATTTGATGGAAAAACTCTGAGTATTGAAACAATCATGTCTTTCAAGCCGGATCTCGTTTATCTTACAGAAGGCATGCACAACTTTTTGATTTCGACTTTAGAGAGCAATGGAATTGCCTATTATGTTTCTAAAGGCGAATCGATTGCATCTGTTGAACAGGAAATTCTTGAGGTTGGAAAAATCACCGGCCACGAAAAAGAGGCCAAAAAAGTTGTAGATGATATGGAGAAAAAACTGAAGAAGGCTGCTGGTTCTGCAAAGAAGGATGGACCGATAAAGGTTTACTGGGAAGTCTGGAATGCGCCTTATATGTCTGCAGGTTCAACTTCGTTTATAAATGATGTAATTAAGGCAGCTGGCGGTGAAAATATTTTTGCTGATTTATCTGTTGCATATCCAATGGTCAGTGAGGAAACAATTATTGCCCGCGAGCCTGCTGTAATTCTTATTCCTGCAAGTACTGGTCTGGAATCTTCTGCAGTGAGCTTGCGCAATGGCTGGGCAGATATTCCGGCAGTGAAGGGTGGACGTGTTTTTGTTGTAGATGATAATGTGTACACAAGACCAGGTCCACGTGTTGCAGATGTGGTTCTTGAACTTTCTGATTTGTTGAAGTAATGAAAAGAAAATCCCTGTGCTGGAAAATACTGTCATCAGTTCTCCTTATTATTTCTGTGATTCTAGCTCTTATGCTCGGTGCAGAAAAGGTGAGCTTTGCGGCAGTTTTTGGCCAGGGAGATAAATTTGAAAATATCATTTTATGGCAGCTGCGACTTCCTCGTGTGCTGCTTGTTTTTTTAACAGGCCTTCTGCTTGGTGGAAGTGGTGCGGTATTCCAGTTATTTTTCCGTAATCCACTGGCTGAGCCGGGAATTATGGGAATCAGTTCCGGGGCTACACTAGGGGCGGTGATTGCAAGCATTGTGCCGGGAATCATGGCTCTTACTGGAAAAGGTGGAGTTGGGACTTATATTTCACCGGTGAATCTTTGTGCTTTTGTAGGAGCCCTTGTTGCTGGACTTTTTGTGACCTCACTTGCATTCAGTCGGGGTGGAAGGTCATCTTCAGTAATGCTGCTGCTTTGCGGTACGGCGCTTGGAACTTTGTATTCTTCTTTAAGTTCCATGCTGCTTCTTACCTGCAACAAAGAACTTCATTCTATTTATACCTGGATTCTTGGAAGTTTTAACGGACGTGGTTGGAACGAGTTGCTGTTCATCCTGTTGCCTTCTGCAGTTTCTATAATTCTTATGTTTATTGTGTCGCGCCCGCTCGACTTACTTACCGGAGGCGAAAAATCAGCAGCCGCGCTCGGAGTGGAAGTAGACAGACTCCGTGTTCTTGTATTACTTTGCGGAGCTCTTGCTGTTAGTGCTGCAGTGTGTGCTGGAGGAACTATCGGTTTTGTTGGGCTTATTGCTCCTCATATTGTCCGCAAGTTTCTTGGGCCTAAGGCACGTACTCTGGTTCCTTTCAGTATGATTTTTGGTGCAGCATTACTGCTGCTTTCTGATACTTTAGCTCGTGTGATTATTGCACCGGGTGAGCTTCCTGCCGGAATTATTACATCAATTCTCGGTGTGCCATTCTTCCTGGCATTGTGTCTTGGAGGAAGAAAATGAGTGAGAACTTTGAAATTAAAAATCTTTCGGCCAGTTATGGTGACAAAGCAGTTTTAAGGGATATAAATTTTTCGTTACAGCAGGGTGAGTTTGTATGTCTTTGTGGACCAAATGGTGCGGGGAAATCTACTTTGCTGAGCGTGATGGCGGGGGTTGCAGATGCACGGTTAAAGGTGAATGGTGATATCCGATGGTCTCAATACGATTCATCGCATCACTCAACTATCAGCCGTCGAGAACGTGCCCGTACTATTGCCTATATGCAGCAGAACGAATATTCCGAGTGGGACTTCACCGTCCGTGATTATGTGCTTCAGGGAAGGTATGCTTATACACGGTACGGAAATTATGCCGCGGCGGACTACGAAGTGGTGGACGGAGTTTTGAGCGAACTCAGCCTTTCAGACTTCTCCCAGCGTCACATCCATTCTCTTTCCGGCGGAGAGTTCCAGAAGGTCCGTCTTGCCCGTGCACTAGCTCAGACTCCGAAGTTTCTTCTCCTCGACGAACCGGCCGCAAACCTCGACTATGTTTACGAGCCGCATCTTATGCAGCTGCTTCGCGCCACCGCCCATTCCAAAAATCTCGGAGTTCTCGCGGCCGTCCACGACATCAACTTAGCAGCTCGTTTTGCCGACAGAATCATTCTGCTTCCTCCAAAAAAATCCGTGCTTTCCGGCGCTCCATCTGATATAATGAATACAGAGAATTTAAAGTATACATTTGGAGTCGATTTCGAATGCAAAGAAATAAAGTCTTTTCAATCATTACAATAGCTTGTTTTTGTTCAATTCTTCTTATTCCAATTGGACTTTCCCTCATGTGGTTTCAGACCTCCTGGAAGAAAAAGCGTAAAATAATTATTACTGCAGCAGGTTCTCTTTTGTATGTTGCGATTGTTGCTTTTGTACTTCTTCTCGAACCTTCTTATAACACTGGCGGAGTTTCTCTTCCGTTTAAATATTCCGGTGGTGAAACAGCTTATGATGCTCCTGCAACTCCAGGTCGTCCATCAAAAAAAGAAAAGAAAGTATCTCCTGTTTCAGATAAAAAACAGAAATCAGATTCAGAAAAATCAGAGCCTGAAGAAGAACGTGTTCCGCGTTCTGTAAAGAAACAGAGTGGTCGTACACTTGGACGCGGTTTCTATTTCTTTCTGTTTTTCGTAATTGTAATGATCTTGATTTTATGGCGTAATTTCCGTTCAGCTGGAAAGAAAGAAGATTATGAAAATCCTTATGTAGATACTAATCTTTACAAGCTGCCATTAACAGATGATTCAAAAATGCCGCTTGTTCACTTTCTGCGTCTAAAGGCAAATCAGGGTGAAAAAATTCTGTATGCAACTGAAACTGTTCAAAAGGATAATGAAGGGGATTTTGTTGTAACTGATCAGCGTGTGGTAATTTTTTCAAAAACTGGCACTTCAGAGATTCCAATCTCTGCTCTTACTTCCGTGCTGTCAATTTCCAACAGTGTTATGCAACTTACCTCCAGCTCTCCGACGGAACAGAAATATTATATCTTCCTGCCGGAAAGCCAGATGAAGTTTGCTCTGGCGATTGTACGCTGGGTATATGGACGCCAGAATCAGAATTAGCACTTTTTGAGTGCAGCTGAATAAGCGCGGTCTTCCGGCTGTTCTGCCTCGCGGTAGAGTATTGCTGTAAATCCGATAATTCGGACAAGTGTAGCATTACATTTTTCACAGGTTTCTGCTGTGAGTTCTTTTACTTCGTCTTTATATTCGTTGAACTTTACTTTGATGAGTTCATGAGAAGCAAGAGAATTGTCTACCATCTGAATAACACCCTCTGTAACTCCGGCGCCACCAACAATTACAACCGGCTGAAGATCATGTGCTTCTTTTTCGAGATATTTTCTCTGTTTACTGGTTAATTCAATCATGTGCTCTATTTTAGTGATTAAACGAGCGTCACGCAACCATACCGAGTATCG
>JAEEGJ010009091.1_pt1 | contig 26871 bp, 22 predicted proteins | sample 8958761 | NCBI WGS metagenome assembly JAEEGJ01 (sample SAMN16246546, study PRJNA631951) | gut metagenome | biome: gut microbiome; feature: rumen; material: RS-attached | host: Bos | place: Iran: Karaj | collected 2018-10 | reverse complement strand
CTACCTTTGCCGACGTACTATACTTATTTTATGATGAAATCAACTATTTTAGCATTACTGCTGATGATGTCAGCCAATGTGATGGCCCTCAAACCCTGGAAGAAGGGTGCGTTTGAGACAGGCCAGTACCGTAACCTCTTTGTCGAGATGGGCTATCAGCCAGCCGATGTCGACGCCAAACTGAAGGAAGTGTTCAACGATGTGTTCCGTGGGCCCAACAAGGTATACTTTGAAGTGGGCGACTCCATGGGCTATGTCTCCGACGTGAAGAACCACGATGCCCGTACAGAAGGCATGTCGTATGGTCTGATGGTCGCCGTACAGTTCGACGAGAAGGATATCTTCGACCGTCTGTGGCGATGGGCCAAGAAGTACATGCAGCACCAGGACGGCATCCGCGAGGGTTATTTCGCCTGGAGCTGTAAGACCGACGGCACCCGCAATGCCCAGGGCGCAGCCTCCGACGGAGAGCTCTATTTCATCACCGCCCTCATCTTCGCCTCGAACCGTTGGGGCAACGATACGGGCATCAACTACCTGGCCGAAGCCCAGCACATCCTCAACTGCATCCAGCCGAAGGAGTACGAGCCCGAACCGCGTCCTGCCGGATTCCCCAGCTTCGGTCCCCAGCCTACTGGTCCGCAGAAGATGTATCTCATCGACCCCGAGACACAGCTCATCACCTTTACCCCAGACGGTTTCGGCCAGCGTTACACCGACCCCAGTTACCATATTCCCGCCTTCTACGAGGTCTGGGCGAAATGGGCCAACGACGGACGCAGCGACTACTGGCTCGAATGTGCCAAGAAGAGCCGTGAATACTTGCATAAGGCCATCAACTCGGAGACGGGTCTGAATCCCGATATGAGCCAATATGACGGCAGCGAGATGCAGATGCCCCGTTTCCCAGGCATGCCGCAGTTTCCGCAGGGAGCCCCGCGTCGCAACGGCAGCAATAACTTCCGCTACGACTCCTGGCGCGTGCCGATGAACATCACGCTCGACTATGAGTGGAGTTGTGCCGATGGCGAGTGGCAGCGCCAGTATGGCGAGACCATCCAGAACTTCTTCTACAGCCAAGGTGTCGATACGTTTGTCGACCAATACCGCACGGACGGCACGCTACCCGAGGGCGATGAAATCCTACAGGCTGGCGGCTTCCGCAAGCTGCGCCATAGCATCGGACTCGTGGGAACGGTGGCTGCCACCTCGATGCTCTGCAGCCACGATAAGAGTAAGGAGTTCGTCGATGCCCTCTGGAACGCCAAGCACGTGCCCTTCGAGGATGGCTATTTCGATGCTTACTACGACGGTCTGTTAAGACTCTTCGCCTTCATGCACCTCAGCGGGAACTACCGAATCATCGTTCCTAAAGGTTGATCCGCAGACAAAGTCTGGTTCCCACTGGAAGAAAGTACGCTTGAAAGTGGGAGAAAGGAGGCACTAAACAGGGAGAAAGTAGGCACTAAACAAGGAGAAAGTGCCGTGTAAACTCGTACCGAGCTGCCGCTCGGCATATACCGACCCCGGGGTCGGTATATGTCGAGCCTTAGGTCTTTATATGCAGACCCTAGGGTCGACACCGATTTTCAACGTGGAAAAGATTAATCCTGGAAATAGACGCGCTTCACACGATTGGAGACAGCCGTGAGGACCTCGTAGGGGATGGTGTCAATCACATCACTCAAGACGGTGACGGGCAGATGCTCGCCGAAGATCTCCACCTGATCGCCCTCCACACAAGGGATATCAGTCACATCGATCATCGCCACATCCATACAGATATTACCCACGTATTCAGCCTTCTGACCACGTACGAGGCAATACCCGTGACGGTTGCCAAGATGGCGGTTCAGACCGTCGGCATAGCCTATAGGGATAGCGGCAATCACGGAGTCGCGCTCGATTTTGCCCTTACGACTGTAGCCCACCGTCTCGCCTGCCGGCACATGGCGCAGTTGGAGGATGGTGGTCTTGAGCGTCGAAACAGTGGAGAGCATGCGATTATCACGCGGATCGACACCATAGAGACCGAGACCCAGACGACACATATCCATCTGCCGCTCAGGGAAATGCTCGATGCCAGCGGAGTTGTCCATATGGCGCAAGATCTTATGGGTAAAGGCGGCCTGGAGCTTCTGGCTTCCTTGTTCGAAGAGTTCAAACTGCTGTGCTGAGAACGCATCGAAGTCATCGCTGTCGGAACCCACAAAGTGACTGAACACCGAACGGGGGATGATGGCGTTCTGATGCTTCAGACGGTCGATAAGCTTGAACATGTCGTCAACGGGATCAAAGCCGAGACGATGCATACCCGTATCGAGTTTGATGTGTACAGGCCAACCCGTAATACCCTCTTTACGGGCAGCCTTGATGAGGGCATCCATCAGACGGAAAGAGTAGACCTCAGGCTCAAGGTCGTAGTCGAACATGGTCTTGAAGGCCGTCATCTCGGGATTCATGATCATGATGTTGGCGGTGATACCTGCCTTACGCAGGGTGACGCCCTCGTCGGCCACAGCCACAGCGAGATAGTCCACACGGTGGTCCTGCAGCGTCTTGGCAATCTCCACTGCACCTGCGCCATAGGCGTCGGCCTTGATCATGCACACCATCTTCGTATCGGGCTTCAGGAAGGAACGATAATAGTTCAGGTTGTCGACCACCGCATTGAGGTTCACCTCAAGGATGGTCTCGTGCACTTTCTGCTCCAACTGCTCCGTAATCTTGTCAAAGCCAAACGGACGGGCTCCTTTCAGGAGAATCAGTTCGTCGTGAAGGTCATTGAAAGCCTTTGATGCCAGGAAATGGTTCACATCGGCAAAGAATTGTTTGTCGGCAATCTGAATCCTGTCTGCCTGAGCCGTGAGTTCAGGGCCGATGCCGATGAACTTGGCGATGCCGCGCTTCAAACAGAGATCGGAGACCTGCGCATAAAGGGTCTCAGAAGAAGTGCCCGTCTGGAACATGTCTGAGAGGACGAGAGTCTTGTTCAGACCACCCCTAACCCCTCCTGACTCAGGAGGGGAAGCCTGACGGCGCTGCATAAAGTCGAGGGCGATGTCAAGTGAGTTGATGTCGCTGTTGTAAGAGTCGTTGATGAGGATACAGCCGTGCTGTCCCTGCTTCACCTCCAGGCGCATGGCCACAGGTTCCAGCTGAGGCATGCGCTCTGCCAGCTGTGCAGGCGTCAGTCCCAGATGGAGCGCCACAGCCGCACAGGTAATGGAGTTCTCGATACTGGCCTCGTCGATGAACGGAATGGTATAGTTGTTCTCCTCGCCCTGAAAGATGTAAGTGATCCTTGTAGAGGGCGAAAGGTTTTCGACATTCTTGACAAAGAAGGCGACATTCTCATCACACTGCGACCAGGCAATCTTCTCACCCTTGTATTGCATACGACGGATACAACGGCTCACGATGTCGTTATCGGAACAATAGACCATCGCCTCGGTATCGTGCATCAGTTCGAGTTTCTCCATACACTTCTCTTCCATCGAACGGAAGTTCTCCTGATGGGCAGCGCCAAGACTAGTCAACACGCCGATGGTGGGCTGGATAATGTCGCGCAGGGCATACATCTCTCCGGGTTGACTGATGCCTGCCTCGAAGATACCCACCTCCGTCTGTTCGTTCAGCAGCCAAACAGAGAGGGGCACGCCGATCTGAGAGTTGTAGCTGCGGGGCGAACGCACAATCTTCTGCGAAGGCAAAAGCAACTGATAAAGCCACTCCTTGACCATCGTCTTACCATTGGAACCCGTGATGCCGACAATGGGGATATCGAACTCATCGCGATGACGCTCTGCCAAACGCTGCAGGGCCGCCAATGGGGAGGGCACCCGCAGGAAGTTGGCATCGGGATAGCGGATGTCCTGATGCTCAGGCACCTGCTCCACAACAAACATACGAACCCCACGCCGATAGAGGCTGTCGATATAACGATGGCCATCATTACGTTGGGACTTCAGTGCGAAGAATAAGGTCTCTTCAGGGAAACACAGGCTGCGACTATCAGTCAGCAACCAACGAATCTGTCCTTCACTATTTCCATAACGACGCGCACCAATCAGCGTCGTCACCTTCTCGATACTATATTTCATAATCTATGTTCAATGTTTTAAAGTGCAAAGGTAGGGTATTTTTCTTTTAACGCTGCCACTTTTAACATAGTTTTATGCATAAAAGCCTTATATTCTTCCGATTCTACATCGAAAGGCTTATGATTCAAGGCCGCCTTCAGGGGTGCCCACTCTTGAATAAAGGTCTTCGCCTCGTCGCTCAGATAAGTCTCATAGAGCCGCTGCCAGATGTATTCCACGGCTTGATCTGAGGGATGCAGCATATCGGATTTATAGAAGCGATAGTCACGCAGTTCGTCGTTCACAATCTCGTAGGCAGGGAAATAAGCCACAGATTCACACAGATTTTCATTGACTTTCTGAACAGCGAGGAGGAGGGTTGCCTTGGATAGTTGGGATCCATGATAGCCGTACTTCCGATAACGTATGGGACTGACAGTGAGAACGATATGAACATCAGGGTTTTTCTCACGCAGAATTGATACCGCCTTCTGCAAGTATTCAACACACTCTTCGACGGTGAGTTCCTCTTCCTGAAACAGGGAGGCAGGACGCTTTTCACAGTTATCTACGATCTCGCCTGTCTCCTTCAGCCGATAGACGTGGTTCGTTCCTAACGTCAGGAAAGCGGTTTTAGGTTTATTGTCTTTCCACCTTTCAATGGTGTGAAGGATGCTGGCGGGGTTATACATCACTCCATAGGGATTGACCACAGCACGGAATTTCTCTTCCTGGAAGCGATGACCTATCTCCGTGGCAAAACACGACCCTACGAAGAGCATCTCCTCACATGGTCCAATCCTAAACCCGGGATCCTCAATATCAACTATCGTCCTAAATTCCAACTCTAACCTCTAATTTGCTCCATCAACTTAACTCCTGCTGATCTGAAGGCCTGTTGTTGAGAGGGACATCTCCACAAAACGGGCATTCTTGTTCTGACGATGTTCGGTCAGGATCTGTATGACTCTTGCGGCAGCCTCTGGATCTTTGGCTATCATATAGAGATAGCCACCACCACCTGCCCCTGGAAGCTTATATCCTAAGCAGAGGTCATCAATGAGATCCGTCAGTGCTGCGATGGCAGCGGGATTCGTACCACTGTCGAGCGCCTGGTTTTGTTGCCAGGTCTTCCGCATCAACAGCGCCATTCTTCGGAAATCGTTCTGCTGGATAGCTTCGTACATCTCCATCGTATGCTCCTTCATCTCTCGCAGCAGACGCAGTTCGGCATTATCGTTGAGGAACATCCGTCTGACGATCTCTGCCAAGATCTGCTTGGCTGTGCGGGTAATACCTGTATAATATAAAAGGTGACAAGGACGATACTCCGGCTGTGTCCACAGGTCGTTGGGTAACCATCTTACCTGCGGATTCTGCTCAAAGCCCCGTCCTGTCTGCAAGAGCTTGACGCCACCAAGTACACCACCGAACTGATCCTGCCAACCACCACCTGTTGTGAGCATCTGCTCCAGCATCAGCGTGCGATGACCTATTTCATTCTTATCCCAACCCAATCCGCAGAAGTCATTAAGCGCACCCAAGACTGTTGCGGCAAGGATGCTGCTCGTGCCTAAGCCACTGCCTGCAGGGATTGCCGAGAGCAGCGTCAGTTCAATGCCGGAGCCAAAAGCCTCAAGCTGGGAACGCAAGGAAGAGCCGGAGATTCCGGTTAATCCAGATGATCCGAATCCGGCAAGCACAAGAGCCGCCTTAGGGATGGAGAAGGGAGAACCAACATGCATAAAGTCCATCAACTGCTCGGTCGTCTCCACCACCTCCACAGCACCAAGGTCGATACTACGGAGTACGATATGGTAGTCCTTCGAGGGTTTGACGTAGGTCTGCAATGGGGGCTGACCATTGAGTTCGATGGCCAGGTTGATGACGCTGCCGCCCTCCATCAGACAATAAGGCGGTGTATCTGTCCACCCGCCTGCAATGTCTATTCTAACAGGAGAACGCCCCCAGACTATCTGGTCGTCAGCGATACAGAGGGACGGTTCTTTTGTTAGATTGCGCGATGTAACAAAAGAGCCATCCCTCTGTAACAGCCCTTCACGCAACAAAGCAAAGGCCTTGTCGCTTTCGCCACGGAACATGGCGTCATGGATACGCGTCATCAACGGTGCCTCCTCTGGCAATGGCGGAGGCAGAGGAATCTTCTCCTTTTGATACTCAGCAGCGGCATCGGCCAGATCGAGCTGATAAAACACGCTGTGGTTCCAGTTCTTTGCCAAGGCACTCCAGTTTTGTTTACGGAAAGCCCTGCGCTGGTTAAAGAGCCGTTGCAGATTTGCCCGCTCTGCCAGTTCGTTGCTGTTTAAAGGCTCATCGATGCGATAACGGCGCACCTCATAGTCTTTTTCCCCCACAGGAACTACATCGACACACTCGCCAGGGGCCAGACTGATCTCCCAGTCGTTCTCAGGGACACCGGTAATCACATGGTCATGGGTGAGATGCCAACGGCGACCCACATGACTATTCTCTATCCAGATATTGCTATTCTCTTCCGTAAACGGGATCTCCATCACAGCATTCTGAACGAAGATACTCGGATGGGGTTTACGGTCGAGGTGCATAATCTCACGCTGGTCGTTCACGAGGTTCTGAAGCCGCAGTGTCGATGAGATCATCTCTCGTGACGTGCCGAAATGGTAGAACTCTCCTCCTGCCAAGGGGAGGATGGCCACCTTCAACTGTCGCAGTTCCTCGTCGACGATTGTGGGGTCAGTTCCGAGACAGCAACCAAATTCGCCATAGAGGTCGTATTCTTTTAAACTAGTTTCACTAGCTGCGCTGCGCTGCATCAGTAGTGAAACGGCCTTGTCGCTAAGCATCCATACACCGATATCCGTCAGATAGAAATGATCCTTCTGCAATTCCGTAAGCGTCTGCACAGACGGTTTTTGGAGCATCTGCTTCAACACGGTCGGTGTACGACGGCTGCTCACAAACACCCCATGGTTCTTGGCTACCGAGGCATCAAGCCAGAGACCATAACACACGACATCGGCCTCAGGGATGGGCTGCAAAGGTTGTGTAGCACGAATCAGCACATCGCCACTGACCACCATCGTATGGATATTGTCTGGAGCCATCGCCATCATCTTCTCATACAACGGCAACTGCACGCTCAACAGATTCTGTGAGAGCTTCTGTCCCCGTTCCCAACGGAACACTGGCAGAGGCATCAGCACTTTTCCTGAGACGGCATAGCTGGGTAGACGTTTGCTCTGTCCACCGGCATGAATCAGAATGCGCTTTTCCTTAGCGAGCCACTCCTGGAATGGGGAGGTAGACGCTTTTTGCAGAAGCCAGGCGGTGCCACCGCCACTCCCGAGACGATGACCAACGGGGTCACACGTGCAGAAATACTCATCCTTGGAGAGTCCTGTCACTTCATGAAACACCTCCACCAGATTCGGTGGCAACGACAGCAGCTTTTTCACTTTAAACTTTAACCTTTATGATTTCTTTTGACGACGGCGGTATTCCATAAACACAGCTCCCAACACGACCAGTATCAGGATGACATACGAGACATAAGCGATCGTTTCGGTGGTGTTCACCGTCTTGGGGAAGAAACTCAGTACGACCTCATGACGACCCGGCTTCACATTCAACGCACGAAGCACATAATCAACGCGTCCGAGTTCTACAGGTTCTCCGTCGACAGTGGCAGTCCATCCAGGATAGAAAATCTCAGAGAACACAAGCACGCCACCCTTACCGGAGTTCACATCGTAAGTCAGACGATTGGGTTCATAAGCCGTGATAGTAACTACACTAGCCGTATCTTGTTCTACGGCATCACCCAACTGTTCCTGGAACTTCTTGTCAGCCACAGCCTGATGGCGCAGGTTGATCTGTCCTAAAGCGTCGATCTCTTGATTAGCATTATCCACATAGCTGAGCTGGTCGACGAACCATGCATTACCATAGACATACGGGTTCTGGATAGGCACGGTCTGACCACCCTCCAAGGGAAGGATAAAGTACTTGGCATTGAGCATGTTCAACACTGGGAAGATACTATCACCATTCACCTGCGTCATATCACCAGCAGCCTCAGAGACGGCCTTGAACAGACGTTGCATTTCGGGGTTGATGTGACGCTCCACGAGTTCCTGGTAACGGCGCAACTTGGCTGCATGATAGCCACCGATACTCTTATGATAGTAGCTCGTCTCATTCTCGTTGAACGTGTTCGAGGCCAGGTTCAACACCCTATAGTCGAGACTCTGGTCGCGCAGGATCAGTTCATCGGTCTGTGTCTTCTGCTGTGGTGCCTCCCGCTCCGACTTCGGCACAAACATTCCATCATTCAGATAGCGTTTGTTCACTATCCACAGGTCGACGAGGCAAAGTATGAGGATGGCTCCAACGGCATACTTCTGTTTCAGCTTGCCAAAGTACCAGAAGAGCAGGATGGCTGTGCCCATCAAAATCACATAGAACGAGCGCATACAATCGCTGGTGAACATCGCCTGTCGCATCTCTGTCAGATTCGCCGTCAACGGTCCCACATGCTCTGCAGGCAGACTCCTCAACGCACTCAACTCACTGGTCGAGATAAAACTGTCGAAGAACATCGTTGGGAACAATCCCATCAGCAGGGCGATGCCCCCGGTGAGGGCAAAGCTGATGTATATGTATTTGTTTACAGTTGACGGTTTACAGTTTACAGATGATTTGCTGGCAAGCCCGTTGGAACCGTCAACTGTAAACAATTCTCTCAGTGCCAGCATGGCGAGAAGCGGGATCGTGAACTCAGCGATAACCAGGATACTCGCCACAGTACGGAACTTCGCATACATCGGCATGTAGTCGATGAAGAAGTCCGTCATACCCATGAAGTTCTTACCCCACGAGAGCATAATAGAAAGGATGGTGGCAGCCAACAAAGCCCACTTCACTGGTCCTTTCACAATAAACAGACCGAGGATGAAGAGCATCATCACGAAGGCTCCCACATAGACGGGACCAGACGTGCCAGGCTGTTCGCCCCAATATTGACCTATCTGTTGATAGATACTCGCGTAGTTAGGATCGGCCTTGGCCATCGCCGTCTCGTTCATGCTCAACGGCATAGATGCACCGCCCTTCGTGTTCGGGATCAGTAAGGTCCATGTCTCACCGATGCCATAGCTCCACTGGGTGATATAGTCGCGTTCCAAACCGCTGTTCGTCTGGTTCTCACTGTTTTTCTTTACCAGCTCGCTCTTGCCACGCATCGACTCCTGACTGTACTGCCAGGTATGATAGAGGTTCGACAGGTTGATGCACACGCCGATGACAGCACCCAACGCACAAACGGCCGTTGCCTTCGCAAAGCGTTCCAGCTCGTGTTTGCGGATGGCATCCACCAGCCAGGCGACGATGAGGAAGAAGATGATGAACAAATAGTAATAGGTCATCTGCACATGGTTCGCGTTGATCTCGAACGCCGTGAACACGGCCGTCAACAACAGACCCCACAGGTATTTTCCTTTATAAGCCAGTACGATTCCCGCAATCATCGGCGGCAGATAAGCCAGTGCCCACACTTTCCAGATGTGTCCTGCAGCGATGATAATGAGGAAATAGGTGGAGAAAGCCCAGAGGATCGAGCCCAAGGCTGCCAGGTGCTGACGGAAATCGAAGGCTCTCAGCAGGATATAGAAGCCTAAAAGATAGGCAAACACGTACCATACGTTCTCCGGCAGCCACAGGTGATAGGCGTCTGCAGCCTTCGACAACACCTCCGTGGAGCCGTATGACGGTGACATCTGATACGTCGGCATACCACTGAACAAAGCATTGGTCCATCGGGTACGTTCACCCGTCTTTGCACGGTATTCCACACCCTCCTGTCCTGCCCCACGGCCTGCAGAGGCGTCGTGGCGATAGAGGATACGTCCCTCGATGTCGGCAGGGAAGAAATAGGCAAATGCCAACACAGCAAACAACAATACTGCCAAAACATCGGGCAGCCATTTTTTCAGTAATGTCATAACTTGCAAGTTTATATTTTGCGTGCAAAGTTACAATTTTTTAGGCACGGATTACACGGATTACACGGATTTTTTATAATTTTGCAGCAAAAATATGGAAGAAACGATTATTACAAGCGTTCAGAACGCAAGAATAAAGCATATTGTAGCCCTTCAGCAGAAGTCGTCATTACGTCGCGAGGAGGGACTCTTCGTCGTGGAGGGACAGCGCGAGATTGAGCATTGCATGGCCTGTGGGTATGAGATTGTGGAATTGTTCGTATTGAATACCCTCAACTACACTGGAGACACTCCCGCCACCCTGGTATCGCCTCAGGTCTATGAGAAGATGGCCTATCGTGAAAGTACGGAGGGGCTCATCGCTGTGGCCAAGACCAAACAGCATCGTCTGAAAGATCTGAGTCTGAAGGAGAATCCTCTGGTCGTGGTTCTTGAGAGTGTTGAGAAGCCAGGCAACTTGGGTGCTATCCTGCGCAGTGCCGAGGCAGCTGGGGTGGATGCCGTCATCGTCTGCGACCCGTTGACTGACCTATACAACCCCAATCTCATCCGCGCCAGCATCGGCGGTGTGTTCTGCGTGCCGACGGCCGTCTGTTCCTCTGAGGAGTGCATCACTTTCCTCAAGGAGCATAAGATCAGCATCCTCACGGCCCAGTTGCAGGACTCATACGACTATTACGATTACGACATGTGTCAGGCCACTGCCATCGTCATGGGCACAGAGTCGACGGGGCTATCACAACAATGGCGCGATGCTGCCGACGCCCATATCCGTATTCCGATGCTTGGACGACTCGACTCGCTGAATGTCAGCGTCAGCGCCGCTATCCTCATGTATGAGGCTGTACGACAGAGAAACGTAAAAAAGTAAAAAAAGTAAAAAAGATAATATGAAGATTGGAATCATTGTAGCAATGGACAAGGAGTTGCAACAGCTCCGTCCGTTATTCCCTGAAGACAGGGTGATCTTGCAGAAAAGTGGCATTGGTAAGGTGAATGCCGCCATCCAGACGGTGGAGATGATCCGCCAGTATAAACCGGATATCATCATCTCTTCTGGCTGTGCCGGAGGTAATGGCGATGATATCAACGTACAAGATGTCGTAGTGAGCACCCAACTGGCCTACCACGATGTGTACTGTGGCACAGCTATTGGCCAGAGTGTCTATGGACAGGTGCAGGGGCTCCCCGCTCGTTTCGATGCCGATCCGCATCTGCTCGAGGTAGCCATCAAGACAGGTGCCAAGCCCGGCCTTATCGTTACAGGCGACTGGTTCGTCGACTCCAAGGAAAAGATGCGCGAGATTGTTGGCCACTTCCCCGAGGCAAAGGCAGTAGACATGGAGAGTGCCGCCATCGCGCAGGTGTGTTATATATATAAGGTGCCGTTCATCTCTTTCCGCGTTATCAGCGACATACCCCTGCGCGACACCGATGCCTCGCAATATCACAATTTCTGGGACACTATCGCCCAGAACTCTTTCCAGGTCACCAAGACCTTCATCGAGAGTCTGTAAATCTCTCAACTCTAAATTCTCAATTCTAAATTCTCAATTCTCAAATACCATCATGGAAGTCATACAGAGTTTCACCATCGACCACACCCACTTGAAGCCGGGTATCTATGTATCACGTGAGGATAAAGGTTTTACCACTTTCGACCTCCGCATCACCGAACCCAACCAAGAACCCGCCGTGGCACCAGCCGCCATGCACAGCTTGGAACACCTGATGGCCACCTGGTTCCGCAACAGCGAGGCGAAAGAAGATGTGGTATATGTAGGTCCGATGGGTTGTCTCACAGGCATGTATGTCATCATGACAGGAACATACACCGTGGAGGATATGCGACGGCTGACCATTGCGTGTCTCCAGTGGATCCTTACACAGACAGAAGTTCCTGCCACCCGTCCTGAAGCCTGCGGCAATTACCTGCTCCATGACCTGCCCATGTGCAAATGGGAAAGTGCACGCTATCTTGACCGTCTGCAGAACGATTTCCACAGTGAGTATACCAAACTACAGATTACGCTTGACGATGGCAAGGTCTTCGCTGATGCATAAATAACAGTCATCCCCCGCCAGTTGGCGGGGGATGATTGTTTATCCTCGTTGGATATTCGCTTTCTTGCGCTGATCGTGATCGAGGATGGTCTTACGCATACGCATCGACTTAGGCGTCACCTCCACCAACTCATCTTGTTTGATATATTCCAAACATTCCTCCAACGACATGACCGTCTTAGGAATGATACGAGCTTTATCGTCAGTACCTGAGGCACGGACATTAGTGAGCTGCTTAGCCTTGCAGACGTTTACCACGAGGTCGTTGTCATGTACATGTTCACCCACCACCTGACCGGCATAGACATCCTCACCCGGATCGATGAAGAACTTACCACGATCCTGCAATTTGTCTATAGCATAGGCAAAAGCGTTGCCGGTATCCATGGAGATCATCGAACCGTTGACACGACGCTCGATCTCACCCTTATACGGCTGGTACTCCTTGAAGCGATGGGCCATGATAGCCTCACCTTGACTGGCCGTCAGAACATTAGTACGCAAACCGATAATACCGCGAGACGGAATATCAAACTCGATATTCACACGCTCACCCTGACTCTCCATCGATGTCATCTCACCCTTACGGCGGGTCACCATATCGATCATCTTCGAGGAGAATTCCTCGGGCACGTTGATGGTCAGTTCCTCAATAGGTTCGCACTTCTGACCGTTAATCTCCTTATAAATCACCTGCGGCTGACCTACCTGCAACTCATAACCTTCACGACGCATGGTCTCAACAAGGACAGAGAGGTGGAGCACACCACGACCTGAGACGATCCACTTATCGGTAGAGTCCTCGAAAGGCTCCACGCGCAGGGCGAGGTTCTTCTCAAGTTCCTTCTCCAGACGGTCATTGATATGACGGGAGGTCACAAATTTTCCTTCCTTGCCGAAGAAGGGCGAGTCGTTGATGGTGAAGAGCATCGACATCGTAGGTTCGTCGATGGCGATAGGAGCCAGAGGCTCCGGATTCTCCAAGTCGCAGATGGTGTCGCCAATCTCAAACTTCTCCAATCCGATGACGGCACAGATATCGCCACAGTCGACAGCATCGGTACGAACGTGTCCCATACCCTCAAAGGTATGAAGCTCCTTGATCTTTGTCTTCTCGAGTGAGCCATCACGATGGGCGATGGTCACCTGCATGCCGTCACGGAGCTGTCCGCGGTGAACTCGGCCCACAGCAATGCGACCCTGATAGCTCGAATAGTCGAGCGAAGTAATCAACATCTGTGGCGTACCCTCGATCTGCTGAGGAGCGGGGATTACCTCGACAATCTTATCAAGCAAATATGTAATATTATCGGTGGGCGTCTTCCAGTCTTCACCCATCCAACCGTTCTTGGCAGAGCCATAGACAACGGGGAAGTCAAGCTGATCCTCAGTGGCGTTCAAGGAGAACATGAGGTCAAACACCATCTCGTAGACTTCCTCGGGACGGCAGTTTGGCTTGTCGACCTTATTCACCACAACGATGGGTTTGAGGCCAATCTGAAGGGCCTTCTGGAGTACGAAGCGTGTCTGGGGCATAGGACCCTCGAAGGCATCGACGAGCAACAGACAGCCATCGGCCATATTCAGCACACGTTCTACCTCACCACCGAAGTCGGAGTGTCCCGGCGTGTCGATGATATTGATCTTAACACCCTTCCAGTTAATAGACACGTTCTTTGAAAGAATGGTGATGCCTCGCTCACGCTCCAGGTCGTTTGCATCCAACACCTGATTGCTGAGATTCTGTCCCTCACGGAAGAGATTTCCAGCCAGCATCATCTTGTCCACGAGTGTTGTCTTACCGTGGTCTACATGCGCAATAATTGCTATATTTCTGATATCCTGCATACCTATTTATTATAAAAACGGCTGCAAAATTACAACTTTTTTGCGAATTATTTGCCAGATTCGCAGAAAAGTTGTAATTTTGCACCCGCATTTCGGAAAATCCGGAGCATTTGATGACGTAAACCGCCCGTGATTAGGCGGATTGAAGCGTCTGAAAGATGTTATTGCAAACAACAATTAATCACATTTATTATGTATTTAGACAAAGCCAAAAAGCAGGAGATCTTCGGTCAGTATGGCAAGAGCGCCACTGACACTGGTTCTGCAGAGGCACAGATCGCCCTCTTCAGCTATCGCATCTCTCATCTGACAGAGCACCTGAAGAAGAATCACAAGGACCACAGCACCGCTCGTTCGCTGACCATGCTCGTCGGTAAGCGCCGCAAGCTGTTGAAGTATCTCTACAATAACGATATCAATCGTTATCGTGCTATTATCAAGGCCCTCGGTCTTCGTAAGTAAGCAAAACAATAAAGGTCTGCTAATCGCAGACCTTTATTATTTTCACGTTTTCCTTTGAAACATTCTCCGTTACGTTCTGGAACACGGCATCCTCTTTAGCACGGATGGTGATGTTCTTCAGACGGATATTGTCGATCGGCATCTCAGGCAGACCATTGAACTCCATGGCCCTACCAGCACCGTTGCAGACGATATCCTGAATAAAGATGTTGCGGAAGATGGGGGTGGTCTCATCGACAGGCGCTTTCGTGGTATTGTCGGGAACAATGCCGGCGGCCTTCATCTCTGAGACAGACTTACCACCATAGTACATATTGAACGTAATGGCATCGGTAACGATGTCCATCATCGAGATGTCCTGGATATAGATATTCTCCACGATGCCGCCACGACCACGCTTCGACTTGAAACGCAGTCCCACATCGGTGCCGAGGAACTGACAGTGACTGACCATGAAGTTACGCACGCCGCCACTCATCTCCGATCCTACAACGAAACCGCCATGACCAGCAAAGACCGTACATCCATCGACTACCACATTCTCACAAGGGATACCCCGACGGCGTCCGTCGGCATCCTTGCCACTCTTGATGCAGATACCATCGTCGCCGGCATCGAAGCGGGAGTTGACGATGATGGCGTTCTTACACGACTCCAAGTCGAGGGCATCGCCATTCTGTGCAAAAGCAGGATTACGCGCGAGTACATTATCTATAATAATATTCTCACACATCAGCGGATGGATATTCCACGCAGGAGAATTCTGGAAGATGACGCCTTGCAGCAACACGTTCTTGCATCCTACGAGACTGATCATTACCGGACGGAGGAAACGGTGGATAGCATCCCACTCCTCGTCGGTCTTGGCTGCGGGCACGTTGAGTTCGGCACCCTTCTCGCCACGGGCATAACTCTCTGAAGGCACCCAGTAGTCATCGCTCAACTGGATACCACCGGGCCGCTGGATGACGCTCTTCCACATGCCTTCAGACACCTTGCCACGCTTGACGGGACGCCAGTACTGTCCGTTACCGTCGATAACGCCGTTACCCGTAATCGAGATGTTCGTCGCATCCACAGCTGTGAGGGGCGACTGACAGCGACGGGTGTCCAATCCCTCAAACGAGGTCTTGATGATTGGATAGAGACGCTCGTCGGCAGCGAATCGGATGACGGCTCCCATCTCAAGATGGAGGTCGATGTTGCTCTTAAGGACAATGGGGCCCGTCAGCCACACGCCGGCAGGAACGATGAGGTGTCCCCCACCCTTTGCCGTCAGGGCGTCGACTGCCTGGGCAAAAGCGTCGGTGCAGAGACTGATGCCCGTGGGATCGGCACCGAAGTCTTTCAGTGAGACCTGCTGATCAGGGATGACAGGGGCTTTCACTTCCGGCATCTCAAACGGCAGGTTCATCGTATATTTCTTGTAGGGGTTGTCGCCCTTGCAGCAGTCGCCGCCTTGGGCAATGGCTCCTGTCACGATGGTAAGTGTGAAAGCAGCCAAGCAGATTAGTCTTTTGTTCATATTCATTATATTGTCAGTTGTTTGTTTCTTGTATCTCAGCGAGGGGGTTCATGACGAAGTCGCGCTCGCGCATCAGTGGATGAGGTATCTTTAAGTCGGGCTCATCAACAGTCAAGTCATCGTAGAGTAATATATCGATATCGACTGGGCGGTCGGAGTATGTTTTAGAGGAAAGAGGAAAGTGAAAAGAGGAAAGAGATTTGTTTGTACGCCCCAAAGCACGTTCTATCTTCTGGGTGGTTTTTAGGAGCTGACGGGGAGTAAGGGTGGTCTCGACGAGGATGACGCCATTAAGAAACAGGTGTTCCGACTCAAAGCCCCAAGGCTCTGTCTCGATGAGTGTGGACTGTCTGACCACCTGCCCCACCCGCTCGCTGATCAGTTCAACAGCCTTCTTCAGGTTTGCCTGTCGGTCGCCGAGATTACTCCCGAGTCCCAGATACACCCTATGTTTTCTCTTTCCACTTTCCACCTTCCACTTTCCACTAGATTAATCATCCACAATCAGCAACGCGTCACCGAAGCATCCGAACTTATACTTGTTCTTCACGGCCTTCGTGTAACACTCGTACACGTTGTCGTAGCCTCCAAACGACGCCTGAATCATCATCATCGGCGATTCCGGGTGGTAGAAGTTAGCCACGAGAGCATTAGACATGCCAAACTCGTAGGGCGGGAAGATGAACTTGTTAGTCCAACCCTCAAACTCCTTCAGCAGTCCGTCGGTACCCACCGCCGTCTCTGTGGCACGGGCCGTGCTCACGCCTACGGCACAGACACGATGGCCTGACTGTTTCGTGCGGTTCACGATGTCACAGGCTTCCTTTTCGACGAACATCTGCTCCGACGACATCTTGTGCTTTGTCAGATCCTCGACCTCGATGGCATCGAAGTTTCCAAGTCCGCAATGCAGGGTGATATAGGCGAAGTTGATGCCACGAATCTCCATGCGCTTCATCAGCTCACGGCTGAAGTGTAGACCTGTAGCAGGTGCCGTGACGGCACCCTCCTTCTGGGCGTAGATAGTCTGGAAGATTTCCATATCCTCGGGCACAGCAGGGCGACGGTCGATGATATAACGGGGTAAGGGGGCTGCTCCCAGTGCGAAGAGTTCCTGTTTGAACTCATCGTGGGGACAGTCATAGAGGAATCGCAGCGTGCGTCCACGGCTCGTGGTATTGTCAATGACCTCAGCCACCATCGGACCGTCGTCTTCAAAGAAGAGCTTATTGCCGATACGGATCTTTCTGGCAGGCTCCACGAGCACATCCCAAAGACGGAGGTCGCGGTTCAGCTCACGCAACAGGAACACCTCGATCTTGGCGTCAGTCTTCTCCTTGGTGCCATAGAGACGGGCAGGGAACACCTTCGTGTCGTTGAAGATGAAGGTGTCGTCCTCGTCGAAGTAGTCGAGGATATTGCGGAAGTCGAGATACACGGGGTTACCCTCTTCGTCTTTCAGGTCATTACCTTTCTCATCCTTCTTGGTCATCTCGATCTTGCCGCTCTTGCGGTGGAGAACCATCAGCCGGCATTCGTCGCGATGGGCTGTCGGTTCCAAAGCGACCTGCTCCTCAGGGAGCTTAAACTTAAACTGTGATAGCTTCATTTATACTTTAAACTTTGAACTTTAAGCTTTTAACTTTATGATTACTTTTCAATATTCTCCTCGAGCCAGGCGGGGAAGTTGTCGAACGTGAGACAGTCCTCGATGCGGACATCACCGACACGGGTACGGCAGAGGGCCGTCAGATAAGCACCACTGCCCAAGGCCTCGCCGATATCGCGTGCCAGGGAACGTATATAGGTGCCTTTGCCACAGACCACCCGGATGGACATCTGCATCGTCGAGGGGTCAAAGTCCGTGAGTTCGAGCTCATCGATACGTATAGGCTTCGCAGCAAGCGCCACCTCTTGTCCTTTCCTGGCGAGGTCGTAAGCCCTGTCGCCAGCCACCATACAGGCGGAGAAGGCAGGAGGCACCTGCATAATCTCACCGACAAAGCGCGGCAACGTCTGGAGAATCAGCTCACGGGTGATATGTTCCGTCGGATAGGTACAGTCCACCTCATGTTCCATATCATAGCTGGGGGTGGTAGCCCCTAACTGCAAGGTGGCCGTATACTCCTTTGTGTGCTGTTGCAAGGCTTCAATCTGTTTGGTAGCCTTCCCCGTGCAGAGGATCAGCACCCCAGTTGCCAGCGGGTCAAGGGTACCGGCATGTCCCATCTTCACCCGTTTCACATGGAGTCGCTTCGACACCAGGTAGCGGATATGCGCCAATGCCCCAAAGCTTGTCATGCGATAGGGCTTGTTTATATAGATATGGGCTCCCTCGTTGAAGTTCATTTAATCGACCATTACTAAGGAATGCCCAGTCAGCAGCATCACGAGGATGATGCCACCCACGATGATGCGATAGATACCAAAGGCCTTGAACCCATATTTGGACAAGAAAGCCACAAACCACTTCATGGCCAACAGTGCCACTACGAATGCCACCACGCAGCCCAAGATGAGCATGGTGATGTTATGCGACGTAGCCCATGCGGCATCTTCCTTCAGCAGGTCGAGCAGGTCGAGCAACGTAGCACCGGCCATTGTGGGCACAGCGAGGAAGAACGAGAACTCTGCAGCGCGCTGACGCGTCAGACCCTGTGCCATACCGCCCACGATGGTAGCCATCGAGCGAGACACACCGGGGATGACGGAGATACACTGCCAGAGACCGATGCGGAAAGCCCGCTTCTCATTTACCTTATTTGCCTCGGAGCCTTTATTGAACAGACGGTCGCAGTAGAGCATGAACACACCTCCGACCACCAGCATGATAGCCACCACGAGCACGCTGTCGAGCAACCAGTCGAGCAGGCCCGACTTCTTGGCCAGCAGACCAATCACCACAGCGGGGATGACGCCCACGATAAGGAGCCAATAGAAGTAGAAACGGTGCTTCAGCTTCTGAAGCGTCGAGCTACCCTCAGGGGCTGGGGTATTATCAAACTGGAAGAAACGACGCCAGTAAAGGCAAACCACCGAGAGGATGGCGCCAAACTGGATGATAAAGGTAAAGGCGTGCACGAAGGCATCACCCTGGGGGACACCCAACAGATTCTGGGTGATAATCATATGACCCGTTGACGAGACCGGCAGAAACTCCGTCAGGCCCTCAACGATGGCAATGATGATAGTCTGAATCCAATCCATTCTATAAACTAATTCTTAGGTTTACGGATGACCGCATAAATCATCGATACAAAGCCCACCAGGCAAACTACCGGGGCCACCTTGATGCGACGTGCGCTGAAAATGTCAGGCTCATAGGCCGCGTCCGTAGAGGCCGGACCCGCCATCAGCAGAAAACCAACCACTACCACTGCCATGCCGATAGCCAGCAGGATGAAGTTCGTCTTGTCAAATGCAAAATTCCTCTTGTCCATTATTTCTCTAATATCTTAATTCTAAATTCTAAATTTTATAAAGCTCTCCCGCCGGCATGCGGAGGAAGCGGTTCACGGAGATGTAGGAACACGTCAGCGTGATCACCAGTCCGAACACCAGCACGGCCAAGGCGGTGATGACCAGTTCGCGCCAGGTGATGATCGTCAGAATGCCCGGCTCGTAATAGTAGAGTGCATAGATCGCTCCTCCCAATACGGCAATGGCCATCAAGGCGGCAATGATACCCACAAGCAGTCCCTGCTTCATAAACGGCCGGCGGATGAATCCCCATGAGGCTCCCACCAACTTCATCGTGTGGATGAGGAACCGTCGGGAATAGACGCTCAGGCGCACCGTGTTGTTGATGAGCGAGAATGAGATGAACGTCAACAGCACCGCCAGCACCAGCAATAGGATGTTCAGCTTCGCCAGGTTACGGTTCACACTGTCCATCAGATCCACCTGATAGGCCACATCGGTCACCTTCGGGTTCTTCCGCAGCTCATCGCTGATCCAAGCCAGCGAGTCGGCGTTGGCGTAGTCGGAGTTCAGCTGCAACTCCAGCGTGGCCGGAAACGGGTTCATGCCCAGAAACTCTGAGGGGTCGGAGCCCATCGCCTCCGTCTGCTCCTTCAAGGCCTGCTCGCGGCTGATGTAGTCGATGTTCTTCGAGAACAGCCGGTGTGAGAGGTCTTGTACGAACTGCTTGGCATCGGCCACGCTCACCTCATCGTTGAGCACCACCGTCACCGTCAGGTTCTCCTTCACCCACTGCGACAGGTTGCGCGAGGTCAGTACAGAGAACACGACAAGTCCCAGCAGCACCAGCACCATCGATGTGCTGATACACAAGGTCACCAACTGCACACCTTGACGGCGGCCAGCCTTCTCTTTTCGTCTTTTCATGTAGGTTTACGTACGTAATCTTTTGAATTCGGCTGCAAAATTACTAAAAAAGCCACAGATAACACAGATTTTTAAGAAGAATTATCCATTAATCTGTGTTAATCTGTGTAATCTGTGGCTGAAAATGTGTAATTTTGCGCCCGATATGAGTACAATTATCTATCCTTCGCCCATATTCGGCCCCGTTCACAGCCGCCGACTGGGCATTTCGCTTGGCATCAACCTCATGCCGGCCGATGGCAAAGTGTGCACCTTCAACTGCATCTACTGCGAGTGTGGTCTGAACGAAGACCACCGTCCGTCGCTACCCCTCCCCACCCGAGAGCAAGTGGCCGAGCGTCTTGAGGCGAAACTTCAGGAGATGGTCGCACAGGGCCAGCTGCCCGATGTGCTGACCTTCGCCGGCAACGGAGAACCCACTTGTCATCCACACTTCGCTGAGATCATCGACGACACCATCCGTCTGCGCGACCACTATTGTCCGAAGGCAAAGGTCTCTGTGCTGAGCAACTCTACGATGATACAGCGCCAGGCTGTTCATGACGCCCTCATGCGGGTGGACAACAATATCCTGAAGCTCGACACCGTCGACCCCGTATATATAAATAAGGTAGACTGTCCTCAGGGCGCCTACGACGTCAACGCCATCATCGAGCGCATGAAAGCCTTCAACGGCCACATCATCATCCAGACCATGTTCATGCGCGGCATCGCCGCAGGTGAGTTGGTAGACAATACCGGCGAGGAGTACGTCGCCCCCTGGCTCGAGGCCGTCAAGGAGATCCGCCCCCAGCAGGTGATGATCTACACCATCGACCGCGAGACGCCTACCCAAGGTCTTCTCAAAGCCACCCACGAGCAGCTCGACCAGATCCGCGACCGTGTCATCGCCGCCGGCATTCCCTGCTCTGCATCATATTAACATAGCCAAACTATATTAATAGGGATTACCATCATGGGGAGTATTTACTCAAAGTGTTGGAAATCCTTACGCGCCGTCCTGACGTATTTCTTCCCGCTCTGGATGTACACACCGGTATGCGGCTCCTCGTTGACCTGCTTGCCGCCCAGATCGTAGGCGAACTGAGTGGAGTTAGGTTCGGGCGGTGCCGGCAGCCATTTCACGCCGTTTGGCATTTTTCATTGCTGTTATTTATTATCCCTCTTTCTTTAGTGTCGAAGTGATGTCAGTGCCGTTCACGCTGATGGTATGCGAATTGTAAACGTCATGTGTGACCGTCCAGAACCTAAAGGTGTTCTTTACTATGTTGAATTTGATTTCGAGATTACTATCAGTGGACCACCAGTTTTTATCTTTAGCAGAGAAAAAGAGTTCGTTGCCCTCCAGCCTCAGGAAACTATTGAAAATCTCAGCTTCGTCACCGGTAATGGCGCAGGAGAACGTTTCTCCCTCATTGGTGAAAGTAAAGGTGGTTGTGCCATCGCTCCACTTGTATACAATCTCCACCTTGGCTCCTTTCACGAGTGCGTCAACCAGGGTAACGCCTTCGCCTTTCTCCTTCAGCAGCTGGGTAATATCGGTGTTGGAAACCTTCATCTTAACACCTGTCACCTTGTACTTCGGATCGCCAGGTATCACCTCGATGGTACACTCATTGAGGTCGATGAAAGCGGTCAGCACAAGGTCAGAAGTATTTTTATCCTTGACTGTGAATTTGATCACGTTGTTAGCCTTGTCGTGCTCCATCGAGAATTCACAATCCTGCTCTGAGATGGCTGGTTCGTCAGCACGAGTCAGCGCGTTACCATTAACCAAGCCATAGTCCAGAAGTTCGTAGGTGTCGCCCACTCTCACAAAGACTACGTAGATGTCCTCACCATTCAGGTTGAAAGAAAAAGCCACTAAAGTCCCGTCCTTTAGAGCATCCTCAAGTGTGACCATATACTCATCTGGATTAACGGGGTTATCATTTGTGTCGCTGGTACACGACGTCAGCACATTTGCGCCGCAGATGAGGATGGCGGCGAGCATCCATTGAAACATTCTTTTCATTATCAAATTGTTTTAAGTTATACTCATGGGGGTAACTAAATTGATGTCACAAAGTTACGAATATTATTTGGTATAACAAACATTAAAGTGTTAAATCTGGAATAAAATTGCGTTTTTCCCGCTAAGGGGGGGCTTATGCTTTGTAAACTTCTTCGCCGTCAACGATAGTGGCAACGAGGTTGGCCTGGGCGACCTTATCGATGTCGTCGTGCAGGAAGTCGCAGTCGTACACTGTCATGTTAGCGATCTTACCGAACTCGATGGAGCCCAAGGCCATTGTTGTCACCACTGTGTAATCCCTCAAAAGAACTCACGAGACCTGTCCCCGCGAGTTATTTATCATTTCAATTTTTTATGATTACTGTACTCTGGTCATCTCGAAGGTGGCGGTATAGGTAGTACCGTCCTCACGCATACGCAGGGCAGTCCACTTCATCACACCGTCCTTGATGCTGGCGATCTCCCACCACTCGCGCAGTTCCTCACTGTCGGCTGCATGCTGCCAGCGAGTGCAGAGCAGCGTACCATCAACGAAATAGTCCGATCTGAAATCGGTGTCGGCCTTCCACTCGTCGTTCTCCTTACTATAATAGACATAGGTACCGTCAGCCTTGTATTCCCAGCGGTGCAGTTCGCCGTCGCTATGTTCGTCTTCAGAACTGGTCACCTTGCCTTCCCATGTGCCTACGATGGCATCCTGGAAATCGTCGGTTATGCGGACATAGCGTTCCTTGTCATATGCCTCATGAATAACCATCTCACCATCTACGAAGACTTTCCAGTCAGATTTCAATATCATCTCATTATCCGTAATAGAGTAAATGACTGTTTCTGTGACATGTTTGGTATGCTCATTTTCAAATGCTGTGAGCGTCACATTGTTGCCATCGATAACGACGTCGGCTGACGTCTGGTTGTTCCACGACTCGCTATAGAAATCAGAAAGACTACCGTATGCTTTCGTCGGTGACAAGAAGGTAATGACAGCCTTCAGGTTGGTAGGACATGCCATACCGTCCAGTTCGTCCACCATCCACTTACCGATGATTGTCTCTTCCAGGTTGAGGTCGGACTCAACGGCGAGGGTGAAGGGAGCTGAGGTCAGGGTACCATCGTAGGTATCGAGGCCGGTAATCAACCAGCGGAAGGTACCTTCGCTCAGTGTCTTGACATCATCCCACTTGTCGGCGTTCTTATCCTGCTTCTGCAGTTGCAGCGCGTAGTCGATGCCTTCCTGCATTTCCATGAGTGGCGCACCCATCTCGTCATATACATCGGGCTGAATAGCCGTCAGGCCTTCGCCCTCGGTGAGTACAAAGGCGTCGCCCTCCTTCTTCAGACTGAACTCGGTGTTGCTCATCGTGGCAGTGACATCCACACTCATGTCGCGCACCATATCGACGTCGACGTTGGCTGCACCGGCAGGCATCTGGAAGGTTGCCTCGGTCTTGTCGCCAATAGCAGTAGCGCTGCTAGTATAGTAGAACCTGACATGCAGGGTTGAACCGTTACTGACGGAACTCATATTGTTATGGGGCATTTTACCTGGTTCTCCTGCAACAGGATCTTGTCCCATAAGCGTAGCATAATACAACATGTTGCCTTCCGCATCAAATCCATAAATCAGATATGCACCCTCTTCCTTATCAGATTCTGTAGGAACCCACTGGGCAGCATCCTCTGCTGTGATAGCCTTGAAACCGGGCAGTTCGTCAGCGGTCAGATAGGTACCATCTTCTTGAATCCAGGTGATAGGCACGGTAAACAGTGTCTTATTGATCGTCAGCTGGCCGTTGTCCTCAGTAGTGACGGAAGCGTTAGCCACCTCGACTCTGCGGAACTTGTAGCCATTTATTGCGGTGAGCGTCACGGTCTGGCCCTCAGTGGCGGAAGTCGGACTGACGGTCACCTTTGGTGTTACCTCCCCACCCTCCTTGACGGTGACAGAGTTCTTAGGCTGCACCGGAACGGGGTTATCACTTGTGTCATTAGTACACGATGTGAACACAGTTGCACCGCAAACGAGGATGGCGGCGAGCATCCATTGAATTATCTTTTTCATTTGTACCTTGTTTTCTTCATCACTCCTTTTAATAGGGGCGGTTCTTCTGTTATAACGCAAGAACCGCCCTCTGTTCTATGAATAGTTCACATGACTAGTTTCTTCCTATTCAGCTATTTTTTCAACTCAAAATCAATATCGGTATCCAATTCTTCAGTTACGCGACCTTGAACCTTCCAGTTTTCTGATAGGACATAAGTTTGCTGATTTGCTCTTTGAGGCCCCATCTGTAACTCAATACTATATGTTCTGTTTGCCGGCAGGCCCAAAGATAAGGTCTTACCATATTTCTTGGCCACAGGATAATCTGCAACAACTATTGGATTATTTGGGTCAGTTACGTCGATGGCCTTAACTCTAAAGATATGAAGTTTTTTATTATCCTTATCCACAGATGAGGCTGTGATATTAAAGAATCCAGCGTCTGTACGATCTGGAGGAGAAACTTTAATCGTTTTTGCTGTAATTGTAGTAGAGTTCAACTTTTCATCCAAGCCGTGAGAGGGCAGGAAATAACTGTACCAGCCAACTGTGATGTCGGCACCGAACGTTACGCTTAAGGCCTCATCATCAGTGCCAACTTGGGTTCCACTGACCCTCCAAATCCAATTTTCCTTTACGGGGAGAGTCTGCTTGAAATTGACGCCATTAGGCACTTCGATGTCTCCGGTAATCTTCGATTTCAAGCGCGGATGCCATCCGTCATCTCCACCAGGTACAGTGATGATATGACCGACAATACCGTCTGACACATACGGACCGACATTCCATTGCTGCACAGTGAACGACTCCTCCTTCGACCAGCTGGCACCAATGCCAAGACTTGCATCTAAGTTTCCGCTAATGTTACTCCCAGAGGTATTTGTTTCACCCTGTTTCCCCTTTTCTTTACCGCCAGAAACGCCACCCGACACATTGCCGTCAATGTTGAACGAGCGAGTATTCGTAATAGTTTTTTCTGCCTTTACAGCATCGGGCCAGAGTCCCTCAGATGTCATCTGCACACTATAACTTCCGTTGGTAGTAGAAGGCTTAGAATAGAACTTACACTCTAATGGGAAGAAGAGGAAGCTGCGGCGATTGCGAGCTGATCCATGATCGTGTTCCTTCCATCCTTTCAGAGTCTGCGTGCAGTCCCAGCCCACGTATGTCTCTACAATATAGTAGTCTGAGCCGGGCTCTTTGCCCTCTGGGAACTTGTACACAGGTATGAAGTGGTAGTTACATGTGACGCTGAGAACACATGTATCCTTATCATTGGAGCGTCCAACATTGTCGTAACTCTCAAAAATTACATCATCAGCAAAGGCATGGACTTTTCTGTCCACACCCGGCAGATTGACCAAATTGAGTTTGTCGGAATCAGCCTCCTTCTTATCATCACCTTCTCTCGTGAATGCTCTACTCGACGAATTTCCCAATTCATCGGCGGCTGCAAGAATTTCCTTTTCATGTTCTACGAGGTAGGCTAAGTAATCAGTGTATTTTTTATCTATTTGCTCAACCCACTCAGCAAAGGCCTTCAACCTCAAATACGTTGCTGGGGCTATATCCCAAATGTCATCCTCCGCAATAGACGAAGGGGCGACAGGCTCATCAGATGCCTCTACTTCTTTACCATTGTTGTAACTGAGGAACTGATCACCTAAACCTGTAAGACCAATCAACTCCAGCGTAGAATAATCGGCATCGGGGTCAATACCCAGCGCCTCGGCATATTGGCGCACATTCTCTTCTTTAGGATCAACAACCAGCAACATACCGTAGCGACCCAGCACTTCAGCGATGGCTTCCTCATTGGCAGCGGTAATCTCATCGGTAATCACCACCATCGTTTCGTCAGTCACCTGGGTAGTCAAATTCGTAAACCAGTACCTGACAACCTCCTCTTCCGCATAGCCACTCAGCGAGCCCAACAGAGCCGTACTGATGTCAGTAGGCTGAAACTCACTATCGGCAATTCCCAACTCTCTGCCATCTTGGAAGTCATCGTCATCTTCTACTTCTACAGTTGGCTGCGACGGGTTGTCAATCTTGTCTGTACAAGAAACGAGTCCCGCTGTTGTGCCGCAAATAAGGATGGCGGTCAGCATCCATAATTTAATCGTTCTCATGTTAAATAACTGTTTAGTTAGGCATTATTTATTTTATATTCTCTATGATTATATCCACAATGTTGACTATTTATAGTTCGCTCTCACCCACGCGATGATCTTGAGGAAGAAGGTAAGGGCTGCTGTCTCGTGGTTAGTTGCACCCATTTCCTTGATCGTTTCAGAGCTGTACTCATCGACACACTCCTCTGTTTTGATACCTTTACTCTTGAGGAACTTGCTCATGGCATAGAAGTTATCCACAGGTACCACATCGTCTTTCGCATCTTGGAAGAGCATCACGTCGAAGTCACTGCGGGGCGTCCAGCCGCTGGTGAGCGCATCTGTGCTGAAGGCCTCTTTGAATCGGCGCGA
>JAEEGJ010009084.1_pt1 | contig 26889 bp, 17 predicted proteins | sample 8958761 | NCBI WGS metagenome assembly JAEEGJ01 (sample SAMN16246546, study PRJNA631951) | gut metagenome | biome: gut microbiome; feature: rumen; material: RS-attached | host: Bos | place: Iran: Karaj | collected 2018-10 | reverse complement strand
CCTGCGGGTCGTTATTTTTTTCCATGCTTCTGCACCGCCGGACCAGCTGCACGATGACCACCGATCTGACCATTACGCTCAATTGTTGTGCCGCCTTCAATAAGGTTCATGCCTTTCAGAACGGCATTTTTTCCATATCTGCCCTGCAGTAGGAGCGTTGCACGCTGCAAGGCGCGTTCCTTTTCAACTTTTTCTTTTTTTCTGGCTTTCTTCCGTTCTTCCTCTTCGTAATCTACGAATAGTTCGAGTTGAACCGGACCGTCATCCTGTGGAATGCTGTTCTCATATATCAGGTTGCAGGCGCATATGCTGATTCGCCTGACTAAGAGATCAGGATTTATTATCCTGTCATACAGCTGCATCATGCAGTCGGCTATTTCATTTGTAGAAGAAGTCCATTGCTCAAGGTTGCCGGTGCCGTGGGCGTGATACGGGATAATGCGTCCATATCCGTCCTTTGATACTTTACCTTCATATATATTTCCTGTAGTTGTTACCTTATACACATCCTCTTTAGGAGTGCTGCCATGTTTCAGAAGCTGCAGAGAGCTTCTGTCATATCCGATTGTAAGTGTAATCTTTTTTGTAACAACATACTTTCTGACCATGTCAAGTACCAGTAACTCTGTCATCTCTCTTACGATAAGACGGGTCAAAGCACTGTTATATGGTTCTTTTAGTACCTGGCCGGATGAAAGAGAGTTCGTGTATGGCCTGTAGGACTTTATAGTACTTATCTCTGTAGGCTCCCAGCCCCATGCGTGATCAATAACTATCTCAGCTTTAACGCCGAGCGCCTTATACAGCAAATCTTCGTTTATTGTACTCAGACGCGCTATATCTCCCATAGTATAGCAGTTTAAAGAAGCTACACGAGCAGCTGTTCCTCCGCCGATGCCCCAGAAGTCTGTCAGCGGAGTGTGACACCAGAGAAGTTCTCTGTATTTCACTTCGTCCAGCTCTGCAATCCTGACACCATCCTTGTCTGCAGGAACATGCTTTGCAACAATATCCATAGCAACTTTGGAAAGAAAGAGGTTGGTTCCGATTCCTGCTGTTGCAGTAATGCCTGTTTCGTATAATACTTCACGTATCATAGTCATAGCAAGCTCATGGGCAGTCATGTGATATGTGTTGAGATAACCGGTTGCATCTATGAAACATTCATCTATGGAATATACATGTATATCTTCTGGACTTATATATCTCATATATATTGAGAATATTTTTGTGCTTATCTCTTCATACAGCTTCATTCGCGGTGGTGCTATGATATATGATAGCTCCAATGACGGATCTTCAGCAAGAGCCTCCGTATCAAAAGAGGATGAGCTGAAGCAATATCTGCCATTTTCATTCTTATGTAGTATTCTTTTACTAAAGGCGATATTGAACCGTTTCTTATTGATTTCCTTTACTGCCTGTATGACTTCAAACAAACGAGCGCGGCCAGGTATGCCATAAGCTTTAAGTGAAGGTGTAACTGCCAGGCATATAGTTTTTTCAGTGCGTGTTTCATCTGCTACGACAAGGTTTGAAGTCAGCGGATCAAGTCCACGGTCTACACATTCGACCGAAGCATAGAAGCTTTTAAGGTCGATGGCTATATATACCTTATCCAAGATTACACGCCTCCTTTATTACGTGCCTCTATGTGATAGTCGGACACTCTACATACCATCTGCCGATTCTGCTGACATGCTGATTATTGACTTTCTGGAAATACAGATATTTGGTTTCACCTCTTATAACAACAGTATAACAGTCACAGGTAGGGCTGTCATGATGAGTACCAGCAGGTCTGAAATCCTTGACAGCTTCAATCTGAAATACCCGGCCATCACTCCATGTGATCGATCGCGGCTGCATATATCCTGTTGAGTCAAAATCGGAATTGACTTTCACATATACACGTTCCATTTTTATAACTGGCTGTTTCATGCTGCAGACCTCCTCTGCTTGATTGCTGATTTGCCTTAGTCCTCTGAGTGTATAGATTCGTAATTGGCTGCATCTGTCTGACTTGCGATAGACTCCGGACCGATAATTCCAAGCACACGTCCTATCAGATATACATTGTCGTCGTTGTTGAAATGCATTGGCGCATATTTTTTATTAAGGGAATGAAGGCCATCTTCCTCAAGTACCTTAATATATGTATTGTTTCCAACCATGAATGCTCCGACCTCTCCGTATTTAAGTTCGGGACAGCCGGGATATTTTTCAACAAGAACCATATCACCGTCATGATATTCAGGTTCCATACTATCACCGTTTACAGCGAATACAAGATCTGCCTGACGTATTGCGGTGTTAGTATTAGGATAAAGATAAATAGGTTCGCCTTCATCGTCAAATTCTGCACCGCTGTCAAAACCTGCAGCAAGCCCCTTATCACAAAATGTGAGTTTGATAACTTCAGGGATGCTGCCTGTATATTCAGCTACCTTCAGAGAAGAAATCATATTATCAATGGCAAGCTGGTGCCCAAGAGTCATGCTGCGATAATCTTCTATCATTGACTGTTCTTTTTCAGTATATATATTTAATGGGCTATCAATGCCATACAACTCATAAAGTGATATACCAAGTAATTCACAAAGCCGGGGAACTACACTGAAATCAGGGCGAGTCCTTCCGCTTTCCCAGTTGCTGACTGCATTAGGAGTAATGCCAACTTCACTGGCAACAGCTTTCTGCTCAAGGCCTAGGCGCTCTCTGTAGTACTTTATACGTTTGCCGACAGCATGTGCATCCTTCAGATGTACAGGATTAGTAATATTACTTTTCTTATCGCTTTTTGATAATGATATATTTGGTTTCTTGTCCTCATGTTTCATAACGGACACCCTCCATAGAATTAATAGTCAAATCAGGAACTGTGAATGTCTATAGATATTTTTAAGTTGCTTACACCACTGATAATGGTGCAAGCATTAAAAAACTCATTGCTACATCGTCTTTATATATACTATAACACACTATCTATGTTTTGTCAATAGAAAAATATGTATATGAAATAATTATCACTGTGTTGAGATGCGGATGCTTGTATTACGCCTATATAAAAAAGTACTTTTCCTGAATGTATGTACAGCAAAGAAGGGGAGAGCAAAATCGATATGCAAAGAGCAGTGTTTGATAATAATATAGCAAAGCAACAATTCTGCTTAAATAGGCCTAATTGTTTATGATGACAATATTTACTATTGTTGCTTAGCTTAAGGAAATAATTCAAACTTGTTACACTTTAAATATAAAAAGCGTTACTATAAGTGTAGTCATTTATTATAGAAAAAATAATGATGATGTAATAAACTGATAATACAGCTGTAAACTAATAATTAACCGGAGATGAAAAGTAATGAAAAATAAGCTTATCAGAAAAATTAAAGCATCTGTTCTGGCAGTTGCCTTTATAGGTGGAACTGTGAGTGTACCAATAGGTGATAATAACTTATTCGGAAAAGTTATGACGGCCAGTGCTAAAGACTTTTCTGCAACATTTGACGAAACTACTGGCGTTCTTTCTATTAGCGGGAATGTCACAAAAGATGGGTTAAGAAAATATTTCAGAAATGATAAAGTAAAAAAGGTCGTTTGTGACGATAAAACTGTATTTCCCTCAGATTGTACTGCTTTTTTTACAGAATATAGATCTGAAGAAATAGATCTTTCTGCTGCTGATACATCAAAGGTTCAGATAATGTCATGGATGTTTGAAGGTTGTTCAAAATTAAAATCAATTAATTTAAGTAATTGGGATACTAGTCATGTTAAATCTATGGATTATATGTTCGCGAGCTGCACATCTCTTGAAAAACTTGATCTAAACAATTTAGATACATCGAATGTAACAGATATGACATGGATGTTTATGTATTGTCCAAAGCTTAAATCGATTGAATTAAACACTTGGGATACAAGTAATGTAAAACTTATGGGTGCTATGTTCAGTAAATGTAGTAGTCTCACAAAGCTTGACCTTAGCGGTTGGGATACGTCAAAAGTTGAGGCTATGGGAGGAATGTTTTATGAAGATAACAACCTTAAAAGAATATATGTTTCAGATAAGTGGACAATTAATAAATCGATAGGTTGTTTCGGTGGGGATATGTTTTATAACTGTGAAAAGATAGTAGGCGGAAATGGTACAAAATATGATCCTGATTATATTGATGAAAAACGTGCCTGTATAGATACACCGCAAACTCCAGGTTATCTTACTGATATCAATTCACCGCAAGCAAATGTGTCTATCGCAGGTGACATTGCATTGAACATAGCTATGAAAAAAGTCGATAATATAATGAAGGCTGTATTCAGCGGCCCGAACGGTGAGATCGTAATTACTGATTTTTCGCAAAAGGATGAAAAAGGAAATAACAGGTTCTCATATCCATTAAATGCAACACAGTTCGATGATAAAGTAACGTTAACACTTTATGGTGATGACGACACAGATGTCATTTATCAGACTGATTACAGTATAAACGACTATATTGATTCAACGGCGGAGTATATTTCCGATGACAAGGTTTTAGCTCTAACAAATGCACTTGATAATTTCGGAAAGGCAGCCGATAATTATTTCAATGGAAAACATAAAATAATTGAAGGTATCAGCGATATAAATGCAGACAGCGTACAGGAGTATGCTCCTACCTTCGGCAAAGATGTCAAGCTTTCACTCGTGCTTAATTCAACAACAGCTTTAAAAATCTACACGGGAAGCAGTAATGTGATTATCGATGGTAATAAAGCCGATGCTATAATAAAAAATGGAAAGAAGTATTATGAGATTTCAAATATATATGCTCAGAACCTCTGCGACAAGCATAAGATAATTATTGATGGTACTGAGTACGAGTTCAGTCCAATGTCATACGTTTACCGCGTGCTTAATAATGAAAACTCAAGTGATACGCTTAAAGATATGGCAAAGGCAACATATGTTTACGCTAAAGCAGCAGAAGCTTATGTTGGCGAGTAAATGAAAGGAGAGAAAACAAGATGGAAAAATATGAAGCTCCGGAAATGGAGATTATTATCTTCGAGAATGAGGATGTGATTTCAACAAGTGAACCGGAACTTGAACCACAGTAAAAAGAGTATAAAATAGATACTAATAATATATTTTAAGCCCTCGGGTGATATTGCGATTAGTATATGAAAACGTAAAGTCACAGGATCTGAGAGTGAGACACGCGTGAAAATCTCACTGATTTGATTCTGTGACTTTTTTATATGTTTTAAAATTTAGCCAAAAGTGCTGTTAGGAGACTTACTGATTCATGATACTTTTGTTGCATCAGATGCTATGTTTACATTTAACGCTTTAATTGATTTTGGGCGTCAATAACCTAATGACATTATTATCCCAGAGTTTCAAAGGGGAAGATACATATTATCATTTTCAAAAATATTTCATAAATGAAAATTAGTATTATGAAACTCTGAGATAATAAATGTGATCCTCCTTCCATTTTAGTTCGGTGATAGCTTGAATTTAAAAAGCATACCACTCAAACCCTATCATGCATGCACTTTGAAAGCATCTAGATAAAGATAGTGCTTTCATAAACAACAATCGTAATGGATTATAAAAGTGTTACATCACAATAATTATCTTATAGGAAATGATAAAATTCCATTGTAAATGGCATTAACATAATTGATAGGTTTTACAGTTACTGGATCATATTATTAGGAACAAATCTGTTAAAATACGATTTTTATGGTAAGAAATTGTATATTTACAGAAACCAAACCAAAGATAAACAGGAAAATGAAAATATACAAATATGGCTAAAATTAAGAGAAAGATGGCTGCGACGGCTGCTCAAGTGGATAAATGAAGTGTTCAGATTGACTTATTCTAATTGCTGTGATATAATTCTTATAAAAAATCTGGGGAGGAATATCTATGTCAGATAGACCAGAATTAAGTACAAACATTGGCAGTGCAACATTTCTTGAGTATTATTATCTAAAAGAAGAATTAGTTGCATTTTGCAGAGAGAATGGTCTGCCGGTGTCTGGCGGAAAGATCGAATTGACGGAGAGAATTGCGCATTTTCTTGATACTGGCGTAATTGTCAATAATTCTTCAAAACGTCTGCAAAGAAAGGTATCTGCTGATTTTGTAATTACACCTTCAAGTATTATTGAAGATAATATCGTTTGCTCTGAAAAGCACCGAGCTTTTTTCAAAAAAGAGATCGGTGAAGCTTTTTCATTTACAGTACCCTTTCAAAAATGGCTGAAAGCGAATGCAGGAAAAACCTACAATGATGCTATTGCAGCCTATCATCAAATCATAGCTGAAAAAAAGAATGGGAAATCAACTATTGACAGACAGTTTGAGTATAATACATATATTCGGGATTTTTTTGCTGATAACTCCGGAAAGACATTAGATGATGCCATTAAATGCTGGAAGTACAAAAAGAGTCAGAAAGGCAATAATCAATATGACCGCTCTGATTTGAAAGCACTGGAACAATAACTCAAATAAAAAAGGCATAAAAATGGGACATATAAAAATACAGGTGCTTCATTTCAAACAAAACTTGACAAAATAATTTGTATGTAGTATAATGATTATATTAATTTTGCTGTATCATTTAACAACTGATGTAAGCATTTACAGGAGGATAGCACAATGAAAATTGGATGCGTAAAAGAAATCAAAAACAATGAATTCCGTGTGGGACTTACCCCAGACAACGTCAAAGCATATGTTGCTGCAGGACATCACGTATATATCGAAAAAGGTGCCGGATTGGGCTCTGGTTTTGCTGATTCAGAATACGTTGAGGCCGGCGCATCTGTTCTAGACAACGCACCGGACATTTGGAACATGGTCGATATGATGATCAAGGTCAAAGAACCTCTTGAATCAGAGTATAAGTTGTTCCACGAAGGACTTATCCTTTATACTTACCTTCATCTTGCGGCTGACAAGGAGCAGATGGATGCTCTTCTTGAGGGTAAAGTAAAGTCTGTTGCTTATGAGACACTCCAGGAGACTGACCGTTCACTACCGCTTTTGGCACCTATGAGTCAGATTGCAGGACGTCTTTCCATACAGGAAGGTGCAAAGTATTTAGAGAAGAAGTTCGGCGGAGCGGGAATACTCCTCGCTGGTGTTCCCGGAACTCCTAAAGCTAATGTAGTTATCCTCGGCGGCGGTACAGTTGGTATGAATGCTTGTAAGATTGCTGTAGGTATGGGTGCAAACGTTACTATCCTCGATGTGAATCTAAAACGACTCGAGCAGCTTGATAATATGTTTGGAGCTCACATACAAACACTTTACTCAACAGACAGCAACGTTGAGAGAGCAGTTAAGGATGCAGATCTTGTTATCGGTTCTGTGCTTATTCCCGGTGGTTCAACACCTAAGCTGTTCAAGGAAAAGTATCTTTCAGAGATGAAGGATGGTGCGGTATTTGTTGACGTAGCTATCGATCAGGGCGGATGCGGTGAGACATCACACGTTACAACCCATGATGATCCTGTATACATCCAAGAGGGAGTAGTACATTACTGTGTTGGTAATATGCCTGGCGCCGTTCCACGTACAAGTACCATTGCACTTACAAATGCAACACTAAAGTATGGCCTCCAGATTGCTGAAAACGGCCTTGAAGAAGCGTGCCGTAAGAGCGATGTTATCTGCACAGGTGTTAACACTTACGATGGTAAGCTTACAAACCAGAATGTTGCACTAGCACATGGATATCAATTTACAGATCTCAAAACATTTCTTTGATGATCTCATTAAAATAAATTGAACATATGATAAATACATGTGCTCTGAATCAAAACAGATAAATCGTATAATTATAAATAAGTGATATAATCCCTTAGGATAGACACACGAAAAACATAAAACGTGTGGACCCTAAGGGATTATTTTTATGATAAGAAGTATACTGAAAGATTAAGAACGAATAGCATCGGTTCAGTAATATCTGAGAGGAGATGGTTGTTATAGCCGAAACGTGTAGGGAAAAATAAATGTGAAAATTTAAAACAGTGACAATTGTAATATCGGAAGTGACATTTGTCATCTTAACAGAATTATAATCAGGTGGTATAATAAGCACATAATCAAATAATGAAACAATTGAAGTTAACATATCTATAAAATTTGAATGGAAGAAACATATATTGTTAAAGATAATTATGAGACAGAAGGTGATATGAAATGTGGAATAATAAAGTAATTATCATTAGTTTATAATGCTGGTTATTTTTATACTATCTTGTTTATGTTTTCGGGTGAAAATCTTTTCAACATGATTAAATGAATGTAGCTGGCAATAATAGATGATGGAAGTAATATGAAGTTCTTGTCAGAATAGAATTATGGCATTGGTATATATTAATAGAATGATACAAAACTATAATGCAAAACTGAGATTATAATTATTCAAGCTTTGAAATTAATAATAAGGAGCAATTACTATGAAAATAACAACATTCATCTTAACATTTGCTGCAGCAATCTGCTCACTTACGTCATGTGAAAACAAAATGAATACACCTCTGCAGATGAACGCCACTCAATTGGCAAATATTAATAATGAACCATTTTATGTTGCCTCAAAGGATACTACAATGATTGAAATATCTCCTCAAAATGATGATGATGTTTCATATGAAGACATAGCATTGAATCTGGTCGAAAGATACTATGATATGATGCCACAGTTTAAGCTGAGATTTCCTTCGTACATTGATCCTGATGATACTGTTACTTTTAAACTGGAAATCCCTGATTCTGAAGGCAAGACAGAAGATGTTACTTTTGGGCATATCTCGGGTAATGGTCTAGAATTCAATTCACTAGATGATTTAATGAATTACAGGAAGACCGTTTATTCCGAGAAATATGCTAGCGAAACATTCGATTATGAAGTTGTCGATATCAGTGATAAGTATAGTGATGGCGATTTTATTAATGACGCTGATGTTAAATCACACAAAGGACTATATCACTCATCATATGTTACGTATAAAGGCAAACTGTATGTAAACAGAAGACATTTTTACGGTGGTTGGATAGGACATATGAAACCTAATGAACCTATAATCATAACCGATATTACATATACTTCATTCAGAGCATATTATCCGTGTATTTATGGAAGAGACGAAGTAGTATCTTATTTGGGGTGTGATGTAGTCGATTTTATAATCGATCCATGCTGCGGAGAATGGAGGATAAATAACCTTGAATCAAAATCATATTCATTATACATGAATATATCTGAGAATTTATCACTGGCGGGTACGATGATTGATACAGAAGATCTTTCAGCAGATGATTATAAAGAAGCTCGTGAGGTACAAATAGAAGAAATGGAGCAGTATAAAAATGATACTCCAGAAGAGAAAACATTCACAAAGGGGGCGTCTAACAGTAATACATATACTTCGGAATATGCAGGCATCAGAATAGTTGCGCCTGAGTATGCAGAATTCCTTGATGAAGCCAATCTCTATACCGAATATATGATGCCTACAAGATTTATGTATGAGGAAGAAAAGGAATATTATCTTACAGCTATGAAAGACGCATCCGTCTCTTATGGTGACCCTTACGGAAGTATAGACGTATGGTTTTACAATATTAAGGAAAGATATCATGAAACGGAGGAAATGTCGGCAGAAAGCTTTATACTTAGGGAGTTCTGTAATGATCACGGAAAGGGCGATTTAGAGAAAATAAACGGACCTGATACTGTAACTATCTGCGGAAATGAGTATTTAAAAATCATGCGTTCAGACATCATTAACGAATATTCAACTTACGTTAGAAAGATTGATGATACATATATAATAGTAATAAATGCTTATGGATGCGCAGTCGATGATATTGAAAGCAGATTTGAAGCTATCGGATGATATGTACTATATAGAAATAATATGTATAAAAGAAGATGATAACCATCAGAGATGTTATACGAATCGTAAGCTTATTTTCTAAATATTTAGATTACGATCTTTGGCGAAATAAATCAATAAACATGCCCGATAAGCGGCTTAGGAACTACCCAATACTAGTAAGGTAGTTTAGAAGATGCTTAGCGGGCTCTTTTTAGCATGAAGATTTAGTTAATATATTTTCGATGTTTGTATATAATGTCCAAAATGAAATATTAATTGAATCTTGTGGAATGCCCTCTGTTCGTTTGGTTAAATATAACGTCTATATAAAATCCTAAAATACAGCCCCCTAAGTTACAAAATGCTTATTGGGGCATTTTGTATGTTGAAAGCAGAATGGGCTTATCCGTTTCAAACTGGAAAGCTTTGTGAAATATCATACATGTAAGAATTTACGACTCAAAAGTTCTTTAAGCAGATTTCTTATAAACGCATCAATCGGGATAATTGTAACAGTATTATTTTAAAAATTATGGAGAAATACAAATAAAAATAAAAGAGATTATCATCATTTACCACAAAAATAATGAAAAACATGCATATACACTAAATTGTATATTGACTGAATGTATAAACGAATATATAATTTACTTATATTATATCGTACAACCAATTTCCACATTTTAATGTTAAAAGGAGTGAAGAATTATGATTAAACGTATAATCGCCGGTGTGCTAAGTACTGCTATATGCTCGTCGGCAATTACTTCCGGAACTTCCGGAGCGTTTGCATGGGCTGCTATGTCGAACACCATACAGAGTTCAGAAACTGATATTATGGCAATGGCTGCAGCTATGGATTATTCTGACAATTACCTGAGTGTAAAAGAAAACGAAGATTTCTCCACACTTCAAACGTCAGATATGGATGCAAGCAATTTTGATAGTGAAAATTCAGATACGACTACATTCGAAGTCGGAGATGAAGAAAACACCAACGTTACCCCAATCATACATGTTCTGCCCAGTGATGAGGAAATATATGAATCTGTTGAACTTGGTGAAAACATAAAAGGTGATATTTACAGCAATGGATTGCTTCGTATTTACGGACACGGTGATATGAAGGATTTTTCAAAATGCCCGTTTGTAAATGCTGCAGGTGTAACTCAGATTCTGTTTGAAGACACCGATGTTGAAAATGGTCTCGTTATTAACAATCTTGGTCAGAATGTATTCAGTGGTATGATATCACTGAGTTCAGCTTCATATGGTGATATCTCAAAAGCAACAGAGAATGAGATTGTACTTCCAGACAATATAACAAGTATCAGTTCGTATGCTTTCACGAATTGTTCTGGTATAAAAAAGCTTATTGTTCCTTCGTCGGTAGATTCAATTGGAGGTCAGGCATTTGTCGGATGTACATCTCTTAAGGATTTAACACTTCCTTTTGCGGCAACAACGAAGGAAATTGCATCGAGTGAAGGAGTATCAACATATTATTCATCTGTTGCCGATCTTTTCTTGTATTCATGGATTGATGCCGAAAATAAAGGTATGGATTTTTCTGATTATGCAATTGAAAAGATAACAATAACAGGTGGAGAGAAAGTTCCTAGTTATGCTTTTTCAAATATGAAAACGCTCAAAGAAATCGATCTTAGCGGATCAAGCATAACAGTTATAGGTGATTATGCTTTTTGTTACTGTTCGAATCTTACAAGCGTAAAGCTCCCAAAAACAGTTACATCCCTTGGAAGTCATTCTTTCTATGGAAATCCATTAAAAGCTCTTCCAGATAACGGCAGTATAACATCTGTTGGCAGTTATGCATTTGCAGAGTGTAAAAACCTCGGCGAGTTTACAATTCCTGAGTCATATGAAAGCTTAGGAGAATATGTATTCCAGAACTGTACTGGAATAAAGAAACTTACCATTCCATCAAATGTAACATCAATGGGAGGTCAGGTATTCAATGGCTGTACAGAGCTTAAGGAACTGACGCTTCCATATGCAGCAACGTCCAAGTCTGTTGCCTCAGACGGTGGACAAACGAGTTATTATACCTCTGTTGCAGATCTTTTCATGTATTCATGGATCGACGGAGAAAATAGTGGTATGGATTTCTCGAATTATGCGATTGAGAAGATAACAATAACCGGAGGAGATAACATTCCAGCTTATGCATTCTCTGGAATGACAACTCTTAAAGATATAGACCTGAGCAGTACAAAGATATCTTCAGTTAATAATTATTCGTTTAACGGTTGTACATCGCTAGAAAGTCTTAAGCTTCCAGTATCATTGAAATCAATAGGAGCATATGTTTTCAGAAATTGTTCTGGAATGCAGGAGTTCAATCTGAATGAAGGACTTGAAAGCATAAGTGAATACGCGTTCCAGAATTGTACTGGTGTAACAGAATTGATTGTGCCTGATTCTGTATTATCAATTCAAGGTCCGATATTTACCGGATGTACTTCCCTTAAGGATTTAACACTTCCTTTTGCGGCAACAACTAAGGAGCTTGCAGCAAGTGAAGGAGTATCAACATATTATTCATCTGTTGCTGATCTTTTCATGTATTCATGGATTGATGCCGAAAATACAGGTATGGATTTCTCTGATTATGCAATTGAAAAGATAACAATAACAGGTGGAGAGAAAGTATCTAATTATGCTTTTTCAAATATGAAAACACTCAAAGAAGTCGATCTTAGCGGAACAAATATAACACATATAGGTGATTATGCTTTTTGTTACTGTTCGAATCTTACGAGCGTAAAGCTCCCAAAAACAGTTACATCCCTTGGAAGTCATTCTTTCTATGGAAATCCATTAAAAGCTCTTCCGGATAACGGCAGTATAACATCTGTTGGCAGTTATGCATTTGCAGAGTGTAAAAATCTCGGCGAATTTACAATTCCTGAGTCATATGAAAGTTTAGGAGAATATGTATTCCAGAACTGTACTGGAATAAAGAAACTTACCATTCCATCAAATGTAACATCAATGGGAGGTCAGATATTCAATGGCTGTACAGAGCTTAAGGAACTGACGCTTCCATATGCAGCAACGTCCAAGTCTGTTGCCTCAGACGGTGGACAAACGAGTTATTATACCTCTGTTGCAGATCTTTTCATGTATTCATGGATCGACGGAGAAAATAGTGGTATGGATTTCTCTAATTATGCAATTGAAAAGATAACAATAACCGGAGGAGATAACATTCCAGCTTATGCATTCTCTGGAATGACAACTCTTAAGGAGATAGATCTGAGCAGTACAAAGATATCTTCAGTTAATCGTTATTCGTTTAACGGTTGTACATCGCTAGAAAGTCTTAAGCTTCCAGTATCATTGAAATCTATAGAATCTTATGCTTTCAGAAATTGTTCTGGAATGCAGGAATTCAATCTGAATGACGGACTTGAAAGCATAGGTGAATGTGCGTTCCAGAATTGTACTGGTATTCATACCCTGACAATTCCTGAAACAGTTACATCGATGAGTAGTCGGATGCTTAATGGATGCTGCTTACTTGAAACACTTACTATTCCATTTGCAGCAACTTCAAAAGATGTTACTTCTGCTAATGGTACAACTACATATTATAGCTCTGTAGCAGATATTTTCATATATTCATGGATTGACAATGAAAATACAGGAATGGATTTCTCACCATATTCTATAAGCAAGATAATTGTTACTGGTGGAGAAAAAATACCGAAGTATGCATTCTCGGGAATGACAACTCTCAAGGAAGTTGATATTTACAATTCAGAAATAGCAGTTATTGAAGAATATGCCTTTAACAACTGTACAGCCTTAGCTTCTGTTGTGATACCAACTAGCATAGGTGCAATAAAGAATTATTCATTTAGAAATACAAATGCTGATGTATATATTTATAACAAGTCATGCGTTATATCCGATAATGCATTTAATGAAGACTATAGTGGAACAATATATGGTTACAGTAAGTCAACATCTGAGGCATTTGCAAATGAACATGGTTACAAGTTTGTAGCTCTGGATAAAGAGATAGTTATCGGACCAAAGAATATCTCCATGATCCCTGGTGAGAAGTATACTATCAAATCAGATTATAATGGTCTTGAATACAGTTCATCTGCATCAGATGTTGTAACAGTTGATAAGAGCGGTGTTATTAGTGCTGTTAAGGTAGGAAAGGCAACTATCGAGGTCAACGCAGGTAGCAATGGTACATGTACATTGAATGTAAATGTAAGAGAGACTGCTACTACAACAACTACAACCACTACCACAACTACTACAACCGAAACAAGCTCATCATCTACATCAACAACAACTACGACTACAATACCTGTTACTACAACTTCAGAGTCTTCAACATCTTCTACAACATCAACAACTACAACAACGACAACAACCACGACCACAACAACAACCACGACCACAACCACAACAACTACAACAACCACCACAACAACTACAACAACAACTACAACAACCACTACTACCACTACCACTACAACTACTACCGCCTCAACAACTCCCACTACAACAAATACTACTACCTCAATTACAATAATATCAGTTCCAACAACTCAACCTACAACAATCACAACGACACAACCTACTACAATGATACCTTCAACATCGCCAACAACTTCTAAGGTGACAAGTGCAACCACAACATCCAATGTTATAAGTACAACTACAACTACTGAACCGATTCCGCCAAAGCCACGCAAGATTGAGCTCGACGGTAAAATTGAAGTAAAACAAATGACACCGGATGAGGTGAAAAAAGCTGGTATAAATCTTAATAATCCTGATAATTATCATGTGTTTAAGTATGAGATTAAGATGACTTTTGATTCGGAAGTTATTTATATTGATAAATACGAAGTTAAGGATGATAAGAACGGGACAGTTGATTATACTCAGAATGTAAGCATTAATGGTAAGCCTGCAAAGGTCGTAGCTTATGAAGACGGTGAACATGAAGAGATGTACATGGTAGTAGCCGGTGAATGCAAGTGGCTCAAGGAGTTCTATGATGTACAGCTTATCGTGGTAAATAAAGATGATACAGGTGAATCACTTACAGATTGTAAGGCAACATTAAAAGCACCAAATGGTTTAACTATGATGAATTGTAAGCCTACTCAGCAGCTTGGAGATCTTGAGGCAGGATGTTCAATCATAGCGCAGTGGTATTTACGTGGCGATGTAGCTGGTGATTATGAGCTTTCAGCTGATTTTACAGGTAAAAATCGAGGCAAATCATTTACTTATAATTTCAAGAATAAAGATACTCTGCATGTATATGCAGGCGATGCTTTGAAAATGAAGATAGTTGTTCCAAGATATTCATTCTATGGTGAGGATTATCCAGTCGAAATTAGTTTTAAAAACGTTTCAGACAGGCCAATATATGATATCGAGCATTCTATTACAAGTTTTTCTCAGTCCACAAGAATAGTAAAGTACAAGAATGGTAAAGAGATAGGTAGAGAGGATGAAAAATCCTTGGCTAATGGCGAAGTTGGAGGACAAATGTCCTACAAGGTTGGCCGCCTTGATCCGGGTGAACAGTTGGTTGCTGTAGTATATATTCATGATGTATGGCAATCTATACTTGAGAAAGAACTTAATGATCTAAAGATTGGTGCTGACATCATCACACTTGCAACTTGCTGGGCAAGAAAGAGTCCAGTTCTTCTTGGTATCAATTATATTGCATCATTATATAGATGTCTGCTTGATACTATAGTTGTTGGACATGTCTTGAGATGTGTAGATGTAGCAAGGTTACCAGGTTCAACTACAAATATTGAGTATGAAGTGGAAGTTAGTGATATTTCTCCAGAGCTTAAGTGGAAATACTCACATGATATGTTATATGAATTATCAAAGTTTTTGTTGGGGTACTTAGTTGATAAGGCTGGCACTCCGTCAATGAATTTTGCATATAATACACCAATATATTTTGGAGAGGTGACTAATCCAACTAATTCAGAAAATGACGTATATTTAAGCTTTGCGGAGTATTTAGCATCAATTATGCCTGATAGGGGAATTACAAGTAATACTCTAAGATTAGGCAAAGATATTTATTACAGATTTGCTACTCCTGATGGTTATGCAAATGCAATGTTCTTTGTATTGGATGCTAACGGTCGAGTTAGGGAGCCTGCTCCAAATTTTGAAATGGACAATAATAAAAGAGCAGCATATGATGATTTTGATATTGAAATAGTTGAAGGCGAATATACAGTTAATGAAGACGGTAGCATCATGCTTAACAGTGATGCGATTATAAGGGTTATACCTAAAAAGGCAAATGTAAATGCAATTATCGGTGCTAAGACAGAGGATGGTTCAGAAATTGTTTCTTTCCCTGTTAATGTAGTTGATGATCATGAATGTAAGGGAGAGTATATGATACTTGCTCAACCTACAGAAGATGAAGGGGCTACTATGGCTTCGTTCTGTGAAGTTTGCAGCGAACTTATTGAATGTAAAGTGCTTCCTAATGAAGCTACTGCAATGTTAAGTAATGGCCATAGCTATCAGGATATTAGGGATGCACTGGTTGATGCAGCAAAATCTGAAGAAGAACTTAAGCTATACATTTTTGGAAATGTAAAAATTGATGAAAATGTAACGGTATCTGATGATCTTACACTTGTAATAGTTCCGGAAACAAAGATTACAGTAAATGATAATTGTAAGTTTATTGCAAAAGGTGAAGTAAAGGATTTCAGTGGATATGATTATGATCTAAGCGGTAACGGTCCTATTGTTTCAGTTACAACCACTACCACAACTTTACCTATCACAACCACTACCACTTCAACTAATAGCACAACAACTACGAGTGCTACAACTACAAGTACGAGCACAACAACTACGAGTGCTACAACTACAAGTACGAGCACAACAACTACGAGTGCTACAACTACAAGTGCTAGCACAACAACTACGAGTGCTACAACTACAAGTGCTACAACTACAAGTGCTAGCACAACAACTACGAGTGCTACAACTACAAGTGCTAGCACAACAACTACAAATACTAGCACTACAAGTGCTGTGACATCCAGCACAAGTTTAACTAACACAAGCACAGCAACAAATCTGACGACATCTTTAACAACTCCTGAAGAAACATCAGTTACTGATACTTCTTCATCAGCTACAACTACAACAATCAATGCTGTTAATAATATCGCTTCGGATGAAGTTCTTGCTATGTGGGCAGTTGTTGACTATCAGCAAAAGGGTACTACCAAAGTCGGAGATATAGAGATCAGAAATATATCCGATGTTCAGTTAGAGATTATACTTAAGGATGATAACGGCAAGGTATTAGATACTTATTCAATTAATCCTAAGACAGGCGAAGGTACAAATTCTTCAAATGAAGCTGTTAATCTTCCACAAACTGGAAACAATAGTGCGACAAACATATTAATTGCTTTAGCTGCATTAATGATGATTGGATTAGGACTGATAACTATTAGGCTGTCAGGAGTACGTGGCAGACGTATAAACGAAAAATAATCCAAGAATTGAGATAAGTAAGTTAATAATAGTAAAAGGCTCAATTTTGAGCCTTTTACATAGTATTGTTAATTGTATCCACGCGTTAAAGCTATGTATAATTATTATGAACAAGTTGACATTTGGTTTTATGTAACTGCAATATTAAAAACTGAGATAAAACAAAATGTTATGTGTGAGCGGCTTGATATAATCAGCCGCTCCATTGTTGTTCATTAGAAATGGACGCTATAAAATACTGAGATTATGCGTCAAATATGGATTTGTAAAGATAAATAGTTTAGCTTGCATAATAATATTTTATAAATTATATGCTATGCTTTTTCTGGAATGCAATAATAGTATTGTATCAATTACGCATGATACTTCTATTGTTTAAGTTGAATTTGAAACAGGAGATGTTGTAATGATGATAAACAAACATATGAAAAAAATGGTAGCAGCTTTGCTTGCAGTCACGCTTGTAAACAGTGCTGTTAATGCTCCGTTAAGTGGTAAAACACTTTTTGATTCTTTTATAGTCAATGCTGCAGAATTAAGCTGCTCATTTGATGTAGCTTCAGGCACTCTTACAATCAGCGGAGATCTTTCGGATTATTTTGCAAAAAAACAATTAGAACAAGCTTTAAATGATTATAACGAAGAAAAGATCATTGCTGAGAAAGGCACTGTATTTTCTGGAGTGTGTAATAACTTGTTTTCCTATTCGACTGCTAAATCTATTGATCTTTCTAAGGTCGATACGAGTGGCGTTACAGATATGAGTGCAATGTTTAGTAACTGTTCTGATCTTGTATCGCTTGATATTAGCGGCTTTGACACAAGTAATGTTAATAGCATGGGAAGTATGTTCTATGGATGTTCCAGTCTGAAATCATTAGACACAAGTAGTTTTGATACAAGTAATGTTGAGTTTATGAATAGTATGTTTTCAAAATGCAGCAGTCTTGAATCTATTGATCTGACAAATTTCAATACTGGCAAGTTAACTTTTATGTCGGGTATGTTTATGGACTGTACTGCTCTTTCTTCACTTAATATAAGCAGCTTTGACACAAGTAATGTTAAGTATATGTACTGGATGTTCCAGAATTGTTCGAGTCTTAAAACTCTTGATCTTAGTAAATTTGATACGAGCAACGTTCTTGAAATGAATTCAATGTTCGAAAACTGCTCAAGTCTTGAATCCCTTGATCTTTCTAACTTCAAAACTCCCAAAACATCAAGGATGGAAAACATGTTTAATGGCTGCACAAGTTTGAAGAAACTCAATATAAGCAATCTTGATACTTCAAATGTTACTAAAATGTATTATATGTTCTACAATTGCAAAAGCCTTGAGTCTCTTGATCTTTCTTCATTTGACACAAGTAATGTTGAAGAGATGTTTTCTATGTTTGAAGGTTGCTCCAGCCTTAAATCGCTAAATATAAGCAGTTTTGATACCTCGAATGTAAAATCGATGTCTTATATGTTTCGTAACTGCTCAAGCCTGGAAAAAATTGACCTGACAGGCTTTATAACATCAAATGTTTCTTCATTTAGTTGTATGTTTGAAGGTTGTACAAATCTTTCATATACCGATTTCAGTAATTTTGATACATCAAAGTCTGATGGTACTGCATATATGTTTTCCGGCTGTACTGCTCTTAAACCGTATATCAATACTGCTGTAGGTCAGAGTTTTTCGCTTAACGGAAATATTGAAGCTAACATTTATATTCAGCCTTGTGAAAATCTTGCAAAGGCAGTAGTCAGCGGACCTAACGGCGATTTAACGATAACTGACTTTTCGAATAAAGAAGCTGACGGTACATTAAAACTGACTTATCCTGTAAATGCAGCTCAGGGAAGCGAAAAGATAGTTTTAAAAACCTATGACAAAGAAAATAGACAGCTTATCTTATGTAATTTTGAAGATTCACTCAGTAGTTATTCACAAATAGAAACTTCTGTTCATCAGTATCTGAAAAAAATAACTTATACAAATGAGTATAGAGAAAATGAAAAACTTGCAGCAATCGTAGATTCTCTCGACAATTACTGTAATGCCGCAGAGAATTACTTCAATGGAACTGATAAAACTGTCAATGGAATCAGCTCCATTAATAAGGATAGTTTACCTAAAGAATTAGTTCCTGAGATCGGAGAAGATATAAAGATATCTCTTGTACTGAACTCAGCAACTGCTGTAAGAATATACACCAACAGCAGTAATGTCAAGATAGACGGAATTGCTATTGATCCACACACAAGTAATTATGGCAAGTATTATGAAATATCAAACATATCCGCTTATAAGCTTTTAGATGAGCACACAGTTAATATAAACGGAACCGAATATAAATTCAGACCTCTCTCTTACGTTTATAGGGTTCTCAATAATAACAGTGCAAGTACAAAGCTTAATGATATGGCAAAGGCGACTTATGTTTATGCTAGAGCCGCAAAGGCATATATGGGAAAAGAGAATGATTTAGATCAAGAAAAAGTTATAGTTGAAGAAGATAAATGGCATATAGGATATAATTGGAATGAAAACGTTTCATATTATTTGTATGATAGTGTATTTAATAATGATTCTGATTATTCAATAGTAATAGATAATACAGAATTAAATCATTGTTATTTGGAGAAAAAATTTATTGTAGAACCAAATAGCCAATATAGATTCTCAGCTATGGTAAAGTGTTCTGGTTTCTTAGGTGAATCTTCATACAATTCATCAGGAGCAAGTATAGGCAAAGTTGAAGGTGTTGGCCACTCAGAGTATGTTACCGATGATGAATGGACAGGAGTTGAATACTGTTTTTCTACAGGCAATGAAAATGAAATAGTATTGTTCCTTAGTAATGGAATGTATGGATCTGTTTGTAAAGGTACGGCATATTTCAGTAATATACGACTTGAAAAAGTAGAAGGTGAAGTTACAAATAAATGGGACATTCTCGCTGTAGTTTATCAAGATGTAAATGCTGAAGTAACAATGGATGGAAAAAACTTCGTATATACAGATCATTTATATGATCAGGATATAGATTATATAAATTACCAACTTTCTAATCTTTATAATACATTTCCTGAATTATCGAATAATCTTATGGGAATAAATTCTATTGACGTTCATATTGAAGATTCTCCTTTGACAGAGCTTAACGAGAAATATGGTAATGGTTTATGTATAGACCCTCATTCTGAAGAAATTGAAAGCAAATTGGAATCATATCTTAAAGAAAAAAACTATGATCAGATTTTGATTTTTGCTCCAATTAGCGATGTTGCTGATGGATGGTGGGGACTTGGTGGTACTACGTATCGTAATAATATCGATTTTTGTCAGTTTGGTTATTGGTCACGAGAATCATACGAAGATGAAAAAAGCAAACCGTTTGCGGAAGCTGTAGTTGTACACGAAATGTTGCATGGTATAGAGAGAAGATCTTTTTCGAAAAATCCAGACAAAACGGTTGGGTTGCATGATGCTGAAGAGTATGGATTCACTGATGATGGTGATAACTGGAAAAAATGGTACACAGCTTATATGCGTGCTGAATTGGATGGAGGAAAGGGAATAGATCCTGATGTGTATCAGGTATTAAAAAACATTAGATATATTTTAATTTCTGATAACATGACAGTTAACAATGATGAAATTAAATCAAAATCATAGTTAAGATTTGAATTAAGATTGATAACAGAAAGGAAAAGCTAAAATGAAAGAAAAAGAACAATATGCATCTCCTGAAATGGATATGATTTCATTTGATAACACAGACGTTATCACAACAAGTGAGCCTGAGCTTGAACCACAGTAACAAAGAAGCGGTATAGATGATATCATTCATCTGTACCGTTTTTTATAGGTCAATAACGATATCATCATTTAGTTTAACTACATTTCAGTTTGTTTGATAATATAACGATAAATGTTTGGATTAAGAGATTTTGGCTATAAATCCTTGTATGATTGTTTGTTGAATATAAATATAAATATTAATATTTTTTAAATAATATGGTTTACTATTTACAACTTGGCATTAATGATATATAATAAAACTGTAGGAATGTAACTTTTTGATGATTATCAAATGAAATGTTATAAGAACAGGGGTGATACTAAAGGTGACTACATAAATATTATTATTGTTCAAAAATGTAGTCATGAAATGAGACGTAATTGGATTTATCAATTATATTGTACACGAATAGTAAATTAAGGAGGAATGTATTTATAGTAATTAGGAAACCAGCATGATAATATAGAATGTTGAATGGCGGAAAAACCTGATAATATCCCTTAAGCATTATTTGATAAAGGAGAAATTATTATGACAAGTGCAGAAAAAATAAAACTGGCCGATCAATCATTAAGAGAAATGGTAAAAAAAGTGGGCGATGAGTATGAAAATAGAACTCTGCCTCATCCAGCAAATAAAGACGATATAAAAGCTTTTAAAAAACTATGGGGTGAAGAATTCAACGAACGGTTTGAGTTAATACATGAAAGACTAAAGCTGGGCTTTTACGAAAACAACGCAGATGCTTATAAAAAAGATTATGATGACGCTTATTATGCACGGTTTATATTCCGCATTAATGAGGACCAATGGGAATACTATCTTAATAAGTAAGACAATTTGTACTTATTAGTAGCAACCTTGCTTTCGTTTACCGAACAAGGATGCATGTGTCGCATTGTTATTAAGATTTTTGATATAACAAATTGGATTTATACTAATTAACATTTAATAAAAACTGCCCAATGGCAGTTTTTATTATAACTTTTTCTTGATTTAGATACTATCTACTCAACGTGCTTTACTATTAGAGCTTTAATGTGTAGTTTTCGGATATACTTATTTAGGTTAGTTGCATAATAATGGGAAGTAGAAAGCGATTCCTGAAAACTTTTCAAGCTTTACTAGGATGAGAGAAAAAGGAGGTGAATGCTATGAGCAGATTTTTGGCAGTAATGGCAACTGTGGTGCTGTTAGTTCAGCATGTTGTTGAACCTGACATGGTTGGTGTTGGAGATAATAGGGAAATTCTGATGTTTCTGGACAGTTCTTATTCGGGAGATGTAATTATACCTGAGGAGCATGACGGCGGTATAGTAACAGAGGTTTATATTGATATAAACAGAAACATAACATCAGTAAGTCTGCCCAAAACAGTTAAGGCTTTTCATGCGTCAAGCTGCTCCGCAACAGCATATTATGTGGATGCGGATAATCCGTATCTGTGTTCGGTTGACGGAGTTATCTACAGCAAGCATATGGACAGGCTTGTACGTTATCCACAGGGCAGGAAGGACAGACGTTATGATGTGGCTGATACTGTAAAAATCATAGATAAGAATGCCTTTTGCTGTGCTAAAGAGCTTGTAGCTGTTAATCTGCCTGATGGCTTGAAGAAGATAGAATCATATGCTTTTGCAGAGACTGAGATACCCACATTCTGTCTGCCTGAATCTCTTGAGTTTATAGACTATGAAGCTTTTTCAGATAATAGATGTCTTGAGACTATAACTATACCCAAGAATGTCTCCGTGATTAATAATGCTTTTTTAAATTGTGATTATCTGGAAAGCATTATTCTCGAGAGTATAAATGCCATAGATAATAATGAATTGGGAGTATACAACACATGGAGCTTTGATCCGTTATCTTTTGTTTATAACGGTTGTGATGAGCCTGTTGTGTATTTGCCTGATGAGAGCTATGATGAGTTAATGGAGAAGTAAAAAGATACGAGTTGTTGCTCAATCGAGAGATGATTATACAGTTACAAATATACCAATCAATTTGGGAATAATGATAAAATCAGATCGAATACTAGAATTTGAAGATATGTTCAAAAGGATAAGCTAGATAATACTTATTATGGAGTTGATTAAATGAAGGTTGCAAATACCAAAAAAATCAATGAGAGAATAATGCAAGTAGAAAGCATAAGGCAGGCTTTTCTTATGCTGAATACTACAGTAACCAATCAAATTGCAAGCTCATGTATTATTCCTGGGGATCTTGACTCAATAAAAGCCGATGCAATAAAGATCAGAGCGGATATGGATCGTAATAATGGGAAGAACTACTCTGTTGAGCAGATAACAATGCTTTTGATTGTTGAAAGCTTAGCGTCACAGATGATACCGGGGAATACTAGATTAATAGATATGTATATGAATCTAGTTGCTCCTGAAAGTAAGATATTTGATGTTAATGAATTCAAAAACAATCCTTACATAAAAAATATAGTCTTTCATAATCAAAAATTAGGAGATTATGAATTTTATAATCAAAGCATAGCTCCATATGAACTAATGATTTATAACCTTCCGCAAAGCAATAATCCATTCTATATAAATATCCCGAGAATTGGCTGTTTTACTGAGGAATTCATATATCCATCGATTCGTCAAACAAGCATCAAAAGCACTTGGATGTCAGTAACGCCAAATGAAGTCTGTACTATTCAAAGCGCTATTGATAACGCAAAAGGCAATGTTCTCACATTAGGATGTGGAATGGGATATTTCGCATATATGGCTTCACTTAAGAAAGAAGTGGAATCTATAACTATTGTCGAATTAGAACAAGATGTAATAAATCTGTTTGAAAAACATATCTTACCCCAGTTTGAGAATAAAAATAAGATATCTATAGTTAAGGCAGATGCTATTGAATTCTTGAAGAATATCAGTGACGGCGAATATGATTATTGTTTTGCTGATATTTGGATCGGAATTGAGGATATAGAGCCATATTTTTCAGTAAAAGAAGTTGGCCGACATATGAGAAAAACAAAAATTGATTATTGGATAGAAGAATCCTTTGCATCATATTTCTTGCCTTATGTATGGATAGAATTATTAAAGGCTTTCGCCAATAATAATAATATCGAATTACCGCTTACGGATGTTAATCTTTCAGAAGAATTGAGAAAAACTATTTATATACATCGTTTGATGAAGAGTGTTGAAATTCGAAAGCCAGAGGATATGGATTATTATATGAATCCTAAGAACATCATAAAACTTATAAACAAAACTAAAATAGAGTTTTAATTATGATAATATTAATGATTAATCAAATAGAGACGTAGTTTATAATCAGCTTGTTTTTCTGGAAAAGGCTAATTGAATAAAAACGAAAAAAATATCATTATACCGATTACTCAACTTTGAGTATGGCTCAGAAGATAACAAGAGTATGTCGTCCGGTTCAATGTCCAGATCGTAGCAGGCGTCCTCGCAAGCGGACGGAGCAGGAGCGCAAGCCTTCATAAGCCGGTTCATTGGGCTGACCTCAAACTCAATCTCACCCCAAGAGTAGTCAATGTTCTGAATGTCTTTCAGCGTGACGCGTGCCGCTGCCGTGATAACAGACGCCTTTTCTTTCGCATCTTTGACAGCCCTGCCGAGCAGTTCGTTCTTTGCAGCTTCCGGATCTTTTACCGTATAACTGATACGGAATTCCGGCTTCAGTTCACAGTTTTCGAGGGCAAACAGAATTTTGCCGAGGCGCTCGTTGTCAGAATCGAATTCCACTTTGAGAAGGTGTCTGAAGCGGTATCCAACGAAACGCTGCTTGTAAGCACCGTGATCCTTGTAGCTCTCATATTCGGTATCCACATTGAAGCAGAGCGTTTTCAGGTCAGTGCGCTCGAAGTCGAATGCTGCAAGGACGTCTTTCAGGTTATCCGTATCCTCGGACGAGCGCCGGAGCGTTTCGGCGTAATCCGGGTACAGCCCTTCAAGCGTGATGGTGATTCTTGTAATATCGGGCTTGACCTTGATCCGCCCTTTTCCGGTTACTCTTATAGTTCAGAGCTTGGGTTGAGGAGAACGCCGACAGCCTTGCGCAGGAGGACGCCGCCGCAAACGGCACGACCTTCGAGGGCATCGAGGAGAGCGAGTACGAAACCGAATGGATCGACGACGATGCCCTTTTCGATGCGGATTACGAAACCGCCTGCGAAAGCGAATGGGAATGGATGACCGGCAGATAAGACAAAAGGCAGACCCCCCTGAAAGGGGACTCTGCCTCGTACTGCTCATTTTCTGATAGTGATACGTTATGACTTAGTATCAGACTGTTCACAATTTGCTGCATTGCGTTGCAAACTGAAATTTGTCTGTCATCCATTTTCTCTTTTGAGTTTAACCGGGAGTTTAAAATTTAGCATATTCTCTTGAACGATACTTTCATTGGCAGGTTCATCAGATTCTGCTTAAAATGCTGGCATAGTGTCAGCGCCCTTCCGATTAATTAAGAAGTTTTATTATTAAAAGCTATTATATCCCACGGAGTAATAATTCCTTGTAAATTTCCATCGCTTTTTCCGTTTAATGTTACAAAAGCCATTCCAATACGACGTTGTTCTTTAAATCTCTTTTCAATTTCATGTTCTAATTCTTCCACATATTTATTAGGATCGATAAAAATGAATTCTTCCATCTCTCTGTTAAATAATGAAATGTATTTCTCGATATCTTTAAATAACAACTCGTTGTTAATTTCAACTATTTCTTCATTAGCCAAATAATTGAATATTGAATTTTCATCAAATACTCCTATTACCATACCATCATTATTTAAAATTGGAATATGTGTAAATGTACATTCGTTCATTTTATGCATGGCAGCTTTAACATTACCATTAATCGTCTCCCAGTATACATCTTTCTTTTTTATTTGGATGTCTCGACATTTTTTTCTGTTTTTTATACTGCTAATCAAATTATCGATAAATTCAATCATTTGAGTACTTGGTTCTACAGCAAAATTATTATTGAGTTTCTTTTTATGACTCAATAAATTTCTTACATCTTGACAGTATTTAAGTTCGTCTTTATGTTTTTTATATTTGTCTTGGTTTATTAAATAAAACGAGATAGAATCTTCATTTTTCAAATTGTAAGAAGACCGTACTACTTCTTCAAGCTGTTTGTATTTCTCTAAAAATATTTCCACATTATTCATAGTAAGCACCTTTTATAAATTATATTTTGCGAGGCAGTCTCCTCACACCAATAGTATATCATCATTTGCCAGAAAAATCAAGTCCCACACGGCGGTTTCTGCGGCTCCTGCGGGTTGTCGTAAAGTACACAAACAGGCGGAAAATACAGCGAAGATCATTGTTATTACTCACACTTGATATATACACCGTTTAGAGTTAATATGTGTACAACGGAAGGGCAAAGCCCACCGGAATACAAAACACGGAGGAAACCACCATGAAAAACATCACGAAGAAGGAACTCAACCGCATCGCAAAGGAGTACGGCTACGATCCGCAGTACCTTGAGGATCAGGTTCTCGACTGGGAGAGCGACGGCATCCGGGTGGACGCCCAAGACCGCGAAGATTACTGCGCAAACGGCGACATCTGAAACACACTGCAGCCCCTGCGAGGGCGGGGGCT
>JAEEGJ010009081.1_pt1 | contig 26893 bp, 23 predicted proteins | sample 8958761 | NCBI WGS metagenome assembly JAEEGJ01 (sample SAMN16246546, study PRJNA631951) | gut metagenome | biome: gut microbiome; feature: rumen; material: RS-attached | host: Bos | place: Iran: Karaj | collected 2018-10 | reverse complement strand
CGCCATGTCTAAGACGAAAGAGCATATCAAGGACCTCGGTCAGACGGAAATAACCGCAGACTCATTACAACACGGTACTATCCTTGAAGTTATGTATATGCTTAACGAACTTAAGCATAGCATGGCTCAGTATATCCTGAACAAGTATATCACCTTCAAGAAAGACTGGTTCAAGAACATCAACCTCTTCTATAGCCAATATGAGGAAACGCCTGAAGCTGAAAGTATTGAGGATGAGGCTGAAGATGAGACAGCAGAAGCTAACAAACCACAAGTACATGCAGAGGCTTATATCAACGGCAAGAAGGTTGATCTATCAGGCACAGCCATATACGATAAGCTCATGGCAAGTGCAAATAGATTGCTCGGTTCATTACAGTCGATGGAAATCCATAAGCAGGATGAGCCTCAGAGCCAACCTCAGCAGAAGAAAGAGCCTTGGGAACAGTATCTCACCAACATAAGCGAGGAATACGTTAACCGAAATCCGCTTATCGGACGACAGAAAGAACTTGAGCATACCATCCGCATACTTTGCCGTAAGGACAAGAACAACCCTATCTTCATAGGTGAGCCTGGCGTGGGAAAGACAGCCCTCATCTATGGTCTTGCAAAGATGATAGCCGAAGGTAATGTGCCTGAATCTATTTCCGACAAGGTTATATATGGCATGGATATGGCTTCTCTCGTTGCCGGAGCAAGCTATCATGGAGAGTTCGAGAGGCGCGTCAAGGAAGTTCTTGACGGAGCAAAGGCAAAAGGTAATGCCATTCTCTATATAGACGAGATTCACACCATCTGCGATACTGGTGGCGGCAATAGCTCTATGAATGCCGCAGAGATGCTGAAGCCTTACCTTGAGGACGGAAGCATACGATTCATCGGCTCTACCACATATCAGGACTACAACAAGTCGTTTGCCAAGCACAAGGCTATAGCTCGCCGATTCGGCCAGATTGACATCAAGGAGCCATCAGTTGATGAGACTATCCAGATTATCTCTGCCCTACTCCCTATCTACGAGAAACACCATGGCGTGAAGTATGATGAGGAGGCTGTGAAATATGCCGTTGAACAGAGCGATGCACGTATCTGCGACCGTTTCCTTCCTGATAAGGCTATCGACATCATCGATGAGGCTGGAGCATATCTGCAACAGAATCCGCTCCTTAACAAGAGCGGAGAGCCTAAGGCACCACGCTATCAGAAGGTTAGCAAGGATATAATAAAGAAGATTCTCATAGAGGTTTGTCGTATTGACGCAAACGCACTTGCAAGCGAGAGCAACGATGCCCTGAAGGATCTCGACAAGCGCATAAGTAGCGATATCTATGGTCAGGATGAGGCTATCAAGAAGGTGGTGCGTTCCGTTATGATGTCAAAAGCCGGACTTATGGAGCCTGACAAACCTATCGCCTCTCTCCTATTCGTCGGTCCTACAGGCGTGGGCAAGACAGAGGTCTGCAAGGTATTGGCACGTGAGCTTGGTGTAGAACTCATACGCTTTGATATGAGTGAATATACCGAGAAGCATACAATCTCAAAACTCATAGGCTCTCCTGCGGGATATGTAGGCTATGAGGAAGGTGGTCTGTTGACAGATGCAATCCGCAAGACACCTAACTGCGTACTGCTCCTTGACGAGATAGAGAAAGCACATACAGACATTTACAATATCTTGCTTCAAGTAATGGATTATGCCCGACTTACCGACAACAAAGGCAACAAGGCAGACTTCCGTAACGTGATTCTCATCATGACATCAAATGCAGGAGCCCAGTTTGCAGGACAGGCAGGTATCGGTTTCGGAGGCGGACTTAGCAAGGGACAGGCTATGCTCCAGACGGTAAAGAAGACCTTCAAGCCGGAGTTCCTCAACCGTCTCTCTGGTACAGTCGTATTTAATGAGATGGACAAGACGATGGCAACGCTCATCCTTGACAAGAAGCTCCGTCAGCTCTCACAACGTCTTGCAGCCAAGAACGTGACCATGACTCTCACCCCACAGGCACACGAATTCCTTCTTACCAAGGGATTCACCAAGCAATATGGAGCACGCGAGATGGACAGAGTCATTCAGCAATATCTCACCCCTATTCTTATGGAAGAGATTCTCTTCGGCAAGCTAAAGAAAGGCGGAGATGCAAAGATTCTCGTTGAAAACGAAGATCAATTGAAAATAGAGAACTAAATCAACAAAAGAGGCCTGCGCATCGTGCAAGCCTCTTTTTTAGTTGCGCGATGGTATGAAAGGCTTTATATGGAAGAAGTCTTTCTGGGCAGGGCATGGCGAACAGTAGAACAGTTGTACAGATGAATTTTGGTATATACATCTATCTCTATTTTCTATCTATTTATAATATATATTATATATAATATATATTATAAATAATTAATAATAAGATAGTTATAATAAAAGAAAAGATAAGAAGATATAAGAAAAGATAGAAATTCATACTTTCAAAAATTCAACTGTTCTACTGTTCGTACTGTCACGTTCACGCACTAACAGCTTGATATATAGATAATTGATACAGAACAGTACTTCCATACACATACAGTTTTTTCATTATTAAGCTTGAAAACCTTGAAAAAAGGAATATTTCCTTGGTAAATTGAAGATAAAAAACCAGTTTTGAACATGAAAGTAGCAAAATTAACATTTTAATTAATGTTTTATTTAATGCGACATTAACGTGAAATCAATGTTGCAAGTAAAAAAACTTATTGTGAAACACTAATTATGACATAAATTCAAGCGTAAATCCTGACATTACTGTTCTTTTTGTACTCGGATTGTTTAGAACGCAAAGTTTTTTTCTTGAACACAGATTTTCCGTTTCTTTCGTGTTTTCCGTGGTCAAAATAAATCTCAGCGACTTAGCGACTTTGCGTTCGAAAAAAAAATTACAAGAAAATCGTATGCTATCGTATCGAAACGTATGCGAACTCCTAACCGCCAATTCTAAATTTCGTAACTTTGCATCAAGAAAAGGATTCGGGGACGTGAATTGCTTGGAAGCGTCCGAAGCAAGTCCCAAGTAAGTCCGTAGTAAGTCCCATGTAAGTCCCATTCTAGAAAGGGATTAGAAGCGGATCAGAAGCGAAGGAGAAACGGAGCAGGAAAGAAGGCAGAACGAAGGAACAACGGAGGCAGAAAAAAGTGTGGCGCACGTAAAATCTATTTTTTGAGCAAAAGTTTGGAACTGTAAGTAGAGTATGAAAATTTTCAAGAAAGATTCAGAATCGCTTTTGGGTGTTAGTAGAAATATGTACCTTTGCAAATGGAAACAAACAATATTAGAAATATGATAACATATAAAGAGATTCATGAATTCAGAAAGGAAGACTTGGAGTCTTTGTTTCTCTCTGTAGAATGGTCGTCTGGACATTATCCTGACAAGCTCGTAGTGGCTATGCGTAATTTCAAGACTGTTTATACAGCTTGGGATGGTGATATTCTCGTGGGACTTATCAGCGCTATGGATGACGGTATAATGACTGCCTATATACATTATCTGCTTGTTCGTCCAGAATATCAGGATTCGGGTATCGGCCGTCGGTTGGTTGAAATGATGAAGGAGCATTATAAGGACTATCTGCGCATCGCTATCATTGCCTATAATGAGGAACTGGATTTCTACGGGGCATGCGGATTCAAGAAAGCTGATGATGCAAGTCCGATGTTTATCACAAGCCTCTGGACGTAATGCCCACTTACTCACGTTAATTATATTAATTGCAGCAAGCTGCTTTTAACTGACAATAATTACCAATCTGCGCAATCTTTTTCCATAAATTTTCTTTTCTTATTGGATTAAGATTGGTAAGATTGGTAAGATTGGTAATTATTGTCAGTTCAAGCAACGAAGTTGCGATTATTATGTTTACTTGATATTAAGCCTTTCCCAGAGGAATGATGGGATATGCCTCCAGAAGAAACACATGATTCTGTACTTCCAATCAATAATGATCTTACGCTTTCCTTTCCTTACAGCCTTCAATATATGCTTGACAACATAGTCGGTCGGCATAGTCATAGGATAGCTGTCACCAGCAATAAAGGCTGTATCAACGAATCCAGGACGTATATCGGTAAAGCGGATATCAAGTTTCTGCATGTGGGCTAATTGAGCAAGAGCCTCTATATACGTCCAGTCAAAGCGCTTAGTAGCCGAATATGAAGGAGCTGCTCCCATTCCCTTTGTACCTGCCACGCTTGATATAACGGCAATCCTTCCAGAGCGTTTCTCTTTCTTGAAATAGTTGAAGGCAGTAACAACCATCTGCGTAAAACCGTAGCTATTGGTCAGAACCGTCTGACACTCAATAGGCAGAGCGAGATCCAGATTCTGCTTTCCATAACCAGAGCTATGGAAATACAAATCCATGCCGCCCATCTCTTCTATGAGCTGCATAAGTAATGATGACGCTTCTTCCTTGGTCACATCAATAACCTTGGTAAACACCTTGTCTGGTGCAATAGCCTTTATCTCGTCAAGAGCCTCCTTGCGACGGCCACACACACCTATTACATATCCTTCTGCAAGAAGTCCGAGGGCAATACCACGTCCCATACCAGACGTAGCACCCATTATTATTGCTTTTTTCATACACAAAAGACCCACCCCCTACCCCCTCCCATAAAGGGCGTGGAGTAATTAGTATTACTAATCAAAGGGTGATAAATATTATATTTAATAGACCTCAACACCCCTCATAACGTATCTACTCCCCTCCCTTTACGGGAGGGGTATGGGGGGGGTCGGTTACCAGTTCATTAACTTCTTCAAGAACGGAATCAGCTCAGACGCCATTTTCTGATGCTGTGCCACGCTTGGATGCCAGTCAGCGCCATAGCCAAGGTCGCCTGTCTGGAAACTCATGTCAAAGCGATATATCTCCTTGTCACCTTTCTTGTGCGCTTCATTCATAACTTCATCCATCGTCTTCTTGGCAAGTATGAGAGCATCGTCACCCATCATAGAACCACTAAGAAGCACGATCTTTGCCTTTGGATAATGGCCACGCACCTGCTTTACAAGATTAACATATCCCTGTTTCAAGAGCTTTGGATCAGCTCCCTTGGTACTTGTATCGTTAGTTCCGAGGTTAATACAAACAAGCTGTGGGGTATATCGAGAGAAATCCCAGTTCTCTGTCTTGTCATAGAGAAGCGTATGAGGATATTCGGTATTCATGTTGATGGAATCACCCGTAACAGGTCCATCATAGCAACGATACACACCTATACCACTACGAGCCACCACCTGATGAATGGCACCAAGAGCCTGTGCCGTGAGGTTAGCGTATGTGTAGTAATGGTTACAAGTCTCATCCTGGAAATGGTCTGCACGATCAGTATCCTCTACCCCATAGCCACATGTGATGGAATTGCCTATGAACTCCATCTTTCTCTCTGGCATAGCTGGAGCCTCAAGCATCTTCGCATTCTCATCGAGGATGAAGCCACGGAACTCGCCTATGCGCTCATAGCCCTCTGTGACATACATGGCATTCACCTCATGTCGTCCTTCAGGAAGAGCAGCAGCAAGAGAAACTACAGAGTCACGCTCGGCGTTGAATCCGACCTTGAAAGCCTTGCTACCGTCTATACGTACCATGAAATAGCCACTCTTAGGCTTGGCTATCATCTTTAGGGATGTACCTGTAAAAGCAGCACGAATCTGTACGCCTGGGAATGTGAAGGAAGGCGATTTAGGATTACGGAAGCTTACACGACCAACATACTGAATATTACCGTCTGTTGCAGGAATAATGTTACCTGACTGTTTGATTGTTGAAACATTCTGCGCTGTGGCAGTCATCGCCATCATAGCGAAAGAAAAACTTAAAAAAGCCTTTCTGTATTTAGATTCCATCTTCATATATAAAAACAAATAATTATAATAAATTCTATTTTTGAAAGTCCCGCAAAGGCTGCCTGAACGTCATAGAGGTCAGCGACCAAAGGGATAAGCCTGAAAGGCTTACAGCTCATAGCCTAGGGCATCGCCCTAGGTACATAGAGGTCGGAATTTTCGCCCTGAACGTCGAAGAGGTCGGCGGCCGAAGGGAAAGCCAAAGGGCAAAAGAATTTGGTTTTTATTAGGGCTTTTGCCCTTACAGGGCGTTAGCACCACCCATCCATCCAAATCCCCTCAGGGTGTTACCCTGGGCTATGAGCTTTTGCCCCTTCGGGGCGCTATTAGCATTTGCGGATAGCACATAACCACGAATTATTTACCATTACGATAGTGGTATTTCGTAATTAATCAAGCGGCAACTGGAAAACAAACCTTGCACCATTTGTATATGACGTGTCAAGATGAACATCACCCTTGAGAATGGTTGCAATAGTCTTGCAGATGCTAAGACCAAGTCCTGCTCCCTGCTTGAAGGCATTGAGTTTGGTGAAACGCTCAAAAATATGCTCTGCCTCGTCGGCTGGCACACCAGTACCAGTATCGGTAACAGAGAACGTAATCATACCAGGCTTCTCCGTTAATGAAGAATGCACGTGTATCTCACCTTTCTCCGTATGCTTGCAAGCATTTGTTAGGAAATTGACAAGTACCTGCTGAATACGATGCTCATCCGACTTTATGGTATAGTCATCATCTACTTCACTTGTATAGTACATTTTTACGCCTTCCGGCAATCGTGTTTCTGTTGTTTTCATAGACTGACGGCATACATCGTTGCATCTCACGTCTGAAATAGTGACAATAAACTGTCCACGCTCCACATCACCAATGCTGAGAATGTCATTCACAAGCATGATAAGCAGTTCTGAATTATTCTGTATATACTTGACATATTCTTCTTTCTCCTGAGAAGATATAACGTCATCAGGCAAAGAGAGCAATTGTGAGAATCCGACCACAGCATTAAGAGGCGTACGAATTTCATGACTGACATTCTGCACGAACATAGTCTTCAACTGGTCAGAGCGCTCTGCCCTCTCCTTTTCCGTCTGAAGTTCTTTCTGTGCTACCATCAACTGTGTGGTGTCAAGAGAGAAAGTATGTATCACATTCTCTTCCCTGCCGAGAATAACAAGAATCTCATAATAGCAGTTTAACTCCTTCATCTCATGAGAGAATCGGATTGCTTTCTTCTTATCCTTTATTCCTGCAGCTATATTACGTATAAACTCAGGAGCTGACTCAGGGAAATTCTCCATCAAGCTTTTACCGTCAACATCCAGATTAAGATTTGACATATTCTGCTTGAAAGCGAAATTGCTGTTCCTGACTATTATATCCACAATCTCCCCATCATCATCAAAGACCAGTTCTGAATTGCAGTAATTGAACGGAGCATTCTTGATAAGAGCATAGTATTGCTCTGAAGAATCCAGCAATGTCTTCTGTTTCTTATAAAGGAAAAAGAAAAGAGTGGTAAAACCTAAAAGGGCAAGCACGACAAGCAACAGGAGCACAACATGATACTCCTGCCATATCGTAGGTGGAAGGTTTACTATATTCCATTCTCCTTCATGTCCACGAGGGTCGAATCCATAGTGACTTAGCACCTGATAGTTTACTGTAGGCTTATCTCTGGAAATGGTTACAAAAGGTATGTTACGAGGACTCTCTCCACGATCTATTACCGCACATACCATACTCTGTAAGGTATTCTTGAATTCTTCATGGTTATATGACACGAAGCCTGCCGTCTGACAATCAGCATCCATCATCGTATAATAGATGCTATACATAAGGCAGGACCTTTCCAACGAACGTCTGACACCAATGTATGGCATAGTACGATCGTGCATATCAGACTTTGTATGCCAGTTGCAATATATGAATGCCGTGGAATTCTTATCTTTGCTATAAGCAAGAGAATAAAGGTTGCGATAGTTGATTTCACGAGGATGAAGAGGTGTGAAACTGTATCCCAGAGCTTTTGAAACCTTTTGCATATTCAACTCTATCTCACGGGCAACGAATTCTTCTCCCGTAATGAAATAGAGATTCTTGACGTATGGCTGATTCTTGCTGATGAGGTCAATAGTCTCGCTCATATATACAGGGGAATACACAAATGACATATTCTTCCCCCTTGCAAAGGTCTTCATTGGAATTCTATGAGTGCCAATCTTTGGCAACGAGTCACACACATAGTCTTTCGTGCATACATAGTTCAGCTCTCCAAGCAGCACCATTGGCACATTTGGCCATGCCCTGTCAAAGTCATCAGCAAGAATGTAGTTTCCAGGACCGAATATCACGATAAGGTCTGGTCGCTTTGAAGAAAAATGATTAAATATTGTATTGGCTTGCTCATCATACTCCTTAACACTCCTGAAAGAAGAGTTTCGCATAACAGCCGACCATATCCTGAGATCTGGTCGGGTGTTCTCTAGCATGTGTATCGGCTCAAGGGTGTTTATTGCCCATGTGCCCGACATTGGGAATGGGCACACAACCAATACGTCTTTCTTGTCACTGGCAAGCAATGGCATTAAGAACATTAAGCTTATTATCGAAAGTATAAACCTCTTCAAGTTGTGCAATAATTTTTACTTAATTGGGGTTGGTTGCAAAATTAATAAAATTAATTTACAAAGTAGAATAAAATTACAAAAAAAGAAGTGTTTAAGTGTAAAAACACGTATATTGGTTAAAAATCACAAAAAAACATTCCCACCGACACGTAAAATGTCGATGGGAATGCGAATATCATATACGAAATAAAATTAGCCCTCAATTGTCTGGATTGTACCATCCTCATTATAGTGGAGCTCTGCAACCTTCAAAGAACGGAGGCTGTTCACGCCACCAGAAGGAGCTGAATCGTGGTGGAAGAGATACCACTTGCCCTTGAACTCAATGATTGAGTGGTGAGTTGTCCAACCAGCCTTAACTGGTGTAAGAACAATGCCCTTGTAAGTGAAAGGTCCGTATGGGTTGTCACCGATTGCATAGCAAATCATGTGAGTGTCACCTGTTGAGTAAGAGAAATAGTACTTACCGTTGTACTTGTGCATCCATGAAGCCTCGAAGAAACGATGTGGATCGTCTGCCTTCAATGGCTTGCCGTCCTCACCAAGGATAATCACTGGCTTTGGATCCTCAGCAAAACCAAGCATATCGTCAGCCAAACGTGCTACACGTGATGGAAGAGCGTCGGTCTCTGACTTCTTTGCTGGTACAATAGGATCTGTGTCTCCTGGAGGTGGAGCTGCAACACCAGACTCATTAAATGAAATCTTGTTGTCCTTGTACCATTGAAGCTGACCGCCCCAGATACCGCCGAAGTAGAAATAGTACTTGCCGTCCTCATCCTTGAACACAGCATAGTCGATAGAGTATGAACCGTGCATAGGATCCTTCAAAGGAACGAATGGACCTTCTGGTTTGTCAGATACAGCGATACCAGTACGGAAGATATCGGTCTTATCCTTTGCTGGGAAGTACATGAAATACTTGCCGTCCTTCTCCTGAACGTCATTATCCCAAAGCTGATGGCTTGCCCATGGAATATCCTTGAGGTCAAGGATGCAACCATGATCCACGAGTTCCTTCTCACCACGGCATACAGCCTCGAGGTCGTCAGTTGAGAACACATGATAGTCCTTCATCTCATACTCTGCGCCTGAGTCGTCATCACCTACACCGGCATCCCAGTCGTGAGATGGATATATATACACTCTGCCATTCCAAACGTGGACAGATGGGTCAGCCATATAGTCTTTTGGCCAAAGATAGAATTTTCCTTCCATAGTTGTTATTAAATTTATAGGCCTCTCCCCCCGCCCTCCCCCGTAGGGAGGGAGCCGGAAGGCATCGGCACGTTAATATTGTTTTATTATTTTTTTTCTGTTTTTTCAGCACTCTGGCTCCTTCCCTACGGAGAGAGGCCTTAGGTCTTTCTCTTAAAACTTGAACTTTCCTTCGCGGTCGAATGGAAGTGGGTAGTCAGTACGACCAGGAATTGGGAAATCGTTCTTCCAAGAAGAAGCATCAGTAACACCCCAGAAAGTAACACGCTTCACGTTCTTTGAATACTTATTGACGATGTCAAAAAGCTGCTTGAAACGATCCTGCCAAGGCTTCAACTGTTCCTTTGTTATGCCATTCTTGTAAGGGTCCTTCTCTGGAGAATACTGAAAGCGAGTAGCGACATCAGCACCTGTATAAGGATTCGGGAGAATAGACATATCCGTCTCTGTGAGCTGAACATCAACACCAGCTTCTATATATGCCTTTATTGAATTCTCATACTCCTTAAAGTCAGGGAAATCCATACCGATATGAGTCTGCAAGCCGACAGCATCAATACGAATGCCCTTACTCTTGAGACGCTTGATAACCTTTACAACAGTTGCACGCTTTCCAGGCTCAGCCATTGAGTAGTCGTTGTAATACAACTCTGCATTAGGGTCTGCTTCCTGTGCACATTGGAAAGCCCAGTCGATATATTCCTCACCCATGATTTTATAGAAATCACTATTGCGGTAAGATCCATCGTCTTCAATACATTCGTTAGCCACATCATAACCCTTAATTTTTCCACGGAAATGACCATAGACGGTATTGATGTAGTTACGCATATTCTCCTTGAGCTGTTCCTTGCTTACTAGGCTTCCATCCTCATTGTGACAAATCCAACGTGCACATTGAGAGTGCCATATAGGAGCATGAGCAATAATTGTAAGATTATGCTTCTGCGCATACTCTACAAACTGATCTGCCAAAACAAAATCATAAATGCCTTTCTTTGGTGAAATAACCTCCGACTTCATGCAGTTTTCGGCAGTCACACAATTAAACTCACCCGGTACTACGTTCATCTCAATCTTCATCTGATCGCGATTACCAACGAGCTTATAGCTTGGATCATTAATCTGATGCTCTGACAGCCCCATATCGGCAGCTACAAGCCATTGGTTTACTGTGGCGCCGATAAGGATATTTTCTGCAGGAATCAGTTTGCGAAGCTGCATGTTCTGGGCATTAATGCTGAGAGAGCAAAGCAACGCTGCCGATAAAAAAACTTTCTTCATTCAGTTATAAATAACGTTCCGTTTGATTCCTAAATTTTGAATTAACAATTAACAATTAATAATTAACATAGGCTCGCTCAAGAAATCACATTCCAGCAGGCATGTTAATTATTAATTGTTAATCAGACTTTTTACTTATTTCTTTCCTCGATTGCCTTGTTGATCTCGTCAATCTTCTCATCGGTCAACTGATAACGAGAGATGATGAACATAGCAAGAGCAAGAAGAATTGCAGGGATTACACAAACAAGCCAGAGAATACCTTCTTCTGCCTCTGGACTCTGCTGAATGCTATCCTTGTTGTATGCTACGTATGCAAGAACAGCAGGAGCAACGATACCACCAAGTGTCATACCAGCCTTGAAGAAGATACCAGTAAGAGCATTTACGATACCTGCGATACGCTTTCCACTCTTCCATTCGCCGTAAGAAATAACCTCAGGAACAAGAGCCCACATATAACCAGTAGCAACAATAACACCTGTTGACTTGATGAACTGTGCGATGTAGATCCATGTCATGCTTGGCTGATCCATCTTAGCAATAACGTAGAGCATTACCATACCGAGGATTGCACAACCAAGGAAAGCATAGAACATATTCTTCTTGCCAATAGCCTTCTTGATTGCAGGAACAAGTGGCATAAAGATGAATGAAGGAAGAGAACCAAGCGCCATGAAGATAGAAAGCTCAGTTGCTGTTCCGTGCATATTGCTGTTGATGAAGTATGCACCAGCAGCATTTCCGATTGACATCATAGCAAATGCTGTTATGAAGAAGAATGCAATGACACGAAGCGGGCCATTATCCTTGAACTCCATCCAAAGGTCGCTGATCTTTACATCTTCACTTGACTTTGAGTCCATAACGACACGTTCCTTACACTGTGAAAAACAGAAGATGAGGAGTGCCATACCTACAATGGCATAGAGAGACATTGTGACGAACCAAGCGTGAGAGTCCTTTGGCAACTCATCACCTGAAGCTACTGCGAAGAGACCGATAACAAGAGGAAGACCTGAGTTTACAGCCAAACCACCAACATTAGCCATGAACATACGAACAGATGTAAGGATGGTGATCTCATCAGTATCACGAGTAAGTGATGAATTCAAAGCGCCATAAGGCACGTTGATAAATGTGTAGAGCAATGTCATTGCGATATATGTGATATACGCATAGACAATAGAAGGCCTGAATCCATCATAGAAACAGAGAATTGCAGATATTGACAGAGGCACACCTACATAAAGCAAGTATGAGCGATACTTACCGAACTTTGGATTGCTCTTGTCGATGATTGCACCAACAATAGGATCCCATATTACGTTCAAGACGTTACCGACAGTAAACATCAATGCAACAGCAGCTGCATCAAGTCCATAGATATCAGTAAAGAAGAATGTTAGGTAAGTACATGTTACCTGAAAGATGAGGTTCTGAGCCAAATCACCAGAACCAAAGCCGATTCGCTGAATCCAGCTCAGCTTATAAAAGCCCTTAGATTCGTTTGTTGTCATTTGATTGTTTAGTATTTATTTTATAGTTTAAAGATTTTCTTTGTTTTTGAATTTCTTGCAAAGGTAGTTATTTCTTTCCTATCTGCAAAGTCAATATTGAAAAAAAATATTAAATTGAAACAAATTCGTATTTTTTTCCAACATCAATCCCCCACTACAACAAAGTGTATCTACTCCCCTCCTTTTATGGGAAGTCCGATGTTAATAATATCGGAGTATGTGTCAGGAGGTAATGGGGAGGGTCTTTTTTACGGAAGCTTCTCAAACGGTGCCCTTGTATAGTTGTCTATAGGCAGGTTGTACTTCTGTAAATCCTCGCATTTATATTTTGGTACAGGACAATCAAGAGGTAACTTCATGCCAGAGAACTGCTGGAAATACAGCAGACAGGCATCCCTCCACCACCACGCATCCTTTGCCTGACGGTCGAAATTGAGCTTCTGAGCCTCATAACGCTCAGCATCCACGTATGGTTTCATCTGATTCCAGATACGGGCAAATGCCTCTGCCTGACGAACTCCATGGTCGTAGGTATGACACAATGCCTCCCACAAGGTCTCACCATTGTGCATCTTATGAGTCCAAGGCACATGATGGAACCACAACAACAGCTGTTCTGGACATTCATCTACCTTATTATATATATTAAACAAGGCATCAGGATATTGCCTTACATTCTGCGAACCATTCATAGTACGGTCAAAGCCAATGCCCATCTTATCAGCCTTGTGATAGTACTTAGGCTTCCAGTCCTCACGCCATCCCTTCGGATCACACCAAGGCTCAGGACCATAGTGGTGACCTCCTGCGAAGATATGGTGAAGTCCGAGCGGCATCATATATCTTACAACCGCTTCCCTACTCTCCATGAGCACGTCAGTCATAGGCTCTACGAAAGCCTTATCCGTTGTATATGTCATCTTCAGCCATTCATCAGCTATCTGCTGTGGAGTAATGGCATCATTCCAAGCCATACGCCCAAAGGCATACCAGTTCACCTGTGTCATATCACTTCCACACCAGTTTCTCATGTCACCCACATTGGCAACACCAGCCACGGCATCATACTTCTTTACACGGGCATAGCCCTTAATAGTATCGAAGAACTCCTTCCACATACTTGCAAGGAAACATGTGTGAATGCTCTCACCTGTATATTCCTGAGTTATCTGGAACTCTGGCATTACAGGTGTCTTTTCCAAAGAGAAGAACAATGGAGATACCGGCTCACGTGGCTGGAAGTCTATAGGACCGTTCTTTACCTGTATTATCACGTTATCACGGAACTGACCGTCAAGTGGCATGAACTCATCATATGCCTGTGAAGCACGATCCATACCCTTTGGAGAATATACGAATGCGCGCCACATCACTATAGGCTTAGGTGTGTTGGCTGCATGCTTTACTGCCTCGAAACCCTTATTTAAGGCATCAGCAAGCATATTCGCGCCATCGGCATGGTTTCTGCCATAGTCCATAGGGCCTGGCTCTCCTTCTGAGTTTGCCTTCACGAGGAAACCGCCGAAGTCTGGAATCTTCTTGTATATCTCCGCACATTTCTTGTTCCACCACTCCACAACTTTCTTGTCAAGTGGATCTGCGGTTTCCAAACCGCCGATAACCTTCGGTGTGGCAAAGTTGATTGAAAGGAACACCCTTATGCCGTATGGGCGCAGAACATCCGCAATACGCTTTGTCTCAGTGAGTTTCTTGGCATCAAGCATCAGAGGCTTGGCATTCACGTTGTTCAATACCGTGGCATTGATACCTACAGAAGCACACACACGACCATACTCCTTGACAATCTCAAGGTCGGCCATGCCACCTTCCTTCCAGAAGATACTCTTTCCTGAGAATCCACGCTCCACAGTTCCGTTAGGATTATCCCAATGGTTCAGAATACGGAGACTCGAAGTTGGCGAATCACTCATAGTCTTCACCGTCTCTCCTGTCTGCTGCAACCTCAACAGGGTATATGCACCATACAGAAGTCCGTTCTCTGTAGATGATGTCACGGTAATGACGCCATTATCATTACCAATGGAATATGTATCGTCTGTTGATTTTCCTGTTAGAGAGAGAATTACCTGCCCACCCTTCCAGTATTGCTTCAACTCATTTGTAGCGGTAGTAACAACTACAGATTTCTTTACTCCTTGTGTTCTAACATTTGCAGGAACATCATTCTTTGACATCCTGAGCCATAAAGAATGACCATCTTCCGCTTTTGTCAGAGAGACTCCTAAAAGGAGCAACAATGTTAAATATAATTTATTCATGCAACCTATAGGTCTTAATTATTTTAGAACTAAGGTCAAAAGACTAAGGTCTGAGAGCCTTTGATTTTTGACCTATGACATGTTTTCTTAGTGCAAAGATAATAAAAAATATCCGAAAACAACACAAATCTATACTTTATTACGAAAATTTAGAACAGAAAGTAAGTTTTTCTGCCATTTCATCGGTCTTTTCGTCAAAAATTTGTATCTTTGCAAATAAAAAGTTTAGAGATTAGTGCCTAGCATACAACCCTAACCTCCAAACCCTAAACAAAACACATTAATATGGGTAGAACCAAATTTTCACAACATGAAATAGATATTATCGCCATGCTTCTTCGCAAGAAGAACGCAGGCACACGTTTTCAACAGAAGGAGATACGCCATCAGTTGCGTGTAAACTTCGAGTTCAACATCTCCGATTTCAACGAGCAAGGCAAGGCTTTCGGCGATGTGGAACTACAGGAGGCAATAAAGCGTGGTGCCATCGTTATCCTCGATGATGCCACAATCGCCAATATGAAGGCAAAGCGTGCCCGAGACAAAGCCCGCGATGAAGCCGCCAAGCAACAGGAAGCCATTGAGAATGGTGCTACCGACTGGCAGGCTGCTCTCAAGGAATGGGAAGACTGGGAGAAGAACCAATAACCTCCCCACCCTTTTACCTCCGTTACAAGTCCGTTGTAAATCCGTTGTAAGTCCGTTCCAACTCCCATCATTAGAATATAAGCTATAACGGATTTATGCAAGAAAAACTATTATTTTACAAGAACTATTCAATAGCATAAACAATTTAAGCAAAAAAAATAAAAAGACAACAAAAAATGAAGAAAATAGCATCACTAATCCTCTGCGTATTACTTTGCTTGGGAGCATCTGCACAAGGTCCTCTCACTACTAACGTGACAACCGAGGCCGGTCCTATAGAGGGCTATGAGGCCAACGGACTTATGATTTACAAAGGCATTCCATTCGCAGCACCTCCTGTTGGCGAACTCAGATGGAAGGCTCCACAATCGGTTAAACATTGGACAAAGACTCTTGAGACAAAGAAATACGCTCCCGGACCTATTCAGGGTGCTCCTTCTGCCGAATACAGCGAGGATTGCCTTTATCTAAACGTATGGAGTCCAGCAAAGAAGACTGACGAGAAACTCCCTGTACTCGTATGGATATATGGCGGCGGATTTGTGTTCGGTTCTACTGCTGATCCTAATTACGATTGCGAGGAACTTGCCCGTAAAGGTGGCATCATCCTTGCCAGTGTCAACTACCGTGTCGGACAGTTAGGCTTCCTTACTCTCCCTGAACTAAGTGCAGAAGACAGCCACCATGTTTCCGGCAACTATGGTCTTATGGATCAGATTGTTGCGCTTCAATGGATAAAGAAGAACATTGCTAAGTTCGGTGGTGATCCAAACAAGGTTACTATCTTCGGAGAATCAGCCGGAGGCATATCAGTAAGCATGCTTTGCGCCTCTCCTTTGGCAAAGGGACTCTTCCAAGGTGCAATCTCACAGAGTGGCGGTTCTTTCGGTCCTACACGCCCTACCTCCTACCCTGGCGAGAACATGAAGACTCTTGCCGATGCTGAGAAAGACGGCAAACAAGTAATGCAGAAACTCGGTGCGAAATCACTTGCTGAGCTTCGTGCCATGGACGCAAGCAAATTCTCGGCACAAGGTCTCGGCACTTGTAGCTGGCCAGTCGTTGACGGCTATGTCATCCCAGACGATCAGTCTGTTCTCTATGCTAATGGCAAATACAATGACGTGCCTGTTCTCATTGGCTATAACTCCGATGAAGGCGCAAGTTTCGCTTTCGGCGGCAATTCTAAGGAAAGCTACGAGAGCAGCACAAAGACTCGTTATGGAAAGTTTGCTGATGCCCTTATGAAGGCATATCCTTATACAGAGGAAGATGGTGGCAAGCAGTCACGCGACCTTATGCGCGATGCTGCTTTCGGTTGGCAGACATGGAACTGGGCACGTCTTCAGGCAAAGACAGGCAAGTCAAAGGTGTTCCTCTATTACTTTGACCAGCACCCTGATCATCCGAAAGGCTCACCTAATTTCGGCAAAGGCTCATATCACGGTCAGGACGTGAACTTCGTATTCCAGCACATGGATAAGTTCGAGCGTCCAGATGTTGACCGTCCTCTCTCTGAGATTATGGGAAAGTATTGGGTGAACTTCGCAAAATATGGTAATCCTAACGGTGAAGGTCTCCCTAAATGGCCTGCTTTCAACAACACAACACCTCAGACGATGCACCTCACCTACCCTAACCCATCCGCCGACAAAGTTCCGAGCGAGGAAGCCCTCAAGGTGCTCGACACATACTTCACTTGGCGTCGCACAGCCGAAGGAAAAGCATGGGCAAAATAATTCAAGAAGTAGAGAAACTAATAAACAACAATGAATAATTTGAAAACAACAATCCTGGCTTTGTGCCTCACTCTCACATCTATCATTCCTTGTATTGCCCAGAACGCAGAACAAGCAGATAGCAGCATAAACGTAATAGCGTATTTCTCTAAGAATGACACCGTAACCTACAAAGAAACAAATTATAATTACAAAATTGTAGGAAATGACACGACCATTCAATCTGCCATATCAGAAGAAATCATGCTTATCGTCCGTGATTCAACGGCAAACGACTATACAATTGAAATGAAAGATGTTGATTTCCATGTCTTGACCGACATTCCAAGCTATCAGGATCTTCTTACAAGAACCATTTGGGAAAAGACAAAGAACATACCATTGATATTCAAGGTCGATTCCTTAGGAACTTTCAAAGGTATTGTAAACTGGAAAGATGCAAAAGAGGAACTGAATACCGCCATAGATATTATTGTCAAAACAATGATGGATGATTTTGGAGAACAGATCCTAAGTGCAGATGGTATTAGGAATCTTCTCCACGCCACATTTGATTCAGAAGAAGCTTATGTCAATGCCTCTCCTATGCTCTCCAAGGCTTTCGGACTTTTTGGTTACTCCTTTAATTTGGGTAAATCTGAGGCAAAAGGCGAGACTATGGGCTACCCAACAGACATAACGTATGCAACAGATGTCTGCAAAGAAGATTCAAAAGAGGGTGAGGAACTTAGTTATGCAGGTGACTATTCATTCGTATCAGTTTCAAAGACCACTATTCCTGCTACAGAGGCAATGAAATTCGGTATTGGAAATGTAAAGCAGGCGTATTCGGAAGACATCACAAAGAATTTTGATGAACAGAAGATATTGGAAGAAGCCAAGGGGATGAAAGACCTTTCCATAACGGACAATGAGGTGTTCTCATTTTTCTTCAATGGCTGGCCAAAGTATTATGGTGAAGAAAAGATCGTGGAATTTAACAACCAAAAGACAATTACCTCCACAGAAATTGAATGGACTAATTTCCATTGGCAGTAATTTAACGTGAGTTAGTTAAATTCAAAATAAACGCATCTTCGATGCTGAACTGACAATAATTACCAATCTTACCAATCTTCAACCAATAAAAAATTGAAATTCATGGAAAAAGATTGCGTAGATTGGTAATTATTGTCAGTTAAAAGCAACTTGTTGATAATCTTCATCAACTCGTCAAACTCACGTTAAGTTGCAAGAATCATTCGTTTTAAATGTATTATTTTTTATCTAAAAAGACTAAAGTTTTATGAAGCTAAAACAAATCACACTCGGAATTTTCGCCGCTCTGCTTCTCGCATCATGCGGCAACAAGGCTAATGAGCCTGAAGCAAAGACAACTACCTCCGACAAGTGGCAGGAGATAAAACCACAGGATATTGACGTGAACGCTGTCAAGATGTTCGCCGACGACTGGATGCTCCTTTCTGCCGGTAAAGACACAAGCATGAACATGATGACCATTGCATGGGGCGCTCTTGGCGAACTATGGGGAAAGCCTGTTGTAACAGTTTATGTCTCAACCGACCGCTACACATATAAGTTCCTTGAAGAGAATGAGTACTTCACCGTAACAGCCTTCCCAGAGCAGTATCGCGACAAGCTCCAGTATCTCGGCTCGGTCTCTGGTCGTGACGAGGACAAGGTGAAGGGTTCCGGCCTTACTCCTGAGTTCACAAAACTCGGAAACCCTATCTACAAGGAGGCTAACCTCGCCATTGAATGTAAGAAAATCTACGCAGAGCAGTTCAAGAAGGAACTGATGCCTCTTGAACAGCGCCAGTGGTACGATGAGAAGAAACAGGGCGTTCACGTGATGTATATAGGCGAGATCGTAAACGTCTGGAAGAAATAATGTCACTCCCAACTGACAATCTGTCACCGCAAAATACCGTCTTCAAAGTTTAACAAAGTTGAAATAGTTTAATTTTCGCCCCACTTTGTTTAACGGAAGTTACGATAGTTTAAAACCGCTGACACTCATTGTCAGTCACATTGCCACTGGCATTTTGTTTGCATTTTGGTGGGTGAAAGGCATAAAGACCTACACCCAGTTGACATGAGGCAGATCCACAACCTTTTTAGAACTTAATTTATTAACATCTAAATGGAGGATTTAATTATGTTACCAATTTATGCTAAAACAAGTAATCAGGGATTCTTCCCTTCTTTCTTCAACGACTTCTTCAACGACAGTTGGATAACCCCACAGTTCCACAGCACATCACCTGCCATCAACGTCTCTGAGGACAACAAGGGCTACAAGGTTGAGATTGCTGCTCCTGGAATGACAAAGGAAGACTTCAACGTTTCCATCTCCGATGGTGACATCGTTATTGCAATGGAGAAGAAAAACGAGAACAAGGATGAGAACAAGGATAAAAAGTACATCCGCCGCGAGTTCAGCTACAGCAAGTACGAACAGCGTCTGGCTCTACCTGACAATGTTGAGAAACAGAACATCACCGCCCAAATGACCGATGGCGTTCTATATATCGACATCCCTAAGATGACGCCAGAGGAAAAGGCAAAGGAATGCCAGTGTATCGAAATCAAATAGCAGCCCCGCTGCTTAATTAATGAATCATATCGACTGTCTCACATCGTGAGACAGTCTTTTTTTTACCACAGGAATAACTTTTTTACGATTTATTTTGGTATTATGCAAAAGATTTCATACTTTTGCACATGCTCAAAGATATATTCTACAAGGCCATACCTCAAACAACAAACAATATTGGGGAAAGAATTGTATAAAACTATATAACAACAACTAAAAAGATTACAAAAAATGAAAAGAAATCTTCTATTATCACTAACGATTCTATTGTTACAGACAATTCCAATTGTATCTTTTGCAGAAGTATGCATTGACGGCATATATTACAACCTTTACAGCAGCACGAAAGAAGCAGCGGTCACTCATAAAGATGAAGTTATTGTCAATCATACCTTTTACAATGGAGACATTACAATTCCTGCTACAGTCCAACATGAAGGAGTCACTTACAATGTTACTTCTATAGAGGAGGCTGCATTCCGTGAAAACTACGAACTCACATCAGTAAATCTTCCCAATTCAATAAAAAAAATAGGCGGAGCTGCTTTTGATGGATGTATAGAACTAAAATCAATCACGATTCCCAAATCTGTAGTCAGCATTGGCCATTGCATATCTGATAGATGCCAAAAACTTACATCCATAATAGTTGATAAAGACAATAAGGTTTATGACAGCAGGAACAACTGTAACGCAATAATACATACCGAAACTAACGAACTGATTCAAGGATGCTCAACCACAATCATTCCAAATACGGTTACAAGAATAGGTGAAGGAGCATTTCTGTATTTAGCGACACTCACATCAATCACTATTCCTGAATCAGTAAGAAGTATTGGAGACAATGCTTTCGCTTATAGCGGAATAAAATCGATTGTTATTCCCAACAGCGTCATATATATAGGTGACAACGCATTTTGTTCGTGCCATGACTTGACATCTGTAACACTCTCAGAGGCCTTGACAAGCATTGATTATAATACATTTTATGATTGTACGAGTTTAACCTCAGTTACGATTCCTGCCTCAATAACGACCATTGACATGAGCGCTTTTCAAGCTTGTGAAAATCTCAAAACTATAAATCTTCAATCCAACACTCCACCTAGCATTATTGATGATTTTGTTTATTATAAAGAAAAGCCTTTTTCTGACAAAATCACCATACATGTACCTGTTGGAAACAAAAATGTGTATAAGAATGATGAATTGTGGAAAGACTACACAATCATTGATGATGTTGTAATTCCCGAACAAACAACGAGCACCGCCAACGTGCCAACATCCATCACCCGACACCCAACACCTATCTTCGACATCTCGGGTAAACAACTCTCTGCACCACGCAAGGGTATAAACATTATCAACGGAAAGAAAGTAAACATTAAATAGTTCACAAGAATGAAAACAATATATCTAAGCATCTTAGTGGTGGCATTGTCACTAATCACATCAACCGCATCTTCTGCAAATATAATAATCGATGGAATATGCTACAAACTTAATTCTCAGACACATGAAGCTACCATTGCTCCCACACTTAAAGAAGATTATTCTGATACTCCGCTACCAAAAATGCCGGCATCAGTCATCATTCCATCTGAAATAAAACACGACAATGTGACTTACAAGGTTACAGCTATTGGGCGTAATGCTTTTTCTTACCAAGAGATAACTTCCATAAAAATTCCAAATACAATAACTTTCATCGGTGATCAAGCATTTTTCGCTTGTGAAAAACTATCAATGATTACGCTCCCAAACTCCATTAAAAGTATTGGGAAAAGTGCATTTACAAGTTGTAGTAATTTGAAGTCTATCACAATTCCTGAAGGTGTAACTCTCATCTCACAAAGTACATTTTACGACTGTTCTTCTCTTGAATCTGTTGTTATCCCAAGTTCAGTAACATTCATAAATCCTGAAGCTTTTTATGAATGCCCGGCATTGAAATCCGTTACGGTGAAATCATCAACTCCAATTGATCTATTCAGCCACACTTTTGAGGTCTTTGGCGAACTTCACGTTCCCGCTGGCAGCAAGGAAGCCTATTCCAAAGCTCCAATATGGAAGAATTTCACCATTATTGAAGACATAGAAACAACAGGCATCGCCAACGTACCAACAACCATCACCCAACACCCATCACAAGTCTTCACCCTCTCTGGACAAAGCCTCACAGCACCACGAAAAGGTGTGAATATCATAAACGGAAAGAAAGTGATGATAAAGTGAAGAATAATTAAGTGAATAGTGAATAACGAATTGTGAATAATACTTAGTGAATAATACCGCTATCGCAGAATGGGATGCATAGCGAAATCTCATACGGGTGTCCACCAGTATTAAGTATTAAGTATTATTCATTATTCACTCTTCACTATTCACTCTTCACTATTCACTTTTCACTAATACTTCAACCTCTCCCTATAGTCAAGAGGCGTGAAACCTATAATCTTCTTGAACAATCGGATGAAATACGAGACATCATCAATGCCTATCTTCTCCGATACACTCTTCACGCTCATGTCCGTAGTCAGCAGCAACCCCTGTGCAAATTGAATCTTACAGCGGATGGCATACTGGATAGGCGACATGTCAAAGGCAGAACGGAAAAGCCTTCCCAGATGCGATTTCGTCACGCAAGCCACGTTGGCAAGTTCGTCAAGCGTCACTCTATTGCTGATATGCTCCTTCAGATATACACAAACCTTGAACACACGCTCATCAGTATTATCGGTTATCTTCTCCGCATGCTTCATGAAGTAAGAAGCCACGATCCATACGAAGCCCTGCAACTGCATCTTTTCATAACGCTCCATTGCCTGATAGCGGGTTGCATAGTCACGATACGCAGGATGATTGTTGAAATCCTCCGCACTTGCATAAGGCAGAGACAGTTGCGGATACAGGTTACAGTAATTCACGAAGAGCAGATTAGCAGCCTCGTTCGCCTTCACCTCATATGGGAAACGATAGATGTCGAAGAAGCCTGTAGAGTCCCCATATCGTTCATACGCAAACAGATAATAGAACTCAAAACCCGGCTCACATACATAGCTGTGCGGCATGAAGCTTGGCACGAGATACATAAATCCCGGCTTCAACTCTATATCCTGATTGTTAAAGTGCAGCGTCGCCTTTCCCGCCGTGACATAGTATAGTCGGGCGAATGGTGATGATATATCTGTACCACCCCACCGATGCTGTGTCTTTGCATATCCGACATTAAGCACTATTAAGTTTACAAGTTCGAGTTTTGATTTCATATCTACGAAAAATTAAATGCCCGCTTACACTTTTTTAGAGAAAATTAAAAACTCCCAGAGAAGCATCCAAATCACGCTACCCTGAGAGCCTTATACCATTCTCATAATTTTAATCCTTACTTCACCATCACCTTCTTGCCATCAATGATATTCAAGCCCTTGACAGGAGCAGTGAGACGCTCACCCGCGAAAGTGAATACAGATGCCTTATTCTCCGTCTCTGTGATGCTATTGATAGCGGTGAGTGATGAACTGTTAGCCTTCATCTCATCCTCAGCTGTTATGAAGAGGTATCTCCAACCAGTTGCTGTCTTATAGTCAGCAAGGCAATCCATAGGAATATCCACAGAGCATACGCCTCTTGTAGGAAGTGATATGAATGTTGCATCTTCAATCTCAGAAGGGAATATATTCTGATTGGTGATATTCAAAAGGTTCTTGCAGTTAGCAAACATATCTGCAACCTTTGCATCCTTATGAACCGTAAGACCTGTAAGATCCATTGACTCAAGTGAGCTACAACCGGCAAACATATTGCTGAAATCCATCACGTTGCGAACAGCAAGGTTCTGAAGCTTAAAAGCATGCAATGACTTGCAGTCCTCGAACATACTTGCCATGTTCGTTACGTTGTCAGTAAGGAAGTTGTCACGATATGGGGTAAACATGCCCTTTGCATAAAATGCATCCTCATCCTGTGAAGATACAGTCATACCAAACTCAATAACCTCAAGTGAAGTGCAGTTAGCAAACATACGACTCATATCGGTAACATCATTTGTATAGAAGTTATCGAGATATACTGCATTCAGATTAGTGCAGCCATTGAACATATTGGTGCATGTCCGGGCACTTACTGGAGAAGAGAAAGCCACTGTGGTGATAGATTCCTTGTAATTGCTCCAAGGAGCTGCATCGCCTTCCCATGTTCCGAGAACAGCGTCATCAACCTCTGAAGAGATGTTCAGGTTACCATCGTTGTCAATAACCCATGTACAATCTCCAGATACACCTTCCGCAATGTTTGCAAATGCTGGCATTACAGTAAGCAAAGTTGCCCCTATGAACGAAAATATACGTTTCATACCTATTTCCTAATAAGATAGTTATCGTCAGCCGAGATTTTCCCCTTCAACTATATTAGTTGCGTCTTCTACAATATAGAATTCCTAAATTTTCTCAGCATTACAGTTTTACAGTTGCAAAGGTAAATATTTTTGATGATTCTACCAAATTTTTTTCAAGGAAAATTGTCATTTAACGTAAAAAACACACTAAACCAATGTTTTTCTGTGTGTTTTCCTATATAAAAATCATCCACATACGAGTAAGGAATAAAAAACTTAAAACGCGAGACGCTTAGTCACAAAGTTTTTTTATATCAGAACACATAACTCACTGAATTAACGAATAAACAACGCTTTGATACAAGCAAATACCATCATTTTTCTTTCATTGCTTCTCCGCTCATTCTCTGCTATAATAGCGGAGGTACAACGGAGGCACAGCGGAGATCTGCCCGTATCAAAAAGTGAAGAGGTTGTCGTTACACATTCCCCATTGCTTGAATAATAGGACGATGCAAAAGTAAGGATTTATTTTCTTATTACAAAGAAAAATAGCAGTTTTTTCTGTTTGTTGAAAATATTCTTATGTTTATGAAAGATTTTTTGTTTCAAATACATCCACGAATCTATGGAAGAACTAAAAACATGGATAAAGAAAAATAACTAAAGAAATCCTCCATGTCGTTTTTATCCTAAAACCGCATCGGAAAAGTGCAACAATATACCATTTTTTGTTAATCTGAGTCCTTTAGTGTTAAAGGTTGTTTATTTGTAGAAAATTTTGATGTAAATCATTGCAATTTTGATAAAAATTCATTATCTTTGCAATGGATTTAGTAAAAAAGTTTCCCCCTTTCATAATCAAATAATTTAGGCTAATCGAGACGTGAGTCACCGTTAGCCTTTTTAGTGCGCTCAATCACATGGGATAAATTAAAAATGGTAATTATTCTGAACACGGAAAACACGAAAGAAACGGAAATTTATGATATGGAAACTGTACTCCTATTGCGGAAAAACAATTTTCACAATGGCAAAAAATTTTTCCTAAAATTCTAATGGCCAATATCAATATCTCTATTAATGTTGAGATTAACGTTCAATTAATGTTATACAAAAGAAATAATTTTCTGGAGCAAACATTAATTTTTCATTTTCTCTGCGGCTTTGTGTTGTGAATATCAAAATAAAGCGTCATAAGCGGCCACAATACAATTATTTGTCACACCTATGACGCTCTGTTTATGTCTATCAATATTTAGCAAATCTTACGGGAACCATCGCCAATGACAACATCGATGACCTTTGGCTCATGGCCGTATTTTGCAGCGAATTTCTGCTTAGCATCGGCAATGAAGGTGTCATAGAGCTCTTCCTTGACAAGGTTGATGGTACAACCACCGAAGCCTCCACCCATAATACGAGAGCCCGTCACACCGTTTGCCTTAGCTATATCGTTGAGGAAATCGAGTTCCTCACAACTTACCTCGTAATCTTTAGAGAGCCCCTGATGCGTGAGATACATCTGCTTGCCCACTTCCTCATAGTCGCCCTTAACAAGGGCATCACAAACGGCAAGAACACGGTCTTTCTCGCCAAGTACGAAGGTGGCACGCTGTATATCCTCTGCACTAACGTCTGACTTTACTTCCTGAAGGTCTTCCCAAGAACAGTCCCGTAATGTCTCTATGACACGTTCAGGATGTCGTTTCTGTACTGCCTTTGCAACGTTTTCGCAAGAGTTGCGTCGATCGTTGTAAGGTGAGCCTGCGAGTTCGTGCTTTACGCATGAGTTTAGCAAAACGAGCTTATATCCCTGCGGATTGAATGGAAAATACTCAAACTCGCGTGTGTTGCAGTCGAGACGCATGAGCTTACCTGCCTGTCCGAAGACGCTTGCAAACTGATCCATAATACCACAGTTACAGCCGATATACTTATGCTCTGTTGCCTGTCCGGCAAGTACTATATCCCACTTGCTGATCTTATTACCAGCAAAGAGGTCGTTGAGAGCGCAACCGAAACAGCTCTCCAAGGCAGCTGAAGAACTCATTCCTGCACCAAGAGGCACGTCACCGGCAAAAGCCACGTTGAAGCCTTTGACATCCACACCGAGAAGAATGAACTCTTGTACCATACCGTAGATGAAGCGAGCCCACTGTGCCGATGGTCCCTTTGGATCATTGACCTTGAACTCCACCTTATCCTTGAGGTCTATAGAATAGGCGATTACAGTATCTGTACCATTAGGACGCACCTCAGCCATCACTCCCTGAGTAACAGCACCAGGGAAGACAAAACCACCGTTATAGTCGGTATGCTCACCAATGAGGTTGATGCGTCCCGGAGAATGGTAAATGTTGCCTGTAAGACCGTCAAAATGCTTTATGAAGCGGCTTCTTACGAATTCAATATCCATGTTTTTTATTCTATTGAAAATTGAAAGTTGACTTGCTTTGGCTTGATGAGCCTTAGCGAATAAAATTGGAAATTAAAATTCCAACATCCTATTATTGATAAAAATTGAAAAATAACCGCTAAAGCTCTTCAAGCTAAAGCAATGAAAGTTGAAAACCAAAATACCGATTGGGGAATTTTCAATTTTCAACTTTCAATTTTCAATTTTGCTTCTTACTTTTCAACTCCGAACTTATAGATAGTCTTCTGCTTGTAGCGCTCACCTGGGTTGAGAACCACAGATGGGAAGTAAGGACGGTTTGGAGAATCTGGGAAGTGCTGAGCCTCGAGACAGATA
>JAEEGJ010009080.1_pt1 | contig 26896 bp, 18 predicted proteins | sample 8958761 | NCBI WGS metagenome assembly JAEEGJ01 (sample SAMN16246546, study PRJNA631951) | gut metagenome | biome: gut microbiome; feature: rumen; material: RS-attached | host: Bos | place: Iran: Karaj | collected 2018-10 | reverse complement strand
CGGAGCGACTTCGCCTGAACTAAAGTCAGCAACAAACGGAAGAGAAGCAATCTGTGCCCATGCACTACCACCGACCACGAGAGCCAATGTCATCGCAAGGGACTTCAAAGAAAAGATAAATTTTCTCATACTTTGTTTGTTTAAAAGGTTAATAAATAGGTTAATTAAAAAATGTTTATAGCTATGATTATTTATTTTGGGGGTTACTTTGACCAGTCGACCAATTGTATGCCCTCAATATTTTCAAAATGCTTGGTATTGGATGTTACAATAATAAGATTATTTTTCACCCCTATTGCCCCTATCATCAAATCAAAGTCATCAACTGGCGTACCTAATGTCTCAAGACGTTTTTTCTCATTGCTATAAAACTCTGTCGCATTCAACAGTGAAAAAGTTTCATATCTCTGGACAAATGTCTGAACTGTATGCAACTCCTTGAGGAAATACCTCTCTGGAGCATGATATACACCATTAAATAACTCCGCCTCAGTTATTGTTGAAATGCAACAAAATATATCATTATCGTACATTTGTTTCACTGTGATAGGATTCCCTCGAAGAAATTCTATACATGTAGATGTATCTAACAGATATTTATGCTGCATAATCATCACATTTATAACTGCGGTACGTGGTTTATTGTACGCAAAGACCTAATTGAAGAGATAATATCTTCAGTACTGCGAGGATCATCCTTCCACGAACCTGCAAGACTACTCAATTCCTCTAAGCGAGTCTTTCTTTCCTTCTCGTCTTTCAAGCCGATGGAATTGCTGAGCCGACGTCTCAATATGCTTCTGTCTCTTTCAGACAGTAGCTGAGCACTTGCCCACACCGAATCAAGAGTAACAGTTGACATATTCATAGTTCTCTGTTTAAAAGGTTAATTATTTTTAGTCGTTTTTCATCGTCCTTCCCTCTTGTGTACGCATATACATTATTTATATTATACGCGCGCAGAACAATTGGGACACAAATGTAAATCAAACCGACCCTAGTAAGCACACATTTTAATAGAAAAATTCGAACTCTTAACACTTTTTAATAGTTTACGACCCGAATTGCTGCAAAAGTATAGCAAAAATACATCTCTCACGCACCAGCAATTGATAGTATTTTTAACAAAACCAGCATAGACAATAATTGAATGTTTTTTTTAAAATATTTGGATGAGAACCTCCGGGCTTTTATACTTATTGCTTGGCGCAATATTTCACCAACAATAATTACAAATAATTACCAATAATTGTACCAATAATTATTCTTATCGCCATGAATTTTCTTTTTCATCGAGAAGAATTCTATGTTCATAAGTTATGAACTTATGTTCACGGCTTATGAACTTGTGTTCATGACTTATGAACTTATGTTCACAAGTTATGAACATAGAATATATAGGCAAGAAAAATAAATTTCTCAGTTTAATTTCTTTCAAGAATTAGAGAATTAGAGAACTCTTCTCACCTAAGATTATAATTGCAACATTGAATTGAAAAGAATCAATAGAATGTTTTTGTCTCGCAAAAACACCAATTCTCTAATTCTCTAATTCTTGATAAAAAAGAAAAGGATTATTGTTTCCGATGCAAATGGAGGAGATTCTCCTTGAAGATAACTACGAGGAGGTAGATGAGGATAAGCAGAGAATTAGCTCCGAGACGAAGGAAGATATTCCATTCCTGTGGCACATACTGCATGGCTACGTAGAAGAGTCCGGCAAGGAAGAAATAAAGGAATATCGATTTCATCGGATAATTGATAGGATTCTTTGCCTGTCCGACAATATAACTAAGAGTCATGCTAGTGGCATATCCCGCAAAACCTGCCCAAGCACAAGCCATATAACCATACTGAGGAATGAAGTAGATATTGACAGCGATAAGCACAGAACAGCCTACAAGGGAGAACCAGGCTCCCCAGATGGTACGGTCTATGAGCTTATACCAGAACGAGAGGTTGAAGTAGATACCCATCATTATCTCTGCTGCCATCACAATAGGTACTGTACGAAGACCTGCATGATAGTCCGTGCCGATAATGTTCTTCAAGAGGTCCATATAACCAATGACGCAGAGGAAGGCAAAGAGAGTGAAGATGATGAAGTACTTCATTGCCTGAGCATAATACTCCTTGGAATCGCGATCTTTCGACTTCGCAAACACGATGGGTTCGTATGCATAACGGAATGCCTGAGTAATCATTGCCATAATCATAGCTATCTTCACACAGGCACCATAGATGCCCAGTTCGACAGTTGCCTCAGAAGAGTCGTGAGCACCAGTATAGGTGTATGCCCAAAGGAAGATAATCTTATCGAATGCCTGGTTCAGAATGCCTGCAATACCCAGAATCAATATAGGCCATGAGTAGGAAAGCATGCGGAGCAAGAGTTTGAAGTCCACCTTCCAATGGATATGTATGAACTCAGGGATGAAGAACAGGGTGATAAACGATGTACAAACGAGGTTGAGGAAGAATACGTAATATACATCTGTCTTGCCCAAAGTGACGAAGAACAAGATGTTGAGTCCGATGTTCAGGATGATGAAGAGCATCTTCAGAGTGGCGAATTTTATCGCCTGCTGACGGAATCGGAGGAAGGAGAACGGAATGGCTTGCAAGGCATCTATTGCCACACAAACTGCCATAATCTGCATGTATTCTGCATGACCTCCTTGACCTATGGCTTGTGCGATTTCATCGGAGAAAATGAATATTCCGGAGAGAAAAACAGTAACCAGAGTAGCTATCACAGCCATAGCTGTCGAGAATACTGTATGGTAGTCTTCTCCTTCTTTGTTGGCAAAGCGGAAGAAGGTGGTTTCCATTCCGAAGGTGAGGATGACAAGCACGAGTGCCACAAATGCATACAGGTTTGTAACAACACCATATCCGCCGTTTGCTGCAGCAATCACATGTGTGTATAGTGGCACCAGCAGATAGTTCAAGAATCTGCCAATAATTGACGACATTCCATATATCGCCGTATCCTTCGCAAGAGATTTTAAGCTCGCCATAACTACAATAATTTTATATAATGTCTTTTTTCTACAATAATTGATTCTAGGTTTATCACCTGGCGGTGATGGAAGGAACAATAATTACAAATAATTGACAATAATTGTTCAATAATTATTGATTCCCGCTTCGAGCAACAAACAACGCAACATTTGATTTATTGATTAGTTCGAACTTATCATTAATATTATTGTAAATGTATCGCTCAGCATGAAAATGATCCTCTCCAAAATTAACCAGAAGTCCCATCTTTAACTTAGTCAGACGCAGATAATTGAATAATTGAGCCCTATGATCTTGAGTGATACTACTTGCAGACTTAAACTCAATGATCACACCTTGAGAATAGAAATCAGCTATGTACTTCTTCTTCATCTCACGACCCTTATAGTATGCATGAAGTACCTTTTCCCGTTCGAAAGGAATACCTCTCTCACTCATCTCTATCTCCATTGCTTCTTGATACAATGCCTCTTCAAGTCCTCTACCCATTTCGTTATAAACTTCCATAGCAACGCCAACCAGTTCATACATCCTATCATATTCAGCCTGAGTAACCATAAAATATTATTGGGTCAAATTATTGTTTTCGACTGCAAAGGTAAAACAAATTGGTGGATGAGGGGAAAGAAAAGCGCTGAATTTTCCATAAAGAAACAACTTTAACTCGAAAACAAAAAACAAATAAATTATTGGGTCAGATTATTGGGAATTATTTGTAATTATTGTTGGCAGATATTGCCACAGGCAATAAGAAAAAACAATAATTGATTCTTGGTTTATCACCTGGCGGTGATTGGATGGAACAATAATTACAAATAATTGACAATAATTATTCAATAAAAAATTACACTAAGAACAACTTTAACTCGAAAACAAAAAACAAATAAATTATTGGGGCAAATTATTGGGAATTATTTGTAATTATTGTTGGAAGTATTGCCACAGGCAATAAGAAGAAACTATCCAATTATTGTTTCCGATGTATATGAATAAAAGAAAAGGCGCAGGGCTGGAAAGCCTTGCGCCTAATATAGAATATGTGTGAGAATCGATATTACTTCACGAAGAGCTTCTTAACTGTGCCGTTAGCGTACTTCACAATGTTCAGACCCTTCTGGAGCTGAGCAACTGGAGTACCAGAAGCTGTGTAGATAGCTACGATTTCAGCCTCAGCAGCAGCTTCAACACCTTCAACCTCCATTGGGTTGCCAGAGATTTCCTTCTGGCTTTCACCACCGAAGTAAGTGAGAGTGAAGTTATCACATACGAACCAACGAGCAGTCATCTTACCAGAAGTCTGGAAACCGATAGTTACTGTCTCACCTTCGTTTACTGTGAAGAATACAGAGTAAGTATCGTACTTTTCTGTACAAGTCTCTTCCTGAACAGCAACTGGGTCAGAAGAGAAGTAAGTAGTGTCGCTCTCTTCTGTGTATGTAGCTGCATAGAGGAATGCACGACCTGGGTTCTCTGGGTCTGCCTGACCATTGAGTGAGTTAGAAGCCTGAGCTGTGAGCTGGTAAGTACCAACTGGGAGAACTGAGATGTTCTGCCAGATGTTGAACTGGAGGCTTGCTGGGTCGCCGTTCCAGAATTCGATTGACTGACCTTCGATACCTGATGCGAGAGCAGGACCGTTTCCGCCATTCTTAGTGTACTGCCAAGCAACTGTAGCACCCTGTTCGATATCTGCATTTGCAATAACAGCAGTCATATCTACTGGGTTCTCATCAGAAGCATCCTGAGCACCACCTGGAACCTTCAGAGCTGCAATAGCATCCTGGAGATTAACTGTGATAGCATTAACCTCTTCTGTAGTAAGGGCTGAGATAGCATCATCTGAAGCATCCTCATTCAACAGAGTTGTAGCAGCATTAATAGCTTCTTGAGATGGAGTGTATGCAGACATTTCATTGTTCATGAAGTCATCGAGAGCTGTGCGAGCATCGCGGCACTTAGTAACTGCCTCAACGTTTTCAGTTGCAGATTTCTGAATCTCTGCTACAAGATCGAGTTGACCCTTAACCTTATCGATAGCATTAATCAGCTTTTCCTCGTCTTGTTCATCATAAAGACCTTCTGCATCATCAACAACACCAAGAGCAGCATTGTAAACAGTACCCATTACTCCTGCAACAGGAGATGTGATGTCGTCCACATAGTCGCTTGCATACTCATTGAGAGCATCAGCATCAGAGTTGAGTGTTTCAGTAGCAGCTATGAGTTCTGCCTGGAGGTCGCTTATATCAGAACCATTGTAACAGATTGAGAACTGATACCAAGTTACCCAGTTAGCATCTTGCAACTGGTCAGCAGTTACACCAAATGCAAGGTCACCTTCCTTAGTAAGAACTGTAGCAGCAGATGCGTTGTAGTTATCAGCATAGTCTGGATCGTTGAAGATCTTTGAAGCACCTTCACGATTGTTGATTACAAATACACTACCTGCAGCTGCAAGACCGGTGTATGCATCTGATGTATCAAATGTTACAGAAGCAACATTCTGCATGTCAGCCTTAGAAGCACCTGCAAATACATAAGCACCTGTAGTACCACCACCTTCGTAAGCATCGATGTTTGCATCATTATTACTGATACGATAGAAGCCCTTAGTAGCTACTGTATATTTACCCTTTGGCAATTTTTCAATAACCTTGCTTGCCTTGAATGGAGTGTTGTTATAGATTTCTGCTACACCATTCTGTACAGAAATGCTACCCTTAGTAGTTGTCCAGCCTTCGAAGTTGCCATTCTCACCAATACCTGTGAAGAGAATAGAGATATCGATACCATCGCCGGCAATCTTATCACCAGAAGCAACAAGAGCATCCCAGTCTGCCTGAACACCTGTCTTGATAACAGTAGGAAGTGAGCTGATGATTTCGTTGATTCTGTCTGTGCTCAGGTTGTAGTCGCTGAGACCAGTTTCCTCTATTTCGTCACCAAGAGGATCGAGAGCAGCAGAAGTATTCTTATAACCTGCTTCAGCTGTATATTTCTCACGAGCAGCATAGAAATCACCACCTTCATTGTAGAAAGCATCGAGTTTCTTGTATGCAGCAATACTTGCGTTTGCTTCGTTTACAAGACCAGAGAGTTTTTCGTAAGCAGCCTGGTTAGCCTCTGTATCTGTGCTTTCCGCATCGATAAGCTTCTGACCTGCTTCAATTGCCTCTTCAAGAGCCTTTTCAGTTACCGTATAGAATGGTTCGCCACTTGCAAGAATCTTGTTACCACCAGAAACGGCAGCCTTAAGAGCAAACATAGATGGGTCGATACCAGAACCTACATATACGAGTGAGATACCGTCTGTGAAGAAGTGAGGCATGCTGCCTGAACCGACACCTGCAGACTGGTAACCAAGTGAGAAGTAACCAGAAGTTTCCTCATCGAGAGTAAATTTGATTTCGTCCTTTGTCCACTGACCTACAGGGAATGTAAGATTATCTGAAAGGTATTCCGTACCTTCGTCAGAAATGAAACCGATAAGGTTCTTTACAATTGCTGTCTCACCCCCTGTATTGTAGTAAGACATAGTCAGAGTATAGTCACCTGCTGGAAGAGTCACAGCCTGTGTGTACTGCATAGACATAGACCAACAAGTTACGAATCCAAGCACCTTACCCTCTGAAGAACCATCAGACATCACATCTGGCACCTTGTAATTTACACCACCAAGGAATGCCTTGCTACCAATAGCATAAACACCTGATGCAGCACCATTGTCTGTCTTGCTTCTCTCCCAACCGGTAAGTGGAAGCATACTGTAGTTAGTAAGAGGAATGTTGTTCTTAGAACAGTCATAGTCGTAAGTACAGATACCGCCTTCTACTGGTTCATCCTCGTCGAAGTGAGAGTTTACGATGAAGTAAGAAGAAAGGTCTGTTACACCAGATTCGTTAATCTTAGTCTGAGCCTCGATAGCAGCCTCAACCTGTGCAAGAGTAGCAGATGGGTTGTTATATACTGCCTCAGAAGCAGATGTATCTACATTGTAAACCTTACCGATGTTGATGAGATCGAGAAGTGTTGCCTTTGCCTTAGCAATCTCTTCTGCAAGAACCTCTGCTTCGTCAACTGTGTAAATCTTCACATTGTCGATGAAGATGTGAGGAGCAGAACCTGAACCGCCAGCCTGAGAGAAACCAAGAGTAATCTTACCAGCTGTTTCAGCATCGAGTGAAACTAAAACTGTATCCTTCACCCACTCACCTTCTGGATAACCAGTTGCTTCAGAATAGAAATTCTTACTTTCTGATGCAAAACCGATTTTGTTTGTGAGTGCACCAGTACCCTTGTAATTATACAGAGTAGTTACGATGATGTAGTAACCTGCTGGAAGAGTAACTTCCTGTGAGTAAACAGGAGATGCACCCCATACAGCTACGATACCAAGAGCAGTCTTGTCTTTCTCGCCAAGTGCATAGAAGGCACCACCAAGTCCGATAGGATTCTCGATTTCATCAATCTCAAGTGGATCGTAAACCGGGAAGATACCTGCTGCCTGAGCATCGCGAGGGTCACCGTCTGTGGTGTGCTTGATGTTGTCAGTAGGGTTGTTTGCTGTCCAACCTTCTACTGGCTGCATACCATAGAGGTCAGTACCATCAGAACCTGCCCCATTGTCGTCCAAGTCCTTCGCATAAGTACGGACTGTACGAGCAACTGGAGTCATGCCACTGAAATCTGAATTAGTCAGATACGTAGATGTGACATCTACCTTTCCTGTGTATCCGTAAGCCATGCTGCAGAATACACTCGCTACAAATAGTAGCGCAAGAGAGTAGAACTTTCTCATGTCCAATTGTTTTAAAAGATTAGTAATAATGTTTGTTAGTTATGTTATACCATTTGGTTTGAATCGAACACCTAAAAACGTATGTAATTTTCACGTTTGGGTGCAAAGTAAGCAGAAATATTTTTATTACACATAATTTATTAAAAAAAAATTGCCACTTTGATACAAAGTGACAACTTTTTATACATTTATGATAAAAAACTGACTTATTTGTCGATTGTTAGCAATAGTTTATTCCAGATAAGTATATCCGTAAAGTCCGCTTCGATAAGTATCGAGGAATTCCTTACCTTCTTCGAGGGTTACCTTGCCCTCCTTGATAGCCTGCTTCACCCATACCTCGAGCGAACGAACCATCTTCTTTGGTTCGTACTGAACATAACTGAGTACATCAGCTACAGTTTCCCCATCGATGACATTCTTGATGTGATAGCCTTCCTTGTCTGTTACCACATGAACAGCATTGGTGTCGCCAAAGAGGTTGTGCATATCTCCAAGAATTTCCTGGTAAGCACCTACGAGGAACACACCTATGTAGTACGATCCTTTCTTCTTGTCGAGAGTATGTACAGGAATGAAGTGGTTTACACCACCTTCGGTAGAGAAATTGGCGATTTTACCGTCAGAATCACAGGTGATATCCTGAATTGTAGCATTGCGGTCTGGACGTTCAGTAAGTCTCTGGATTGGCATGATTGGGAATATCTGGTCGATAGCCCAACTGTCGGGCAGAGAATGGAAGAGTGAGAAGTTGCAGAAGTATTTGTCGGCAAGGTTCTTCTCCAGCGAACGAAGTTCCTCTGGCATGTGTTTCATCGAATGTCCCAAGATGTTTACTTCACGAGCCACAGCCCAGTACATTCGTTCTATCTCTGCACGAGTGCGAAGGTCGAGCATTCCGTGTGCGAAAAGGTCGAGTGCCTCCTCACGAATCTGCTGGGCATCGTGCCAGTTCTCAAGCATATTCCTCTGGTTCAGGTTGCACCATATGTCGTACAAGTCCTTTGCCAGTTCGTGATCGTCTTCACCAACCACGAATTCATCGGGCATTGCAGGCACTTCTGTAGTTTCCAGCACTTCGATAACAAGTACAGAATGATGGGCTGCCAACGAACGGCCTCCCTCTGTTATGATGTTTGGCTGAGGTATCTCATTGCTGTTGCTCGCCTCTACAAATGTATAGACGCAGTTGTTGACATATTCTTGTATAGAGTAGTTGACGGACGACTCTGAACTGGAAGAGCGAGAACCATCATAATCGACTCCAAGTCCACCACCACAATCCACGAATTCAACGGCAAATCCCATCTTTCTCAACTGCACATAGAACATGCTTGCTTCACGAAGTGCATTCTGAATGCGACGAATCTTAGTAATCTGACTGCCTATGTGGAAATGGATAAGTTTCAGACAGTCCTTCATATCGTTTTCCTCGATATACTTCAAGGCACCAAGGAGTTCGCCTGAAGTGAGTCCGAACTTACTTGCATCGCCTCCACTCTCTTCCCACTTACCCGAACCGGAAGCTGCCAACTTAATACGAATGCCGATATTAGGACGAACACCCAGTTTCTTAGCTACACGAGTAATAATTTCCAGTTCGTTGAATTTCTCCACAACGATGAATATACGTTTTCCCATCTTATGGGCAAGGAGTGCCAATTCGATGTAGTCCTGGTCTTTATATCCGTTGCAGACGATGATAGAGTCGCTATCCATATTGACAGCAAGGACTGCATGAAGTTCTGGCTTAGAACCAGCCTCAAGACCGAGGTTGAACTTCTTGCCGTGTTTGATTACCTCTTCAACGACAGGAGAAATCTGGTTTACCTTGATAGGATAGATGACAAAACTCTCGCCCTTAAATTCGTATTCCTTTGCTGCCTTCGCAAAACAAGTAGATGTCTTCTCGATGCGATTATCGATGATGTCTGGGAAACGCACCAGAACCGGTGCCGACACATCGCGCAACGACAACTCATCCATAACTTCCCTCAGGTCCACCTCAACACCATCTTTCTTCGGAGTTACAGCAACATTACCTTTTTCGTTAATGTGAAAATAGTTGACTCCCCAGCCATTTATGCCGTAAAGTTCATTGGAGTCTTCAATTCGCCACTTTCTCATTTATCAGATTTGCGTAGTTATTAATTTGTTCTTGGGTGTGAATAACACTAATGTCTATAATGTGCTTTGCCTTAGAATAGAAAGGCAGGCGTTTTTGCAGGTTTTCCTCGATGAAACCGATTAATTCGTCTGGTGACTTCCCCTGTATAAGAGGACGCTGGGTCTTTCCCATCAAGAGGTGTTCCTTCAGCACTTCGGGAGTTGCACGAAGGAATACTGTCTCACCCTGCTGATTCAGGTAGTCCATATTATCGGAGAAACAGGGTGTGCCTCCACCACAACTGATGATGACATCCTCAAATTCCGCTACCTCATGAAGCATGTTCTTCTCCACTTCGCGGAAACCTGCCTCACCCTTCTCAGCAAATATCTGAGGAATGGTCTTGTGGGTGCGACTCTCTATATACTGGTCCAAATCGTAGAAGGGGCGCTTAGTCACTCTGGCAAGAGCCTTGCCAAGAGTGGTTTTGCCGGCACCCATATAACCTATGAGGATGATTCGTTTCATCGGTCTGTATTACTTACGGGGACGACGTGTGGTGCGCTTTGCAGGTGCCTCACCCTGAGCATCTATGATTTCCTTACATTGTTCATAGGTAAGAGTCAGAGGATCTTTCACAGAACGAGGAATCTTATAGTTGGCATTCTTATACTTGATATAAGGACCAAATCTACCATTCATCACCTCCATATGCTTGTCTTCCTCGAAGGTCTTCAGGTGGTTCGATTTCTCTGTTTCACGCTGCTGCTTGATAAGTGCTACAGCCTCATCCAAAGTGATTTCAAGAGGATCTACATCCTTAGGAATAGAAACATATTTCTTTGCATGATTTACATATGCACCATAGCGACCTGCACCAATAGTTACTTCAGAACCCTCGAATGCACCGAGATTACGAGGCAACTTAAACAGTTCGAGGGCTTCGTCGAGGGTAATAGTCTGAACGGACTGGTCTGTTCTGAGCTGAGCAAAACGGGGATGCTCTGTCTCACTGGCAGTACCAATCTGAACCATCGGACCATAACGGCCTATCTTAACTGTTACTGTGAATCCTGATTTAGGGTCAGTACCAAGAACTCGTTCTCCTACCTTATACTCAGAACGCTCATGCATAGCTGTCTCGATAGTAGGTTCAAAGTCTTTGTAGAAGTCAGTCATAACAGTCTTCCAGTCTTCACGTCCTTCTGCGATTTCATCGAAGTCTTTCTCCACACGAGCTGTGAAGTTGTAATCTACAATTGAAGGGAAGTGTTCTGTGAGGAAGTCGTTTACAATAACACCTATATCTGTTGGCAGAAGTTTTCCTTTCTCATTACCGAATACTTCTGACTTCTGAGTAGTCTTTATAACGAATTCACCGGCTTTTTTGCCGTCTGGAACAAGCGACAATACTGTGAATTTACGTTTTTCGCCTTTCTTATCACCCTTCTCTACATAATCACGCTGCTGGATAGTGGAGATGGTAGGAGCATAGGTAGAAGGACGACCAATGCCGAGTTCTTCCATCTTCTTAACCAGACTTGCTTCTGTATAGCGAAGTGGGTGCTGGCTGAATCGTTCTGTAGAAGTAATCTCATCCACACCCATCACAGTACCTTTCTTCACTGCTGGCAGGATTACTCCGTCCTCATCTTCCTGTACAAGTGCATCATCATCGTAGCTCTCACGATAAACTCGCAAGAAACCGTCGAAGGTGATTACTTCACCAGAAGCAGTAAATACCATTCCATCGGGAGCATTTGATGGAGTGATGGTGATAGTTGTCTTCTCAGCTTCTGCTTCAGCCATCTGACAAGCTACTGTACGTTTCCAGATAAGGTCGTAAAGACGACGTTCCTGAGATGTACCAGCTATCTCGTGCTGAGAGATGTATGTAGGACGGATTGCTTCGTGTGCTTCCTGTGCACCCTTGCTGCTTGTGTGGAATTTGCGTGGATGACTGTATTTTTCGCCATGCATCTGTATTATTTCATCCTTTGCAGTATTGATGCAAAGTGATGAGAGGTTTACAGAGTCTGTACGCATGTATGTGATATGTCCGCTTTCGTAAAGTCTCTGTGCCACAATCATTGTCTGTGAAACAGTAAATCCAAGCTTACGGGCTGCTTCCTGCTGCAGGGTTGACGTAGTGAATGGAGGTGCAGGGAATTTCTTTATCGGTTTCTTATCTATGTCGGTAACCTTAAACGAACATCCCTTGCAACTCTCAAGGAAAGCACGAGCCTCATCTTCTGTCTTGAAAGAATGGTTGAGTGTAGCCTTCAACTGCTGACCATCAACAGTGAAAATGGCATTTACACGGAAACTGCTCTCGCTTTGGAAACTTTCTATCTCGCGTTCGCGCTCTACGATGAGACGAACTGCTACAGACTGAACACGACCTGCCGACAGACTTGGTTTCAACTTACGCCACAATACTGGAGAGAGTTTGAAACCAACCACACGGTCGAGCACGCGACGTGCCTGCTGTGCGTTGACAAGTCCCATATCGATAGTTCTCGGATGCTTGATAGCCTCCAATATAGCTGTCTGAGTGATTTCGTGGAAAACAATTCGTTTTGCCACCTTGGGGTCAAGACCCAGTACCTGACTCAAGTGCCATGAAATAGCTTCTCCTTCGCGGTCCTCATCGGATGCGAGCCAGACTGTCTCTGCCTCCTTAGCATTTTTCTTCAGTTCGCTAACAAGACGATTCTTGTCACTTGGAATTTCATAGACTGGTGAGAAATCAGACAAGTCAACACTCATCTCCTTTGATTTCAAGTCACGGATATGTCCGTAGCTCGACATCACCTTATAGTCTTTTCCAAGAAATTTTTCCAGCGTCTTTGCCTTTGCTGGTGACTCGACAATAACTAAATTCTTCTGCATATCTTTCTAATCAAAACAAACGGCACCAACCGCTTGTTTATATACATTATTAATAGAAATTTTAAAATCGGGGGGCAAAGGTACGAGTAAGTGAGCAAAATGCAAACAAAAAAGATGAAAAAAATGTTTTCAAGTTTTTTTATTTGCATTTTCGAACGTGAGTACCTTGCACGAGCGAAGCGAAGTGAATGGTAGTGCAAACCGAGAGAAATACAAAACAAAAAGTGTAAAAAATAGTTTTGCTTTAAACAAAAACACCTCACTGTTTCGCGGAAAAACCGTTGCCAGCGCTGTTTTACAATAATGGCATTCTTTATTTCAAATTATTGGGTAGAAGGCAGCCTCGCTGCCTAAGCCAACAATAATTACAAATAATTACCAATAATTGAACCAACAATTTTTTGTCAATTATTTTAAATTATTGTTTTTAAAACATCTCTGACTTTCAGTCGAACAGCGAAGGCTGTGAAGGTGTAAAACCGCTTTGCGGAGTGCGACCAAGATGACGGTAAGCCAGTTCGGTAACTTCGCGTCCTCGCGGAGTACGTTTTATGAATCCTTCTTTGATAAGGAATGGTTCATATACCTCTTCCACAGTTCCGGCATCCTCACCGATTGCTGTGGCAATAGTACCTATTCCGACAGGACCACCCTTGAATTTATCGATGATGGTCAGCAGAAGTTTGTTGTCTATTTCATCCAGACCAAACTTATCTATGTTAAGTGCTTCGAGAGCAAAACGGGCTATTTCCAGATTGATAGTGCCATCACCACGCACCTGTGCGAAATCGCGCACACGACGCAACAGAGCATTTGCAATACGAGGGGTGCCACGAGAACGGGAAGCTATCTCACCTGCTGCATCAAACTCACAAGGAACACCAAGCAGGTTGGCAGAACGCAGAACGATTCCTCTCAGCGTCTTTGAGTCGTAGTACTCAAGGTGCATATTGATACCGAAACGGGCACGCAACGGAGCTGTGAGAAGTCCGCTTCGGGTAGTTGCTCCGACAAGAGTAAACGGATTCAGGTCTATCTGAATGCTTCGTGCCGAAGGACCTTTATCTATCATGATATCGATGCGGTAATCCTCCATAGCACTATAGAGATATTCCTCAACGACAGGGGATAAACGGTGGATTTCATCGATGAAAAGGACATCATTCTCCTCAAGTGAAGTGAGGATACCTGCCAAATCACCTGGTTTGTCAAGCACAGGACCACTGGTCACCTTGAAACCGACACCCAGTTCGTTGGCAATAATCTGACTGAGAGTAGTCTTTCCCAGTCCTGGAGGACCATGAAGGAGGGTGTGGTCAAGCGGTTCACCACGATAACGGGCTGCCTCGACGAATATCTTCAGGTTTTCAACTACCTTCTGCTGACCTGAGAAGTCGTCGAAGCGCAAAGGACGCAGCGCCTGTTCGTAGTCCTTGTCAATGGTTGTACGCTGTTCGCGTATATCGAAGTCTTCCATATATTGAGTTTTATTCGTTTACAAGTATCTGACCCTTTGCTGTGATGCCCTCACATGATATGTGCATCTCTTTGCAGGAGGAGTTATTCCAGAATTCCACCTTCGCCTTACCTTCTTTGTCGGTAATGATTTCCGGTGCCCAGAAGATGGTACGACGGAAATCCTCTACAGGTGGAATGATGTTATAGTCTTCCATTTCGAATGTAGAAGGTACATTGTAACCTTGGAAATGGGTTGTGCGCACTCCCTTCGAAGCTACGTTGAAACGGAAATGAGAATAGAGGAATACCGTCACAGGATTCTTTACCTGCAAAGCAGGACAGAACAAAGCATTTCGGAAGGCATAAGGGTTTTCACTGATATAAACTCCTTTGATTTCATCGAGGAAAATAGGCAAATCCTGACTTGTAGGACGCTCTACTCGCCACTCTGTTTCATTGCTTGTATCCAACTTCTGCGATAAACGGGATATAGCAGCATAGTCATTGTCGAGAATCCATACGATAGGTCGGTTCTTATATCCTAATCCGTCACGATAGATGCGTGGTTGTTTTGCCGTAGTCTGGAATTGCTCATTTCCTTCCTGGGCATTCTTATCCATCTCTTCGGACTGTTCATTTCCAGTTGTTCCCATTTCTCCGGTTTCATCGGAAACACTTACATCTCCTCCACCACCATCTTCGAATAGTGTTTCATTAACTGGTGCCTCCATTGCCTCGAGAGCTCCCAGCATATTGGTACCTCCGAAGAACGGATTGCGAGTGGCAAGCCACTCATAGACTGTTGGCAAATCCTCACCCCTGTCGGCATATTTATCTGCATCCTGATCGGCATTATAATAGATGGATGCATAGTGCTGGCCTTCTTTTTCCGATGCCCATGCAGCACGGGCATTCTCAAAGAGACTCTTGCGTTTTGCCTTCACCACTACCGTTGGAAGCACATGTTCTTTTTTGTTGATAGGGATGTACTCCTTACTCTCGGCTGCTGCCTTGCGGGTAACTGGGTCGTTGAACAGATTCGGTTTTAGCAGAGGGAGTGGGGTAGTCTCCTGTGCCGTCAGCAGGCGTCGGGTAGGGGAGAAGTGCCTATCAATTCCCACATAGAAATTGGCATCTTCCCAGTAGCCGTTTTTATCTGCCTTTCCTGTATTGATGAGTAGGGTATATTCCCCTTCTACATCTGGCATTTTGAAGGCGTAAAAACCATTGGAGTCGGTTTTTGCCTCTCCCCTGAAGTGATAACCGCTCTTATTGAAGAGGTTTACATCAAGCCAGACATTATCAACAGAGTATTTCTTTTTCTTCTGACGCAATTGTCCATATATATACAACTGGTCTTCGATAGGTTGTGTGAATCCAATGGAATTAGGAGGCAGGAAAGATGTCTTTACAGTGGTTTCATCGGGCTTTTTCAGTCCTGCCATAAATGCCCAATCGTAGCGACGCCAACCCTGTACCATCATCAGTAGGTCGGCATCGGCACGATGTTTCTTATCGTCTGCCTCAAAGTAATAACCAGGGTCTGAGATATAACCTTTCAGTTCGCTGGAGAGCAGAAGATAGGTCTGTGCATTGCCCTCGGCGCCATTCACCATAGTAGCTGCATCGATAGCGGACAGAGACAGCAACGACAGGGGTTGAGTCTGTATGTTGAGTGTTATCTTGCCACAAGGTTTTGGGAAAGCCACTGGGGTTGTAATACGGATGGAATCAGCATCCTTTGATTCAGGACGAATGAAGAAAAGTCGTTCGGCAAGGATTTGTCCGTCGCTGGTGAAGAAGGTGATTTGATTGACTCCAGGACGCATCTTGGCACGATCAAACTCCATCATTACAATATATTCAGCTACGACAGTATCGGCACGAAGTGTAACTCCATTATGCATTATGGTGTAACCAAGGAGTTTGCCGTGCAGGGACTTACTACAATAGAGTGTAGCTACTATCTTGTTATCTTCGAGAGTGTTCAGGTCGAGTGACATACCTTCATCCTCTGCATCGGGCAGACGGAAATCGTGCTGTTTGCCTTTACTATCTGCCAAACGCAGATAATGGGCGGTTTCATCGGGAATATACCTAAACAAACCGCGTCCTTCGCGTTGTGTGGCAACTGCATCCAGAACGTCTTTCTTGTCATTCAATAATGCTCCTCCGGCATCTACTACATTTCCAGTTCGGTCGGTAGCATAAAAGGCAACACGACAAGGCACCCCCTTCACGAGATGTCCTCCTTCAGGATAGAAACGAACACGCAGGCGTCCGTCGGCATCGGAAGTGTCGTCGGAGGTGTCACGAAGGTTCGGAAGACGTTTCTTATAGGTGACTTCATCCATAACCATCTGAGAATAGTCTCCAGGATTCTTAGGACGCTTAAATATAGGTATTGTACGAGAGAATATACCTCCGTTGCCCCAGTTGGTCATATAACGGGTATAAGCTCGCAATTCGTAGAATCCGGTACCGAAGATGCTATCTACCTTTATGTCGCCATAGGCACAACCATTCGATACTTTCAGTTTGCGAGTTTCTACTACATCGCCAGAGGGATTTACCAATTCCACATACACCACCTTACTCAGGTTTGTCGGGATATTGAAATCGGCACGAACCACATATGCCTTGAACCAGATGGTTTCACCCATGAAGTAACCTGTGTTGTCGATATGAAGATATACCTTCTCCTGAGGAATTGCCTTGTTGAAATTCATAGCATGTCTCATATACGACATTATCTGCTGAAGTTCAGCTGGTTGCTGAGCAAAAGCAGATAGCATAGTAAGGAGCAGTAAGGAGAATATGTATAATTTCTTCATGGACTAAACTGATTATTTCTGGGTGAGCATCTGACTTTCGTCGTTCACAAGTACGTACATCCTGTCGTTCAGGCGCACTCTATCATTCACTTTTATACTGATTACATCGCCCTTTTGAGCCGATTCCACCGGATAACTCTTGCTGTTGTCCTTCGGGTCATCGACACGTAGTTCGCCAACTGGCTGAATCAAAGCACCTGTGGTAGGACCTGTAACGAGTATCTTGTCTGTGTTGCTGATAGAACTGTTTTCCACCAGAAACTCTGCAACACCAATCTTTGAAAAGAACTTAGTACACTTGCCACAATAGACTTTTTTCTCTGTGGCTTTCGAACCATATACATCGCACCATTCGCCAAGCTTCTGTCCCTGATAGTAGCCGTCCCAGAAACCGCGATTGAATACTGTGCTGAGCTGTCGGTCCCATTCATCCTTGTCAGCTGAAGCAAATGTACCGTTTATAACAGCATTGATAGCCTCATCGTAGGCACGAACAACAGTATATACATATTCCGGACCACGAGCTCTGCCCTCAATCTTGAATACACGCACTCCGGCATTCATCATTATATCCATGAAACGGATGGTTTTCAAGTCCTTAGGCGACATGATATATTTATTCTCGACTGTCAGTTCCGTACCGCTTTCTGCATCTCGCACATCATAGGCACGACGGCAAATCTGCACACATTCCCCTCGGTTTGCAGAACGACCAGCATTATGAAGACTGAGGTAACACTTGCCGCTGATAGCCATGCAGAGAGCTCCGTGACAGAACATCTCGATGCGAACTGGTTTACCGCTTGGTCCGCAGATATGCTGAGCCTCTATCTGTTCGTAGATATCCTTTACCTGCCACATATTGAGTTCGCGTGCAAGCACCACTACATCGGCAAACTGAGCATAGAATTTAAGTGCCTCTACGTTGCTTATGTTCAACTGAGTACTGAGGTGTACCTCTACCCCTTGCTGACGACAATAAGTCATCACAGCTACATCGCTGGCAATGATGGCACTTATCTTTGCATCACGAGCAGCATCTACTATCTCGTGCATCGTTTCTATATCATCTTGGTAGATGACTGTATTAACTGTCAGATAAGACTTCACCCCTGCCTCATGACAGATGGCAGCTATCTCGCGCAAATCGTCAATGGTAAATGCATTGGCACTATGAGCTCGCATATTGAGTTTGCCAATACCAAAATAAACAGAATTTGCTCCAGCCTTAATAGCTGCAGCAAGACTTTCCCTCGACCCCACAGGAGCCATTATCTCACAATCTGATCGTTGCATTTACTTATAACTTAAAGGAATATCCGACAAAGGTAGTACAAACTGAATGAAATGCCAAATAAATTGATTTTTTAATTAAAGGTGAAGGGTCAGGGATTAGTAAATAAGAGTGAAAGAAGTTTGTTGAGCCATCCAGCAAGAGGGGCGGGACTACTTAATAGTCCTGAATTGAACTGGAGATTCAGCATAGAAAAACGAATACGGTAGTGCGGCTCATACTTTTTAGTATAAACAGAAAGACTACTGCCACTGATATTATCTTCTGCTTTCACCTCAATAGGTATAATTTCAGCATTCCATTGAATAACAAACTCTACTTCAGCAGTTGCAGACGACGTCCAATAATATGGCTTTTGATTATCAGAAAGCGACATAATTGACTGTAATACAGCATTCTCGGCCATAGCCCCTTTAAACTCTGTATAATTAGCTATAGGATCTGTTACAACAGATGCTGGCAAATGAGCCAAACGGCGAAGCAATCCACAATCGCAAGCATAGACCTTGAATGCATCCGTCTCTTCATATGCAGTAATTGGCATACCAGGCTTACTGATATTGAAAATGCGGTATATCATCCCTGCATCCTCCAACCACATCAAGGCATCTTCATAGTCTTTTGAGCGGGCACCAGTTTTGATTACTTTCCACACAAATTTCCGATTTTCTTTTGACAGCTGGGCTGGCAACGAATGCCACACAGCATGAATACGTGGTATTTCACGTGGCTCGGCATATTTTGCGAAATCCAACTCGTAAAGGTCAAGAATGGCTTGAAGAACTGACTCAACTTCGCCAATACCCTTGTTCTGAAGTAAGGCAACAACAGCCTCTGGCATACCACCTGAAACCTGATAACGTCTGTACTCTGTACGCAATTTGTTCATGATGATTTCAGGTAGATGGTGAATTTCCTCAAGCGAATCAATATATTCGTATGTTCGGATATCGCTGGCTTGTAAGAACTCCTTAAATGTAATAGGATACATATTAATTATTTTCACCTTTCCCACAGGTACCGCCATTCTGCGTTTTTTGACAGCAACACCCAATAATGAACCAGCAGCAATAACATGATACAGGGGAGCCTCATCACAGAAGTATTTCAAGCTGTTAAGTGCTTCCTCACACTCCTGTATCTCATCAAAGATTATCAACGTCTCGCCAGCTACAATTGGTTGGTCGCAATAAAGCATCAGTTCCTTGATAAGTCTCTGCGGATCTTTTGTCTGCTGAAATACAGATTTCAGTTCTGGCTGATGGTCAAAGTCAAATTTAACACAATATTTGAAACACTCTTTACCGAATGTTTCCATTGCCCATGTTTTACCAATCTGACGTGCACCACGAAGCAATATGGGCTTTCTGTCAGGAGTGTCTTTCCATGTCTTAAACTTGTTGATAATATCTCTTTCTATCCTCATATTACACTACAAAGTTCGATTTTGTGTATTAAAATTACATTTTTTCTAACTTTCTGGTGCAAAAGTACTAAACTTTTTATAAACCTCTGCAAAAAAGATGTATGTTTTTTTGCCGATACCAAAATAAACAGAGTTTGCTCCAGCCTTAATAGCTGCAGCAAGACTTTCCCTCGCCCCCACAGGAGCCATTAGATTGTTGCATTTACTTATGTCTTATAGGAATATCCGACAAAGGTAGTGCAAACTGAATGAAATGCCAAATAAATTGATTTTTTTCCGACTCAGCAGTAAATTCCTCTTGTATTACATTCTGCAGAGATAGCCTTTTTCGAAGACACTTGGGAAAAGGAATTTTGATTCTCTATCCACAAATTTCACAATGAGGAATTTGCTGTCAATAGAAACCACTCTACCTGTTCCAAAGCTCTTATGAACCACCTTGTCCCCTACCTCCAGATTCTCCCAAGGAGTTTCAGGTATTTCCTCTTCCTCTGGAACGACATCTTCTGTTTTTACCTCCTCATCTATAATATCTTCCTCTATATCCTTGTCTTCAACAGCAGATTTCTCCATAACAGTATCCCAACCTCCAATAACAGTATTGGTATGAGTATTGATGCCTGTATATTCCAAGGAAGAATCCTCATATCTCTTGAACTTATACACAGCATCGTTCATCAAGTCGCTATTGAATACACCCAGACTTACCAGCAGACTGAAGTCCTTCAAAGTTAGACCAGTAACTTTTCGGAACAGTTCCGGCTCCAACTGCATTATTACATCCTTCAGACAATATTCTCTGTAGTCAGTAAGATACATGAACACAGGTATTCGTGTGGCAAACTTTATGAGTTTTTCCTGTATCTCCCTGCGTTTGCTCTTATACTCCTTTTCTTCCTCCGTCAGTTCTTTCTTTTCCTTTGGAGTCATCTGGCTTGGGTCTTTCGTCTTCTTGGTCTGCTTTACATGTTCAGACTTGTTTATGATAGTCTCGATGTCTGAATTCAGACTGCGAAAGCCCTCTATATTCATCAGCGCTTTCATTGCCTCCGGATTATTCAGCAGACGTTGTAAGGTCACATTATCAACGTTTACCAATACAGCACTTTCCCATCTGCGGGCAAGCAGAGTCGCTGTTGTGCCACTCATCGCCATATCAAGCACTCCGGCAGCATCAATCTCCTTCATCGAAGAACCGTCATAAGCCAGAATTGGCAGGAACTTGATAAACTGCTCAACCTTCTTTTCCGGATTACTTTCCTCAACATTTAGCTGACAACTGTATTCCTCCACCTGACGCAAAGCTCTATTTGGGGCGAAGTCAAATACATAGCATAGAGGCTTCAGTATTACCTCCTTGCCTTCAGCATCTTTCGTTGTCCAAGGAGACTGCACTCGGAAAGCTGCTTGGAAATATGTTTCGGGTGATGTAGTATTCCTCAGCATCATGATGCCAGTCCAAGGCTTCACTGTAACACCTGTAGAAAGTTTTCCGCACGACAGAGTTATTGTCTTTGATTGCTGAGGGTCGCCCATAGCATTATAAACCGGGGCTACTGCCTTTGCTCCCATACCAGCCTCATTTCCTGCTGCTACTATTACCTCATAGTCATCAAAGAATCTGTTAGCCCTCTTCCTTAGCAATTCTGCCATAGCCTTGCATGCTGCCACACTTGGCAGGAACCAATAGGTGTGTTGTAAGTAACTCAGCAAACGGCTGTCAGAGAAAGGCATTGGCGGTTTCTCTTTGCCTTGCTTCAGTTCTGTTACTATATTCTCTGTGTATGAACCTCTAATCAGGTCCAGCCATTTCTGCACATATTCCTCATGAATAAAAAATGCTTCGCTCCCCTCGCCATTAGGAGAGGGGCTGGGGGTGAGGCTTTCTGCACGAAAGAATTCATTAAGGTCAAATTCGTCGAACTCTCCTTGGGATGCAATCTCGCTTATGCTCTCAGGCATCTGATAAGTCAGCATTACCATTTTGGGCAGTTGTGCATAAGGATTATCGTCCCCTTTCCATTCTTCTTTGGCTGCCTGTTCGTCAGAATATGTCCAGTTGAATATCTGTTCCTCTATAAACTCTCCTGTCGATATAGCCCTGAATGGTGTACCAGACAGATAGAGGTAAGCACCAGTCTTCAAAGGCATCAATTCCTCATCATATATTTCTCGTGCCTCTATCTCGCCTGATGAGTCAGCATCCTCCGTAATAATCTCTCCAGCTTCTGTAGCACGTTGCAGGGCTGGGTCTTTCTTGTCATAGAAATTCTTTGCGTTCTTGCCCCATGCACCATAGTGGTATTCATCAAGCACTATGCAATCCCAATCTATCGTCTGTATCCATTCGTTGGTAGCCTTGATGCCTCCCATAGCATTTCTGCCCAATACGTCTTGGAAAGAAGCGAAGCAGACGAATGGTTTCCTTTCATTGACATAGTTAAACTCCCTGTCCTCCTGTTTCTGGCAGAACTGCCATCCTTCAAAGTCTTTATGTGTTATGAGGTCTTCTTCCCAAGCAGTCTTTACGGCAGGTTTGAATGTGAGCACCAGCACCTTTGTCCATCCCATCTTCAATGCCAGTTGGTATGTGGTAAAAGTCTTGCCAAAACGCATCTTCGCATTCCAAAGGAAGTGAGGTGTCAGTCCTCTGTTGTCAGGGTCTTTCTTAAATGCCGAGAAATAGCTTGCGGTCTTCTTTACTGCCCGTTCCTGCTCTGGTCGCATGGGGAAGTCATAGATGCGTTCCGTCATGCTGTCACGTCTCTCCATAGCAGCATGAATAGCCTTTTCCACATCTTTCACCTCACAGCGGAACCATTCGCCAAAAGGATTAGCAAATCTTGCTTTTCTCAGATAGTAATGTACTCCACCAAGTCCCTTATCCATAAAGAAAGTACCATCAGGACGCATGGAGCTTCGTTTCAGTACAATCTCCTTGTCCAGATACAATTCATGTCCCTGTTCCTCGATACGAATAGTACCAGGTCGTGAGGTATAGCCCACCTTCAGCAGTCCTTTATATTTAGGTACATCAGGCAAGCTATAAGCATATATAGTTGGTGTCTCTTCAACCCTGTTTCGGAGTAAATCTTGTGTTGCCATAACTTTATTTCTTATCTGTTATGGCGCTTAGATAAGTTATCTAAGTTTATCTTGGAAATCTTCAATGAAACGATCTACTGCCTCGTTCATTGCTTCAAAACGAGGATTATCATTTCTCATTATGACTGAAGAAAAGTATTCTATTTCATCAATCTTCAGGTGCATACTCCTTAAACAAAAATCTTCTTTATCTAAAGAGTTGGAATACCATTGGTGAAACATTCTGTCTCTTGAAGCCTGCCGATTATCATCGGTTGCACATATATAATCTAATACAGCACCTTCGTTTTTAAAGAACTCCTCAATTACAACTAAGACGGTCTTTTTAATCTTATTGTCTAGGACAGTCTTAAATTGGTCTTCTGTAGTTATAAAGAACTGATATACACCCTCATCGGAAATCATAAGGTCTTGGATAAAACCTATTTCATACTTCTTACCCTGTTCGGTAATGAAAGAAAAAGAATACATACCGGAAGATTCCAGTATGTATGGTGATTTTTTATTCAGTTCCGAGAGAGAGAATGTCAATTCCATTATTTTGTAATATTGACAGTGTTGTACCCTTGTCGCTTGAATTCATCAAACGACATTCTACCAGAAGTAAGATCCTCCCATACCTTGCGGAGATTCACAGCACGCTTAAAAGCAGCCTTCTTTTCTTCTTTTGTTTCGTACACCTTAATCATATTACTTCGTTTTTCTCGATGCAAATGTACAAGGTGTATTCTAAACTTCCAAATAAAAACCTAAAAAACTTGTCAAAGAGCGCCTTTTATTATATTGTCTTTTATTATCTTACCATTATTCCATTGGTCTTATCATCGATTCTATAAATGCTATCTCCTCGTCAGTCAAGCCATACTTTTTATATAGCATCTCGTCTGTCCAAGGGTGAGAGAAATCTTGGAGGGGGACAAACTGAAATACATCTTTGTTAATCATTATTCCAGTCATAGCTTGAAGCATTAAGAATCGAACAAACATGGTAGAAAGATATGATTGAAGATTAACGGCTTCTTTTTTTGATTTAAAAGCACCTATACAAATATATGTTTCTGCACAAATCTCGTTTACAGACATCACACGCATTGTAGAAGGAACTATTTGATATTTTCCATCCAATCCCGGCTTGTTACCGCCGGACATCGCACGAGTCATTATGACATTATATGTATCAATGGCTTCTAAACTTTTAGTTATATCTGAACGACTTACATAACCAACGCCTTCACTTGTAATTAGCTTTGTTGAACCATCGAATTCCTTTTCTTTTCCTCTTATATATGTTCTAAATCCAAATGGATTGGATGGATAAACTAATGTTGAAAGACTATTTTGTTCATTTGCACCCATTTTTCTTATTAAACCAATTGCGGTATTTGAACGTACAAAGACCTTGTATTCTGAGAGACTTCTTTGAATTTTTGATTCGCTACCTTTGGATATATTGCAAATAGTACATTCACCTTTATAGTTTTTATCCCACAAAAAATGACAAACGCCACCAGCTATATTGACTCCAGGAAAACATTCACTACTATCGGCATAATCTGTAAGATGTTTAATCCTATTATCATTTAACATTGTTTCCCTAAATGCTTCAAGTCCACGTCCACCTGCATACCAGCGAGCAGGAATTATCATAGATAAATAATGTGACTGTATTCTTTTTGCCTGCTCTACAAATAAATGATAAAGAGGTATGGCACTTGCCGCATTTCCTCCATCACTCAACTGATACGGCGGATTTCCTATTATTACGTCGAATTTCATGTTCTTGAAGAATTGTTTTGGATTGTCTGTGTGAATAAACATATAGGCGTATTGCTCCGCCTCTGAGCCTCTGTCATATACACTTTGGCTGGCACCACAATATTTGCATTTGCCATTTACCCAAGTGTGCTTGATATTCTTGTAGAGGATGTTTCCTTCTTGGGTGTCAAACTTTGAGATGCTGTATTTTCCATTGGCAGTCTTGCTGCAATAGACTGAGCGACGAGCTAACAGCGAGGTCAATTCTGTGCAGGCTATGCCAAACACCTGATTGTGCAGAATGTGATCAATACGCTTCTGTCGGTCTGGTATTTCATTTGCAAGTCCTCTGTCAAGACGTTTTACTATCTCTCGAAGAAAGACACCACTCTTGGTAAAAGGGTCAAGGAAAGTAGTCTTTGAACTCTTGAATAACTCCTGTGGTAACAGGTCAAGCATCTTGTTTGCCAATTCTGGAGGAGTAAACACCTCGTCATTGCTTAGGTTTGCAATACAGTTTAGTACGTCAGGATTATAACTACTATTGTTCGCCATAGTATTTATCTTAAAAGGTCAACATATCGGATTTTCTTGTCGTTTGCCCAGTCGCGAATCAGGCAGTAAGTGCCATTATGCAGTTGTATGTTTTCCTGCTTGCAACCTGGACAGCGAATCAGTTTATCGCGTTCACCAAAGAGCGACATTTCCTTTTCTATCACTCCATCGCGACAACTATTTGGCACCACACCTCTCAAGCCATCCATCTGCCAGAGATTCCAGCTGATTATGTAGGCGATATACTTGATAGATTCTTCAATAGGTCGCTTGTCGAATTTTGCTTTGTAGTTTTCAATAAAGGTGAGAAGAAGTGCTTCACGGGCAAGGAGCAGAGAATCGCCCTGCCATTCGAAACCATAAGTGTTTTGATATGCAATCTGTGCCCAGTCAAGCCACTCACCATTTGTTTCTGTATTCTCGCTCACAATGCGGAGTTTCCTGTCAAGCAGTCCTATACGATACTGAAGAGGAATAATCTCGCCTGTTGTAGTATCATACCGACTGACCAAGTATGGAGCTTCGCCACAGGTTATTTCCATTCGTGTTGCCCGCACATAATCTTTCCAAGTCTTACCCGCAGGAAACTCTATCTTCTCTGTCTGTGTTTCCCAAGTTTTACGGTCTGGAACTTCAACATTGAATACATCCTTTCTACCAAACCATGCTTCATCGACAAGATTGTTCTGGGCATTACAAATCCACGAAGGAGTAAACACCTCTGCCATTCCTTTAGAGCGGTCTGTTTGCTGTTCCTTCGATTTCAGCACACGAGGTTTCACTACCTTACCGAAAGTTCCCGTAATGCGTTCAGGCATAATCTCATCATTACACCTATAGCCCTCGCCCATTGATTCATAATCGTTTGTAGCCCAAAAGATATTCTTCTGGGTTGTATGGTCACGAAGAAGTTGCTCCAGCACTTCCGGGGCAAAGTCATTCTCCAATATGTCAACTGCATTACGAGGCATCAGTCAGCAGCACACAAAAACCTGACCGATACCCAACTGTCAGAAAAAGATTTTAAGGTAATAATAAAAAAGCGGGGTATCTACTTCTGCCTGTTCCGTGACTTTAGCCTACCACAGCTATTCCAATAGAACAAGCAGTTTCGATACCCACATTCGTATATATAGGATACTCCCAACAGTGCGCATGAGGGCATAATAAGCCCTCTGCACACCTTGGATGCATCTATGTATATACATCCGTGAGCGTCACTCTGCGATTGTTTTTGATTGGAATTTGATTGTGGTAGTTCAAGTCACCAAAAACAAAGCGTTAGTGTCGCTTTTTCAATATGTTTTGCTAATGCACTTCTGCATAGCTCTGCAAAAATACAAACTAATTTCTATACTTCTGCAAAAGTTGGGATATTTTTTGAAAATAGTTTATTGGTTATAGAGATTTGAAATGGTTATTGAGCTTTGATAATTGATAATTGACAATTAGTTTACAGTTTAATTATTAATTCTTAATTTTTCATCGGTTATTGGTTATTGACATCAGACATCTTCCTTCAGACTTCTTACATCAGTCTTCAGACAGCCTTTACCCTGCTCCTAGGCTCCTCTTAGCCTCCTTTTAAGTGTCTTACGCTAGAAAAAGTTGACACAATTGTCAACAACAATGGAAAATAACAAAAATT
>JAEEGJ010009079.1_pt1 | contig 26896 bp, 22 predicted proteins | sample 8958761 | NCBI WGS metagenome assembly JAEEGJ01 (sample SAMN16246546, study PRJNA631951) | gut metagenome | biome: gut microbiome; feature: rumen; material: RS-attached | host: Bos | place: Iran: Karaj | collected 2018-10 | reverse complement strand
TGGAGTTGGCGTTGGGGTTGGAGTGTTGTCGCCAGTTCCTCCACCTTGGTCTCGATGTTTGCCAAATTAGCTTGAGTAGAAAGATCAGCTATGAGATTATCCAGTTGCCCTGACACCTCATCAATCTGAGCAGAAGTATTTACAGCATATAGCTTAAATACTTTTATGAGTTCAGCTGCAGCTGCATCCATAATCGAATTGCCACTACCGAGCCATACACGGACGAGAGCATAAAGTCTTGTGTAGAGTTTGTCACGCAAAACATCGGCGGCATTTCTACGAGCAATTACTTCACTAGCCCTCGCCCTCATGTAGTAGTTGTTCTCGATAGAGAAACGGTTAATAAGCACAGAGAACAGAGCCACGAGTTTTGCGACTGTGAAACCTGCTTCTCTATAAACAGCGATGAATGCTTCAAACAGCGAAAAATGCTGTGCATTCTTTAAATTTTTTCTTGAAAATTTAATAAAATAATTCATATCTTAAAAATATAATACTTAATTGAGAAAAAAAATTTAATGTAATCCCGATGCGGGGCAACGTTACTTTTGCGTTTGAAACGTTTTTCCCGGTGCAGGGAAACGTTACTTTTGTGTTTGAAACGTTTTTCCCGATGCGGGGAAACACTACTTTTGTGTTTGAAACGTTTTTCCCGGTGCGGGGAAACACTACTTTTGTGTTTGAAACGTTTTTCCCGGTGCGGGGAAACACTACTTTTGTGTTTGAAACGTTTTTCCCGACGTGGGAGGCTCGCGAAAACATAGAAAATAGATTTCTTGCTCGCGGGAAGTCCGCGAGAGTGCCAAAACACTTTTTCTTGCTCGCGGGAAGTCCGCGAGAGTGTCAAAACACTTTTTCTTGCTCGCGGGAGTCCCGCGAGAATGCCATAATACTTTTTCACACTCGCGGGGGTCCCGCGAATGAGCCAAGACACAAATTCTCGCTCGCGGAGGTTCCGCGAGCTCTTTGGCGGTGGGCGTCGCACTTTTCCGACGCTTTTTGCCATCCTATGATGGAAATTGGAGATATTCATTGAACTTTTTACCTTAAAAAGGATTTACGGCGCAAATGTAAAAATATTTTCTTGTTCACCAAAATATTTAACCAAAAAAATATAAAATATTTTAAAAGCAAAAAGATAAATAAACAAAAAAAACAGCAACCCGAAGTTGCTGCCCTGTATTTAATCCGAGGATGCTAACTCGCAATAAGGAAAGCGCATTACTTCCCTCCCCTTGCCTTCATATATTTGGTGTAGGCAACGAGGTAGTTGCAACGGGCTTCAACAGAACTTGCATTTGCCTGCTGCCACAGCGCCTGAGCCTCGAGATGGTCGGAGAGAGTCTCTGTTCCTACTTCGTAATGTTTCTTGGAAAGACGCATATTCTCGGCTGCCTGCTCCACTGACTTATTGGTAACGGCTATCTCAAGCGCTGCTTCCTGCAACAGATTCGTTGCCTGAAGGAGTTCAAGCTGCATCTTTTCGTTCAGTTCCTGCTGTTCCAACTGCGATATCTGGTATGCCGCCTTTGCAGAACGCACTTTCTGTATGCCTTCGCCAAAGTGGAACAATGGCACTTTCAGTACTACACCTACCGTAGCCGACCCTTTGTTGAACAGGCGTTCGCCCATTAGTTTCATACCATTCAAGTATGAATACGAACCGAACATGGCAAGGTTCGGGAGGAAGTCGCTGCGTGTCAGCTTTATCTTCAGGCGAGCCATTTCGGTCTTTTGGTTCAGAAGGTCGTATTCCGGACGATTGGAAATATCTGTAGAACCATCGAATAGAACATTATTGTCCGTCGGAATATACAGTCCGTCCGTAGTCACTTCTATACGCTCCGTAAGAGGCATTCCAATCACCTGAGCAAGATTCATCTGAGCCAGTCTGTAAGCATTGTCAGCCTTAAGTATGTTCAGTTCTGCCTCGTTCAGTTTCACCTGCACCTTAAGCACATCGTTCTGAGTGCGCACACCATGTTTCTTGGCATTCTCAACGGTCTTCTTCAGTTCATCGAGCACTGCCTTATAACTTCTGGCAACGCCACCCATTTCCTTTGCCCTGACACAGAGCACGTAAGCATTGTCGGTATTCAGCAGCACTTCCTGTTCCGTCAGTCGCACTTTGTTCTGAGCCATCGACACTCCCAACTTGTTCATCTTATATCCGGCAGTAATCTTTCCTCCGGCATAGAGCGGCTCAATGAAGCTCACTCCGGCAGTAAACACGTTTCCTATCTTAAACTCCAAGAAATCATCTGGCATCTTGAATCCGTTTGCAATACTCTTAATACCTCCTATCAACGGAGTGTAAAGCGGATTGGCTGCCAACTGAGCCAACACGTTCTGAGCATTTGCAATGCAACTGGCAAACGTAGTACTCAAGTCGGGATTGATTGTTGTCTTGCCTGTGTTGTAAAAGTCTGCAGCAATAATCTTGAAGTTTGGCAGGAAGTTGGTTTTCATCGCCTTCAAATCAGCCTCCTGTTTCTGAATCTGCAACTTTGAAGACGCCAAAGACTTGTTGTATTCCAACGCCCTGCTTCTGCACTCGTCCAGAGTCAGAGTTTCAGCCTGAACACAAAGCAGTCCGCAGACAAATGTACTAACTAATACAATATATCGTTTCATAATCATTTCACTTTAAAGAACAGTGCGTAAAGCACAGGAATAAATATAAGGGTAATCAGAGTTCCGGCAAACAGACCGCCCATGATAGTCACCGCCAACGCACCGAACATAGCATCGGGCAAGAGCGGTATCATGCCGAGAATCGTCGTCAGACTTGCCATCATAACCGGACGCAGACGCGACTTGGAACTGTCTATCAACGCACGCTTAGGTTCCACGCCCTGCTCTATCTGCAGGTTTATCTCGTCCATCAGCACTATTCCGTTCTTAATCATCATACCGATAAGTCCGAGCACACCCACTATTGCCACAAATCCGAACGGTTTGCCTGAAACCACTACCGAAGGAATCACTCCGACAAGTATCAGCGGGATACAACAGAATATAATCGTCGGCTTCTTGAAGTCTTTAAACAACATGATAAGGATGAGTATCATCATGATAATAGCCATCGGGAACGCATTGAAGAGGTATTTCATCGACGTGTCACTGGCTTTCTTCTCACCCTCCCAAGTCAAAGAATAACCTGTTGGAAGTTGGATTTTCTCAATTTCTTTCGCTATAGCCTTTCTTGCATCTTCTGTTCCTACTCCAGGTCGCGGACTACACTGCAGTCGCTGAGTTCTCTGACCGTTATAACGGCAAACAACAGGTTCCTCCCAAAGAATATCAATGCCATTAGCTACTTGAAGCAAAGGAGTAGTAGCTGTCAAGGCACGAACAAGGTCTGCCTTCGTCAGGTTTCGAGTAAGCAGCTGCTGAATAGTATTCTTGTTCAAGTACTGACGCAGACGCGGTACGATACTGAACAACTCAACGCCGCTAAGGTTCGACACCGGTTTTCCGTTAGGGTCGGTACATTTTACATATATATGTTCCAAATGCGTTCCATCATAGAAACTGCCCACAGGAATACCAGCGGTATATGCCATCATCGAAAGAGACACATCCGAACGGGAAAGTCCACTGCGACGGGCAAGCGGCTGACTGTAATCAACAGAGAGAACAGGCACTTTAGGTTCCCAGTCTGACGTAGGCAAGAACACCTTATCACTCCTCTCCACAATTGCCATGGCACTGTCGGTCAGTCGGTGTAGCACAGCCGGATCAGGTCCGTGGAAACAAGCCTCGATAGGATATTTCTTATACATCAGATTATATCTCTTGAACTTCACATACGCCTCTGGAAACATTCTGTCTATTTCTTCCTGCAGTTCGTCGATATTATCTACAAGGGCACTTGGAGATTCAAAGTCGATAATCAGTTCTCCATACGCTAACGACGGCGTCGGAATGCTTCGAACCAGATTATAGCGTCCCGGAGCACCACCTACTGAAGCTGTTATGTGAGTTATATAATCCTTTTTCTTCAGATAGCGCTGTATGGAGTCAAGGTCTATCTCCGTCTGCTTGAAGTTATTACCCTCAGGCAATTTATACTCCATATACAGCTGGTCGTATTCCATATCAGGGAAGAATGCCTGATTGAGGAAACGATAAGAGAACGCACTGACAACAAACATGACTACGGCTATCAGAACTATCATCAAGCGGTGGTTGATACCGAATTTCAGTATATTCTCAAGCAACGTATAAGCCTTACCACGATACAGTTCATTGGCATCAGGCATATCACCTTTATTATTACTTGCAGAACCATTCATTCCGTAATCCTTTGGCAACAGCCATTTGTCTGACAACAATGGTACATGGAGCAAGGCAAGCACCCAACTGAGCATCAGCGAAACAGCTATGACTATAAACAAGTCACGCACATACACTCCGGCAGTATCAGGACTGAGGAATATAGGCAGGAAGGCAAGAATAGCTATCAGCGTAGCACCAAGAAGCGGCATGGCTGTCTTCCGCCCTATCGACGTCAACGTCTCCAGTCGCGACAACCCTTTCTGACTATCCACAAGTATTCCGTCCACAATCACAATGGCATTATCCACAAGCATACCCATCGCCAAAATGAAACTGGCCAATGACACACGTTGCAGCGTTCCGTCAAAGCCTTTCAGAATAAGCAACGAACCGAACACAATCACCACCAGACTGTAACCGATGATAAGTCCGCTCTTCAGTCCCATAAAGAAAATCAGCAGCACCACAACAATCAGCACCGATTCTATCAGGTTTATCATAAAAGTGTTCAGGGCATCGTTCACACGGGTTGGCTGGAAAAACACTTTGTGCGTCTCCACACCGGCAGGCAGTCGTTTTTCAAGTTCTGCCATCTTCTTGTCAACCTTCTCACCTATCTTAACAACATCGAACTGCGACGAACATGCTATCATAATACCCAAAGAACGTGCTCCGTCATACGACATCTCGTTGCGAGTAACACTTTCATAGCCCTCATACACCTTAGCTATATCCTTGAGAAGCAGTTGATCATCCTCGTGTCCTTGAATTATCACATTAGCAATATCTTCAACATTATTCAGCTTATCACTAACCGTCACACGAACACGGCGGTTTCCATTATCATAGTAACCAGCATAGCTCGTACTGTTCTGATTGCTCAATGTCTGCAACACCTCTATCGGCATCACACCAAGGTGAGCCATGCGGTCCTCAAGCAGTTCGATATTGATACACTCATTGCGGCGACCATATATATTTACTCGTGTCACACCGTCTATATCATTTATCTCACGCTTTATCAAGTTCGCATATTCCGACAACTCGTAATCACCAAGGCCGTCGCCCGTCAATGCGAAAAACATTCCATACACATCACCGAAGTCGTCCTTCACAATTGATGCCGATGCACCTTGCGGCAACACGCCCTGTGCGTTAGCAACCTTACGGCGCAACATATCCCATTGCTGTTCTATCTCTTTCGGAGGAGTTGTTGTAACAAGTTCTACAGTAATAAGACTCAGGTCCGCGAAACTCTTACTGTCAACATTGTCTATCGTTGCCATCTCCCTTATTGCCCTCTCCAGTGGATCGGTAACCTCCAGTTCAACCTGATGTGCAGAAGCACCGGGATACGTTGTGACAACCATAGCTTGTCGCACCTTTATCTCCGGGTCTTCCAACTTACTCATGGCATAATAGGCTACCATACCGCCAACCATCAGACAGAACACCAGAAAGTTGACAAGATTTCTATTATCTAAAGCCCATTTACTTATATTCATCGCTTCAATCTGTTTTCTTCTGTTAAATCATACCTCCAACATTTGTCTTTGAAGGCTCTGCCATAATCTCAACTTTCTGTCCGTCAGACAAACTGTGAGCACCCGTACGAACTACCTTCTCTCCAACACTTAAACCACGCGATACAGTAACCGTACCATCAGGATTGATAAAATCTAATTTTACAACTCGCTCCCTAACAACACCCTCCTTCTCATCAACAACAAACACACGAGTAACATCTCCATCTCTCACTAACGAAGTGGCAGGAATAATGATATCATGCTCTTCATCTTTTACTGCACCTGTCTCATCCATACTGCTGCGATGAGTACTTTTACGACCATAAACCATAGCCGACATACCAGCTGTAACTCCCTTGTGACCAACGCCATCCTTAAACTGCAAAAACACAGAATACAACTGATTGGCATTAGCCTCAGCTGATGTACGAACAACCTTCAACGGATAACACTTCGCACCAGTCACATTGAACGTGCAATAGAATTCCAGATATTCATTCAGATTCATAAATTCTTTTGCTGGCAAGTCTATCTCTATTTCCAGTCTGTCGGAACTACTCAGTTCCACAACAGACAAACCCGCTGCAACAGCCTCACCACTCTCACGCAATTTTTGCTTTACAACTCCTGCCATAGGAGCCACAAGACGAGTATCGCGCAACTGATTAGTATGGTTTGCAAGTTTCTGGCTTATCTGCTGAAGACCATAACGGGCCTTATCATAATTCTGAGCAGTAGTACTACCATCCTCGTACAATGCGATAACACGTTCTGCATCAGCCTTCACCGATTCATATTCTGCTTTAGTGGCATTCAACTGAACCTGATAGTCACGGTCGTCCAATATAGCCAGCAACTGCCCCTTCTTCACATAGTCACCTTCCTTCACCACTACACGACTGATGGTTCCACTCACACGGAACGCAACATTCACCAAATCAGCAGAACGTACCAGGCCCGTGAACGACGTAGGGGGCAACTCACTAGCATCCCTGCACACTGACACATTGACCATCTTTGCAGTTTCATTACCTTGTTTCGAGTTTCCTCCACAACCTACTAAAATAGCAAGACATACAAATAGCACATGCAGTTTCAAAATACACAACGGACAAGACACCCTATACGTCTTGCCTCTAAAATAATACTTCATTTTAATAGTGTTTTTATTATATCTATTACATTATTTCGATGCAAAATTACGGTTTAATTAGCGAACAGCAAAAAAACATTTAAATAAATAGCGAGAAAAGTCTAATAGTAAAAAAATAGCCTTACCTTTGCACTTAGTTTATAATCACAACAATGAAAAACTCAAAACCGAAACAGATAGCACCATCGAAATGGATGCAATGGGGATGGGCTTTTGCCTTCATCCTGGCATTCGTACTCTTTGCAGCCTATTACCTGATTACAGAAAATAGCGACACTCTCTTCATGGCACAAAGCCGATCGCTCTTCTACAATAGCGAAATCCATTTTAAAGAGTGTATGCAGCTGCCAGCCGGACTTCTATTTTTCATAGGAGGTTTCCTTACTCAGTTTTTCTATATTCCAGCGCTCGGAGCAGCAATACTCATTTTCCTTTGGGTAGTTATAGCTCTCATCACAAAGAAGGCTTTCAACATACGGAACCTGCTCATGCCTCTGAACCTCGTAGTTCCATTCATGTTGCTCGTTTCAGTTATCGACCTCGGTTATTGGATTTATTACATTAAGTTCATAGGTTATTACTTTGTACCCACACTCGGACTTCTGTTAGTCGTTTCATGGGCTGCACTCCGACTGCCTAAGAAAGGTCTGTGGACCGTCATTCCCGCGCTCACCTACCCTCTCTTCGGCATCTATAGCCTACTCTGCATGGCTATCACCGGACTACAAGGTGTTAAGGGCAAAAACGGAAACGACGAGAAAACACACTCGATGCAAGGCAAATGGTACCTGATGAACGTAGCTATTCCTTTCGTTCTCGCAGTCGTCACACCTGTCCTATGGTTCCGTGCCTATAGCGAACTGGCTTTAGAAAACGCATGGATTTCCGGCTTCCCTATTTTCGAAGCTGAAATGGCAAGCAGTTGGACTCTCTCCATGCCGTTCATCATTGCCATCGTGTGGTTGTTCATACTCGCCATACCCAAACCTGCCAAATGGACTAACCTCGTAGCAGATAAACTCAGTGGCAGCAAACTATCCCTGCTATGCTCAACACTAATATTCGTCGCACTTGCCTTCATCACTCACAAGGCTAATTTCGACAATTACAACTACCATGCTGAAATGCGTATGTATAATGCTGCAGAAGACTACGATTGGGATAAAATACTTCAAGAATCAGCAAAACTGCCTGGCGACGCTACTCGTGAGATGGTAATCTTGAAAAACATCGCCCTTTTCAACAAAGGTACTGTCGGAAACCAGTTCTTCCACTACAACAACATGGGAGAAAAGCCCTACGTACGCGATTCTCTCAATGTACACATGGTACAGACAGCTGCCCCACTGCTTTATATGTTCCACGGGAAAGTCAATTTCTCTACCCGCTGGTGCATCGAAAACTCTGTAGAATACGGTTATAGCTACAATAACCTGCGTATCCTCGCCATCTGTGCTCTCGTAAGCGAAGAGTACAAGCTGGCACGCAAGTATCTCGACATACTGAGCAACACACTGTTCCAAAAGGAATGGGCTGAGCACTATATGCCTGCTACATCAAAAACATACATGCTCAATCAGCATAACATACAAAAATACTACCCCGAACTGGCAAACATCATCGATTTGCAACGCCACATGGGTTCCGTACTCGATGGAGATAACGGCATACCAGAGATGTATCTCATCAATTACTTCTCACGAAGCATGAACAAAGACAGTAAGTATTTCCAGGAAATGACACTCGTCTATGCCCTTGTGCAGAAAGACATACAACTCTTCTGGCCTCGCTTCGTGCAGTATGCATACCTCAATTCCGACAAAACCATGCCAATCCACTATCAGGAGGCTGCATATCTCTACGGAAAACTCGAACCACAAAGCATGGATATCTCACGCATGCCTTTCGACCAACAACAGATAGTAGCTCGCTACGAACGTTTCAACCAAACGGCACAGTCACTCCTCAGTACAGGTTTGGACACTAAACAAGTAGGAGAAAACATGAAGGCTGTTTATGGCGACACATTCTGGTGGTTCTACTTCTTCTGTCGCGATATAGTTTCATACTAACCAATATTTTTCTTATGAAGTCATATAAATATAACCTTATAACAATGATGCATTTACGTAATTTAGCTTTAATCTTAACTCTAACAGGCGTATTCATCTCCTGTAGCCGTCCTAAAGCACCTGACACATATATAGAGACTCAGGAACTTCCTGTGATTCGTCCCGACTACACAGAGGTGACTATGCCTGCCAATATATGCCCTCCAAACTTTGCTGTCCTGCAAGGTACACGCAACGTTGTGGCTCGTTTCACAGCTCCGGGCGGACTCTCCTACACGTATGGTGAAGATGGCAAAATCATCATCGATGAAGACGAGTGGGCAGAACTGCGTAACGCTGCCAAGGGTTCTGGCATTGCTGTTGAAGTATTTGCTAAGGTTTCTGAGGAATGGGTTCGTTTCAAACCATTCAATATTTACATTGCAGAGGAAGACATTGACCCATATATCTCCTATCGTAACATACAACCATCCTACGTGGCTTTCGAGAATATCGCCATTCGTCAGCGAAACCTCACTAATTATGACGAAAGCGATATCTACAGTAATATGCCATTGTCCACTGAGAAGTCTGGCCAGTGCATCAACTGCCATTCATATCAGAACTACAAAACCAGTCGTATGCTCTTCCACATGCGTCAGGGCTACGGAGGCACAATGATTGTAGATGAAGGAACCATTAAGAAAGTGGACATGAAAACCGACTCCACTATCTCTGCGGGAGTATATCCTTCATGGCATCCACAAATCAATGTTATTGCGTTCTCTACCAACAACACAGGACAGTCGTTCCATACAAAAGACATAAGAAAGATTGAAGTACAGGACACTCGTTCCGACCTCATCCTCTACGACCCGCAAACCGACGAGGTAAGCATCATCGAGAACGACTCCAATGAGCTCGAGGTGTTCCCATGCTGGTCGGCAGACGGCAAAACTCTCTACTATTGTTCTGCACACTTCGAATACCACAATGACAGTCTCGCCAAGGAAACAGAAATGATTCAGCGCTATAAGGAAGTACACTACAATCTCTATGCAAAGAGTTTCGACCCTAAGACCCGCTCTTTCGGTCCTTCAGTAAAGATTTTCAATGCCGACTCACTCGGACTCTCCGCTACCCTGCCACGAGTTTCTCCCGATGGTAAATACCTTGTCTTCTCACTTGCCGAATTCGGGTGTTTCCATGTATGGCATCCAGATGCCGACATACAACTGATGGATCTTAAGACAGGCGAAGTACGACCACTTACAGAATTGAACTCCAACCAGTCTGAGTCTTATCCTTCATTCTCCAGCAATAGCCGTTGGATTATGACTGCCTCACGTCGTGACGATGGCAACTACACCCGTCCTTACATTTCTTATTTTGACAAGAACGGACAGTGCCACAAAGCATTCGAACTGCCACAGCGCGATCCTAATTTCTACACTTTCTTCCTGCGTTCCTACAATCGTCCTGAGTTCATGGTAGAACCTGTAAAGGTTACGCCACAGGAGTTTGTCAGCATTGCTCGCGAAGACCCTAAGAAAGTAACATTCAAAAGCAAGTAACACACATTCTTCCGACTATATAACCACACACCGCTCACAGTGTCTTTCATTAAGAAACATATCATCCCTATACTATTCGTCATCGTGGCATACATCATTCTCCTATGCCACGCAGACTATCTCTTTGCCATAAGCGACAACTCTCTGTTCGTTTCTGGTAAAACTTTCATGCGTGAGATAATCTCCGAACGTGGTGGACTGTGGGCATGGATAGGGTGCTGGCTCACTCAGTTTTTCTACTACCCCTGGATAGGTGCTGCTATCCTCATTCTCCTGTGGCTCATCACATACTACTGCCTCATCTCACTTTTCTCTTTGAAAGGATGGGCACGCCTCTTCGCACTCCTGCCACAATGTGCCCTACTCTATCTTCTGCTATGCCTCGGCTATTGGATATATTACATCAAGTCTGCCGGCATTGCATTCGTACCCACACTCGTACTCCTTTACGCATCTTTCCTCGCCTTAATCACTGATTACCTCATAAGACGTTTTCTCCATCATGCCCGTTGGTGGCAACCCTACCTCCTTCTCTTGCTTTCTTTCATTTCAGCTCGTCCTGTACTGAAGATCTATTCAGTCACCATGCCTGAAAAGAGTTTCTACAGCGAACTGCGTATGTATCGAGCTGTTGAGGAAGGTCGTTGGAAAGATGTTATCAGCGAGCACCATGCCATTGCCCAACCGACTAATCTCATGGTGGTTTATAAGAACATAGCCCTCATGCACACTGACAAACTGCAGGATATGTTCAAGACAAACAACTGCGGTTCTGTACCTGCACCTATTACACGCCTCATGCCGGCAGATACACTACAGATACATATCTCACGACTCGCTGCCCCAATGATTTATTTTCAGTACGGCCAACTGAACTACGCCTATGAAAGGGCTATGAGCAACATAGTAAAGTACGGACTCACTGCTCGAGATATAAAAGTCATGACTCGCTGTGCAATAATGAATCAGGAGTTCGACCTTGCTCGCAAATACATCTCTCTGCTCAAGGCAAGCATTTTCCACCGTCAGTGGGCAAACCAGCAGGAACGCTTCATTTATTCCAGCACGCTACTCATGCAGTCTGATGAGTTTAAGAATATCGCACCATTACTCACCGACGAACCCGACAACCTCGATTCCGACAACGGTATGTGCGAACAATGGATTCTCAATCACTTTGCCGACCTCCTGCATCCTTCAAACCCAAAACTCGAAGAAGTCATCATAACCACATCCCTGTGGACAAAGGATGAATATGCTTTCGATGTGCATTTCTATAATTATTTGAATGCACACCCCAACGATGCCATTCCGCAACTCTACCAAGAGGCTGCCATACTCCTCTGCACACGCGAGAACTCACCAATCACACTCGACCATTTCCCGTTCGACAAATTCATTGCCGACCGCTATAATCGGTTCGTAAACGACTACAACCAGTTGTCCGCACAACGACTCTCCGACACGGAGATGTCAAAACGTCTCCATGCCGTCTATGGCGACAGCTATTGGTGGTACTATTATTTCTACACCGACTTTAATCTTTATTAATTATGAAAAACTATATCCTTTTCTGCATCCTATCAGCAACAACCGTCTATGCTTCTGCACAGGACATGGTTGAAAAGTACAAAAACGCATTTGCAATCAATTCCAAGTATTATTGGAAAATGAAAAACGGAAACGTCGAAGCCCACAAGGGTAAAGACGGCAATTTCTGGTATTCTGTATATAACGGCGACAGCACCGTCTATTACAGTGTTGACAGCAAGACCGGAGCCAAAGAACTCATCTCCGACCCTCGTCCACGTCGTCGCCCTCACCGCGATGGTAATGGTCACCACTGGATGGAAGTGCTCGACGAGAAAGACGGACACGCAGAGTCTCCTACCCTCAAGAACACATTTATTATTCATAAGGACAACGACCTCTATCTGTCTGACGAGCGCGGAGAACAACACACGCTCACCCGACTCACCTCCGACGGTCAGGACACCTGCTACTATTCCTCTTGGGGTCGTTGGTCTGAAGATGGTAAGTACTACGCTACAGTGCTTATAAAACCTGCACCAAAGCGTTTCGTAACCTACACCCTTTCGTCACCTACCGATCAGGTACAGCCACGCTATTCAAAACAGGAATATGCAAAACCGGGTGATTCTCTCAACTACCGCATTCCTGTCATCATCGATGTTGAAAACCATCGCACCATACGTCCTCAGTCCTGCAATCTTTTCCTCAGCCAGTACCATGTAGAGGCTCCGGTATGGGATGTAGGCAGTCAGACTGTTACCTTCGAATTCAACGAACGTGGTCACAAGACTTATCGCGTTCTCGAGATGAATCTCAAGGGCGAAGTAAAGACTCTCATCGAGGAGAAGAACGATAAGTATGTAGCATACTCACGTAACCTGCGTCGTGACATCAATCCTAATTTCATACTTTGGAAGTCCGACCGCGACGGACATGCACATCTCTATCTCTATAACCGTAAAACAGCAAAACTTACCCAACTCACCAAGGGCGATTACTGGGTACGCAACGTCATTGCCCACGATTGCAACGATAAGGGACAGGGCTTCGTCATCTTCTCTGCCAACGGCATGAACTGCAAGAATATAGGTAAAGTCGCTTCAAGTCTCGACGGAAAGATTCCACAGGAAGACCCATACAATATCCACTATTATCGTCTCGACCTGAAGTCAAAGAAGGTAGTTGCCCTCACACCCGAGGAAGGTAACCACCGCGTTACTTACAACGACGACTCCCAGACTCTCATCGACACCTACTCCACTCCGCTCTGTCCTCCTACTACCCTTCTCCGTTCTGCTATCGACGGCAAAGTCATATCCACCCTCGAGACTGCCGACATAAGCAAACTGAAAGAAGCCGGTTGGACAGCTCCAGAAGTGTTTGTTGCTCCAGGTCGCGACGGCAAAACCGACATGTGGGGACTCATTCGTCGTCCTCGCAACTTCGACCCGTCCAAGCGCTATCCCGTCATCGAATACATCTACTCAGGTCCTGGCGACCAGTACGTACCTAAGTCATTCTCACCATCCCTCTACTACATGGATGCACTCACCGAACTGGGCTTCATCGTCGTACAACTCGATGCCATGACTACCTCATTCCGCTCCCTCGACTTCGAACAGGTATGCTATAAAAACCTCAAAGACTCCGGTTTCCCCGACCGCATTGCATGGATAAAGGCAGCAGCACAGAAATATCCATATATGGACATCGACCGCATGGGCATCTATGGTTGTTCTGCCGGAGGTCAGGAAGCACTCGGAGCCCTGCTCTTCCATCCTGAGTTCTACAAAGCCGGATATGCAGCTTGTGGTTGCCACGACAACCGCATGGATAAAATCTGGTGGAACGAACAGTGGATGGGTTACCCGGTCGATTCCAGCTATATCGAATGTAGCAACGTAGTCAATGCCCACAAACTCCAAGGCAAACTCATGCTCCTCGTTGGTGAAATGGACGACAACGTCGATCCTTCCTCATCCTATCAAGTAGTCAATGCCCTGCAGAAGGCAAACAAAGACTTCGAATTCATCCTCATTCCTGGAGCCCACCACACCATGGGTGAAGCCTACGGCGAACACAAGCGTTTCGACTTCTTCGTAAAGAACCTCCTCGGCATCGACCCTCCTGCCTGGAGCCTCTTAGACAAAAAGGAAGAAAAGAAGTAAATTCCCAAGCAAGTCCCCAAGTTGAGTCCTGCGATATACCATATCGCAGCCAAAATAAAAAAGAATGGAACAAACCAACCGCACCAAAGAACTCGGCACAGCCCCAATCAGTTCCCTGCTGCTGAAGTACGCCATACCAGCCGTCATAGCAATGGCTGCCTCATCACTTTACAACATCGTTGACCGCATCTTCATAGGTCACATACCCGATGTAGGCACACTTTCCTTAGGCGGACTGGCTGTCACCTTCCCCGTCATGAACCTCGCTGCAGCATTCGGGGCAATGGTTGGCGTGGGTGGTTCCACACTCATGTCCATAAAACTCGGACAACGCGACTACGAAAGTGCAAAACGGGTACTGGGAAACATAGTGAGTCTCAACATCATCATGGGCATCCTCGTGTCCGTCGTTGCACTCATCTTCATCCATCCACTCCTCACCTTCTTTGGTGCCAGCGAAAACACCTACCCTTATGCCTATGAGTATATGTTCATCATACTTCTGGGCAACGTCATTCCGCACCTCTACCTCGGACTCAACGCAGCACTGCGTTCCACAGGTCATCCCCGTGCAGCAATGATGGCTACTGTAGCAACCGTCGTCGTAAACTCCATCCTCGACCCCCTCTTCATCTTCACCCTCGGCATGGGCATTCGCGGAGCTGCCATAGCCACAGTGCTCTCGCAACTCTTCGCCCTCTGTTTCGTATGGATAAAACTCTCTTCACCGAAAGACCTCATCCACCTGCAACGGGGCATCTACGGTTTGCATAGCACCATCGTACGCACTATACTCTCCATCGGACTCTCACCCTTCTGCATGCAACTCTGTGCCTGCCTCGTAGTCATACTCATCAACAAAGGACTGGCTACCCACGGAGGCGACATAGCCATCGCAGCCTATGGAATAATCAACAGCGTACTCTTCCTCTCCGTCATGATAGTACTCGGCATCTGTCAGGGCATGCAACCTATCGCAGGATTCAACTACGGAGCACAACTCTACGACCGTGTCGACCTCGTACTGCGTTACGCCATCTACATGGCAACCACAGTCATGTGCATCGAATTCGTCATCTGCGAATTCTTCCCTGAATACATCATACTGCCATTCACCTCCGACACCGACCTCACCCGCATCTCCGTCATCGCCATGCGCATCATCGTATGCATGTCGCCACTTGTCGGATTCCAGATTGTCACGAGCAACTTCTTCCAGTCTATCGGAATGCCTAAGCGAAGCATATTCCTTAGCGTCAGCCGCCAACTGGTATTCCTCGTGCCCTTCCTCATCATATTCCCCGAACTGCCAACTGCCGACGGCACACTCTTGGGCACTAACGGAGTATGGATAGCCATCGCAGCAGCCGACGCCATTGCATTCATCACCTCCGCCATCATGCTCTGGCAATACTACCATGGAGGCGAATCAACCCATCTGAAGAGTCAGGCACGAGCACAAAGTCTGCCTCACCGCATCGCAGCATTCTTCAACAACCGACTCACCCACTAACTTTCAATTTTCAATTCTCAACTTTAAACTTTACAATTGCGCTACTTCATCACACTCTCCTACGACGGAGCTGCCTACAACGGTTGGCAGATACAGCCCAACGCACCCTCCGTACAAGAAACACTCCAGAAGGCACTCTCTACCCTCCTACGCACACCACTTGAAATCGTAGGAGCTGGGCGCACCGACACCGGAGTCAACGCCTCCTTCATGGTAGCCCACTTCGACTTCGACACAGCATTTACCACCGACGAACTCGCACAACTCCGTTACAAACTCAATAAATTCCTGCCTGCCGACATCGCCATTCACGACATACGTCCCGTCGCTGACGACATGCATGCAAGGTTCAGTGCCACCTCACGCACGTACCATTATTATATTGTGACCGAGAAGACACCCTTCGAACCCTATGCCTACCGCTATCCGCAACCGCTCGACTTCGAACTGATGAACCAGGCATGTCAACTTCTTCTCACCACCAGCGACTTCACATCGTTCGCAAAACTCCATACCGACACCAAGACCAACATCTGCACCGTGACCTATGCCCATTGGCAACAGCTCACACCCGTCAAGTGGCAGTTTACCATCACCGCCAACCGATTCCTCCGCAACATGGTTCGAGCCATCGTAGGCACCCTCCTCGACGTCGGTCGCGGCACCATCACCCTACAACAATTCCAACAGATAATAGAAAAGAAAGACCGCTGTTCCGCAGGCAACTCCGTCCCCGGCAACGCCCTCTTCCTCTCCGACATAAAATACGAATAACGGTTAAAGGTTAAAGGTTAAAGACCTAAGCCAAAACCATCTCGAAATAACGAAATCACAAAGGCGGCCTCAACGCTAACCGCTAAACTATAAACTATAAACTTTAAACTTTAAACTTTAAACTATAAACTATATTCAATGTGGCTCATTCTCGCATTCATATCAGCCTGTCTATTAGGATTCTACGACGTCTTTAAGAAGAAATCACTCAAAGGCAACGCCGTCATCCCCGTGCTCCTGCTCAACACCCTCTTCTCGTCGCTCATCTTCATACCCTTCATCGTACTCTCCCGTCAGGGTACCATACCCGAAGACAGCCTCTTCTTCACCCACTCCTACGGATGGGAAGAACACAAATACATACTTCTGAAATCAGTCATAGTCCTCAGCAGTTGGCTCTTTGCCTACTTCGGACTCAAAAACCTGCCCCTCACCATCGTCGGACCTATCAACGCCACACGTCCCATCTGGGTACTCATCGGAGGCATCACCTTCTTTGGCGAACGACTCAACCTATGGCAGTGGTTAGGAGTCACCATCGCCATCGTCGGACTCTACATGCTCTCCCGTTCCAGCAAAAAAGAAGGTATCGACTTCAAGCACAACCGCTTCATCATCTTCGTTATCCTGGCAAACATACTCGGAGCCATCAGCGGACTCTACGACAAATTCCTCATGGCATCGCCCCAAAACCACGGCGTCGGACTCGACAAACTCGCCGTGCAGTCCTGGTACAACATATACCAGTTCTTCATGATGCTAGCCATGCTCTTCCTCCTCTGGTGGCCAAACCACAAACGCACCACCCCCTTCCATTGGGACTGGAGCATCATACTCATCAGCGTATTCCTCTCCGCCGCCGACTTCGCATACTTCTATGCCCTCGGCATGGACGGAGCCATGATATCCATCGTCTCCATGGTGCGCCGTGGCAGCGTTATCGTCAGCTTCCTCTTCGGAGCCCTCATCTTCCATGAGAAAAACCTCCGATCCAAAGTCATCGACCTCCTCCTCGTCCTCCTCTCCATGCTCTTCCTCTTCCTCGGGTCGAGATAAAGAAAACGAAAACGATAACGAAAACGAAAACGATAACGATAACGATAACGAAAACCAAAACGGTAAACAGTAAACGGTAAACGGTAAACTAAAGTGGTTCAAATTCAAAATACCCTCGTATCCCTCGACATCTTTCAGGTTCACTTCTGTTGCGACCTGACACGTTGTCATGGCATCTGTTGCGTCGAAGGCGACGCAGGAGCCCCGGTAGCCCTTGACGAAGTAGCAGAACTGGAACATGCCAAAGACATCGTCTGGCCCGACATATCCTCCAAAGCACAAGCAGAAATAGAAAAGAACGGAGTAGTCTATTCTGACCGCGACGGCGAACTCGTCACCTCCATCATCAACGGCAAAGACTGCGTCTTCGTACGTTATGCCAACCTATCCCCCGACGGAGGCAAGACACGTGGTCCCCGTTGTGCCCTCTGTGCCATCGACACCGCCTACCGTGCCGGAAAACTCCGTTGGCAGAAACCCATCTCCTGTGCCCTCTACCCCATCCGCATCACCACCGTAGCCGGCATGCCAGCCCTCAACTACCACAAATGGGACATCTGCCGTCCCGCCCTCGAACTAGGCGAACGACTCCAGCTCCCCCTCTACCAGTTCCTCAAGGAACCCCTCATCCGCCGTTTCGGTCAGTCCTGGTACGATGAGTGCCACCTCGTCTATGGTGAACTCAAAAAAGCAGGCTACATTAAAGGTTAAGGGTTAAGGGTTAAAGGTTAAGGGTTAACCTAAAAACAATAATTTAAAATAAGTATTCCATTATTGTTTTATTCTACGCTGGCTAAGGTTTTTCTGCGAAGCAGGGTTTTTCCTTCGAGGGCTTGAAATAACGAAGTGGATGCGATGAGGGATGTGAATTTGGCTGAAGAACTTGTTCTTAAAGACAAAGACACAACACTTAGCGCGGGCTCTGGAAGAGCTTCAAGACTAAAGAAGGGGTTTTTATGGTTTTGGTTAAAGAAAAGTTTTCGAGCATCTCGTGTCTTTAGATGTCGGAATAACTAACAAAGCTTTTTGGCAAAATAACATTCTCCACATCGATAGCATCCTTGAACAGTGGAGCAATCTCCTCATCCCTGAACCCTGCGATGCCGCACCCGATGCGAGTCACGAGAAACTTCAGTTCCGGGTGCTCCTTTGCAAACTCGATAAACTCATCTACAAATGGCTTGATAGTTTCCACCCCACCCTGCATCGTCGGGATACCATAACTCTGTCCCTGCAGTCCAACGCCCTGTCCCCAGATAGCACCAAACTTCTGATACGCTATCCATGCAGCGCCCCCGCCATGACTACCCGACAGATTACTGCCAAACACAAAAACCTCATTCTCTTTCAACTCCGTTATCCTCTCAGGAGTAAAATCTCTGTTGTACATAATATTCAAATTTTGTGGCAAAAATAGTAACCCTAATCTAAAAACAGAAACTTTTGCGTATTTTTTTTGCCACTTTCAACTATTAACTATCAACTGTCAACTGTCACTTGTCAACTATACAGAACGCCCCCAAAAGGACAAAGGACAAAAAGGACATTTTATTATAGTGTTCCTTTATACATTATTAAAGACAAACATTCTTGGTTAAATTAGCTAAGAATGCTTGTCTTTTCATTTTTTATCCATACCTTTGCAGTTGACCAGTTTGCCAGTAGTGGCTAGTGGTATGCAAAAAGATTCATGCAACAACAGCATCTGTTAATTTGCAATTTTATGGTAAAAGGGCGTTAAAAGACGCTTATCTTCTACATTTCAAACCTGGAAAACTTGAAAACGTACAAGAAGATAGAGCAGTCAGTACGTCCCGCGTGGGATAATTATATCCTTGTACTCATTTTCTGAATAGCATTCGGAATGATGGAGTTACACATTATATATTATACCACCGCGTGGGCTAACTGGGTGCTTATCCTTGTACAAGGGCAGTTTCCAGGGCCTGAAATGTGGGATAAGTAAGAACAGCTTACCCACGCTTTTTTATCTATATAAAGTTAACCGTTATATAGAGAAACTTTGAAATGCACATCGGAAAAATCTTACAACAAAAGCTAAAGGATGATGGTAAAACCGTCGTATGGCTTGCAAACGAACTTGGTTGCCACCGCACTAACGTGTACAATCTGTTTGAAAAGTATAGTATCGACACACAACTGTTGCAGCGTCTGAGTGTCATTATGAACTTTAACTTTTTCAGTCTTTACGAAGAAGAAGTCAACCACAAAATGGACGATAAATAGTCTATTGTGTATAATTATACTATACATGTAGTAAATCACGCTACATGTGTAGTTTCAGTATACCATTACAATACTATATATTTACACAAATATACATTATTAATTATATAACATTAAAACATTCATTTATGAGAAAGTATTTTTTCAGATTTCGACCATTATCATGGTTTCGATTCTAAGTTTGGCTTATGTAGCTTGCGGTGACAGTGGTAACAGTAATGGCGGCGGCGGCGGTGATGACGGTATTGTTGGTGTCTGGACTGGTCAGAGTGGGCGACGCACCTATTCTTTTACCTTCAATGGGAATGGAACTGGAGTCATTGTAGAGCAGTACAACGATGCTTATTCAGGTACAGAAACAGAAACAGAAACTTTTTCATAAGTATTAACTGGAGAAAATAAGGGAACGATAACCTATAAAACATATGACAGCTATAGTGGTTATTCTACAGAAGTATTTTATTTTTATATCGAGAATAATACCATGTCGGTTTACGAAGGGGTAAACAAAACAGGTCTTTTGACAACTTTAACGAAACAATAGCAGATTACACCCTTTTTAAGGAATTTATAGAAAAATATCGGCATTGTGTAGCGAAGTACTCTACATGTAGTTACTCCTGCTACACAATGTTTCTTTTTGTTAATGCGAACCTCCATAAATTTGCAAAAAGTTTTGAAAGAAACTTAAATAATTAACATCAGTATTAACTAAAAATTAAAAAAGGTTATGAAGAAATTATTTATCGCTGCAATCGCAGTATTTGGTTTTGCAACAGCAAATGCACAGTACAAGGCAGAAAAGGGTGATCTCCAGACATCTGTTGATTTCCGTCCATTCAACAACGGTGGTAAAGAAATGTTTGAAAACATTGGTATCAATGCTTCTTACTTTGTAAGCGACAAGGACGCTATCCGTTTAGGTCTTAATTTCGGTCTCAACAATGAGAAGCAGGGTGAATCTACAGCTACTACTACTAAAGATACTAGAAAATCAACTTTGTTTGGTATCGCTGCTGGTTACGAGCGTCACTTCGGTAAGTTCGATCGTCTTGACATCTATGCTGGTGCTGAGGCTGAACTTTCATTAAGATCAAGCAGCGCAAAAAGCGAGAATACAGCTGGATATGCAGAAATCAAGGGCGCTCAGAGCACTGCTGGAGCTAACCGTGGTTACACACAGTTTGGTGTAGGTGTATTCACTGGTGCTAACTTCTATGTTTACAAGAAGCTTTATGTAGGTGCTGAAATCGAATTCGCTTTCTCTAACACAAGCTGGAAGAAGATTGAGTCATCAAACGGTACTACATCTACAGAAATTGCTCCAAAGGCTACTGGTACTGAACTCAAGTTCGCTGTTAACCCAGCACTTCGTCTTGGTTGGACATTCTAATTAAAACTTAAGGAAAAATCACGGTTAACACCGTGTATTCTTCAAATCTAAATAATTTAATCCTATGGGGAGATACTGTGAAGTATCTCCCCTATTTTATAATTATTATCACACTTTCTGGTTGCTACTTATTCTTTAAAAGCATTTGGATATATAATAACTACTCAAACGCCCCCAAAAGGACAAAAGACAAAAAGGACGAAAAACGAAAACCAAAACGATAACGATAACGAAAACGAAAACTATTTCAACGAAAACGATAACCTTAACCGTTAACCATTAACCATTAACCATCCCCTTTTATTTCTTGTTGCGACATAAACTCCACGGGGTAACCCAATGCGTCACCGATAGCTCCACCAATCAGCGAACTGTGTTTGTTATTATTAACGATCCCATGGAGTAGCGAACGAAGAGTTTAGTTTTACTTTAACTATCTTACATTTTATATAAATTTGTAATATTATAAAGAAATGTATATCTTTGCATCATGGTAGCATTTGTAAACTGACTATTATATAATGAGTGGAATGCAAGGCACAGGAAACAAAATGATAATAAGACGGGCAATGATGGTTGTCGGTTTTATATTGCTGATGTTATTGTTTGTGATGGCGCTGCGCTATTACACAATGGGAACTGTAGCTCTTACAGGTACTGCCATATTGGCTATTATGACCGCAAGGGTGAGAGTAGCCATGAAAGGATATCAATATCGTCATTCTTTAGGATTTCGTTTTCTTTTGTTGATGACAGGCACATCGTGTTTCTACTTGATAATTCCATGCAAATGGCTGGCTGAAACCCTTTATCATTATACCAATCGTTTGATGACGCCCGTCATCACATTTGCAACAATTGCCATTTTGGCTCTTCTTTTGTTCTTTTGGGCTCGATCAAGGTATAATTACCAATGTAAGGAGGGACATGAGAAATTATCCCGTCCATATATCATACTTATGGTGCTATCCATAGGCATTTTATGTGCACAAATGTTAGGTTCAATCAGTGCAGATATATAAATATGAATACCTCATATCCGATAACCAACGAAGCAAGCAACTCGCTGTTAAAGCGCGTTATTAAAACTATTCTTGCCAGCAATAATTTTTATAACTACTACCATAGCGTTTCTCCTAGAAACTCAAAAGTTGACATTAATAATGTTCAAGAAGAATGGTGTCTTCCTCAGCTCATCTTTCCATCTGACATACCCGATTTTAGTCATCTGCCAGAGTTAACCAGACACTCTTTCATTGTTGCCGGCTTTTCAACCTACCGCGGTGGAAGCGGAGAAAGCGGACTTGCCGATGAAGACGATCCTGAATTGAGGATTATAATTGTTGCCGAGGGTGAGAGTGCCTTTTCGGAGGATGGCGTAGATTATTGTGAATATGAATTTCATGGAACGTTGCCCCTGCCTCATTTCGATTATGATGCAGAAGCCTTAAAGGATGCTGTCAATGAGGTAATTCTGTTGATCAAAAGTCTGAGTGCGGACAATGCACAACAATGGACAACCAGGCTACATTTGGCATTAGACTTGCTATCCTCTAACGGTAGGCCGTTGAAAATACTCGAGACCATGGGGTTATATGACTTTGAGGCATTGCGGTCGATGATTGTCCAGAAGTATGGCACAGATAATTCGGTAGCAATTCAAGCAATTCACAACCTGGAGCACCACCTGTACCTTTATACTATGACGTGCATAAACAGGACGCCTAATTCAGTTTCTTCTGATACTAAAGAAGAGAAGTCCATTCTCCCTACCGGTTCCAAACATTCAGAGGCATGGATTTCTAACATCAAGACGCAACGTCCGGAAGAGTATAAATGGTTGAAGTACATACATTGCCCATCACTTCCCGACCACATCACTGAGCCTACCTACATTTCCGACCTGCTGCCTGAGAACTGGCCGGATGATATCGAAGCTATGCATCAATATCTTCAATGGACTGAATCAGATGAAGCCAACTTGAAATCATCACTCGGCAATACAACCAACGATGCTTATATGGAGTCTATAAGACAGTTGGTCAGAAAGAAATTACGCAAGGAGGCTGTCAAGGAATTCAATAATAAGAAAATGGAATGGATGGTGCTTTACAATAGGTAAGCCTTAAACCATCATGTGTTTCAACCTACCATTTAGGGTATATGTGAATTCTAAACCAGTATCCATTTTTCTCTTTTTTGTAAAGTCCAATTTCAACTTTGTAATTATTTCCTTGCTGGGTTTCACTATATTCCCAATAAATATGCGAATTATCTCCTTCCTTTGCTGGGGGGAATATGATTCCTTCTTGTTTAATTTCACTTACATACTTAAGTACTATTTGTAGAGCTTCCTCTTCTGTTAAAGAAGAATTGAGATATGTTTCATAACACCAGTGTATTCTGCCAGACTTATCAAAGCTCAAAGATGCACTCTTAACCGGAACTCCATGATAAATCCCGATAGATTCCTCAACCTCTACAAAAGAATCATAAACGTGGATTTTTTCAAAGCCTTCTTTCTTGATTAACTGGACAGCTTTTTCTTTTGTCAATCCTTTGCCATCCTTAGGAAGAAAACCAAATGGATAGAATGTCATTGATGCCGCTGAAAGCACCCTTTTCCCAGGAGAAATATTCGGGGATGAACCAGTCGTGCTATTTCCTGAAAATACAGCGCCATTGCTTTTAAGTTTATCATAACTTTGACTGATAATAGAAGAGGTCAGGATTTTCATCAGTTTCGGTTCCAGAATATATGAGCACTTTGAATCGGACCAAACCTCCATTTCCTCAATATCGCTTTTACACAGTATTTCTAAGTCTGATCTGGGAAATTCTGCAGAAATTATAACGGATGACCATACTCCACCATCAATAACCTTTTTTCCATTATTTATGATAGTAACGGGTAAATCTGCCGATTTCCCATCGGATAGACGAAACACACATCGCTTTTTAAGCATTTCGTAGGTTGGTAACACGTCTGCCAAATCGTTAAATATGACATCGTCACTAGTAAAAAATCTAAATGCCAACAAAACATTATTGTCATTAGCCTTCCATGTGGTTGTTATACCAACATCCCACATTGAATTTGTCGCATAGTCCACAGAAAAAATATCTGAGGCTTGACAAACAATCATTCGCTGATTACCAGTACCACTGGTAATTACGTTATACTTAATTCCGTTCTGTGCATGAGCAATATATGACATCAATGCACAGAGAATAATCAGAAAATGTTTTTTCATAATACTAATTCGAATTCGTATTATCAATTTTTATACCCGCTTCCGCCACATTGGCTACACATGCCAGAACCTCTACAATAGCCACAACGACCAGAGCCATTGCAAAAAGAACATTGGATAGTTCCACCAAACGTACCGCTCACAGTTCCTCTACCATAGCAATGGGCACATGAGCGTGAACCATGACAATAGTATTTATCATATACGGTTCCAGACCGACTACAATTACCCGATCCTAAACAGTTCTGACATTTGCTGGCGGGTCTTGAATTCGGTTGCTGATAAGTTCCCCCCTGTTGGGGTGCAGCCCCGCCTCCACTGGAATTACCAGTATACTCACTTATATGATTGCCAGCAACAAAATAGGTGTCTGTAACACTTTGAATATTCACTCCTGGCATCTGAGGTAGCGGCTGATAATATGCATTTATGATAATTCTGAACCGCAATTCCTTCTGTATAGGGTTATATATATACATAGAGATTGTATTACCATCATCCCCGCCATAACATAACCATTCACCGTCATTCTTCCAATAATTTGTTGTATTTCCATCTACTACAATTCTATTACGGTATATTGCCACATTATGAAGACTAGGTTGCCCCGATCTTGCAAGCTGGTTTCCTGTGTTTATAATGCCGGTATTTGTAAACAAACCCTTGTTTAAGAGGGTTGAAGATGACTGTCCTTGAATGTTTTGCGTAGAAAATGAAACTAAAACTAACAGTACAAAAAACAAGCGAGATAAAAACTTCGTATTTTCCATATTACTATTATTTTTTAGATTGGTTAATAAAGTCATCGATTGTGCCGCAAAAATAACAAACATTCATTAATTCGCAAAAAATTCTGTAAATACATTATCTTTTTTTGAAAAAACATTTCCGTGTGCGCCCCCATATTTTAAGCCTCCAAACTATACTTTACACAACAAGCATAGTTCAATATCATTAAAATTCTTTAAACGTTAACCTTAACGATAACGAAAACTTAATTATGCATTATGAATTATGCATTATGCATTAATACTAACCTTTAACCGTTAACCGTTACTTCCTCCCACGCTTTTCTATAGCTCTCGGAATCGAACGAAGTGCCGGTCAGCGAGTGCAGCAGCTTCATCACCTGTTCCAATTTATATTCCGCATTCTGTTCCGACCCCTCCCATATCAGTATGCTCACTCCGTCCCTCAGGTGGAAACCGGAACACTGCACGAACACCACGGCATCGTTGTACGACAGAAACGTATGTTCAGCCAGAAGCAAGACCAAATCCAGCCAACCACCCTTCGACCTCTCCTTACACAGTCTGATGGTGTATGCATACAGAGCCCTTAACGACTGAAACGGAACAATGCGATCATCCCCAGTCTTGAACAGGAAGGGGTCAACCATCTTCATATATTCCGAGATATTCCCTTCCACCACAGCCTTGCTGTTCGACTTATTTATTCTTACTTTTACCAGATTTCTCATCTTTACTAATCTTTTTGTAAGTTCCCTTTCCTATCTCCTCGATAATGCCGAGTTTCTTCCATTGGTAGATAATCTTTCGCAGTTCGGTCTTAATGCCCTGCTTCAGACACACAGTATAGATATCAGCCTTCGTAAACTCCTCAGCCAGTCCTGTATAAACCGATCTCTGTGGAGTAGAAACACTGGTGTTGGTCAGTTCGTTATACTTCGCGCCCCACAACCTCAGCGACTCTTCAAGGTCGATATGCATCCACCAGTCCACAAACTTCTTCACATTCTCCTTATCGCGCGAAGTGAATCGGGTATATACCTGCGTACACTCCAGAGCCAGTCTGAAACCTCTCACTCCAGTACGTCTGCGAAACACATCCCTGGCTCTGTCCACATCCCTAACGGCTATCTCCACCTGTTCCTTATGGAAAGCATCGATGACAGGCATAATCCACCCCATGTCGATAGTCTGTTTCTCGCGAAACTTAAACCTCCAGGGAATTTCCTCGTCAAACTGCTTTTCGTTCAGTCCCTCCACATCTGCCTCCTCCACATTACAGGGTTCCTCGTACGTTGCAGCATCACACTTCTTACAGAACTCCTCAACCCTCTTCTTCTCCTGCTCCGTCATTGGTGCCCACGGCATAGGCGATGCAAACTCCTGATTCTGCAGTTCCGTAAAACAGCATCTCTGCACGAGTCCGTTTTCCACACTCTTGAAATACCGTTCCACCTGATCCCACGTACCCAGAATCAGCAAATTCCAGTACAATCTTACCGTACCCTTAAACGAATTGCTGCTCTTAAACGCCTGACCATACCCACCGTTATCCCAAGCAATGCGCACCATATCGTCCTTATTACCTCCCGCAGCCTTCACACCCTTAGCCCAGCTGTCCATC
>JAEEGJ010009077.1_pt1 | contig 26899 bp, 23 predicted proteins | sample 8958761 | NCBI WGS metagenome assembly JAEEGJ01 (sample SAMN16246546, study PRJNA631951) | gut metagenome | biome: gut microbiome; feature: rumen; material: RS-attached | host: Bos | place: Iran: Karaj | collected 2018-10 | reverse complement strand
TCTCCCCCTGAATGCCATCGCCTCGTTCCTCTGCGTCACTCCCCAACAGTTGTCACGCATCCGCAAGGCCGTCACGTTTTCGGAGAAATAATTCCAAATATTCACAAAACCTCTGAACATTTGTTCAGACTTTCACCTCGGCAGACACTTTTTCGGTCTTGTCGGGGGCTTTTTCGTGGGACTTTCTGTAACTTTGTGGCTCAAAACGTATAAAAAACAAAGAATAATGAACAAGAAAACCATCATCACCATCCTATTCGCCATCGTGGCAATGGCGGGGCAGGCGCAGACAGCCAATGATTATTGGATAGCAGCGGATAAAGCACTGGCGGCTGGTAATACTGATAGCACATTTTACTATCTCAATCTATTTAGGGAGCACTTCGGCAGACAATACGCTGCTGCTTATACAACGTTCCTAACAGATGAAGACTACCGAATCCTTCACAATGATGCACGATGGACGGCCTTCATGGACTCAATGCGTACTTACAAACATGAGGCAGAGGACAAACAGGAGATTGCCTATCCAAGGAAAACGGTTGTGGAAGATTTCAACGCCCCAATCGTAAACCGATACGATATCCACCTGGATATTGACGTGGAGAAGAAAACGCTGGACGTGACAGCGACAGCCCAGATTGATTTCAAAGGCAGGGAGAGTATGGACTTCACGCTTTGGAGATATTCCGTAATCAACCATATCCGCTGTAAGAAAAAAGATTTGGCTTACACCTTCGACACTACAGCTAAATCTCCCAACCAATACATCCGACAGGGTGCTCCTCTGCGTCTCTCTGCACCCAAAAGCAAGGGTAAATGCGAGATTACTCTCGAATACACCTGCAATCTCGATAGCCTTGACTCATGGATGAGTTCTATGGAAAAAGACTGGGTGCAACTGGGCTACTATATGGCATGGTTCCCCATTAATAGCGATAGCCGAGACTTCACGGCCAACGTATCCGTTTCCATCAACGACAATTATACGGTCAGTGGCTCTGGCATTGTGGAGCGACTCGGCAATGAATGGAAGATGTTGCAGCCGTGGGGTGGTTTTGACCTTCAGATTGTGGCCTCTCCAAATCTCAAATCGAAAAAGATGACCAGTAATGGGCGCACCTTTGAGGTGGTCTATACCGACTTCGCCGATGTTGATGTCGACTCTGCTCTTGTCGCCTGCGATAAGGCCTTGCGATTCTACACGAAGCTGTTCAAGACTAATCCAAGCAACAATTACATTAAATTCCTCGTTGTGCCAAGTCGCGGCGGCGGCATCAGCCGAAAGAATTTCATCGCTTATACAGCGAGACGCTTTAACGAGAATTTTAAGACCGCCATTGGCCATGAAATGGGGCATTTCTGGTGGAACAAGGCACCGACATTCAGTTGGGAAGACTGGCTCAACGAGGGCTTTGCTGAATTCAGTATGCTGTGGTACATCAAGTGTCATTTCAGCAAGCACATCTTTGACTGCTACCTGGAAGCCTGTTGTGAGAATGCCCGTCATGCTTGCCCTATCTACGAAGTCGACCGCGATTCTCCCGAAGCCTACGATGCATTATATAATAAAGGTGCTCTGCTGCTATATGACCTTTCACAGGAAGTAGGCGAAGAAAAGTTCTTTGGCTTCATACAAGGTGTGGCCGAACGTGAAATATCCTCTACCGAGCAACTACTCAAATACGCCGAGGATACATTAGGGCATGACGTAAAAGAATGGATAGAAGACAGAATCAAATCATAACTAAAAAATGAAAACGATGAAGATTTGGAGAATCACCTTTGCGATGCTTGCTGCTTTCTCCCTCGCCTCTTGCAAGCCATCGGCACGGCAAACGGTAGGGCACAAAGGTTCCTGTCCCCATTGCGCCTGATATTCACCGACCTCGTTCTGCATTATGATGTGATTACTGACCCCAATCAAGGCCACTATTATCTGCAGGACTGCTACCCCCTCCAATTCATCGACACCGACGAAGTAAAGGCAAACATCAAGAAGAATGAAGGGCAGTGGGAATTATTCACTTACTATCTGGAAAGTAAGGGGAAACTGAGGAAATAATCATTCGCCCCATGCTTTCATTGGTTGCAGTTTCAGACGATATTAGAAACTGCAACCAATTTTTATGTATTCAATTAATGATAAATGTCTGAAAGCATGTAAAAAAACGCCTAAAAGTTTGGTAATTTGAATAATAATCCGTACCTTTGCACATAATATATGATGTATAAAATAGGTTTTTATCAAATTAAGCATAATATATGGTGCAGAATAAGTATGTTTTTGATCCCTATCCTCTACAGGTAACCATGCAGCGGTTGGCTGAGAATCTGAAAGCAAGACGTCTGGAGAAGAAACTCTCCACGAAGAGTCTTGCGGAGATGAGCGGTGTGCCAGCCTCAAGTATTCAGCGTTTTGAACTGAAGCACGCCATCTCTTTGGAGTCATACGTCAAGTTGGCTAAGGCATTGGGCTATTCAGAAGAAATCATGCAACTATTGTCGGAACCGAAATACGATACGATGGAGGAGTTGTTGGAAATTAATAAGAACCGTACAAGAAAGCGAGGCGTATGATGAAAGATGTACATGCCGTCAGCGTGATGTATCATGGACGGAAAGTGGGAACGTTGTCTATGGGCAATAGGTCGAATTGTCAGTTCGAGTATGACAAGGACTGGCTTGCGAACGGTTTTTCTATCTCTCCATTAAAATTACCTCTGAAAGCAGGACTGTTCACTGCCGATTATCAGCCTTTCAATGGTAATTTCGGCGTATTTGAAGATAGTCTGCCAGGGGGCTATGGCGAATACCTATTGAGTAAGGTCCTGAAGAAATCGGGGATTGACCCTCAAACACTTAACCCTGTTCAATGGCTGAGCATTATTGGCAGTTCTGGGATGGGGGCTCTTTGCTATGTACCTGAAACAAAACTACAGCAAGAAGACTCTTTGCTTTCGCTTGACGAGATGCAGGAAATAGCCCTCAATGTACTTTCTGAAAAGACAGACGAACATGCTGACACACTCTATTTCAAGAGTGGTAACTCTGGAGGAGTACGTCCTAAAGCCATTGTTACGGACACGGATGGGCATTGGTTAGTAAAGTTCCGCCATACCTACGATCCCAAGAATATGGGAGAGATAGAGTATGAGTATAACAAGGTCGCGAAGCAGTGTGGTATTGATGTGCCAGAGTTCAAACTGATGGAAGGTAAATACTTTGCCGTGAAGCGATTCGATATTGAAAACGATGTCCGGTTGCATGTGCTAACCGCCAGCGCTCTTCTGAATGAGCCGATATCTCCACCAAAGATGGATTACCACAGTCTGCTGCAATTGACGGGCTATCTGACACAGTCGCCAGAGGCCGTAGAACAGCAGTTCCGCCGTATGGCCTTCAATGTCTATGCCCATAATATGGATGACCATGCACGTAATTTCAGTTTCATCTGCCGCGAGGGCAAATGGTCTCTGGCTCCAGCATACGACTTGACCAATGACGATACCCTTGGCGAACATGCCACAACCGTCAATTTCAAAGGACTTCCTACAGACGAGGACTTGATAACCGTTGGTACAAATATCCGCATTCCTCGTGCTCGTTGCTTGCAAATCATGGAGGAAGTCAGAGAAGGCACATCTGCACTCAATAAATATTTTTAGCTCTTCCAACTTCTTTTTTCTATTCTTTGCAATGTTTCTTTCGTTTTCTGCGTATATATAAGTATCAAGGTGTTCACACAAATCGGGAAGTTTATATAGTTTGACTTTCTCTAATTACTTCTCCCGGCCTTTGATCCTTGAGCGCATGCTGCGGACGGATGTGCGCTTCACATTGAGGGCGGTGGCAATGGGTCAGGGGACGGTTCTCCGACCCATCGGTCTATGACGGAGAAATCAATCCATCAAAAGACGAGCTTGATGGTGGACGCTTTTGGACACTCGAAGAAATCCGCGCCGCCATCGGCCAACAAACCCTCACCCCCAATTTTGAAAGTGAGTTCCAGCGCTTCTTCCTCTAGGGCGCAAAGGTTCCTGTCCTCATTGCGCCATAATCCGAAAATGCTAAAATCTAATGACATATGACATAAATAATTTGTATTTTGCTTAATATCAATTAATTGTGAAATCTATAAATGACATAGAAACGACATAAAAACGACATATAAATGACATAAAAGTGGCATAAGCGACCTGTCTTTGGTCTGCGGTAGGCCAAACAAGTGCTCATCAGGAGGTAGCGGATTGGGGATTCCCACGTTGGGAACGTGACATTCCCACGTTGGGAATAAAGTGTTCCCACGTTGGGAATACAGAGCGTGGTGGATAAGCACCACTTATCAGCCAATAAGGGACGCTTATTGCAGCATAAGGAACGCTTATTGCAGCATAAGGAACGCTTATTGCAGCACAAGGGACGCTTATTGCGGAAAAAGGAACAGGCTAAAGAATCCTATGGCGCCCCTCTTTATGTCATTAGTATGTCATTAATATGTCGTTTATATGTCGTTTCTATGTCATTTGCTGATTCTGCAAACGTCTGAAATAGAATTAAATACGACGAATTTATGTCATATGTCATTAGTTTTTATAATTTCTCATATATGTTTTGTTTTTCCGCATGAAAAATCAGGGGGCTGACTGGGCGGAATAGATGTAAAGTGTTTTTTTTGAGCAATCTTGAGATAATTTGGAATAAAAACCGTATCTTTGCACACAGTATTATTAATAAAAACGATCGAAATGAAGAAACTGATTCTTATGACTATGGCAACATTAGCCACGACGGCAGTCTCGGCTCAGGGACTGCAATACCCTAAGGCCGAGAAAGACGGCACCGTCGATGAGTATTTTGGTGTGAAAGTAGCCGACCCGTATCGTTGGCTCGAGAACGACACAAGTGCGCAGACGGCTGCGTGGGTGGAGGCTGAAAACAAGGTTACGACAGCCTACTTGCAGAAAATTCCCTTCAGAGGCAAACTGCTGAAACGTCTGACGGAACTGGCTAACTATGAGAAGATTACGGCACCTCGCAAGCGTCACGACAAGTGGTACTTCTATAAGAATGATGGCCTGCAGAATCAGTATGTCATGTACGTGATGGACGAGCTGGGCGGCGAGCCACGCGTGTTCCTCGACCCTAACAAGCTGAGTACTGACGGAACGGTGGCCTTGAAGGGTGTAAAGTTCTCACATAACGGCAAGTATGCTGCCTACGATATCTCGCGTAGTGGCAGCGACTGGGAGGAGTTTTACGTGATCGACTTGAAGACGGGCCAGTTGACAGACGACCATATTGAGTGGGCCAAGTTCTCGAATGCAGCGTGGAAGGGCGACGGATTCTTCTATAGTGCCTACGATGCGCCTGAGAAGGGCAAGGAGTTTTCGAACATGAACTCGGGTCACAAGATCTACTATCATAAGATAGGTACGCCCCAGAGCGAGGACGTGTTGTTCTATCAGAATGCAGCCTATCCCAAGCGTTTCTACTATGTCGATGTCAACGATGATGAGACTAAGATGTATCTCTACGAGTCGGGTGCAGGCTCTGGCAACAATCTCTTTGTGCGCGATCTGAAACAGTCTGATTCTCAGTTCATTCAGATGACATCTGACATGGACTATCAGTACTCACCCATCTACGACGATGGCGACAAGATTTACATCTACACCAACTACGGTGCCCCCAAGGGACGCATCATGGTGGCTGATATCCATCAGCCTGGCGTAGACAGCTGGCAGGAGCTGGTTGCTGAGCAGGAGAATGTTCTTTCTGGAGTCGATGTCATCAATCGTCAGCTCATCCTTACCTATCAGAAGGATGCCTCAGATCATGCCTATCTCTATGGACTCGACGGCAAGCTGAAGCATGAGATCAAGTTGCCATCCGTTGGTAGCGTAGTTTTCTTTGGTGATGAGAAGGAGCCTGAGTGCTTCTATACCTTCACATCGTTCACCATTCCTGGCACAATCTACTGCTACGATATAGCTAAGAACGAAAGCAAGCTCTATTCTTCGCCCAAGGTGAAGTTCCGCCAGGATGAATTCACTTCTGAGCAGGTGTTCTTCCAGAGTAAAGACGGTACGCGCATACCCATGTTCCTTACTTATAAGAAGGGGCTGAAGCGGAATGGCAAGAACCCCGTTTACCTCTATGGCTACGGTGGCTTCAACATCTCTCTGGGTCCGAATTTCTCAGCTACTCGCATCCCCTTCCTCGAGAATGGTGGCATCTATGCTCAGGTGACGCTGCGTGGTGGTAGTGAGTATGGCGAGGAGTGGCATCTGGCTGGCACGAAGATGCAGAAGCAGAACGTGTTCGACGACTTTATCGGTGCTGCCGAGTGGCTCATCAGCGAGGGCTATACCAATAAGGACAAGCTGGCCATCGTGGGCGGATCTAACGGAGGACTGCTCGTGGGTGCTTGTATGACTCAGCGCCCTGACCTCTTCAGAGTGGCCATCCCTCAGGTTGGCGTGATGGACATGCTGCGCTATCATAAGTTCACGATTGGTTGGAACTGGGCCAGCGACTATGGTACCAGTGAGGATTCGAAGGAGATGTTCGAATATCTGCGTGGCTATTCGCCGCTCCACAACCTGAAGCCTGGCACAGCCTATCCGGCAACACTCGTAACGACTGCTGATCATGACGATCGCGTGGTGCCTGCCCATTCATTTAAGTTTGCAGCCACTCTGCAGGAGTGCCATCAGGGCGACAATCCTGTGCTGATCCGCATCGACACGAAAGCAGGTCACGGAGGTGGCAAGCCTCTGGCGAAAGTGCTTGAGGAACAGGCCGATATCTACGGATTCATCCTCTATAATATGGGTGAGAAGTTCAAGTAAAAAGTAATCCCCGCAATTGCGGGGATTATTTGTGATTTAGATAGTAGTCGAGGGCGAGGCGGACATTCTCGATGACGGCGTTGGAAGAGTAGGTGGCTCCTGTGACGGCATCGACCTGAAGGGTCTTGGCTTCCTTCACCTTGAGTCCGTTCCACTTGTCCTTGAGCGCTTCCTTTACCTTTGCATAATATTTGGGGGTTTCCTGCGACTTGAGGAATTCGATGCGCTCCACCTTATTATTCTTATTAATGTAGACCTTGAGTGGGGTGGGGCCATTGTTGCCCTCAACGCTCTTACCGAGTTCGGTCGTGTTGATGACGATCATGCCATCTTCCTTGCTGATGGCATCGTCGCCAGCGACGAAACTCTGCAGCAGGAGCATGGCGGCTATCAGTGAGCAGCAGCTCAGTAATGTGATTCGTTTCATGCGTGGTGGTTGTAAATGTTAGAATGGAGCAAAAGCGGGTTCGCTGATTTCCTTGATGGCCATACATTCCATCTCGACGAGCCAGCCTGCACGACAGACGGAGGCCTGAACGATGACATAGGGCTTGCCCCTGAATCGCATGTCGAACATCTCCTTAACCAACATGTAGTCAGAATTATCGCGCAAGTAGACTATCATCTGACAGACATCCTGATAGGTGCAATCAGCCTCATTCAGCAGGGCTTCGATATTCGCCCACATGCGTTCCGTCTGCTTGACGATGTTCTTGGGGTATTTGATCTCACCCTTGTTGTTGATGCTGGCAGTGCCAGAGATGAGCACATGGCGGCGATCGCCATAGTCGATATAGGTGCCTCGCTCGAATGATACGCCATAGTCGCTGGTGCGATTCAGATGGCTGGAAGCATAGAGATAGTGTACCTGCTCCTTCTGTATGCCTGCGACGGCATAGTTGTCCATCTGTGAGAGTACGTTGGGATCAGCCTGTCGCCCTCCGATGCCTGTTGAAGCGATGAAGTGGGTATTGACTGTCAGCCCTTGTGTGAAGAAGAACTGGTTGCGAGCACGTACCACTCCGCCATAGTTCAGGTCGATATCGTTGACGAAGATCCAGGTTCTCAGGCAGTTAGCCTCGATTGTGCAGCCTTCTTCGAGCAGCTGCATGTTGTATTCGTTGAAGAGCAGACGTGTCTGATACTCCGAGTTGGCAGCCAGATTATGGGCACTGCCGTTCCACAGATGTTTGTATTGTCCGTGGCGCACGGCATAGAGTCCGCTGTTGGTGACACCGGTCTGCACGCCTGTCATCAGATAGCACCAGAGAGCCACTTTCGTACCGTCAAGTGGCGACTGCTGGATGATGCTCTTGGCGCAGTCGGTAACATCGCTGATGATGACATCGTCCTGCTGATTCGAGGCGTCACTGAGGAAATAGCGTTTAAATACAGTCTGGGCACCTTTCAGTTTGGTTTCCAGCAGTTGGTTGTAGGCATTCATAACGGCCTCCAACTGCTTGGCGAAGGGCAGACGGTAGGTGCTGACATGTATCATCACCTGATATTCCTTTACTTCCGTTCCGTTGTTGAAACAGAAGACATCGGCGTTGGCAATTTCAAAGTCGTAGTGTGCGAGTCGATCGTTCATTTTTGTTCATTAAATCTTATTGATGTCCACGTAGCCATGCATGACGGCATAGATAGTCAGTGCGCTGACGCTCTTCATACCCAACTTGTCCATGATGTTCTTGCGATGGGTAATCACAGTGGCAAGTCCGATATTCAGCTTTTCGGCAATCTCTTTGTTGATGTAGCCTTGTACGATCAGCGACATGACTTCTATCTCACGATCAGACAGGATTTTCCGATTCAGCACCTCAGGCATCGGAGGCATGTTCTTCCCATGTCCGTGTGCACTTTGCTGCAGGGCCAGTAGTGAGCGAACCAGTTCCTGCTCAGGCACATTGATGCAGAGGCTATGGAAGTCGGATAATGTCGATGTGGAGTCGAGTGAGAGCGTCAGGACAATGGTTTTTCGCTTTCGCTCAGTGAAGAAGGCCTTGTTCTCCAGTACGACATTCATCGCTGCAAAGTAGTGGAAGTAGCTGTCAGGATGGCTGGCTTCCAACTCAGCGAACGACCCAAAGGTGTCCACTGTCATGATGGGCAGTACGTTCTGGAGCAACTGCTTCAACCCCAATACTGCAAGAGTATTGGGGTCGATGATGGCTATTTTCGGCCTTCCCTCGATATGCATTAATCGTTTCTGATATCAAACAGGTTGAAGAAGCCTGTCATCATGAACACTTTACGTATCTCTTCGTTGATGTTCTGGATAATTACCTTACCTCCCTTGACAGAAGCTTCCTTGCGGACAGTCAGGAACAGTCGAAGGCCTGAACTACTGATGTATTCCAGGTTAGTGCAATCAAGGATAATCTCTTTATCTGCGTTTTCAAGCAGAGGTCCGACTTCTTGCTGTGCCTTGACGGCTGCAGGAGTGTCAAGTCGTCCGTTGAAGATGGCTGTCATGCCGCCATCACGCTCTTTGATGTCAATAATCATAATTGCCTAATTTTTTAAATTCTTTCTTAATGTTAATATATTTTTTCTATCTCTATATTCGTAGTTGACGGAATCCATAATCTCGCGTACCAGATGGATGCCAAGTCCTCCGATAGGACGTTCCTCTGCCGACAGCGTGGTGTCGACTTTCTCTTTCTTTGTCGGGTCGAATGGGATACCTCCATCACTGATGATGATTTTCAGTCGATTATCGTTGGCAATGGCGTCGATATCGACTGTTCCCTCCACCCCTGGTGGGTATGCATACTCCATGACGTTGACAACTGCCTCTTCAATGGCGAGGTTCAGACTCATCACTAGAGACATGTCCATGCCCAACTCCTCACCGACTCCCTCGATAAACTCGCTTAACTCAGGAATGGTGTCAATGTTGTTGGGTAAGGTCAGATGTCGCTGTAGGCGTGCAGCTTCCTCCTTCTTTGTGTAACGAATAGCCATCATGGTCTGATCGTCGCTTTGTTCTGCATCTTTTACGAACTTACGGATTGATTCTTCCATTTCATTGACTAAAACATCTGGCTGAACATGATTTTCCTGGAGGCATGTTCTGGCAACCTCCATCATACGATCTTCGTCAAACAGATGATGATTAATATCCTCGGCTTCAGTGACACCGTCAGTATACATGAATACTGTGGTATCAGGCTTGACAATTACTTCCTGACCAACATATTTGAAATGTGGGAGCAGGCCAACGGGGATGTTGGGGATGATGGGCAGCAGATTGGCTTCGGTGTCGATGATGACTGGTGCACAGTGCCCTGCATTGCAGTAGCGCATCTGACCTGTAGGCAGGTCGAGGATTGCAATGAACAGCGTTACAAACATATTCTCCACATTGTCTTCAGACATGGCGTCGTTGACAAGTATGGCTATCTTGGCTGGATCGCTTTCATGATTGGACACCGTTCTGAACAGACTGCGTGTCACAGCCATCAGGAGTGATGCAGGAACTCCCTTTCCTGACACATCGCCGATGCAGAGGTACAGCTTCTCATTCCTGATGAAGAAATCGTAGAGGTCGCCTCCTACCTCCTTCGCTGGGGTCAGCTTGGCAAAGATATCCATATCTGTACGCTCAGGATAGGCAGGGAAGATCTTGGGGATCATTGACATCTGAATGCTTCTGGCAGTCTGAAGCTCACCTTCGATGCGGCCTTTCTGCTCATTGGCTGCCTTCAGTTCCTCGATACGGTCTGTCAATGATGACTGCATCATCTTGAAGGAGTCGTAGAGCTCTTTCATCTCATCTTTTGTCGTAATTTCAGGTAGTGGAGCATTGAAATTTCCATTGGCAATCTCGTTGGCAGAACGGCTGAAACGTGCCAGAGGGCTGGTGATGCGTTTCAGTGTTGTACGACAGATGAAATAAAGGATGATAAGTCCGAGCAACATGCAGCCCATGATGATCATTCCCACGATGATAGCCATGCGATAGATGACTTCAGCAGGAATGGCTGTTGCCATCGACCATCCTGTGCGCTTGATGGGCGCATAGATCATGACGTATTCTGTACCGTCTCTATTAATAGTCTGGATGCCCGACTTGCCTTCCAGCATGTCATATCCCATTTTCTCGTCTGTGCTGTCTGGTGACTCGAATGAATTGACGAAGAAAGTCTCGTTCAGAATGCGTTCCTTCGCGGGGTGTGCGATGTAGGTACCGCTACGCCCGATAATGAAGGTATAGGCATGCTTATAGAGGAACCTGTCGTCTTTATCGATGTCCTCTATATCCTGCTGTTCGCGCAGAAGCCACTCGTTGAACTCGAGATCACTCTCCTTAATCATTTCTGAAAGCCAGTCAAGCGATACGTCGGCAGTGATGATGGCATACATCTTGTTGTTCTTGTCATACAATGGGCAAGAGAAAGTTGTCATCATCTGTTCACCGCCTCCTTTGTCGTAATAGGGCTCACTCCAGTATCTCTTGTTGAGCAACTTGGGTATCTGATACCAGTCCATATAATGATACTGGTAATCCTTTGTGCCTAATTGTTTGGTAAAAATGGTGGAGTCAACACCCTTGAAGGCATAAGGTGAGAATAACTCGCCTTTTGAAGGGTAGTAATAGGGTTCGAAGGCTACCGTCGATCCGACGATGCTAGGGTTAAGCTCAAGCAGTTTTGTCAGGACTGAATATATCTTATCAGGTGTATCCAGGACACTCTCTATCTCAGGGATGACGTTGTCGATGGCGATTTCAACCCCCATGAAGGTACTGTTGACTTTCTCGTTGGCAAGCTCCATACGGCTCTGGGAACTCTGAGTCGACATCTCCATCATGGCTGATGTGGAAATATTGGTGATGATGATGGTCAGAATGATGAAGATGGCCATCGTCGTCAATACCACCCAAAGGGTCAGTCTGGCAGAGAAGGAGTGCTGCGGTGAGTATTTCTTCGGAATCTTCATGGCTGTGTGATTTGTTGGTAAGAAATAGGCTTCTTAATAACACTACCCTCGATCAATAGCTTGTTGGCCAGATCCAGACCTTTTGGATCCAGTTTATAGGTTCGCTTCCCAGTGTTGATATCTTTGAGAAGATTAAGGCACTCTTCCAGCATCCAGCGCTGAACCACTCTGTTTGTGGCCACATTGTTGGCCTGGCAATACATCATAACGATGTCGAGCGTCTCTTCGGGATTGTTGCATGCCCATTCCCATCCTTTGCGGGTGGCCTCAGCAAATTTTCTTACTTCCTCTTTGTGGGTATTGTAGAATTGGGCTGTCGTATAGACACCGTCCTCAGCCACGTTATAGCCGATATCGCGGAAATAGAGAGTCTGTTCTTTCTGAATCTTCTGCCCAGCAATCTTCAGCTGTATGAACTCATTATAGCTCATGGCCATAGTCGCATCGATGGCTTTGGATATGTAGAGGTTGATATGAGAAACAAATGGTATCCACTGGATGCCTAAGTTGTATCTGTTATCCATAGAAAACGCCAGTTCGGAGAAACCTGATTTCCAATGGCCAATCTTCATGCCTTTGAGGCTCTCGACACCTTTCAGCGGCGTATGAGAGACAATCATTTCTGCGTTTTGCTGGAAATGCTGGCAAATGTTCACTAGCTCCATACCTTGATCAATGAATTTCATGGCTGATACTAAATGGAACGTGATAAACTGGCTCTGTCCCATCTTAAGGCGGTTAATATTGGGATTCGAAGCTGAAGGATGCTCTATGCTGACATTAAGACCTGCCTCTTTATAGAATCCTTTTGCATCGGCAATATAGAAGCCAGCGAACTGAGCCTGCGCTGTCCATTGCGGGGTGAAAACAAACTTTGTTTGAGCAAAGCTATCAAAAACCGTGCTCAAAAGTATAAATAATACTATCAGTTTAGCTTTCATCAGCAAATCATGATTTCTGTTTCGCTTGCAAAGATAAACAAAAATCCCCGCTTTCACAAAGAAATACGGGGATTTTTTGAAAATAATGTTATTTTAGTCTAATTTTCCTATGAAAGGAAGCCCAGCAAGGCACCTGCAGCCACCGCAGAGCCAATGACACCAGCCACATTCGGACCCATGGCATGCATGAGCAGGAAGTTATGACGGTCGTACTCCAGTCCGAGGTTGTTACTGATACGGGCTGCCATCGGAACAGCAGATACACCTGCATTACCAATCAGCGGATTCAGTTTCTTACCCTCAGGCAGGAAGAGGTTCATCAGCTTTACGAAGCAGACACCAGAAGCGGTGGCAATCATGAAGGCCATAGCACCAAGAGCAAAGATCTTGATGGTGTTGAACGTCAGGAACTCAGAGGCCTGTGTAGAACAGCCAACGGTGAGACCCAACAGCATGACGACGATATCGTTCAGTGCTGCACCAGCAGTCTTAGCCAGACGGGTGGTCTTACCACTCTCCTTCAACAGGTTACCGAAGAACAGCATACCTAACAAGGGCAGACCTGAAGGCACGATGAAGGTTGTCAGCAACAGTCCGATGATGGGGAAGAGGATACGCTCTGTCTGTGACACTTCGCGACCAGGCTTCATCTTGATGACGCGCTCCTTCTCTGTGGTGAGCAGACGCATGATGAATGGCTGAATCACTGGCACGAGAGCCATGTAAGAATAGGCACATACAGCGATGGCACCCATGAGGTTGGGTGAAAGCTTCGAACTCAGGAAGATGGCTGTAGGACCATCGGCACCACCGATAATGGCGATACCTGCAGCCTGAGAAGGCTCAAAGCCCATGGCTAATGCTACCATATAGGCACCAAAGATACCAAACTGAGCAGCTGCACCAATCAGCATCAGCTTAGGATTGGCGAGAAGTGCCGTAAAATCAGTCATAGCACCAATGCCAAGGAAAATCAGTGGGGGATACCAACCCTGTCGCACACCTTGATAGAAGATGTTCAGCACGGAGTTGTCCTCATAAAGTCCGATTTCCAGTCCGGCATCAGCACGGAAAGGTATATTTCCGAGTATGATACCCAGTCCGATGGGTACGAGCAACAGGGGCTCGAAGTCTTTCTTGATGGCGAGCCAGATAAAGAAGGCTCCCACCGCAATCATAATGAGGTTACCCACAGTGGCATTAGCAAATGCCGTGTAGGTAAGGAACTCATTGAAATTCTGTAAGATAAACTGTCCTAAATCCATAGTGGCTTATCCGATTGTGAGCAATACGGCACCTTCCATAACCGTCTCGCCCTGTTTTACTGTGATGGAAGTAACGGTTCCTTCGTATTCAGACTCGATGTTGTTCTGCATCTTCATTGCCTCGAGTACCAGCACGCAATCGCCCTGCTTGACGGTGTCACCAACATTGACCTTCAGCTCGATAATGGTTCCAGGCAGTGGAGCCTTGATGGGTGAACCTGCACCAGCTGGAGCTGCAGGAGCAGCGGCTGGGGCAGCGGCTGGAGCTGCTGTGGGAATAGCTGGACGTGCTACGGGCTTTGGAGCCTCTACACGTACTTTCTTCAGTGAACTTGTGGGGTTAATGGGCTGCTTGAGCTCAACGTCGAAACGGATACCGTTCACATTGACTTTTGCAACGTTACCCTCTACTTCTTCTATCTCTACGTCGTAATCGACGCCTTGAACTTTATATTGATACTTGTTCATCTTCTTAAACTATAATCTTTAAACAATAAACTCTTAGCGGATCTCTGGGGTCGTCGGGATTTGAGGAGCATTGTGCCTTGTCGGAATCACGGGCTTTGAGAAGTGTGTCATCTGATTGCCTTCTTCCGACCATCCCGTCTGGTGAGATTTGATGGTGATGATACCACTCTCCACATCGTGTACATCATCCTGATACTGTTTCAGTGCCATGGAGATAACAGCGATATAGACTTCTTTGTCAATACCTTTGGTCTTCAGACCATCCTGTAGGATGTTTCCTGTAGCATGGGCAATGTCGTGGGTTACCTCAACCGTCTTTGTTACTACCTTGATGGGCTGTACTTGTTTTGCCTCGTCGAAGTGACGCATGATGACTCCGAAGATCCAGAAGAAGAGGAAGAGCACTGCCAGACAGAAGAACACAATACCCATGGCAAGTAGTGTGATACCGAATCCATGGGGGTCTTCACGCTTCAGTTTGGCGTCTTTCGTCTCGTCGGTCTTGATGAAGTTCTCGATGCCTGGTGTCACGTTTTCTGCGGACTTGATGCTCCAAGAGTTACCATGACGGGCATAACTCTGGTCGGCTGCGAGGGCAGGAACTGTGACAGAGTCGATGAGCTCCACAGCATTACCATTGTAGAATCCAATCCATACAGGCTCTGACAAGGGAATAGAGAGTGAGAGGTGTAACTTTCCCTGGGCGGGATTGGAGTTACAGAAGAACACAACATGCTGGCGGGCTGCAATCTGGGTACGCGGCTCACCGTTGGGGATGACGCTCATGCGTTTGATACGCTCTGGAACGCTCATCTTGGGGTCAAGGACACTTCGGTCGGTCGTGAGGTACATACCACGGATGTTGTAGGTAGAGAACGAGGTGTTCTCAAACTCTATCCAAGCCTCGCGTTGTCCGAATTCATCCTCAATGCTTGCGGTATTGTTGGTCAGTACCTCGTTCAGACGGATATTCTTGGCTCCTTGAGCCATCACCATCGAAGCACTTGCCAGCAAGATACCGCTAAGCAGCAGTCTGAATCTATTCATCTTTTGTGTATTATTATTTAGTTTATTAGTTTATCCGCAGAAGAACAGTACGATAATCTGTGCCGTGAAGATCCTAAGGAACATCGACAACGGATAGACCGTAGAGTAGCCCAAAGCAGGTGCCTCTTTAGAACAGATGCTGTTGGCATAGGCCAGGGCAGGGGGATCAGTATAGGTACCTGCCACCATTCCTGCAATGGTGAAGTAGTTGAACTTGAACTTCAAACGTGCGATAGGACCTACTACCAGAATCGGGATGATAGTAATAAGGAAACCTGTCAGCACATAGAGCAGACCGTCTCCATCAACCACTGTTTCGAAGAATCCTGCACCAGCCTTGATACCTACAGAGGCCAAGAAGAGCACAAGTCCAATTTCTCGTAACATCATGTTGGCTGATGTGGTGGTGTAGGTGACAAGGTGAATCTTATAGCCGTAGCGCCCGATGAGAATAGCGATGATCAGCGGACCACCAGCCAGACCGAGCTTTACGGGAACAGGCATGCCTGGGATAGCAAAAGGTAGTGAACCGAAAATCAGTCCCAGGAAGATACCCACGAAGATGGTAGCTATATTAGGCGCATTCAACTTGTTGCTGGAGTTGCCCATGCGGACTGCCACACGGTTAACGGCATCCTCAGGACCAACAACTCTGATTTTGTCACCCACCTGCAGAGGCAGGTTCGCAGATGCAAAGAGGTCGATACCATGACGGGTAACACGGGTTACATTTACACCATGAACACTTGAGAAATGCATAGAGGCCAATGTCTTTCCGTTGATCTTTGGATTGGTAATCAGAACACCCTTTGAAATCATTGGCTGCTCTTGTTGCTGTTGCTCCAGGTCAATATCAATGAGTGGACCAATAAATGCGATGATAGCCTCGTGGTCAGCTTCTGCACAGACAATGAGCATCTTGTCTCCCAAATGGAGTAGTGTGTTACGGTTGGCAATAGTAATATCACCATTATGTTCGATACGAGAGCATACAAAGTCACGGTTCAAGAAGTCGTGAACCTGCAGAATGGTCTTGCCTTCCAAATATTGGTTGGTCACCTGCAGATGCATCTTGTAGGGCTTTTTGTTGGTCTTGGTGCCCGCCTGCTCTTTCAGCTGTTCCTCTTCTTCCTCCAGTCTGACTTTGCATATATACCTTATTAATATAGTAGCACCGATGATGCCAAGTACACCAAGTGGATATGCACATGCATAGGCAGAGGCAATCTGTGGCGCACCATTGGGGAATACCGTATTCAATGCCTCGTTGGCGGCTCCAAGTCCAGGTGTGTTTGTAACAGCTCCATAGAGTGTACCTACCATCATAGGCAGGTTCGTTAAGTTGCTGGTATCAAAGAAGATGTAATAACAGGCAAACATCACGAGGATGTTCAGAAGGATAGCTGAGGCAGCCAGCCCATTAAGCTTGATACCCTGTGTTCCGAAACTCTCAAAGAAACCAGGACCTACCTGCATACCGATCATAAAGACGAAGAGGATAAGTCCGAAATCCTGTACGAAGGTTAAGATCGGTGTTGGGGCCGTAAATCCGATGTGCCCGGCAAGAATACCGGCAAAGAGCACGAACGTGACTCCAAGCGAGATCCCGAAAATCTTCAGCTTGCCCAGATAGACACCGATGGCGATCACGATGGCATAAAGCAGCGTGATGTGTGCAACAGAGTCGGTCGTCGTAAAGAGGTCTTTAAGCCATTGAAACGATTCCATTTTTCTTCAATTAACTATATTTTTCTAATCACATTTTCTGTAAATGCGCTGCAAAGTTACTCAAAAATTGCTCATTACAAGCATTTTTGTGCACTAAAATTTGGATAAAAACCAATTTTTTATTTATTTCACAATTCAAAGCGCCTTTTTGGCTAAAAAGTTTGTACCTTTGTCGCCTGTTAAGTGTGACTTAAAACAACTTATATAATAATTTAAACGTATCAACTCTATGGCAAACAAAGAGAAACTCTTTACCGAGTTTACTGCGCCGACCACCCAGGAATGGCTTGATAAGATTCAAGTCGACCTCAAGGGTGCCGACTTCCAGAAACGTCTGGTATGGAGAACCAATGAAGGCTTTAATGTACAGCCTTTCTATCGCCGTGAAGATCTGGCGAATCTGAAAACACCTGATGCTCTCCCTGGAGAGTTCCCGTTCGTTCGTGGTAACAAGAAGGACTCTAACACATGGTATGTTCGTCAGAACATCATTGTTAATGTCGCTGGGGATGCTTCCGATGCAACATCAGCAATCAAGGAGGCCAACAAGAAGGCTCTCGATATCCTCAACAAGGGTGTTGACTCCTTAGGATTTAAACTTCCTGGCAAGTTGGTTTCAAAAGAGACTGTTGAGGCTCTGCTTGAAGGCATCTACTGTGATATCGTCGAAGTAAACTTCGCCACATGTCCGCGTCACTCATTGGAACTTGCTCAGATTCTTGTAGAGTTCTTCCAGAAGAAGGGCTATGACAAAGAAAAGGTTGTGGGTTCTATCGAGTTCGACCCCATGCAGAAGATGGTGATGAAGGGCAAGGATGTGACTCCAGTGCTGGAGTTTGGTCCTCAGCTCGTCGAGACACTGAAGGAGTATCCTCATTTCCGTTGCATCGCAGTCGATTCTGATGCACTTAACAATGCTGGCGCCTATATCGTTCAGGAGTTAGGCTATGCATTGGCTTGGGGTAATGAGTATCTGCAGCAATTGACCGATGCAGGCGTCGATGCAGATCTGGCCGCTGAGAGCATCAAGTTTAACATGGGTGTCTCAGAGAACTATTTCATGGAGATTGCCAAGTTCCGTGCTGCACGCTTGTTGTGGGCTCAGATAGTAAAGCAGTATGAACCGAAGTCTGATAGCGCTTGCAAAATGATTGTGAATGCTTCAACTTCAGCTTATAATCAGACTTTATTTGATAGCTACGTCAATCTGCTCCGTTCTCAGACCGAGGCCATGAGTGCTGCTCTGGGTAGTGTACACTCGATGGTGGTAACGCCATTCGATGCTCCTTATGAGGAGGCCACCGATTTCTCTGAGCGTATTGCCCGTAACCAGCAGTTGCTGATCAAGGAGGAAAGTCACTTCGATCGCATTGTCGATCCGTCAGCTGGTTCTTATTACATTGAGCACCTTACGGATGCACTGGCCACTGAGGCTTGGAAGATCTTCCTGAAGGTAGAAGAGGAGGGAGGCTTCCTCGCAGCTGTTAAGGCTGGTACCATCCAGGATGACATCAACGCTACAAATGTGAAGCGTCATGGCGATGCTGCCAAGCGTAAGGAGTTCCTGCTCGGTACCAACCAGTTCCCCAACTTCACCGAGAAGAGTGAAGGCAAGAAAGCCAAGGCATGTACTTGTGGCTGCGGTAAAGATGAAGAGCCTGCTTTCAAGGCTATCAATAGCACCCGCCTTGCTGCCGATTTCGAGGATCTCCGCATCCATACCGAAGAGACTAAGGTTCCTACAGCTTTCATGCTGACGATTGGCAACCTCGCTATGCGTCAGGCTCGTGCACAGTTCTCTTGCAACTTCCTGGCTTGTGCTGGTTACAAGGTGATTGATAACCTCGGCTTCAAGACCGTAGAGGAAGGTGTTGATGCTGCGCTTGAGGCTAAGGCCGATATCGTTGTGATCTGCTCTAGTGATGATGAGTATGCTGAGTACGCTATCCCTGCTTTCAAGTATTTGAATGGTCGTGCGATGTTCGTCGTAGCCGGTGCCCCTGCTTGCATGGAGGACCTGAAGGCTGCCGGCATCGAGAACTACATCCATGTGAAGTGCAACGTACTCGAGACTTTGAAAGAATATAATCAGAAACTTGGTATTTAAAGAATAGGAGAATTGAATGATGCGTAAACAATTTAAAGACATAGATATCTACGCTGGTATCAAGGCTCAAGATGGTGCCAAGTGGATTAAAGACAATGGTATAGTAGAGAACTGGAAGACCCCTGAGCATATCGAGGTTCGCCCTGTTTATACAAAAGAAGACCTCGAAGGCATGGAGCACCTCGACTTCACAGCTGGTATTCCTCCTTATCTGCGTGGTCCGTATTCAATGATGTATCCGTTCCGCCCGTGGACTATCCGTCAGTATGCCGGATTCTCTACCGCCGAGGAGTCGAATGCTTTCTATCGTCGTAACCTGGCTTCTGGTCAGAAGGGTCTTTCTGTAGCCTTCGACCTGCCTACACACCGTGGTTATGACCCCGATAATGCTCGTGTAGTGGGCGATGTGGGTAAGGCTGGTGTAAGTATCTGTAATGAGGAGAACATGAAGGTGCTCTTCTCTGGTATCCCCTTGAACAAGATGTCTGTATCAATGACTATGAACGGTGCCGTGCTGCCTATTCTGGCATTCTACATCGTGGCAGGTCTGGAGCAGGGTGCTCAGCTCGAGGAGATGGCAGGAACCATCCAGAACGATATTCTGAAGGAGTTCATGGTGCGTAACACCTATATCTATCCCCCTGCATTCTCCATGAAGATTATCGCTGATATCTTCGAGTACACTTCTCAGAAGATGCCTAAGTTCAACTCTATCTCTATCTCAGGCTATCACATGCAGGAGGCAGGTGCTACCGCTGATATCGAGTTGGCTTACACTTTGGCAGACGGTATGGACTATCTGCGTACTGGTGTGAATGCTGGTATTGATGTGGACGCTTTTGCTCCACGACTCAGCTTCTTCTGGGCTATCGGTATGAACCATTTCATGGAGATTGCCAAGATGCGTGCAGGTCGTCTGCTTTGGGCTAAGATTGTGAAGAGCTTCGGTGCCAAGAATCCGAAGTCGCTTGCACTCCGTACCCACTCACAGACTTCAGGTTGGTCGCTGACCGAGCAGGATCCATTCAACAATGTGGGCCGTACTTGCATCGAGGCTATGGCTGCTGTGCTGGGTCATACTCAGTCGCTCCATACTAACGCTCTCGACGAGGCCATCGCTCTGCCTACCGACTTCTCGGCACGTATCGCTCGTAACACGCAGATTTATATTCAGAACGAGACTAAGGTGTGCAAGCAGATTGACCCATGGGCTGGTTCTTATTACGTAGAGACCCTCACCAATGAGTTGGTTCACAAGGCTTGGGAGCACATTCAGGAGATTGAGAAACTGGGTGGTATGGCTAAGGCTATCGAGACAGGTCTGCCTAAGATGCGTATCGAGGAAGCTGCAGCACGTACTCAGGCCCGTATCGACTCTGGTGTCCAGACTATTGTGGGTACTAACAAGTATCGTCTTGAGCATGAGGATCCTATTGATATCCTCGAGGTCGACAATACCGCTGTACGCAAGCAGCAGGAGGAGAGTCTGAAGGAGGTTCGCAGCAAGCGCGACGAGGCTGCCTGCCAGGCTGCCCTCAAGGCCATTACAGATTGCGTTCGCGACTTCAACGAAGGTCGCAAGAGCGAGAACAACCTGCTCGACTTGGCTGTAAAGGCTGCTCAGCTGCGTTGTACCTTGGGTGAGATTTCAGATGCCTGCGAAGAGATCGTAGGTCGTTATAAAGCAGTAATCAGAACAATTTCAGGCGTGTATAGTTCAGAATCAAAGAACGATAGCGACTTCGAGTTGGCATGCAAGCTGACTGATGAGTTCGCAGAGAAGGAAGGCCGTCGTCCTCGTATCTTCATCGCCAAGATGGGTCAGGATGGTCACGACCGTGGTGCTAAGGTTGTAGCTACTGGTTATGCCGACTGTGGCTTTGATGTGGATATGGGACCGCTGTTCCAGACACCAGCCGAGGCTGCTCGCGAGGCTGTTGAGAATGATGTCCATGTAGTAGGTGCCTCTTCACTGGCAGCTGGTCACAAGACCCTTATTCCTCAGTTGATCGAAGAGCTGAAAAAGCTTGGCCGTGAGGATATCATGGTGATTGCTGGTGGCGTTATTCCTGCTCAGGATTATGACTTCCTCTACAAAGCTGGCGTTGCCGCTATCTTCGGTCCTGGTACATCTGTTGCTAAGGCCGCTTGCGAGATGATGAAGATTCTGCTCGACAAGGAGTAATAGTTCAATATCCCTGACTGGCTACAGTCAGGGATATGTTGATTTTAAATAATTGGTATCTAAATGGAGAATTTGAGAACGATTGATGTCCTGATCATTGGCGCAGGTCCTGCAGGAACGGTCTGTGGTAGCCTGTTGAAGCAGGCAGGTGTAGAATGCGCGGTGGTCGATCATGCGACATTCCCGCGTGAGAAAGTGTGTGGTGGTGGTCTGACAGTCAAGGCGTGGCGTTTGCTCGACGAGTTGATGCCTGGCATCAAGTATGAGTACCGTTCTATTAATCACATGCGCGTACAGTTCGAGGACGATAAGGTGTGCGACTTCCATTCAGAGTATGAGATCCGCATGACGCGTCGAATGGACTTCGACTATGACCTGCTGAAATATTATCAGAATCATGGTGGAGAGTTTATCAAAGGCAGCTTTGCCCGTTTTGAGAAGCAGGCCGATGGGCGTATCCTTGTAACCCTGAAGTCGGGTATGCAGTTCTCTTGCCGTTATCTGATAGCTGCCGATGGTGCCAACAGTATGATCCGCAAGCAGATGACAGGTGCGCCTAAGATGCATGCCCTCTTCCTGGAGTATTACGTGGAGGATGAGCACGACGATGACATCTTTGTTCATTTCTCCAAGAAGTATTCTCCAGGTTGTTTCTACAAGTTCCCCAGCCGTGGTCGCGACATGTATGGCTTCGTCAACATCGAGACCAACGAAGACTGGAAGCGCCATTCAGGCACTTTCCGCGATGCCTTGAATCATTTCGGAGTCTCCGAGGGTCGCATGCGCGGTGCCTACATCCCGCTGAACACTGTGGAGTCGACCGTCGATCACGTCATCCTGATCGGTGATGCAGGCGGTTTCCCCAACAAACTCACGGGTGAGGGTCTTTACGACGCCTTCAAGACTGCCTATAATGCTTTCCGCGCCATCACAGAGAACAAACCCTTCCACGAGACCAATGCAGCCGTATTTAAGAAAATGGAGGATCAGAAGAAGGTCTATAACTTCTTTTTCAGCCGTTTCGGCTATCCCCTAATCCGCTGGGCTGCCGGCTATCCGAAGATTATCAAGTGGATGTTCGACGCTAAGATGAAACGCGAGACATTCCGAGAAAGACGCTAATCTTGCAAACGTTTTCACGAAAATTAATAGTAATAGTGGTACAATGTATCAGAAATGTTTGTATCTTTGCAGCATCAAACAAACTATTTAATTGAAATACAGCTATGAGTAAGAAATTTGTAATCGGAGACCGTCTGAAGGATGAGTGGATTTCTGTTCTGGACACAGAGAAGAAAAAGCTCGAGTTTACCAACCACTTGGCTACAGCCAAGGAATACCTCAAGGAAGAGGAGGCCAAGGAGAATCTGGTGAAGATTCAGGAAACAGGTTACTTCAGTGATTTGCAGATTTACATGAAGGAAGATGGTAAAGCTTACAAACCCGATGAGCGCGACTCCTTCCAGTCGTAAGACAAAAATGAAATTGAATCCCCAGCTGATGATGTTCAGTTGGGGATTTTTTATATCAGTCCGAAATGCTTGAGGGCATTATAGATGCCGTCGTCGTCAACAGAGGTAGTCACGTGGTCAGCTTGTTGCTTGAGGGTGTCGAGTGCGTTCCCCATGGCGATGCCAATGCCGGCGGTGAGAATCATAGACGTGTCGTTGCCTCCATCACCAAAGGCCAAGGTATGCTGTGGGTTAAAGCCTTCGTAGGCAGCCATCGCGAGAATCCCCTGACCTTTGTCAGCTTTGATGGCTGTGATATCGGTGAAAGCTGGATGCCAACGACCAGAGACACAGTTTGGGATGCGCTGCATCAGTTCTGCCTCGTAATCTGCTGTGAAAAAGGGTGTAAGTTGAAGGATAGGCTGTTGAAGTACCTCATCCACAGGTCTTTCAAGATCCAGATTCTTCACGGCAATCTCCTTTCGAAATATCTGGTCCACTTCACCTTTGGGGTCAAGGACAGCAATATCGCGCTCGCCCACAACAATCAGACCATAATGCTTCTCTTTGGCATCAGCTACCACCAGACAGGCCGATTTATGAGGGATGACCTCACAGCGTACGATATTATCGCCCACGTAACAGAGAGCTCCATTGGTAGTGACAAAACCGTCAATCAAGTGGTTAATGGCACCAAGGTTGGTGATAATGATTGGCGGGCGGCCTGTGGCTATGAAGATGCGGTGACCATTGGCTTTGGCTTGGGTGAGGGCCAGAATCGTTGACGGCGGTATCTCGTGGGTCTTGAAACTCACGAGCGTACCGTCGATATCAAAGAATAGGGCGTATCGCGTCATGCGTGTGTCTTAGTGGATGGTAATTTCGTATTTCGACATAAACGAGGCGCCTGGCTGAAGGTGGTTCATGAGTGGCTTATCCTTGAACTCTCCATTGAAGCCACGTGGATCTCCTATGCCGTACCAAGGTTCGATGCAGACGAAAGGTGCCTGTTTTCCGAATGGACTCCAGAAGGCGACCACAGGTGTACGGAAGTCGACTGTCACTTCAGGTTCACCGTCAGTACCTAAGAGTTCTGCTCGATGCAACTGACTCTTATGTATTTTAATGGAGTCATTGCGCCAGGTGTTATCGGAAAATTCCATGATGCCATTCTCGGCTTCAACGAAGGGCACTTCGTTCATCTCGTGAGAGCCGTCTCCGTAGCTATGGAGGGCATCCATAGGTTCGGCATTGTCGAGACGTATGCGGCCACTTTGATTGTCACCAGCTTTCATTCCAGGAATGTTGAAAGCTGGATGACCGCCTATTTGGAAGTGAATTTCACGCGTGTCGTTATTATGCACATGCCAGATGACACCTATTTTGTTATCATCAAGAATATAGCTGACGGAGAGAGTGAAATCATAGGGATAGACCTTGCGGGTATCGTCAGACGACTCGAGGGCGAAGGTGACCTTCCGCTCACTCTGGTAAATCAGCTTAAACTGGGCATCGCGCGCAAAGCCGTGACGGGGCAGGTGATATTCCTTGCCGTCGACACGATACGTCTCGTCATTGACGCTGCAGACGATCGGGAAGAGGATAGGGGAGTGACGAGACCAGTATTTCGGATCAGCCTGCCAGAGGTATTCCTTTCCGTTCTTATCTTGGATGCTTTGGAGTTCGGCGCCTTTCTCAGACACTCGGATAGAGATGAAATCGTTTTTAAGTTCTACCATAGTTTGTTTGTTTTATGCATTATTGATCGATATTCGTGACCGAGGCCTTTCCCTGCAGCAGATCTTCCATCAGAGATGTACAATGGAATCCGAAGAACATATAGCCTGCAGAAGTATGAGTATTGAAGAAAGTGCTCGAGAAACGTCGGCCGTTGAAGTACTGTTGACAGTAGTCGTATGCCTGCAGATAGTTGACGAAAGGCACAACTTCATCTGTTACAGAGTGAAAAGCCATGATGGGGTGCTTCGGCTGCCAATTGCCAAAACCAGTCCAAGGCCCCCAGACTGTGTTTGCCTTAAGTGCTTGCATCAGAGCTTCCATCTTTGGCCTGTCGCTTTCTGACACGTTTTCACCTGTGAGATAAGCGATACACTCAGGACGCAAGACCATGTTGGCCTTCAGGTAGTCGCCACCATCGTCGAAATAAAACTTCATATTCTCAGGGTGTTCTTTTGCATAAACATCAAGGCGTTCTTGAATATCCCCAGTGCTTAGCTTCTTCTGACTGATCATGTCGAGCACGCCTGTATCCACAAAACTGGGAGTCAGGAAGTCGGATGGTTCATACCCTTTCAGCTGGGGCATGTATTCGCACATACCTTTGAGAATCAGGGGCACTACCGCAGGCAGATAGATCTTATCGTCGTTGACATACTGTCGGAAGGTGGCAATGAGGTCGTAGGGGCCGGCACCACAGACGGAACCACAGAAGTGGAGCTCATCTGCGAGACCTTCCTGTTGTTCTATCATACGATGTACAGCCATAGCTACAGCTCCTCCCTGAGAATAACCTGCAACAACAGTCTTCCAACCATCAGCCATCTGGCCGTTCTGCTCTTTAAAAAGTTTCATTCCAGCACGCACAGCATCAATAACCTGACGTGCTGTCAACTCCTGACAGAGATAGGGATGGGTGCGTTTGACAGTTCCACCGTAGCCTTCATAATCGGGCATGATAACAAGCGCTTTGCTGGAGGGAGAATCTCCATCGACGGCATGCATCATGAGCATTCCCACATCACTGGCAGCATCGCTGATACCAAAGTTGCTAGGAGCCTTGGCATCGTCGGTGATGGTAATATGACAACCGATGAGGAGGTTTTGGGGATCGACATTCGCCTTAGGCCATCCGATGAGGGCTGTCAGACGAATGGTGTCGCCAAAAGCATCGTGGGAGCGATAGCTATAGGTGTAGGTCTGTGTCTCTTGCCTTTTGCTGATTCTTGTGGAATCGACCCAGACAAGTGTACCTTGACTCAGTTTGACAACTGTGCCAATATCATCGTCCCTGACGGCATCGGGTGTGTCGTCAGGGACAATATTCTGAGTTGTATCATCCGAAGAACTGCATGCTGCCAGAATAATGGCAAGCAGTACAAGGATGGACTTCTGAATTCTAATCAATGCGGTAGATGATTACTCACCTTTGATAGCAGCTACACCTGGGAGAACCTTACCCTCGATAGCCTCGAGCAGAGCACCACCACCAGTAGAGATGTAAGATACCTGGTCAGCCAGACCGAACTTGTTAACACAAGCTACAGAGTCGCCACCACCAATCAGAGAGAATGCACCCTCAGCAGTTGCCTTAGCGATAGCCTCGCCAATGGCACGTGAACCAGCGGTGAACTTGTCGCACTCGAATACGCCTGCAGGACCGTTCCACAGAATGGTCTTAGCACCCTCGATAGCCTTACGGAAGTCCTCCTGAGAGTCAGGACCAGCGTCAACACCCTCGAAGCCTGCGGGAACCTTGTTGGCTGGGCAGTTGATAATCTCAGCACCCTCCTTTACAGTCATCGTACCGAAGTCGAGACCGTTAGTGGCTGTACAGTCAGAACCCAGAACGAGCTCTACGCCGTTCTTCTTGGCCAGCTCCTCAACACCCAGAGCTACATCCAGCTTGTCGAGCTCAACGATAGAATCACCGATCTCACCATTGTGAGCCTTTGCAAAGGTATAGGTCATACCACCGCAGAGGATGAGCTTATCAACCTTACCGAGCAGGTTCTCGATGATACCGATCTTAGAAGATACCTTAGAACCACCCATGATGGCAACGAACGGACGCTTGATGTTAGAGAGGACATTGTCGACTGCCTGAACCTCCTTCTCCATCAGCAGACCCAGCATCTTGTTGTCAGCATCGAAGTAGTCGGCGATGACAGC
>JAEEGJ010009074.1_pt1 | contig 26911 bp, 22 predicted proteins | sample 8958761 | NCBI WGS metagenome assembly JAEEGJ01 (sample SAMN16246546, study PRJNA631951) | gut metagenome | biome: gut microbiome; feature: rumen; material: RS-attached | host: Bos | place: Iran: Karaj | collected 2018-10 | reverse complement strand
TGCCAGAGCCACCCGTACGCCGGTCGGCGGAACTCGGCGACGGTGATGGCGGGGGCGACGGCGGCGTTAAGGGATTCGGAGCCGGGGTCGTCGGGGGGGAAGGGAGGGATGTAGAGGCGGTCGGTTACGTGGGCGGCGGTGGGGGCGGAGATGCCGTTGGCCTCGTTGCCGATGACGATGACGGCGGGGGAGGAGGCTCCGTTATCCAGCGGTATTCCGTACATGTTGTCGCCGTCGAGGAAGGTGCCGTAGACCTTGCCGCCGGCGGTGAGGGCCTGGTGGCAGAGGGCAGGGATGTCGGTGTAGTGGAACCTGACCCGGAAAATGGCGCCCATGGTAGCCTGGACCACCTTGGGGTTGAAGACGTCCACGGTGTCGGGAGAGGCGTAGACGGCGTCCAGGCCAAACCAGTCGGCAATGCGGAGGATGGTGCCCAGGTTGCCCGGGTCCCTGATGCCGTCGAGGGCCAGGAAGAGGCCGCGGGCGGGGAGGACCGAGGATTCCAGGTCGGCCGGCCGATGGACCAGTGCCAGGGCCGGAGAAGGAGACGACAGGGCCGAGATGCGGGCCATGGCGGCCTCACCGACATCGGCCTTCCGGTAGACTTTCTCTACCTTGAAGCGCGAGGCGAGGGCCTCTGCCACCAGTTTTTCCCCTTCCACCACAAAAAGGCCGCTCTGGTCCCGGAACTTCTTCTGGGACAGGGACTTGATGTATTTTATTTCATTCGTTGTCATTGAATCGAAGGTTTAAAAGCGCCCGGAGGGCGCCGGGGGTGTATTTAAAGGGGGCGGAGCCCCCTTGAGTATATCTTTGATATATCTTTGATATATCTTTAATCCGTTCGCTAGAACGGATAACCTACGCCAAAGTGGATGGCTGCATTGTTCCCGTCAAACCAGTAGGCCGGAGCTACCCAGCGGTTGCCGGCGGGGCGGCCGGGGTCGTGGATGCGGATACCGGCATCCAGGCGCAGGAGGATGAAGTCCAGGTTCAGACGAAGGCCCAGGCCCCAGTTCATGGCAATGGTTTTCAGGGAAAAGGCGTCGTCCTCGCCTTTATCGGCAAAATCCCAGATGTTGCCGGCGTCCACGAAGAGGGCGCCCTCGAACTTCCACACCAGCGGAATGCGGTATTCCACGTTGGCCTCCAGCTTGATGTCTCCGAGCTGCGTGGGAATGACAAAGTACTCTGCCAGGCGGGTGTCGCTGCCAGGGCCCAGCGTACGGGCCTGCCAGCCGCGCATGGACGTGGAACCGCCGCAGTAGAAGAGCTTCTCCATGGGCACCGATACGGAGTTGCCGTACCCGTAACCCACGCCGCCCATCACGCGCAGCGCCAGTGCCTGCGGCAGCTGGTTGCCAAAGTGGAACGTCTTTCCCAGGGTGAGCTCGGCCCGCACGTACTGCGCATAGGGCGTATTCCAAATGAGATGGTCTCCCAGCTCGTCCTGCGGCATGAGCTTGTTGAACAGGCTGATCACGTTACCCGAAAGGTCCAGGCTGAACCTGGCGTAGTGATAGGTATGCGTGGGAATGGCCGATGCATCCGTGGTGTAGTACAGCATGCTGCTCACGCCCATGTCAAAGTTGTCGGAGTAAACCTTCATCAGGTACAGGTTGTCTCCCATGGACTCGTAAAAGGAGTCGTCCACATTGAAAATACGGGAAATATTGGCCCTGACAGGGGTAAACTGATAGAAAAGGCGCTCGCTGAAGCGACCGCTGTAGGTATAGCCGGCCGATATGACCGTGCGGCGGAACTCCGGCCGGTTCTGGTAATTGAACGACAGGGAAACCTCCGTCCGGGGAATGTACGGCCCCTTGAACAGGCGGTTGGGAAGGCCGATGAACTTGGGAAAGCGCAGGCTGGTGGAGACGCTCACTTCCGTGGAGGACGCCGTGTCCCGGGGCTTGAACTGGAAATTCCCCTTGAGGCCCAGGTTGAGCATCTCGCCGCCCTTGAACAGGTTTTTGTGGAAGTAGCTCAGCTGCGGCGATATGCCGATGAGCCCCGTCGAGTTCACCGATGCCTCCAGGTTGGTCTTGAAGCCCTGCAGGCCCGAATTGCGCAGGCTGATGTTGGCATTCACCTTATCCTGCGACACAGGCTCCATATTGATGTTCACGCCCGCGAACATGTTGACGCTGGTAAGGCGCGTATACGTATTGCCAATGGCCTTCTCGCTGTAAGGCTGCCCGGGGCGCAGCATATTGAGCCCTTCCAGCACGCTGCGGCGTATCCGGAGGTCTTCGGGGTAGGAGAGCGTCACCTCTCCGATGGAGAATTTCCGGTGCGGCTGGGCCGATGCGGGATCGTCCCCCAGGGCATAGTCCCGGATAGCCATCCTGAGCCGCGTTTTGCCTTCCTGGCCCACCGTATCGGCCTCGAAAGCGTAGAAACTCTTGGTGAAGCCGTAGTACCCCTGGTCGCGGAAGAACCGGGCCGACCGGTCCGCTTCCTCCTCCAGCAGCTGCTCCGACAGGAGCTGCCCGGGCCGGATGGTCACGTTGGGAAGGTCTTTCTCGAAATCCTCCCGGAAAGTTCCGTAAGAGGGAATCTCGTAGTCGACGGCGCTGATCTCATAGCGCTTCCCGAGCGTGACATAGTAGTTTACATATACTTTCCTGCCGCTTACACGTACATCGCTTTCGATGACGGAACCGTAGTAGCCCAGGTAGCGCAGGTGATTCTGCATGCTTGAGATGCTCTCGTCCACTTTGGCGGGGTCGTAGATCACGGGAGCCGTGCCGATACGGCGCAGGAAACGCTGGAAACCGCTGTCTCCGGTCCCGGCCCAGTTATACACGGAGAGAAGGGGATTCACCCCCAGGAGATAGTTGTTGGGCTTTTGGACGATATAGGAAGATAATTCGCTGGAATTAAACGAGTTATCGTTAATCTTAACGCTGGCCTTCTTCAGGAGGAATTCTTCCTGTCTGAGTGCACGGGTGGTACTGCAGGCCCCTGCGGCCATGAGCGCCAGCACAAATAATATGTGTTTTCCCCGATTCATTCTTACAAAAGTAATACTTTTTCCTTATATTTGCACGATTTTTAAAAACCCTTACTCAGTGGAATGAAAAACAAGTACATCGACCTGATTGACCAAACCTTCGACTTCCCGCAGGACGAATTCATGGTAGCAGACGGCAACCTGCTGTTCAACGACATCGACCTCATGGAAATCATTGAGAAATACGGCACTCCTCTCAAGCTTACCTACCTTCCCAAGATTTCCTCCCAGATCCAGCGGGCCAAACGTCTTTTCAAGGTGGCCATGGCCAAGGCCGATTACCAGGGCGAGTACCACTACAGCTACTGCACCAAGAGCTCCCAGTTCGCCTTCGTGGTGCATGAGGCCCTCAAGAACGACATCCACCTGGAAACGTCATCGGCCTACGACCTGGACCTCATCCAGGCCCTTGAGCGCGACGGCTCCGTGAACAAGGAGGAACTCTACATCATCTGCAACGGCTTCAAGCGCCCCCAGTACGTCCAGAACATCGCCCGCCTGCGCAAAGACGGCTGGAAGAACATCATTCCCGTCCTCGACAACAAGAACGAGTTCGAAGACCTGGCCGGCCTCATCGAGGAAGATACCATGATGGGTATCCGTATCGCCTCCGAGGAAGAGCCCAACTTCGATTTCTATACCTCCCGCCTGGGTATCCGCTACTCGGATATCGTCAAGTTCTACAAGGACACCGTGGCCAAGTACCCCAACTTCCACCTCAAGATGCTCCACTTCTTCATCAATACGGGCATCCGGGATACGGCGTACTACTGGAACGAGCTTTCCAAATGCGTGCGCGTGTACTGCGAGCTCAAGGCCATCTGCCCGGAACTGGACAGCCTGAACATCGGCGGCGGCCTTCCCAACAAGACCTCCCTTGCCCAGGACTTCGACTACGAGTACATGGTGGAGGAAATCATCAACCAGATCAAGGTTACCTGCAACTCCATGGGCGTCCAGGAACCCGATATCTTTACCGAATTCGGCTCCTTCACGGTGGGCGAGAGCGGTGCCACCATCTTCAAGATCCTCGATATCAAGCAGCAGAACGACCGCGAGAAGTGGTACATGATCGATAACTCCTTCATGACCTGCCTGCCGGACACCTGGGGCCTCAATCAGCGCTTCATCCTGCTTCCCATCAACAAGTGGAACGACGAGTACCAGCGCGTGTTCCTGGGCGGCCTCACCTGCGACAGCCAGGACTTCTACAATGCCGACTACCACGCCAACGCCATCTTCCTTCCCACCATCCGCAGCCGCCGGGAAAACCTCTATATCGGCTTTTTCCACACCGGCGCGTACCAGGAAGCCCTCTCCGGCTTCGGCGGCATCAAGCACTGCCTCATGCCTTCCCCGAGGCACATCCTCATAGACCGCGACAAGGACGGCAACCTCATCACCTCCGTTTTCTCGGAGGAGCAGACGTCGGAGTCCATGCTGAGAACCCTTGGTTACGTGCTGTAAGGGGGCTCCCGCCCCCTTTAAATACACCCCCGGGGGTCCCTTCGATCAACCCTTAGGATAATACTTGGGCCAGCAGGCCTCGAGATAAGCACGGAGCACGTCTTCGTGCTTGTTTTTTGCGGGCTCATAGAATACGGTTCCCCGCAGGGCGTCCGGCAGGAACTCCATGTCCACAAAGTGGCCGGGGTAGTCGTGGGCATACTTGTAGCCGTCGCTGTAGCCCAGCTCTTCCATGAGCTGCGTGGGCGCGTTGCGGATGGGCAGCGGAACAGGCTGGTTGCCGGTTTCCCGCACCAGGGCCAGGGCTTTGTCGATAGCCAGGTACGAGGCGTTGCTCTTGGCCGATGACGCCAGGTACACGGTGGTCTCGGCCAGCGGAATGCGTCCTTCGGGCATGCCGATCTTGGAGACAATCTCAAAGCAGGCATTGGCCAGGAGCAGGGCGTTGGGATTGGCAAGGCCCACGTCCTCGGACGCGCTGATGCACAGGCGGCGGGCAATGAACAGGGGATCTTCTCCGCCGTCAATCATGCGGGCCAGCCAGTAGAGGGCGGCGTTGGGGTCGCTTCCGCGGATGCTCTTGATAAAGGCCGATATGATGTCGTAGTGCATCTCTCCGCCCTTGTCGTAGATGGCCATGTTCTCCTGGATGGAAGCCGTTACGGTTTCGTTGTCAATGATGACGGGACTGCGGCCCGCCTGTGCGTCAATCACCAGCTCCAGCACGTTGAGAAGCTTGCGGGCATCTCCTCCGCTGTAGCGCATGAGCGCCTCGCTTTCCCGCACCTCTATTTGCTTCTCCTTCAGGAGCACGTCTTCTTTAAGCGCTCTTTCAAGCAGCGTCTGTAAATCTTTCTTTTCAAGCGACTTGAGTACAAATACCTGGCAGCGGGAAAGAAGGGGTGTAATGACCTCGAAAGAGGGGTTTTCGGTGGTGGCGCCAATGAGGACGATGGTACCGTTCTCCACGGCTCCGAGCAGGGCATCCTGCTGGGCCTTGTTGAAGCGGTGGATTTCGTCGATGAAAAGGATGGGCGCGCCCTTCTGGTTGAAAAGGGAAGTGCCGCGGGCCTTTTCGAAAACATCACGGACATCTTTTACCCCGGCCGTGACGGCGCTCAGGGTAAAGAAATCGCGGTCCAGGGTTTGGGCGATGATGTGGGCGAGGGTAGTCTTGCCAACGCCCGGAGGGCCCCACAGAATGAACGAGGACAGATTCCCGCTTTCGATCATCTTCCGGAGGATGCAGCCTTCGCCCACCAGATGACGCTGGCCTACATATTCGTCCAGCGTCCTCGGTCGCATGCGCTCGGGGAGCGGCGGCAGCATGGCGGAAGATGCACTCATATCTGTTTGGAGAAGACGCGGCGGCGGCGCTTGAACTCCTTCTCGTAGTCTCCCCAGAGGTTCTGGACCTTGTTGTTGGTCTCCATCTCTCCGTTGGATTCTCCGTATTTGAAGCCGCCCTTGATGATGTTTCCAATCATCTCATTGAACAGGATGGCGTGTACGCCGCGGTTCTGGTATTCGGGGTCTACGGCAATCAGAAGCATCTCTACGCCCTCTTCATGCTTGATATACATGGATTTTACAAGGTGCCACCAGCCCAGGGGCAGGAGGTATCCGTTTCCTTTCTGGACGGCATGGGCCAGGGAAGGCATGCAGATGGCAAGGCCTACCAGCTTGCCTTCGTTGTTCTCCACGAGCGTTACGTACCGCAGGTCCAGCAGGCCCAGGAACGTGTTCACGTAGTGGTCGATGACATCGGCCGGCATCACGGTGAAGTCGAAGAGGCTGTTGTAGGTGCGGTTGATGAGGTCGAAGATCTTCTGGCCGTATTTTTCCTTCTTCACCTCCTTCTTGGTGACCTTTCTCACGTGCAGCTGGTAGCGGGTGGCCACAAGGCCCGCGGCGCGGGTTACTTTTTCCGGGAGCTTCTCCGGAACGTAGATGCGGTATTCCAGCCAGTCATTGACCTTGGCCATGCCCAGCGCCTCGAAGTGCTCGCCGTAATAGGAGTAGTTGTATTTGAGGAAGAAGGAGGAAATGTCGTCGAATCCTTCCACTACGCAGCCTTCGTTGTCAAAGTCCGTGAAGCCCAGCGGGCCCGATATCTGGGTCATGCCATACTGCTTGCCGTAGGCAATGACGGCCTCGATGAGGGCCTTGGAGACCTCCTTGTCGTCAATGAAGTCCATCCAGCCAAAGCGCACTTCCTGGTGGTTCCAGTCCCGGTTGGCAATCTCGTTGATGATGGCGGCGACGCGGCCTGCCACCTTCCCGTCCTTATAGGCCAGGAACAGGGCAAATTTGGCATATTTGCTCATGGGATTCTTCGCCGGATCCAGGGTGCTCATCTCATCTATGTAAATGTTGGGAACATAGTAGGGGCAGCCCTTGTACAGCTCCAGGGGAAACTTGACGAAAGTCTTCAGATCTTTCTTTGACTCTACCTTTTTAATGGTAACGGACATGGGTTTTCGGTTTAGTTACAACTCACAAAGATAGTACTTTTTTATTAAAAAGTAAGCGCCCGGCCTCTTTCGGGGCGGGCGCTTTATCGCGTTGGAACCGGGGGAGTCTTAGACTCTGACGGCGGTGATGACAATCTTACCCTTCATCTGTTCGGAGCTGACGTTCAGGGTGATGACAACGGTCTTGTAGTCGGAGCTGAACTCGAAGGAACCGTTGGTCTCGGCGGTGAAGAGCTGTTCGTCATCCAGCTGGGCGTCGAGTTTGTAGCTGAACTGCTGCTTGGTGAGATCCAGGCCGGACCAGGTACCTACGATGGGCTCGACCTCAGGATTGGCGAAGCTGATCTTGACGGTCTTCTCCGGAGCCGGGGAAAGGCTGATGGTCTTGATGACGTACTTGTTGAAGACGTTCAGATCCAGGACAACCTGGTCCTGGTTGTCGTTGATGAACTTGGCAATGGTGCCGAGGCTGCTGGCATCGTTGCCGGTGAACTTATGCTTGACGCTGGGTCTTTCGATGATGGCCTCGAGAACGGTAATCTTCCAGTTCACGAAGAGAGCCTGCTCCAGCGGGTTGGCGGGAGGGGGCGTCTGGGTGAAATTGCCTTCGGTAGAGGAAGACTCGCCGCCTTCGGGCTTGAAGGTGATCTTGTTGTCGTCCACGGTGACGGTTCCGTTAAAGTCTCCGGAGAGGTGGAAGACGAGACCGCTCTTGGTGTAGGTGCCGGAGAAGTAGTGGGTGTCGCCGCCAGCCTTGGTAACTTCCACGCCCTGTCCCACGTATTCACCTTCACGCATGAATTCGATTTTCTGAATCTGGATCTTGGTGCCGCTCTTGAGCTGGGTCTGGATGGGAGACCCCGTAATCTTTACGACGCCGGCATTGGCCTCCTGCTTGGCTGCAGGGACTTCGGCGGTTGTTTTGCTCCCGTTTCCGCAGGAGATGGCGGCCAGTACTGCGACCGCTGCGATGAGAATTTTTTTCATGTTATGAGTGTTTTAGTTTAAGCTTAGAAGAGTCTTACTGCCAGCGTGAAGCGCATGTACGGCATCACGGGGAACTTGTTCACCATATTGAGGTAATTGACGGCCCTGTCATAGTCTGCACCCATGTTTTCCTTGATGTCGGGGTTGGCGTCAATCCAGGCCTGGTTGAGTTCTACGTCAACGGGCTTCTGAGGGTCTGCGTAGTAGTTCTTGGCATAGACATGTAAACCGCCGATATAGGCGACACCGAGGTCAAAGTTGAAGCTCACGCGGCTCTTGAGGGAGACGGGACGGCCAAAGCCGATGCCCAGGTACGGCTGCACGACATTGAGACCGGTGCGGGCGTTCACGTGTACTTTACCTTCAAGGTCTGTGGTGATGCCGAAGAACTCGGTGTTGGCGTAGTTGGCCGGATCGATAGCGGGATCGGAGGTCTTCTTGTTCACCAGCGTGGCGCTCACATTGCCCAGGTTGGGATGAATGTTGAACAGAACACCGCCGGTGATGTGGAAGGCAGCCTTCTTGAACGGGAAGAAGTCGGCGAGGAGGCCGATGCTTCTATCCTGCACGCTGCCGTCCAGCTTGACCTCATCAATATCGATACGGGGGCTTGTCTGGTGTATGCCTACGGCAATGGTGGCCGCGATAGGATTGATGGCATACTCGGGAGCGTATTTTTTAACAAAGGAGTCTCCAATGGCCACGAAGGGCATCAGGGAGTTGTAAACGACTCTGGCCTGCAGGTTGGGAAGGATGGTGGTGGCGGCTGTGACCTGGACGCCTTCGGAGAATCCGAAGCCCACGCCGATGGACCAATGGTTGAACAGGACGTTTTCCTGGTCTGCGATCTGTGCCTGAGCGTTAAAACTTGCTAACGTAAGGACTACGGCACTTGCAATGGCTAGTACTTTTTTCATAGGTTGATTAGTTTAATTCGAACAAATATAGCAATAATTTCCGAGATGCGTCAAACCGGGTCAATTTTGTTTGACGTGGATGTCCAGCTGCGGGAACGGGAATTCGATGCCGTAGCGGGCCGGAAGCTCCGTGTAGATGGCTTCCTGCAGCTGGAAGCGGGCATCCCAGTAGTCCTTTCCGTTCACCCACGCGCGTACCACAAAGTTGACGCTGCTGTCGGCCAGTTCCGCGAGGCCCACGAAGGGGTCCTGCGCGCCGTGCGTCTTGCTGTCCAGGAACAGCGGATTGGCCTTCACCAGCTCCAGCAGGGCGTTTTTGACGGCATCGGCCTTGGCCCCATAGGCCACACTCACGGGGATGTCTACCCGACGGAGGTGCCGGCCGGTGACGTTGTTGATGTTGCCGTTGGAGAGGGTGCCGTTGGGGAGGATGATGACGCGGTTGTCGGTGGTGAGGAGCTTGGTGCTCACGATGGTCACTTCCGTCACTTTGCCGGAAAAGCCGGCCGTCTCAATGAAATCTCCCACCTTGAAGGGACGGAAAACGAGCAGCATGATGCCGCCGGCGAAATTCTGCACCGTTCCGCTGAGGGCCATGCCAATCGCCATACCGCCGGCAGCCAGGAGGGCGGCGAGGGAAGTGGTGTTCACACCAAGCGTTCCCACCACGGCAATGATGAGGAGAATCCACAGGGCAATGGTGACGAGGCTTTCGGAGAAAGTGGCCACGGTGGCCTCCGTCTTCTTTTTGGCGAAGCTTTTCTTGAGGGCTTTCTTGACAAGGCCGATGACCCAGCCGCCCACGATGTACAGGGCGATGGCCGCCAGGACCTTGAGCCCGAAGTGGAGGGCCTGCTCGCCGAACATGGCCAGGAGATCCTGGGGAGGGGTTTCGCGGATGAGCGCTTCAAACTGCTCTTTCTTGGCTTCCAGGGAGTCGGGGGAGACTTCCGGAATGGGGATGCTCTGGAGAAGATGGAACATGGATTACAGGTTTATGATAAGGTAGCTCATATAGCCGGCGAAAAGGAGGAGGAACAGGACTCCGTCCACTTTGTCCAGCATGTTCTTTTTTCCAACATAGCTTGAGGTAAGAAGCGCTAATGCGCTAACTATGAGCGCTCCAAGGTCTACATAAGTAATCCCTTCGAAGGAGAGGGGATGGATGATGGCCGCACCTCCCAGGATGAGGAGGATGTTGAAGATGTTGGAGCCGATGATGTTTCCGAGCGCCAGCTGCCCCTTTTTCTTGACGGCGGCGGCTACGCAGGTGGCCAGCTCCGGCATGGACGTGCCGCCGGCCAGGATGGTGATGGCGATGAACTTGTCGCTCACCCCGAGTGCCTTGGCAATGAAAGTGGCCGAATCTACGAACCAGTTGCCGCCGAGGATGAGGGCGGTAAGGCCGAGGACAATCCAGAGCGCAGCCTTCCACAGGGGCATTTTCTCCGCTTCTGAAGTCTCCTCCTTGCCGGCTCCCTGGCGGAAACTCCGGCCTATGTAGAGGGCGAAGACGGCGACCAGGACGAGGCCGTCCCAGCGGGACAGTCCGTCGGTTCCAAAGCCGAAGAGCGTGTGCTCGAGGCCCAGGCCGATCAGAAGAAGCGTGATGACAATGTTCATGGGGATGTCCTTCTTCCGGTTCTCCGGGGTGACGGGCATGGGAAGGAGGAGGGCGGTGATGCCCAGGATGAGAAGCGTGTTGAACACGTTGGAGCCCACCACGTTGCCCAGGGAGATATCGGCATTCCCCTCGGCGGCGCCGATGAAGCTCACCACCATCTCGGGGGCCGATGTGCCCATGCCCACGATGGTGAGGCCGATGATGAATTCGCTGAGCCCGAAGCGGCGGGCGACGGCCGATGCTCCGTCTACGAGGGCGTCGGCGCCCCAGACGACGAGGGCGAGGCCAGCGACGAGTATGAGAATCTGAACAATCATTTCATGTACTAAAAAAACGCACAAAATTAGTAATTATTTCCGGATAATGCCTACATTTGTACGTACGCAACGTGTGACCCGAACCTAACCCTTACCTTTGCCATGAAAGGCATCTCCCCGCATCGGCTGTTTACCCTTGTGGTTTCAGCTTTTTTTCTTGCCGGATGTGACCATCCGGCGGTTCCCGTTCCCCCTGAACCTCCCGTTCCCGAAGACCCCGTCACGCAGGTTTTCATCCCGGGCGCCTATGGTGTCAAAGGGGGAGACCAGGTGGTGGATCCTTCGCGTCAGGCAGGGGTCTATATAAGCGGCAATACATTGTCTTACAGGATATTGGACCCTGCTTCGCTCACGGTTGTCTCCCTGTCGGGGCTGCCGGTTCCGCTCCAGGAAGGAAGTACTGTTACGGTCCATTACCGGCTGGCAAGGGGCGGACGCACGCTTGAGAGCGAAGTGTATGAGAACGTCCGTATTTTACTGATAAACGACAAAATGGCCTGGCTCAAGAAATCGGACCAGATTTTCTTTGTCATCCAGCTGTTATAGAGGGACTTGGCATGAGAAAATGGTTTATATCGGCGATGCTCCTTCTATGCTGCCAGGGGGTGTTTTCCCGGGGTATTCCGCCGCGGTATCCGGTGGTGCTGGTCGAGTTCAAGGACGTCCGCTTCCAGCTGGAAGACCCGGCTTCGCTGGTGAAGGATCTCCTGACGAAGCCCGGCTTCAATTACGATGGCGCAAATGGCTCTGTAACAGATTATTACAGAGATAATCTGGGAGACTTCTTCGCTCCTTCCTTCGATGTCTACGGCCCGGTGACCCTTGAAGGGCGCCTGCAGGACTATGGCCGCGATGTCTTCGAGCAGGGTGAGCGGGTGGGGGATAAAGCTCCCGAGGAAGCGCTCCTCAAGGCCCTGCAGGCCCTTTCCCTGGATCCCACGGCCTATGACGCTGACGGAGACGGGGCGATGGATCTGGTTATCATGGTGTATGCCGGTTACGACCAGGCGGCCGGGGCCTCTGCCGATGCCATCTGGGCGCATGAGGGGAGTGTGGAATCCATGAGCTACATCGCTGTGCCTGAGCTCGCCGGCGCCTCCGGAAGTCATCTGGGCGGCATCGGCCTGGTCTGTCACGAACTGGGCCACTACCTGGGCCTGCCGGATTTCTACGACACCGACTTCGCCATGGGCGGGAATGCCGGAGGCGTCTATGGCTTTTCCCTCATGGGAAAGGGCCTTTACAACAACGACGGTCACACGCCGCCGTCCCTGAATGCGCTGGAAAAGAGCCTGATGGGCCTCCAGGCAGACATTCCGCCGCTGCCGGAGGGTGTGGTCCGCCTGGGGCCGGGTGAGATGTACCGGAGCGAGACCGCTACGGAAGGGGAGTACTTCCTCTACGAATACCGGGACGGAAAGGGCTGGGATGCTCCGCTGCCCCGGGGACTGGTGATTTACCATGTAGACCGCTCTGGGAGGAAGGTAGGGGATTATACTGCAGAAGAACTTTGGATAAACTGGCGTAACTTTAACGGAGTCAATGCATTGGCTTCACATCCTTGTTACCGTCTGGTGCCTTCTTTCAACCCCTGGCTGCTGGAGTTTGACGCGGCCCTTGCACAGGGTCGCATGGTATTTCCCGGGCTGGACGAGGTCCTCTTTTACGAGCCCGTAGACTGGGAAGGGAACTATACCGGAGTGCAGATTACGGGCATCGGCCTCGGTGAAGACGGTGTCTCGTTCCGCGTGCTCCGGGATGCCGGTGCCAATCTGAACGGCACGGTGCGCGATGCCGACGGGCATCCGCTGGAGGGCGTGACGGTGCGCGCCGGGGAGGTATCGGCCTGCACCGGGGCGGACGGCTTTTTCTGTCTGGAACTGCCCGAAGGAGCACTTTCCAACGTGGCGCTGGCAGCGTCCCTGGAAGGGTATCAGCCTTATTATGAGGAGGTTTCCATGGGAAAATACCGCATGAAGAGCCTCTCGGTCACCCTCCGGCGGGCCGATGCTCCGCGCGAGTCGACGCTCTCTCCGTACGATACGGAGGCGTCCATGGGCTATTTTGCGAATACGCGCATCCTAGGCGGCCTGCATCTTTCGCCGGAGGAACTCTATCCGTATGTGGGACAGGAGCTGGGAGAAGTGGTGTTCTATCCTTATATGACTTCTGCTTTCGATGGGGAGGTCTATCTGGTTGTAGATGTGGAAGGTAGGCGCGTCCTCACCCGCAAGCTGGAACATCTTGTGAAGGGCCCTTACTGCAAGCAGGTGGTAGACCTTTCCGACGAGCATATCCTTATTCCGGAGGGGATGTCCCTCTATATCGGCTATGGAAGCCCTGCGGCAGACTTCGACCTCAATTTCCGCGTAGGAACCGTCTATCCGGCGGCGAAGGGGCGCAGCTGCTACAGCCCGTTTTCCTTCCTGCAGTCTTCGTGGCAGGACATGTTCGTCAAGAGCGCCGGCATTTACATGGATGTGGCGCTTACGGTGACGGCCGTGGAGAATACGCAGGCGAAGGACCTTGTGGAACTGGGCTACTCCTACATTGAGCGGCCGCAGGGAAAGATCAAGGCAGGGGAGCGCATTCCCCTGAAGCTGCATGCGCCGGACAACGTCATTTCTGTAAACTGGACGCTGGACACGGAGCGTGTCAACGGTGAATTCACCCCGGCCCTCAAGGCGGGGACACACAGGCTCCAGGCCCGCATCACGCACTGGGAGGGGATAGAGGAGGTACTTGAAGTGTTACTTGAAGTAGACTAGGCTTTTCTTGTAAGCGCCACCACGTTCTCTACATGCATGGTATGCGGGAACATGTCTACGGGCTGCACGGCTGTAATCTTGTAATCCTTGCAAAGGATGGCTAAATCGCGGGCCTGCGAAGCCGGGTTACAACTTACATACACCATTCTCTCCGGAGCGGCGGAAAGGATCACTTTGGCAACGTCCGGGTGGATGCCGGCGCGGGGAGGATCCAGGATGATGACGTCGGGGCGGCCGTGCTCCTTGATGAAGCTTTCGCTGAGGACGTCCTTCATGTCTCCGGCAAAGAACTCGCAGTTATCGATGTGGTTGCGGCGGGCGTTGTCCTTGGCATCCTCGATGGCTTCGGGGACGTATTCGATGCCCACCACCTTGGAAGCCTTGCGGCTCACGAACTGGGCGATGGTGCCGGTTCCGGTGTACAGGTCGTAGACTACCTCATGGCCCTCCAGGGCAGCGAACTCGCGGGCTACGCTATACAGGCGGTAGGCCTGGCGGGAATTGGTCTGGTAGAAGGACTTGGGGCCAATCTTGAAGGAAAGGTCTTCCATTTTCTCGTAGATGGCGTCCTGTCCGTAGTAGAGGACGGGGGACTGGTCTGCGATGGAGTCGTTGAGCTTCTCGTTGATGACGTAGTAGAGGCAGGTAATCTGCGGAAATTCCTTGATGAGGGCATCCAGGAGGGCTTTCCGGGGCGCTTCATCCGGCTGGGCCAGGCAGAGGATGAGCATGATCTGGCCGTCCTCGGTGGTGCGGATGAACATGTTGCGGAAAAAGCCGTGGTTTTCCCGGATGTTGTAGAATTCCAGGTTGTTCTCCAGGCAGAACTTCTTGATAAAGAGGCGGATAGCGTTGGAAGGCTCTGCCTGCAGGTGACACTGCCTGATATCCAGCACTTTGTCGAAGAACTTGCCCACGTGGAATCCCAGACCGGGCTCCACCAGGTCCTGGGGCTCATCGCGGAGGAGCCAGCGCTTGTTGGATGCGCTGAATTCCAGCTTGTTACGATAGTAGCGGGTGAGCTCGGAGGGGAGTGTGGGCCTGATTTCGGGCACTTCCAGGTGGCCAATCCTCACCAGCTGGTCTTCTACCTGCTGGCGCTTGGCCTCCAGCTGCATTTCATAGGGCAGCGGCTGCCAGCGACAGCCGCCACAGACGCCGAAATGCTCGCAGAAAGGCTGCAGCCTGTGCTCGGAGGGCTTCACAATGCGCTTGATGAAGCCTTCCATGTAGTTTTTCTTTTTCTTGTATACCTGGATGTCCACGACGTCTCCGGGAACGGCAAAGTCTACGAACACCACCATGCCGTCTACGTGCGTGAGCGCTTTGCCCTCGGCTGCAACGGCTTCTATCTCAACGTTCTCCAGGAGGAGGTCGATTTTCTTCTTTCTGGTCATAGGGGAAAGTTAACTCATGCGCAAGTTAACATAATATAAATTGTGTAACAATTACAGATTTTCCTTGGAGGAGACCGGATTGCTGTAAATCTTGAGCAGCTCTTCCATGAGCTCGCCGCGGTCCAGCGTGGATTCTACGAGGATAATCTGCTGTGCCAGGTAGCCTTCGAACTTTTCCAGGTCTTCCATGGTGTACTCACTGGCGTACTTGTTGGTCTTGTTCAGGAGGTCGTAGGCCATATAGTTGGTCTTCCAGAGTTTGTAGCCCTCAATGACGCGGCGGTCCACAGCGTGGCGGATGCTCTGGTAGCGGTCGTTCTTGTCACAGAACGAAGCCTCGCGGATTTCTTCCTCGGTGAGCGGGTCTCCCACCTGCAGGTGCACGTGGCCCTTGGGCTGCTTGATGCCGATCATGATGCTCTGGAGATCCTCGTCTTCGCCTTTTACGTAGGAACCGGTATTGCGCTTGATGAGGGTTTCGCGGGCCTTCATGACGTCGCAGGGCTCGTATTCATAGGAAATGGACATGGGAACGATGTGCACTTCCATGAAGTTCTGGACAAAATCCTTGGTGCCGCTCATGTCCACCATCTTGAGGAGGCCCTGCTCGGTGATGTCAATGCCGTCCTTGGTGCGTCCCTGGCGCTGGGCAATCCAGACGGAGCCGGTGCCCGACGTGATGGTTTCGCGGATATACTTGGACAGCACCTGCGACGACAGGTACAGTTCGCGGGCCGATATACCGCGGATGACCTTGATCATGCGGTTGGAGCGGATAAGGAGCTCCACCGTCTTCTGCTTGAGGAGGTTGTCTCCCACGCAGATCTGGGTCTCGGGCAGGCCGTTCCACATGAGGACCATCTGCGTGAGCGCGGGATCCAGGATGATGTCGCGGTGGTTGGACATGGCCAGGTACGTGGTGCCCAGCTTCTTGATATTGTCTACGCCGTCGTAGGTGAATTCGGTGATGGTGTTGTCAATCACCCACTGGATGGCCTTGGACATGACAATTTCCTGGAACTCGTCTACCGTGTGGATATTACGGAGAACGTCTCCCAGGAACGTGTTGGGCTTGTCCGGGAACAGGAATTTGGAAATCCAGGGTACGTTGGGGTGAATGGATACGCGGGCCAGTGCGGCTGCCGCTTCTTCGTCGTTAAAGGGAGCAATATCGCTGAAATCGGTATAGTCCATACTTTTTTCTTAAGGTTCAAATTAAAGGTTGGAACTTGCAAAAAACATGCTAAAGGCTACGCCTTTCGAGGAGAGAACTGTCTCCGTAGCTGAGGAAACGGAACCCGTGGGACAGCGCGTAGTTGTAGATGGTGCGCCAGTCTCCGTCCACAAAGGCCGATACCAGGAGGATGAGCGTGCTCTCCGGCTGATGGAAGTTGGTGACGAGCATATCCACCAGGCGGAAGGTAAAGCCCGGAACGATGATGATGCGCGTACCGGCGACGAGTTCCTCAAGGCCTTCGCGGTCCAGGTAATCGACGATGGCCTGAAGGGCTTCCGCCGTGCTGTAGGGATACTCCCGCTCATACGGTGCCCACTGGGCGACATCGGCCGGCTTCCCGGTCTCGATGCAGCTGACACCCACGTAGTAGAGAGACTCCAGGGTTCTTACGGAGGTGGTTCCTACCGCAATTAACTTGCGGCTTTTATTGGCCAGCACTTGAAGCAGTGCTTTAGATACGGTAAAAGGTTCCCTGTGCATCGGGTGCTCGGAGACCAGCGAGCTTTTCACGGGCAGGAAGGTGCCGGCGCCCACGTGCAGGCACACGGTTTCGGTCTCTATCCCCTTTTCCCGGATGCGGTCCAGGACGTCCTGGGTAAAATGCAGGCCGGCCGTCGGGGCCGCCACCGATCCGCGGATATGGGCGTAGAGCGTCTGGTACCGCTCCGTGTCAATGGCCTCGGACTCGCGGTTCAGGTACGGCGGAATAGGAACGGTGCCGGCTATCTCAAGGATGCGGGAGAACGGGAGCCCGCCCTCCCAGAAGAAACGCACGGTGCCGGTCTGGCCGTTCCGCTCCTCAAGTACTGCTTTAAGTGCGATGGCGCGGATCTCTCCGTCATCTTCCGGATTGTATAGGCTGAGGGTATCCTCCTTCCACTTCTTGGCATTGCCGATGACGCATTTCCAGCTGCAGGATTCCGTAGCGGCGAACGCGGTGTTATACTCTACGGGCTTCACAGGCTCCAGGCAGAATACTTCGATGATGGCGCCGGTTTCCCGCTGGAAGTGCAGGCGGGCCGGGACTACCTTGGTATCATTGAATACCATGAGCGCGCCTTCGGGGAGAAGGCCGGGCAGCTCACGGAAAATTTTCTCTTCCACTGCTCCGTCTTTGTAATGGAGCAGTTTGGATGCATCCCTTTCCGGGAGCGGGTATTTCGCGATCCTGGCGTCGTCCAGGCCGTAATTGTAATCCTCTATATGGATTTCAGGAATCATGAGAATTTAAAATTTGTGCAAAGGTAACACTATTTATCGGAAATCGGGAATTCTCGGGCCGGTTGTACAACTGTTTACAAATGTGTTTACAAATGTGAATATGGTGGAAGGGGTGAATGGTTCGGAAATGTGAAGTTCCGGGCGCATTCTTGTATATTCCACTAAATATTTGCTAAAACACTATAAATATTTCTTATGGTTGTTTAGGTAGTTTTAGCAAATGCCGATTAATCAGATAGTTACATATCTTTATATAAAGTATAGATACGTGTATTGCCGCCTGGAAGGGCCTCCAGGGCCCGAATGGGGTTTAAATCGGTGAATTCTATATAACTAATAGTTAGATAATCAGCTATAAAAACGCACTTACTTAGCATAAAACTACAAGCTTATTTTGCCGTTTTCTGCCCTCCCCTGTTCAAACTTGTAACTTGTTGATATTTGGATATCTCGAATTTTTTGTGTATATTTGTAAAGTTAAAGTTGTAAATTATGAATCGACGGCTTTTACAATTTTTACAGGCCGAAAACATTACGCAGGCCCAGTTTGCCGATACTCTTTCCGTTGCGCGCGGAAGCGTTTCGCATATCCTGGCCGGCCGCAACAAACCCGGCTACGATTTCCTGGAGAGTCTCCTCCTTCACTATCCCCGCCTCAATCTGGACTGGCTCATGACCGGAAAAGGCAAAATGTACCGCGAAGATATGGCTCCAGAGGCTCCGGAAAGCGCTTCCGGCGAGCTTTTCCCTATTGTCCAGGCCCCTTCCGCCCCTGTTGTGGCCGCCGTTCAGGCCGCTCCTGCCCGAAAAATCGAGCACATTACTGTTTTCTACTCCGATAATACCTTCGAGGAGTTCGTTTCCAAGGAATAAATTGCTATCTTTGTCTTTCTATAGAAAGCACAGATGATGTTCCGTAAAAACGTTCAGCATTTGCAGACAGAGGTAGCCGGCCTGGTTTTCCCGAATCCGGCAGGAGCCCCCTTCGTTATCCATAAAACCCGCTTTTCCTGGCTCCACAGGGCCCCTGAAGCCGGTTTTCTGGTGCTGACGCCCCCTTCCCACGAGGAAGTACTCCCCTGGATCAAAGGGCTTTCCGGAGAGCGTGAGAGCTCCATTCTGGCGGTAGACATCAAAACCGACATTGTGCGGTCTTTCTCCCTGGTCTATGACTTCGCAGATTTCATCATCATAGACCCCGACTCCGACATGGGCATAGATGCCGTAGATATTTCGGACACGCAATCACTTCTGGATGAATTAGTTAGCCTGCGTCTTTGCTACGAGCGCTACACCCCCGTCTTCCTTCGCCTGGCCCATGGGACCAGCCCCGACGAGCTCAAGATCCTCCTGGGCGCCTGCCGGCTCAACGGTCTGGACGGCGTGGTGGTTTCCCACCTGTCCATGCTGGGGACCGTACGGGAACTGACGCAGGGCCGCGTCCCTGTCATCTGCAGGGTCAATACCCCCGAAGAAGGCCTCCAGGCCCTTGAGGGCGGTGCTTCCCTATTGGAACTCCCGGATGCAAAACCGCTGGGGAAGCTTCTCAAAGCACTTGAAAACAAGCAAGAAATATGATTGAAGCATCGATCGTCACCATTGGTGACGAAATTCTTATCGGCCAGGTTCTGGATACCAATTCCCAGCAGCTGGCCCGCGCCCTCGAAGAAGTGGGTATCCACGTGGTGCGCATGGTTTCCGTTGGCGACAAGCGCGAGGAAATTGCCCAGACCCTCCTCCAGGAGCTCTCCAGGGCCCGGATTGTGTTCTCTACCGGAGGCCTGGGACCCACCAAGGACGACATTACCAAGGCGATCCTGGCCCAGATTTCCGGTAGCAAGGGCTATGTGAAGCACGAAGGGCAGATGCAGAAGGTGGTGGAAATCCTCCACGGCCGCGGCCTGGACGTGCTTCCTTCCAATGAAAACCAGGCCATGGTGCCGGACCGCTGTCATGTAATTGTGAACCAGCTGGGAACCGCTCCTATTATGGTATTCCGGGACATGCCCGGCTCCGGAAGTACGCTGTACGCCCTCCCCGGCGTTCCCCACGAGGCTGTGGGAGCCATTCCGTCCATCCTGGAGGACATCCGGGCGCACCAGCCGCTCACCCAGATCCTGCACCGCAGCCTCATGGTCTACGGCATCGCCGAGAGCGCCCTTTCGGAGAAAATCGCCGCCTGGGAAGACGCCCTTCCGGCCGATATGCATCTGGCGTACCTCCCGAATACCCTCACCGGCATCCGGCTCCGCCTCTCCCTGTACGGCTGCACCACCGGAGATGAGAAGGAGCGCATGGAGGCGCAGCTCATCGGCCTGAAAGCTCTCCTCGGAGACCTTCTTTATGCCGACGGAGACTCCGACCTTGAAACCACCATCGGCGGCATCTGCCGCGAGAAGGGGCTCACGCTCTCCTGCGCCGAGTCCTGCACGGGCGGAATGATTGCGCACATGATTACTTCGGTGCCCGGCTCTTCCGGCTACTTCCTGGGCTCCGTCACCTCTTACGCCATCCCGGTCAAGGAGAAGGTGCTGGGAGTTCCGTCCCGCATCATCGAGGAGAAGGGCGTGGTCTCTTCGGAGGTGGCTGCGGCCATGGCCGAGGGCGTCCGCCGGCTCACCGGCTCGGATTACGCCGTCTCCACCACCGGTCTCGCCGGCCCTTCCGGAGATGCGTTCAATCCGGTGGGAACCGTGTGGATTGGAGTGGCCGGTCCCCGGGGTTCACGCACCGTCCGCTATGTTTACAAGAATGACCGGAAGCGCAATATCGAGCGTTTTGCGGCCTCGGCGCTCAACTTCCTGCGTCTGTACATGCTTGAGGACGTAAAACACTAGCATATAATAAAAGAAACAAAAATGTTAGCGCGTATAACATTTTTGTTTCTTTTCTGCTAAAACGGCGTAATTGCCTTATTCTGAGCAGTTTGCAATTCTACTCCAAACAGCCAGCAAATTCTGTCCGGACACCTTCAAAATGTCCTTTTCGGAGTAGCCGCGGCGCCGCATTTCCTCCAGGACCCGCTGCGTTTCGGAGATATTTTCAACGCCTTCTGGGGTGACTTCAATGCCGTCGAAGTCGCTTCCGATTCCCACGTGGTCGATGCCGGCAATGGCAACGGCATGGTCAATGTGATCCACAATTTCCTTGACGCCGGGGCGCCAGGGTTTCTCGGGATCATAGGCATCGGAGAGAAAATACGGATAAAAGTTGATGCCCACATAACCGTCCTTTTCTCCCAGCGCGCGGAGCATCTCGTCGGTGAGATTGCGGCGGTGCTGGCAGAGGGCGCGGCAGCAGGAATGGGTTGCCACGACGGGTGCCTTGGACAGGCCGATGACATCCCAGAACGTCTCGTCCGATGCATGGGAGAGGTCTATCATCATGCCCAGCGCGTTCATCTCGGCCACCACTTCCCTGCCAAACGGGCTCAGTCCTCCCCAGCGCTTGCCTTCGGCGGCGCTGTCGGCTACAGCATTGTCTTCGTTGTGGGTGAGGGTGACGTAGCTTACGCCCAGGCGGTAGAAGGTTCTGAGGAGCGACAGCGATTCCTGGATGGGTGCTGCGTTTTCCATGCCCATGAAGACGGAAATGAGACCCTTCTTCTCGTTGGCGGGCACTTCGTCGGGGCCGAACGTGAGGACGGCATAGTCCTCGTTGGCCTCGCAGGCGTCGTAAGTGGCGCTGAGCATCTCCAGGGCGCGGCGGGTGGCTGCGTCAGGTTCCGTACCGGGTGCGGTGTAGAGGGCAAAGAAGGCGCCGCCCACTTCCCCGGCCTTCATTTTGGGGAAATCTACCTGTACGCCGGGATTGTCGATGCCGATGTTTCGCTGCCGCAGCAGCTCGGACGGGGTGTCCAGATGGGAATCGTAGATCATTTTTCGTAAGGGGCAAAGGTGGATTTGAGAATCTGGTCCACGGTGATGGCCGGAATGCCGGTATAGTAGAGGGCGCTTCCGCCGGTGAGGTTGACAAAGAGGAATTCCTCGGCATGGACGCAGGCTTCGCTGGAGCCTTTCATATCGGCCTTCACGCGGCGGGAGTTGCAGGAGAGGCTGTTCAGGCGGGCTTTTCTTTCACTGCGGAAAGAGAGCGTCCCGGTTTCGCCGGAGAGGGTGCAGTCGGCGTTTCCGCTCAGCTCCAGCGAGATGACCTCGCCGCTGTAGGAAAGGCTGGCCTGTGCACTCCGGTCCATGATGACCCGGGGAGACGGTACCCGCAGGAGGATGTCCCGCGCGACGGATTTGTCTGAGAGTGTGAGCGTATCGGCCACAACTCCCCCGTAGCTGGTGATGAGGGCGCTACCGGTGCCGGAGACCTTGAAAAGGGAGGGGGCCGATACCAGGACGCGCGTGACGGGCACGGGAGCGTTCTTGCCTTTGTAGAGCTTCCGGACGTCGGAGGGAATGGATTTCTCGTCCATGTCCACGTAGAGCACGCGCGAGCGCACATACACCTGGATGTAGGGCATGAGGGCTTTGTCGGCGATAATCTTGACGCTGGGCTGGCTGCTTTCCTGCAGCGCAAGCTCCATGGTGCTGCCGACCACGACGGAGTGAAACTCCCCTACGGGACAGATTTTCTCGTCCTGGCACCAGGCTGCTATACTTAAAGTGATACTTAAGATAAAAGTAAGAAGTTTCTTCATATCTTATGCTTCTAATTGTTCCATCAGGTTGGTCCACTCCTCGGTGGCGGCATCCAGCGAGCGCTTGAGCTCCAGGTATTCGCGGGTGAGCTCCATGATGTCGTCCTTCTCTCCGGGGGCGGCCAGCACCGCTTCGATCTCCTTCATGCGTTTCTCGTCCTTCCCAATCTCTTTTTCCAGGTAGTCTATGCGGTTCTTGATCTTTTTCTGCTCCTTGCTCTGGGCCTTGAAGGCGGTATTGTCGGCCTTGGCGGGCTTTACCACGGGCTGCGGCTCGCGCGTGGCGGCCGGGGCGGCATTTTTCCTCTCCAGCTCCTGCAGGCTCTCGAGCTTTCGGCGGCGGAGGAAGTCCTCCACCCCGCCCAGGTGCTCCTGCACCTTTCCGTCGCGGAACTCGTAGAGCTTGTCCACCAGGCCTTCCAGGAAGTCACGGTCGTGGGAAACGACAATTAATGTGCCGTCAAAGCTCTTCAGGGCCTGTTTGAGCACGTCCTTGGAACGGATGTCCATGTGGTTGGTGGGTTCATCGAGCGCCAGGACATTGTACGGAGAGAGCATGAGCTTGGCCATGCCCAGGCGGGCGCGTTCGCCGCCGGAGAGCACGGAAACCTTCTTGTCAATGTCTTCTCCCTTGAAGAGGAAAGCGCCGAGGAGGTCCCTGAGGCGGGTGCGGATGTCCCCCACCGCAATGCGGTCCAGCGTGCCCAGTACGGTCTCTGACGGGTCCAGGATGTCTTCCTGGTTCTGGGCATAATAGCCGATGTGCACGTTGTGCCCCACGCGGGCCTCCCCTTCCAGGGGATCCAGTTCCCGCATGATCACGCGCATGAGGGTGGTCTTACCTTCACCGTTTCGGCCGATGAGGGCCACTTTCTCGCCGCGCTTGATCTCGATGTTGGCGCCGCGGAAAACCACTTTCTGGGGGTAGCCTACCGTGAGGTCGGTTCCCTTGAACACCACGTCTCCGGAGCGCTCGGCCGGCGGGAATTTGAGGGCCATCTGCGCGCTGTCGGTCTCGTCAATCTCGATGCGGTCCAGCTTCTCCAAAGCTTTAATTCGGGACTGTACCTGATTGCTCTTCGTGGGTTTATAGCGAAAACGGTTGATGAAATCTTCCGTCTTTTCAATCATGCGCTGCTGGTTCTCGTAGGCAGCGGTCTGCTGGGCAATGCGCTCGGCGCGCAGCTCAACGTACTGGCTGTAAGGAACCTTGTAGTCGTGGACGTGCCCCAGCAGGATTTCCACGGTGCGGGTGGTCACATTATCCAGGAACTTGCGGTCGTGGGAAACGAGGAGCACGCTTCCCCGGTAGGCCTTGAGGTAGTCCTCGAACCATTCGATGGACTCGATGTCCAGGTGGTTGGTGGGCTCGTCCAGGAGGAGGACGTCGGGGCCCGCAAGGAGGATTTTGGCCAGTTCGATGCGCATGTTCCACCCCTGGGAGAAGGTTTCCGTGAGGCGACCCAGTTCATCGGCCTTGAATCCCAGTCCGAAGAGCACCTTCTGCGCCTGCGCCTCCGGGGAAAGCCCGCTTTCCAGCGCCAGGCGGTCGTTGAGCTCATTGAGGCGGTCGATGAGGCGGGCATATTCGGCCGATTCGTAGTCCTCGCGCTCCCCCAGCTCGGCGGTGATGCGTGCGAGCTCGGCCTCCATGTCGTGCAGGTAGTCGAAGACGGAGAGCACCTCTTCCATGACGGTGTGGCCGCGGTGGTGCTCCATGATCTGGGGCAGATAGCCGATGCGCACGCCCGTGGGCTTTTCGATGCTGCCGGAGGTGGGCTGCTCCTGTCCGGTGATGAGCTTCATGAGGGTACTCTTGCCGGCGCCGTTCTTTCCGACGAGACCTATCTTGTCTCCGTCGGAGATGTGGAAGTTAATGCAGTCCAGCAGGTTATAGCTGCCGAAGGATACCGTTACGTTATTGACAGATATCATGCTTTCTTACAGAGAAGGATGGACAGTTCGTACAGGCCGTAGAGCGGCACGGCCAGCACAAACATGGAAAAAGGGTCGCTGGGGGTGATGAGGGCGGCGAGAAGGAGCGTCGCCACCACGGCGTACCGCCGGCCTTTCCTTAACATAGGCCGATGGACGATGCCCAGGGCCGACAGCGCTAGGATGATGGTGGGAAATTCAAACAGCAGGCCGATGAGAAACACCATGGACACGAACATGGACATGTACGAGCTCAGGGAGATGGTGTTCACGATGGCGTCGGAGATGCTGAAGTTCGTAAAGAACATCAGGCACACCGGCAGCACCACGAAGTAGCCGGTGGCTACGCCCACATAAAACAGCCCTGAGGCCAGTCCAAAGGCCTTTTTGACGGCCCTTTTCTCGTTGTCATAAAGGGCGGGCGCAATGAATTTCCACAGTTCGTAGATAAGGTACGGGAAAGAGAGGACGATGCCGCAGAGAACCGCCACCTTCATGTAGGTGAAGAACTGGGCGCTGAGCTCAATGTTGATGAGTTCCATGGAAAAGTCCACTCCCGGCAGCCTGTATAGCGGAAAATCCGGCTGTGTGGGCCAGAAGACGGCTTTGAAAAGGGGCCCCGGGATGGCCAGGAAGACAATGGACAGGAGCGCAACGGAGAGCACCGAGCGGAACAGGGTTCCCCTCAGTGCTTCGAGATGGTCCCAGAAGGACATTTCTGTGTCCTTCCCTTCCACTTATTTCTCCTCGGGCTTGGTTTCGTCGGACTTGATTTCCTTTTCCACCTCATTCATGCCTTCCTTGAAACTCTTGACGCCTTTGCCAAGGCCTTTCATGAGCTCGGGAATCTTTTTGCCACCGAAAAGAAGGAGAACAACCAGTACCAGGGCTACGATTTCCCAGGTTCCAATCATAAGGAGCGGATAAATCATGAGCATATTATCTGTCGTTTAAGTGTTTCTCAAAAATCTCTGCAACGGGCTCGGGGCACCGTACGGGGCGGAAGGTCTCCTTGGAGATGAAGCCCAGCACCACGGTACCATCGGCCAGAAGAACGCCGTCCTGGTTGTAGACGGCCTGCTTGATGGTCATCTTCGCAAGCGGCACTTTGTCAAACTCGGCTACGGCGGTGAGGACGTCTCCCATGCGGGCCGGATGATGGAAGTGACACTCCACGCTCACAATGGGAACCTGGATGCCTAACTCTTTCTCACAGCGCTCGATAGGGAATCCTACCTGCACCATCATTTCATCTCTTGCGATCTCGAAATAACGGATGTAGTTGGAGTGGTGCACCACGGCCATCTGGTCGGTCTCGTAGTAGCGGACGGGAAACGTTGTCTTGAAAGTGGCCATACCTTATTTACTCAGCTGGGCAATCTTGGCCTCCAGGCTCTCGATCTTGGAGAGGGCGTCGGCCTCTTTCTTGCGCTCGTTCTCAATCACCTGTGCGGGAGCGTGGGCGGTGAACTTCTCGTTGGAGAGTTTGGCGCGCACGCCCGCGAGGAACTTCTGCTGGTACTCGAGGTCTTTCTGGGCCTTGGCCAGTTCCTCGGCTACGTTCACCAGGCCTTCGAGGGCGATGAACATTTCGATGGTGCGGACCATGAAGACTACGCCCTGGGCATCGGCGAAATCGGCCACGCGCTCGACGGTGACGTTGGCAAGTTTCTCCACCACGGGGATGACGCTCTCCGGGAACTCGTTCCCCTTGATCTTAAGGGTAAGGTTCTCCTTGGGAGCGATGTTGCGCTGGCTGCGAACGCCGCGCACACCGTTCACGGCCTCGGCGGCCAGGGTGAAGTTCTCCAGGACCTTTGCATCGATGGCATCGGCCTTGGGAGTGGCTGCGTACATGATGGTTTCGCCTTCCTTGCGCTCTGCGATGTCCTGCCACAGTTCCTCGGTGATGAAGGGCATCACGGGGTGGATAAGTTTGAGAAGGGCCTCGAAGAAGTTCAGGGTGGCTTGCTGGGTTCCAGCGTCGATGGGCTGGCCGAAGGCAGGCTTGATGGCCTCCAGGTACCAGCTGCAGTACTCGTCCCAGAACAGCTTGTAGATAGTCATGAGGGCGTCGGAGATGCGGAACTTGCTGTAGTGGTCTTCCACCAGGGCTACGGCCTCGGAGAGTTTGTTCTGGAACCACTCGATGGCTACCTTCTGGGCCTCGGTCTGGGGGACATCGGCCACCTGGAAACCTTTTACCAGGCGGTAGCTGTTCCAGATCTTGTTGCAGAAGGCTGCGCCCTGCTTGATCTGGGCCTCGTCATAGAAGATATCGTTGCCGGCGCTGGAGCAAAGAAGCATGCCGATACGCACGGCGTCGGCTCCGTAGGTTTCGATGAGATCGAGGGGGTTCGGCGAATTTCCGAGTGTTTTCGACATTTTTCGGCCGATTTTGTCCCGCACAATGCCTGTGAAATACACATTGGAGAACGGCTCCTTTCCCATGAACTCTTCGCCGGCCATGATCATGCGGGCAACCCAGAAGAAGATGATGTCCGGGCCGGTGACGAGGTCGTTGGTGGGATAGTAGTAAGCGAGGTCCTTGTTGGGCTGGTGCTCGGGGTGGCCGGGTTTCTCGGGGTCGAACACGGAGATGGGCCAGAGCCAGGAGGAGAACCAGGTATCCAGCACGTCTTCATCCTGGCGAAGGTCTTCGGCCTTGATATTCGGGTTAATGGCCTGGGCGGCCTTCAGGGCTTCTTCCAGTGTGGATTCTACCACGTAGGTGCCGTCGGGCAGGTAGTAGGCGGGAATGCGCTGGCCCCACCACAGCTGACGGGAGATGCACCAGTCGCGGGCGTTCTCCATCCAGTGGCGGTAGGTGTTCACGTATTTCTCGGGCACGAAGTTGGTGCGGCCGCTCTCAACGGTCTCCAGGGCCATCTTGGCCAGGTTCT
>JAEEGJ010009073.1_pt1 | contig 26914 bp, 22 predicted proteins | sample 8958761 | NCBI WGS metagenome assembly JAEEGJ01 (sample SAMN16246546, study PRJNA631951) | gut metagenome | biome: gut microbiome; feature: rumen; material: RS-attached | host: Bos | place: Iran: Karaj | collected 2018-10 | reverse complement strand
CGCGTCATGGAGCGTCACTTCTTGATGGTCGGAGTGGATTTGAGCTGTTTGGCGTCAGAAGGTACCTTGAAGCTGAACATCGGGTCATTACCATCCAGGTTGACATTGGAATAAATGGTACGGACAAGCGTTGAATCCTTTTTGGATGTGTACTGGACGGAAGTTACCCGAAGCGGTAGCACCAGGTTTGAGAACTTGTTGTAGGATGATAGATAAGTCTTGCTGACTACGGTGCCGGACGCATCGAAATAAGCAAGGTAGATAGGCAGATAGTTCTCAAGGACTAGTTCAACTTTGGAAACCCCTTTCCCTTTTGAAGCGGGAAGATAGGTCCGTTTCATCAACCCTTCTCCCTCACGGGAAGTGGAAGACAGCTTATAACCGTAAAGGCCCAGACCCATGTCATCGCTACGACCGGAAAGGAAGATGTAGAGAAGGTCGTCCCGGTCGCTGAAATCTTCCTTGCGCTGGGAATAGACCTCATTTGTAGCGGGGATGTAAAGCTTGAACTCACCACTGGGATTGGTAATGGTGTAATAGGTACTTGGTGAGTTGAACACCCGTACCAGGTCGCCTGTAGAATTGCAATAAACCTTGCTCTCTACGGATGTCACCTTGCCACCATATAAAGTTTTAACCTCCATGTCAGCCGAGACCCTTCGTTGGGCAGAGGCTGACATGGAGATAATTAGCAATGCAGGTAAAATAAGTCCTGGACGGAGCATTAACCCCACATGAAGAATGAAGTGTTGCCGCAGTACCGGGCAACAGAGTTATCCTCTACGGCGGCCACTATCTCAACTATGAAGTCAACGAACGGGACAACACCGAAAATTCCTCCGACTGTAAAAGTGTAAATCGCCCACATCCAAGGTCTTGTGCCCATATAATGGCGATGGACACCAAATCCACCAAGGAAGAAGGTCAGCAGGATGGCTCCGACGGGACTGGCCCCGCGGGAAATCACTGCTGCTGAGGGAGCTGACGGGGGGACCATGAGGCCGGCCGAAACGGCGGCAGGGACCTCATTCATGAGATCCAGAGGAGAAACGACTATCGCACTCTCGAAAGCGTTGTCGATAGCGGCATCATCAAGCTTGTAGGGAGCAGCAGATGCCAGGGTAGTGATCGCGAACATTGCGATCAAAGCAAATAGGATCTTTTTCATTGAATAAAGTTTTTGTTGTTACAAATGTAACGAATTTTTTCTACAAGGAATCTATTTTGTCCAGAAACCTGTAGGAGGCTGCTTCGCCCAGATACTCAGCCTTTATGGTACCGGAACCATCGAGATCGGCGATGGTCCTGGCAACTTTTAGGATCCTGGAATATGCCCTGGCAGATAGCCCCATCCTGTCCATTAGTGCTTCCATCATCTTCTTGCAATCTGAATCAAGGGCACAGTACTTTTCCAGCAGTTTCCCTCCCATTTCGGCGTTGGTGAATATTCCATCACCTTTGAAACGCTCCCTCTGAACCAGCCTCGCAGCCGTTACCCTCCGCGCAACTTCCTTCCCGGGCTCTCCTTTCTTCCTTCCAACAAGGTTCTTGGTTGCCACCGGGTGTAGCCAGAGTTGTATGTCGATACGATCCATCACAGGTCCGGAGAGCTTTGAAAGGTAAGCTGCCCTTTGACCGGGAGTGCACCTGCACCTGTCGCCTTCCCCGTAATAGCCGCAAGGGCAGGGGTTCGAGGCCGCGACAAGCATGAACGAGGCAGGATACTCAATTTTGGAGCGGAGCCTTGAAATTACTACTTTCCTGTCTTCCATGGGCCCCCTGAGGGCCTCCAGAACGGATTTCGGCATTTGTCCATATTCATCGAGGAAGAGGACTCCGTTATTTGCCAGTGTAACTTCACCGGGCCGGATGTCCTGGCCGGCTCCCCCTCCGATAATCGCAGGCAGCGAAGCGCTGTAATGCGGTGATCGGAATGGCCTTTCCCTGACCAGACCGATCCCGGTCCTTTTCATCCCGCAGACTGAATAGATTCGGCTGGTAACTGTCGATTCTTCGGTAGACATGGGAGGGAGGATGCCGGCAATCGCCTTGGCCAGGGAGCTCTTACCACTTCCGGGAGGTCCGACCATAATTAAATTGTGTCCTCCGGCAGCTGCGATCTCCGCTCCCCTCTTAGCCCCTTCCTGACCTATGATCTCCGAAAAATCAAAGATATCATGTTTAGGACGGCTATTCTGTGTTATCAATCCGGAAGATAGTCTTCTGTACAACGAAGTGTTCCAGACCAGAAGGTCGCTGCTGTCCTCATTTCCTTCCAGGATCTTTATGACATCCTCAAGGGTTTCCACCCCGAAGATGGATAGGGATGAAAACTCTGTAGCCTCCATCGCTGAATTCAGGGGAAGGATACAGCCGGTCATCCCGATGGTTCCGGCCAATCCTGCAAACAAAAGTCCTCCCTGGACCTCCCTTACCGAACCATCCAGCCCAAGTTCCCCCATTATCAGATACTTCCCCAAACCAGGAAGACTTCTCTGGCCTGAAGCAGCGATTATTCCCAAAGCTATCGGCAGGTCATATCCTCCTCCGTTCTTGTGCATGTCAGCAGGGGCGAGGTTGATCACTATCTTCTTTCCTGGAATATGGAAACCGAGAGTCTGAAGGGCAGTTACAGTGCGGAGGAGGCTCTCCTTGACTGCGACATCTGCCATTCCGACGAGATGTATCCCTATTCCCTGGGTTATGTCAACCTCCACGGTGACAGGTACCGCTTCTATGCCGATGCATTTTGCGGCCATGACATTGACGAGCATAGTTCAAGTGCGTTAAGATGCCTCAAATATGCCCTGTCCCACCGGAAGTCAGCGCTCAAAAACGGAAAAACAATAATAAAAAACAGAAATATCTTCTTTATGGAATGCCAGAGGCTAATCCAGGCACTCATGGATGAATTTCCAAGCCGGATCCTTGTAGTAACGGTGGCCTCCGTTCCCTACAGCCAGCCTGCAGGAGCCCTTGCCTGCCGCCTTGAATATCTCTTCTGTTTTGGTGAATTCCTCACGTGCCCCGTCAACAGGGAAAATGCCGTCATCCTTGCCTTGGATTATACACAGATGACGCCCCGCGACAAGTCCTGCGACATCACCCATATTCCCAAGGTTCAGCATCCCAGGGAGATAGTTGCATTCGCAATGGCGGATTGTGCCTATGCTCTTCTCGTAGGAAGAGAAGGCTCCGGAAGGGATGCAGACTGCGATCCTGGTGTCCACTGCTCCTGCATACAATGTTGCAGTTCCTCCTCCCGAATGACCAGAGACTACTATCTTCCCAGGATCGACGGGCAGGTTCTCCAATGACCAGTCAATGATCTTCATGATGTCCCAGACCCTTTCGCCCACAGGGGTACGGCCGACCAGAAGGTCACGGAGCATGTAGTCATGGCAGGAAGAAGTAGCGTCCGAGGCGAGATCCGGGGCGGTACGGGTCTTTCCGAAGGCACGGGCAGTCGGGGCAATTGCAACAAACCCCTCTTGAACAGCCTGAAGGGCTATATTCCTTTCTCCATCCTCGGCCAGGGACCGGTCTTCATCGTTCCAATAAACCCCGGCATACAGTTCAGTGTTCTTAGAATGACCGTGAGGCGTTATCATCAAACCAGTCGTACCTTCCACTTTTTTAGGTATCAGGATCATGATGGGAAGCAGCACATCCGGTTCGGTGCGGATCTCCCAGCGTTCGCGGAGGTAGGATCCCATGTCCTCGCTGTCAATCCTGAAGGCCTCAGGCTTGAAATCTCGGAGATCCTTTTTCATCCTTGTGACCCCGAGAGTCTCCTCCAGTTCGATCCTGAACTGTTTCTGCCATTTGCGGAAACTTCCATTCCAGCCCCGCCAGGCATAGCGTCCGTCAGCATGAGCAAACAATGCGTCAAAATGAGCTTCGGCGCTGGGATAGCCGGATTCCTGTGCATTTGAAGGGATGGCCAGAATAAAGACTATCAGGCATGTAAGGAAGGAATGGATTCTCATGGCATTAAGTGTTATCTTGTACAAACCTACGAAAAACTTTATGTATATTTGTAACATGGAGAACAAAGAAATCACGATTTTTTGCAAGAATGACGGCAAGAATCACAGGATAGAAATAGGAGGCACCCTCGGGGACCTTTCCAAGAAGTGGTGCAAGACAGTAACCGACTCCAAGACCGGACAGAAACTGGATGTCATCGCCGCCTTGGTCGATAACAAGCTGAAGGAACTTCAGTACAAGCCAATGCTCTTCCACCAGGTGGAATTCATAGGCTTCAACCATCCTGACGGTCGAAGGTGTTACCTGCGCTCCCTCTGCTTTGTCCTCCAGAACGCTGTCCGTGAGCTATATCCCGAAAAAGTCCTGGTAGTGGACCATTCCCTGCCGAGCGGACTGTACTGTGAGATCATAGAGAAGACCAGGATGGAGGACGGCCGGAGCAAAGTCTATTTCGTCACCGACGAAGAGATCGATGCCATCAAGGCCAAGATGAAGGAAATCATCGCCAGGGATCTACCCTTTACGAAGGTCAAGATGTATTCCGAGGAAGCGGAAGCTATCTTCATGGCCAATAACCAACCCCAGAAGGCGGAACTTCAGAAGAGCATAGGCGCATTCATCTGCAGTGTCTATTATCTCGACGGGAAGGCTGACACTATGCATGGTCCCCTGATTCCTTCGACAGGTTTCCTCAAGACATTCGACGTAACCGGTATCGGACAGGGATTCTGCCTGCAGGGACCCACCATGACGGATTTTACCAAGGTCATGCCGATGAAGCGTCAGGCCAAGATTGCCGCCACCCTGAAGGAATATTCCGACTGGTGTTCAATCATCGGCATAGAGAGCGTGGGATCCCTGAACTCCGCAATCAAGGCCGGTAGGGCAGTTGAGATAATCAACCTGGCCGAAGCCCAGCATGAAAGGGAATATGCCCGGATCGCAGACAAAATCTTCGAAAACCGTGGTTTGAAGAGGATAGTGATGATTGCCGGCCCCTCTTCCAGTGGAAAGACATCATCCTCGCTGAGGATTGCCCTCCAGTGCAAGGTTCTGGGACTCAAACCCAAGGTTATAGAGTTGGACAATTATTTTGTCAACAGGGACAGGACTCCCAAGGACGAAGACGGTAAACTTGACTTCGAATCCATCCATGCAATGGATCTCGAACTGCTCAACCAACAGCTCAACGAACTGCTTGCCGGAAAGGAAGTTGAAATCCCGAAATACGACTTTGCATCAGGAAGCAGGGTCTTTGTCGGCAACAAACTCCATCTTGAGGAAAAGGATATCCTGATCATGGAAGGCATACATGCGCTCAACCCTGAGATGACGTCTGCAGTGGACAATTCCAGGATATTCAGGCTCTATGCTTCGGCACTTACCTCCCTTAACATAGACGAGAACGTCAACCTCTCGACATCCGACAACCGGCTCCTGAGAAGGATGGTAAGGGACAACAGGGTGAGAAACACTACACCGGAAGACACTCTTCTGAGGTGGAACAGCGTACGCAGGGGAGAGACCAAGAATATATTCCCTTATCAGGAAAATGCCGACGCCCTCTTCAATTCCGCCCTTATCTTTGAATTGCCGATGCTGAAATACTATGCCGAGCCGCTCTTGAGGCGCATTTCACCCAGTTCTCCGGCTTACACCGAAGCAATTCGGCTCTTGAAATTCCTGGATTACATCGTTGCGCTCCAGCCAAACGAAATAGCAGCCATTCCTCCCACATCGATCATGCGGGAATTCATCGGAGGACAAACGCTTTAGAATCAGATAACTTCGACAGCGGAACCGTCAATCCATCCCTGCCTTCCGTCGGCAAGGGATATGTTCTGCCATGATCCTACACTATCCAGGATCTTTACCTTGGTCCCTTCATGGATGATGAACAGATCCTTCCCTCCAGAGGGAGAACTCTTGACTGAAGATACCGGAAGCATGACAATCGCTTCGTCTCCCTTGTTGTACGAATTCTTCTGCCAAACGGAGAAGCCAAGGCAGCAAAGTGACAGGACCAGAAGGATAATCCCGCAATAGAATCCTACACGGCGCTTACCTATGGAAGAAGCCAGAAGGAAGAGAAGTCCCATTCCCAACGCAGCGACTAGAAGGAGCAGGAACAAGACGGCCCAGACATTGGAACTAAGAAGATAGCAAGCCTTCCTGGCCAGGCTCTTAAGGATGAATTCAGGTACAGCCTCTATCTTGTCCTGGACGAAACTACCTGCGAACTCAAGGTTATAGCGTGCATCTGAATTGGAGGGATCCAATTTGAGAGCCCTTTCATAATTGAGTATGGCCTTGGGATAGTTGCCAAGCTTGAAATAAGCATCACCAATATTGCAGAACAATTCAGGAGCGACGACCCCTGTGGAAACAATGGCTTCCCATGATGAAACGGCATCCTGGAACCGGCTGTCTGAATAGGCACTGACTCCTTCCTGCCAGAGAGTAGCAGGATCGGCTACTGTAGCTGACGGCTCTTCGGCAACGGTCTCTGAAATTGAAGATGTATCAACAGGAGTTATTGTGATCTGGTCTGACTGGGCAGCTGAATTGAATGACAGGCCAAGACCGAGAATCAGGACAAGAATCGCAACCGGTGTTTTGGTGTGAGCCTTGCCGGTCTTGAGACTTGAATCGATTGCAGAGATGACATTAACTGCAGTCTCATAATGGCTGTTCATGGCCTCATGTCCGGCATCCGGGGAGTACCTTGCGAATTCACATGCGTCAAGGAGGTCGGTGAAAGCCTTGGTGTCATCCTCACTGACTCCGCCTTCAACCAGGGCGGAAGCTATGTTATCCTTGCTTATCTCAGACATGTCCATATTCAGTTTATCGGAAATGAAACCGATAAGGGCCTTGTGCAGTTCCTCGTAATAGGCTGTGTAAAGGTTCTTGTCAAGGAAGTCCCCTGCCTGCTGAAGCCTCTTCCTGGCCATCTTGGTCGCACGGCGGTTCTTGGACATCGCGACATCGGCCTTCATTGCCGCCAGCTTCCTGGTTGCGAGCCAAATTGCCACCGCTAGGATCAATATCAGCGAGAGTAAGACAAAGAACATGGGTGAACCTACGAAGAAAGAATTCTCCTTTGAAAGGGAAGGCTTCTTGGTAGAGATGAAACGGATATCGTCGGCAAGGCTCTTCACATCCCTCCTCTCAACACCGGGAGTGGTATTGATCTGTACAGGGGAGTCTCCTCCCTTCCCCTTGGCCACCTTTATGCGGAGCGGCTGGGTACGTAAAGTGACATATTTCCCGGAACTGACGTCATAGTAGGAATACTCCACAGGCTCAATGGTGAAATCCCCGGCACTCCTAGGTATGAACGGGAACTCAAATGACTTGCTGCCGGAAGTGCCTCCGTTGCTCTTGTCAGTGTTCTCCGTAGTCTTTGTGTCATAGACTTCGAAATCCGGAGGGAAACTGACCTTCGGTTCCTCAAGTAGCGATACGTTTCCACGACCGGAGACAGTGATTACAAGCGATCCGGCATCATGCGTCTTCAGCTCGTCTGAAGAGAGACGGGCGGATATTCCGAAACTGCCGACTCCACCTCCGAAGGAAGCCGGTTGTCCGGAAGGCAAGGGATTGACCTTCACTCTGACGGCAGGGGTCGTCACCCTCTTTCGGATGGTACGGTACTCATCTTGGAAGAAACTGTCGAATATGCTGTTGGATGAAGGAGTGTTCACCCTTATGTTGACAAGGCAGACAAGCTCGGCAGGGTCTATGGTTATAGTGCCGGACTGCTGGGGGATAAGGACATAACTCCTTAGAACCGCAGTATTATAGATCTTGTCGTCAAAACTTTCCCTCTTGAACTCGATATTTGTCGGGGAATATGTTTCCTGGCTCCAGAAACCATTGAATGAAGGGAACTTGGCATTCTCGAAACCGGCGATATTAACCCTTTGGTAAAGCTTGAGAGATGCTGTTATCGGCTCTCCCATAACCACCTCGGAACGGCTCAGCGAAAGCCTCATGAACAAATCTTCCGAAGGTATTTCACCTGTAGCTGCCTGCTGGCGGGCAGAATCCGAGGAACCTCGGGATGAGCCCTGGCCTGAAGGCTGGCTTCCCTGGGATGAAGAAGATGAAGCATCGGTTACGACCTGGATGGAGGTTTGGGAAGAGGAAATCCGTTCTCCGGAAACATTCGCCGTAGCAGAAGGAATCTGGAAAGTACCTGTTGACTTTGGCAGAAGAATGTAGGTGTAAGTGGTCTGATGGGATGATGTCCTCTTTCCGTTAATAATCTGGATGCTTGTCGAAGTACCTTTCTGGGGTCCCCATACCAGCTGGAACTCCTCTCCCGGAGACCAGGAAAAATCAGAAGGATTCTTCTCTCCCTCAATGATGAAGGTGACATTGAACTGCTCATTGACGGCAACCACGTTGGGTGCTTCCACCCGGATGGCATTCTGGGCCGACAGACCCAGAGCCGAAGCGAGCGACAGCACCGCAAGTGCGGTTATGTACATTATCCTTTTCATCTTCTGCTTACCAATTCTTGTCTTTCTGTCGTGATTTCAAAACCGCGGCCTTCTCCTTGTTGACCTTGTCCTGGGTCTCCTTCTCCCTTGCCTGGATCGCCTTCAACATCTGCTGGGCCTGCTGGGGAGAGATCTTGGCATCTCCCTGACCTTGCTGCTGATCCTGGTTCTGGTCCTGCTGATCCTGATTATGGTCTTGGTTCTGGTCCTGGTTTTGATCCTGATTATGATCCTGGTTCTGGTCCTGGTTGTCATTACCACCGCCTCCACCACCGCCTTCGTTCTTCAGCATCAGCTTAGCGTAGGCGTAGTTTTCCTTGGCATCCATGTCGTCAGGCCTACGGAGCAATGATTGCTTGTAGGCATCAACGGCGCTACCCCAGTCCTTCTTCTGTACCGCCACGTTGCCAAGATTATAATAATAATCGGCAGATGCAGGGCTTCCAGCCACAGTTTCCTTTATCTTTTCGAGCGCCTTTCCGGCCTCTTCGAAATTATCCTGCCTGTAAAGGGAATTTGCAAGGTTGTAGGAAGCGGCAACAGATGAAGTATCCTTGAGAAGAGCCTTCCGGTACTCAATCTCACTCTTCTGCCAATCACCCTTCTTGAACTGGCGGTTTCCGGACCTCACTTCCCTGCGGTCAGCCTGGCCGTACATGGCGACACATGCGGCCAGGAAGGCCATGATGGTCAATGCATATTTCACCGGCGTCCTCATCTGCTTTCGAATAAATGTCTGCGGGAACGCCTTTCGCCGATGAGCATCTCGAGAACGAGAAGGGCAAGGGCAACTCCCAAAAAGTACATGAACTGTTCGTCGTATTCTTCAAACATGACGGAATTGAACTCCTCGTCCTGCATCTTCTGGATCTCGGAAATGATTGGTGTAAGTCCGAATTCATCATTCCCAGCATGGACATAGGCACCGCCTCCAGCCTGAGCTATCTGCTTGAGAGTCTCCTCGTCAAGCCTGGTGACTACGATATTTCCCTCCTTGTCCTTCAGAAGTCCTCCGTCCATAGGGATCGGTTGTCCTTCCTGGGACCCCACTCCGATAGTGTACACCTTCACTCCGACCTCAGCGGCCTGGGCAGCGGCTGCCACTGCGTCATCCTCATGGTTTTCACCGTCAGTAATGACTATGATCGCACGGCTCTGCTCACTCTGGGCGCTGAAACTCCTGACCGCCGTGTTGATGGCATCACCGATTGCCGTACCCTGGATGGGCACTGAAGAAGTGGAGATGTTGCTGAGAAACATCTTGGCACTCACGTAATCCGATGTGATCGGAAGCTGCACGAAGGAACTGCCGGCGAATATGATGAGTCCGATCCTGTCTCCCTGTAGTTTGTCAGTGATCCTGGATATTGCGAGCTTCGCCCTCTCCAGCCTGTTGGGAGAATAGTCCTGGGCAAGCATGGAGTTAGAGACATCAAGGGCTATCATTATTTCAGCTCCCTTGGCTTTGTACTCCTTGAGCTTGGCTCCAATCTGTGGTCTGGAAAGGCCGATGACGAGGAAGGTGAATGCAAGGGAATATATTACAGCGCGCACCCACCTCTTTGAACGGGACCATGATGGCATAAGGTCATTCACAAGGGCTTCGTCACCGAACTTGCGCAGACGACGACGCCTCGCTCCCATCCACACGGCCAGGCCGATGAAGAAGAACGGGATCAGAAGAAGGAGCAGCAGGAACTGCGGATGAGCGAATATGATCATGGCAACCTCCTCAGGACTAAGACTTTGACCAGCATTTCAAGAAGCAGGCAGAGCAGAGCCGCCAAGGCATAGCCAAGGAACAGTTCCTTATAGACAGGAAAACTGTCAATGGTGGTACGGGCCTTCTCCATCTTGTTGATCTCAGAATAAATTTCCGAAAGCTTCGTGTTGTCGGTGGCCCTGAAATAGCGGCCGCCTGTCGTCGAAGCGATATTGTTCAAAAGTTTCTCGTCAATTTCGACCTTCATGTTCTGGACCTGGACTCCCCAAGGAGTGATCACGGGATATGGAGCTTCTCCGTTTGCTCCCACTCCGATAGTATAGACCCTGATTCCATAGGTCTTGGCTATCTCGGCAGCTGTCTCAGGAGAAACTTCTCCGCTGTTGTTGACTCCATCGGTAAGGAGGATGACGACCCTGCTTTTGGCATCTGAGTCCTTCATCCTGGCCACAGCAGTGGCAAGACCGTTGCCGATGGCAGTACCGTCCTCAATCAAGTCCGTTGAAATCTCCTTCATCAGGTTGATCAGAGTGGCCCTGTCCGTGGTAAGGGGGCACTGGGTGTAGCTCTCTCCCGCAAAGACAACTATTCCCATACGGTCAGATGGCCTCTGGGAGATGAACTCGATAGCGATGTCCTTAGCAGCGCTTATCCTGTCAGGATTGAAATCCCTGGCGAGCATACTGGTCGAGACATCCATCGCAAGTACGATGTCGATTCCTTCGGTGTCTATCCTGTCCACCTTCCTGGAGGACCGTGGACGGGCGACTGCCACTACCAGAAGGCAGAGAGCTGCGGTCCTGAGCAGGAAGGGAATATGCCGTATGATGTCCAGCACCGATTTTCCTCCGGCCTTCCATGGAGTGGCCTTGGAAACACGAAGATGCGGCCTCCTGTCAGCCAACTCTATATAGAGATAGCGGAGTACCAGCAGGAAAGGTACCAGCAGCAGCCAGAGAAGTTTGGGATACTCGAAAAACATCACTCAGTCCCTCCTTCGTCTGGTTTTACCGGTGGTTCGACAGGCTCACCAACCGGTCCGGTCCCTGAATTAACTTCTCCGGTCCCTGAGCCTGTCGAAGGGGTCGAAGGGGCCTGGTAAGTCGAAGTGACGAACCTTACCGCCAACGGAACCGCTGCGGCATTCTCCTGATCGGAAGCAAAAGCCTTTGCGAACTTCACCAGATCTGCGGTCTCGAACAGCTGTTTCATTTCCATGAACAAGTCTGCCGGGACATCTGTATGACCAAGGCTGTCGAACAGTTCGGCCGTCGTCATCTCGGGTGCATCTATTCCGTAACGGGAATCAATATATTCCCTGAGGGCATCGGTAATGCCGGAATAGAATGACTTCTGCTTGTCGTGTACCCAGAACTTGCTGTCCCGGTACTGCTCAAGCTTGCGAAGCGCAACGATATAAGGGGGATCCTTGTAAGCGACAGCCCCAGTTTCCTTCTTTCTCCTTGAAGCGAGGAGGGCCCAGATCAGTACGGCCAGGAAGGCCACTGCCCAGATTGCCACAAGATAAGGAAGGATCTCCCTGAAGGTCAAGGGATATTTTATCTGTCCCTTGATGTCGTGGATCACATACGTCGTCGTGTCCACTGGAATCGTGAATACTTCCAGCGGCTGGGATTTGAAGACAAGGGTATCTATCCTGTCAATGGCAGTCTGCCTGAGGATAGACAGTGGGATCAGGTCATAACTACCTTCTTCAAAAGAAGTGATGACGACCGAGAAATCTATGTCAAACGAACGAGGTCCTCCCTTCTTGCCATGCACCTTTACTGTGTCGGCTTTCCAAGGCCCGACCACTTCTACGCTGTCACCCGGCATGAAGCCCTTTGAGAAATCGGCAGTCATGAAGCCGGTACCCTGCTGAACATCCTTGAGATGGAAGCCGTAGCGCAACTGGTCTCCTATAAGAACCGAATCACGAGGCTGGAGCTGCTGAAGGAATGAATCATCAGACTGGATGACCATGCCTTTCATCCCTCCTGAAACAGCCTGCGAGAACAAGGCGGAAGGCATCAAGGCAATCAAGGCCAAAGAAACTATCAACTTCCTCATGATCATCTCCTCCCGAAAAACGCCATCAGTCCTTTTACATAGTCATCGTTGGTTGCGATGTCCACGGAATCAATCTGATAACGGTTAAAAAGCTTCTTTTCATTCTCTGCCACTGTTCCGAACCACTTTGAGTACCCGGCTCTTACCTTCCTGCTGGAAGTGTTGATCCAGGCTGACTCTCCAGTCTCCGAATCCTTGACATGGACAAGTCCAATTGCAGGGATCGTCTGTTCCCTGGGATCATGGACTTTGATGATGGAGATGTCATGCCTGTTCCTGGCAACCTTCAGGGCATCCTCATAACGGGGGGTTCCGTCTTGCTCAACATCCAGCATGTCAGAGAGGACGAAGGCGGTGCACTTCTTCTTTATCGCGTTGGTCAGGTAACGGAGAGCCTCACCGACATCAGTCCCGTCGGAAGTCGGTTTCAATTCGATTATCTCACGGATAATGTGCAGTAGGTTGCTCCTGCCCTTCCCCGGCGGAATGAATTTCTCCACATGGTCGCTGAAGAACAAGGCACCTACCTTGTCATTGTTGATGGAAGCCGAGAAACTGAGGACTGCGGCAATCTCAGCGATCAGGTCCCTCTTGGTCCTTTCACTTGTACCGAAAAGGCCGGAACGGCTGATGTCGATCAATAAGACCACGGTCATCTCCCTCTCCTCTTCATATACTTTCACGTAAGGAGCCCTCAACCTGGCAGTGACGTTCCAGTCCATCGAACGGGGATCGTCACCGTACTGGTACTCACGGACTTCACTGAAAGCCATTCCACGGCCTTTGAAAGCACTGTGGTACTCTCCAGCAAAGATCTGGTGAGACAGGGCCCTGGTACGGATCTCTATCTTGCGGACCTTTCGGAGCAGTTCGTTTGCTGAAGGATTGGAAGGCATTCTAATATTCAAACACTACGGAACCTGGACTGCATTGATGACCTCGGCGATGATCTGCTCGGTGGTCACATTCTCGGCCTCGGCCTCATAGGTCAGACCGATCCTGTGGCGAAGGACCTCATTACAGACCGCCCTGACATCCTCGGGAATCACATAACCCCTGCGCCTGATGAAAGCGAAAGCCTTGGCAGCCATTGCAAGGGAGATGCTCGCACGGGGGGATCCTCCAAAGGAAATCAGATCCTTGATCTTTCCAAGACCGTACTCCTCCGGAGTCCTGGTGGCATACACTATGTCAACGATGTATCTTTCGATCTTCTCGTCCATATAGACATCCCTGACGACATTGCGGGCACGGACGATATCCTCCGGCTTGACAACCGGGCTGGCCTTGGGAAATTCCCCAGAATTGTTCATTCGGATGATCTGCTTTTCCTCGTCCTTCTTGGGATAACTCACAACGACCTTAAGCATGAAACGGTCCACCTGCGCCTCGGGCAGAGGATAAGTACCTTCCTGCTCTATGGGGTTCTGGGTAGCCATAACCAGAAAAGGCTCAGGAAGTTTGAACGTTTCGTCTCCGATAGTCACCTGCCTCTCCTGCATGGCCTCGAGAAGGGCGGACTGGACTTTTGCCGGAGAACGGTTGATCTCATCCGCAAGCACGAAGTTGGCAAAGACGGGACCTTTGTGAACCTCGAACTTCTCGTCCTTCTGGGAATATATCATCGTACCGATAAGGTCGGCCGGAAGAAGGTCCGGGGTGAACTGGATACGGCTGAACTTGGCATCGATAGCCTGTGAAAGGGTACTGATTGCCAAGGTCTTGGCTAGACCGGGGACTCCTTCGAGAAGGATATGTCCGTTGGCGAGCAAACCGATCAGAAGGTTCTCGACGAGCTGTTTCTGACCGACAATGACCTTGCCCATCTCAAGGGACAGCATGTCCACGAAGGCACTTTCCTGCTGGATCCTGTCGTTCAATTCTTTGATGTTAACGCTTTCCATGTTATGTCTTTTTTATATTTTTGCGTGTCAACAAAAGCCTCAACCATGCGCTACAAGATCATCCTATCCTATGACGGCTCCGGATTCTGCGGCTGGCAGATGCAAAGCGAAGCGAAAACTGTCCAAGAGTGTCTTCAGGTTGCCTTGTCAACTCTCTTGAAAGAAGAAATCGCCGTCACAGGGGCTGGCAGGACCGATTCGAAGGTTAATGCGATAGGTTATGTAGCACACTTCGATACCAAAGTCCAGGACCTTGACGCCGCGGGGTTTGGCTACAAAATAAATGCCATCCTGCCCCATGGAATCAAGGTTCATGACATCATTCCGGCTGACCAGGAATTCCATTCCAGATTCGACGCCAGGATGCGGGAATACAAGTATTTCATCCACAGAAAGAAAGACCCTTTCATGGAAAAATATTCCCTTCTGTACACTTTTCCAATCGATGTGGAAGCGATGAACAAGGCGGCTGTCCACCTTCTAGGCACCCATGATTTCAGTTGCTTTGAAAAGGTCGGGAGTGACAACAAGTCATCCATCTGCACTGTCTCGATGGCATGCTGGGATTCATATTCACCAGACCATGTAAGGATGATGGGATATCCTGCCGAAGAGGGGGACTACCTTGTCTTCACCATCAGGGCGGACAGGTTCCTCAGGAACATGGTACGCGCAGTCGTAGGCTCCCTTCTGGAGGTGGGCAGAGGCCGTCATGACGAGGACTGGTTTGCCGGACTGACCGGCGGAGGATCCCGCGATGACGCAGGTGAATCCGTACCGGGACATGCTTTGTTCCTGACGAGGGTGGATTATTAGTTATTGTCGGTTTTTTTGATTAATTTTGCAAGTTGGTGGCGTGATATGTGCAGTTGGCATTACGCAACCGGTTTTGAAATCAATAAACGTACGTTATAATTATGTTGTTCCATGTTTTACAGGTAGGTCTGGACACCGCCGCCGTCGAGGTGGCCGAGAACATCGCCAAGGCCGCCGAGCCTGCATTGCAGGCTGCTCCACAGCAGGTTGAGCAGAGTTATTCATTGATCCAGATGGCCGCCAAGGGCGGTTGGCTCATGATAGTTCTCGCCATCCTGTCAGTCATAGCAATCTACATCTTCGGAAAGAAGTGGTGGATGATCCACAAGGCAAAGCAAGTCGACAAGAATTTCATGAGGGACATCCGCGACTACATCCACGAAGGGAAGGTCAAGAGCGCTCTCTCCCTCTGTGAGAAGTATGACTCTCCGGTCGCCCGTCTCGTCGAGAAGGGTATCGAGCGTATCGGAAGGCCGCTTACCGACATCCAGACCGCTGTAGAGAACATGGGAAATGTTGAGATCGCCAGGCTCGAGAGAGGCCTTCCTACCCTTGCTACCATAGCAGGAGGCGCCCCGATGATCGGATTCCTCGGCACCGTCCTTGGAATGGTCCAGGCTTTCTTCAACATGGCCAATGCAGGAAACAACATAGACATCACCCTGCTGTCGAGCGGTATCTACACCGCCATGATTACCACGGTAGGAGGTCTTATCGTCGGTATCCTCGCCTACTTTGGCTACAACTACCTGACCGCACAGATCTCCAACCTGATGTTCAAGATGGAGACTGCAACAATCGACTTCATGGATCTTCTGCACGAACCTGCAGACAACGAAGAGGAGAAATAGTAAATGGCATTCAAGAGAACCACAAAGGTCAATTCGGAGATGTCCATGTCGTCCATGACGGACCTGGTGTTCCTGCTGCTGATCTTCTTCCTGGTCACCTCGACGCTGGTCAATCCGAACGCACTTAAGCTCTTGCTTCCCAAGAGCACGGGGCAGGTGACCGCAAAGCCCACTGTCAGTGTTTCCATCAAGGACTGGGGCGGCGAGATGTACACCTACCACCTCAACGGCGACGAAACCCCGGTCCAGTTCTCCGACCTGGAGGACGGCCTGGTGGGCCTTCTCCAGTCAGAGGAGGACCCGACATTCTCCATCTATTCTGACGAGAGCGTCCCTATCAAGGAGGTCGTCTCGATCATGAACATCGCCAAGCGCAACCACTATAAAGTAATTTTGGCTACACAGCCCGAGTAATGAAGCAGTACCTTCGCGTCAGAGAGAAGGAGGCAAAGGTCTCCACTGTTACGGGAATCGTCCTTACGGTTGCCATACATCTGGTGATCCTGCTTTCCTGCGCGTTCACGGGATTGAAATATCTCTATCCCCCGCCCCAGGAGCAAACCTTCCTGATCGATTTCAGCGAGGACGAACCGGCACCGGTGCCAAGGCAGGCCATAGGCAGGCAGCCGCAGGCTGAAGAAGTGGACATCACCAAGCCCGTGGAACTGATCCAGAGAAGCGAATCCCCGGTCAAGTCAGACAGGACCAACAAGACGGCCGAGGCCAAGCCCGACAGCCATGGAGACGTGGAAGTACCTGCCCCGAAAGAGGAAATCAACAAGAACGCCCTCTTTCCCGGTATGAGCAAGAAAGATTCGTCCCTGGCCCCGCATGGTGCCACAAATCCTTCCGCCGAATTCAAGGCCGGGCACCCGAAGGGCAACACGACGACAGGGAAGACAGATGGCGTGCCCAATGCCCATCTGAAAGGCAGGAGTGTCCTTGGAGCACTTCCCAGGCCTGATTACGCCGTACAGGATGAGGGAAAGGTCGTGGTTGACATCTGGGTGGACAACTATGGAAACGTAACAAAGGCCATCGCCGGAGCGCAAGGCACTACAGTCACCAACCAGTCACTATGGGCAGCCGCCAGGGCAGCGGCAATGAAGGCGCATTTCAACCAGAGCGCAGATGCTCCGGCACTTCAACAAGGAACAATAACTTATATTTTCAAGCTTAAGGCAAATTAATTTTTTAGGTGGCGTGAGCCACAGTACAATTTTATGGAAGAAAAAAAGAACGGTGGCTATGAGAGCCACGGAGAGCGTAGGGATTACGCAGGAAACGAATCTAGGAATGGCTATTCAGCGGAAGGCAGGAAATTGAGACCCAGAAGAAGGGTCGCCCCTGCCTCATCATCCAACAAGGAAGGTGAATTCAGACCCTACAACAGCCAGAGAAGCTATCACAGACAGGACGAACGTCCTGCCTACGGAGAGGGTCGCCCTTCATACAACCAGGACCGTCCGCGTTACGGACAGAACCGTCAGGGAGGCTATGGCCAGGACCGCCCGCATTACGGACAGGATAGACCGCGTTACGGACAGGACCGTCCTCGTTACAACGACAACCGTCATGACTCATACGGTGAGGAGCGCCAGGGATATGGTGAAAGACGCCAGAGCTACGGCGAAAGGCACCAAGGATACGGTGAAGGACGCCAGGGCCACGGCGAAGGCCGTCAGGGCTATGGCGAGAACCGCGGTTACCAGAAGAGGAGCTTCGGGGAAGGACGTCCTTCATATGGACAGCGCCAGCGGAGCTTTGACAATCCGCGTCAGTCCGGATTCCAGAAGGGTCCCGGACGTCCCGCCCCCAAGAAACCTGTCCGCAAGAGCACTTCCCATTTCACTGCTGCGGACGAGGCTGGAATCAACCAGATGCTCTCAAGGAAACCCCAGGTGGACAATCCCCTCTTCTCCGACAATGACAACGTACCGACTCCGATCAAGGAAGAGATCCGTCTCAACAAGTTCATTGCCAATTCTGGAGTCTGCTCACGCCGCGAGGCTGACACCTTTATCCAGGCTGGAGTCGTAACTGTGAACGGAGAGGTTGTGACCGAACTCGGCACCAAGATCAATGTCCTCAAGGATGACGTCCGTTTCAACGGAGAAAGGCTTAAGGGAGAGGAAAAGGTTTACATAGTGATGAACAAGCCTAAAGGATTCGTCACAAGTGCAAGCGATCCTCATGCAGACAAGACCGTCATGGACCTCCTCAAAGGCTGCACCTCCAGGGTATTCCCTGTCGGAAGGCTGGACAAGAACACCACCGGTGTGCTCATGTTCACCAACGACGGTGAGATTGCAGAGCAATTGACCCATCCTTCCTACAACAAGAAGAAGATCTACCAGGTAATCCTCGACAAGGCTCTTGAAGAGGAAGACAAGGAAAAGATACTCGTAGAAGGTCTTTCCCTCACTGACGGAGTCATCAAGGCAGACGAGCTTGAATATATCGACGCCGAAGACCATCGCAGGCTCGGAATAGAGATCCATTCCGGCAAGAACAGGATTGTCCGCAGGATCTTCGAAAGCCTCGGTTACACTGTAAAGGCACTTGACAGGGTCTATTTCGCAGGCCTTACCAAGAAGGGCCTCAAGAAGGGCGAGTGGAGGTATCTCAGCGAGGGCGAGGTAAACGTCCTCAAGATGGGTGCCTATGTCTAGCCAGACCACAAACACAGGACATCGCGCGGGCTTTGTCAACATAATCGGTAATCCGAATGTTGGCAAGTCCACCTTGATGAACGCCCTGGTGGGTGAGAAACTGTCAATCGTCACTGCCAAGGCCCAGACAACCCGGCACAGGATAATGGGAATCGTCAACACCGACGACTACCAGATAGTCTATTCCGACACACCGGGCATGCTGAAGCCCAACTACAGGCTCCAGGAGGACATGATGAAGTTCGTTGATGCAGCTATCGGCGACGCCGACATCATCCTCTACGTGACCGATGTGGTGGAGAAGAGCGACAAAAACCTGGAGTATATCCAGAAACTCCAGAAGCTCCAGTGCCCTGTGGTCGTGGCAATAAACAAGATCGACATAAGCGACCAGGCAAAGGTCATGGAATTGATCGGCTACTGGAAGCAGACCCTTCCGGAAGCGATTATCATACCTGTTTCCGCCAAGGAGCATTTCAATCTTGAAAGTGTCCTGGACGCCATCGTGAGCAAACTCCCTCTGTCACCGCCCTGGTTTGACAAGGATCAGTTCACAGACCGCAACCTGCGCTTCTTCGCTTCGGAGATCATCCGTGAGAAAATCCTGGAGAACTACAGCCAGGAGATTCCCTACAGTTGCGAGGTTGGAATAGAAGCTTTCAAGGAGGGAAAGGAGAGATACGAGATCAGCGCTGTCATCTACGTGATGCGCGACACCCAGAAAGGGATAATTATTGGTAAGGGCGGTTCAGCCCTTAAGAAGACCGGCACTGAGGCCAGGCTTGAAATGGAGGATTTCTTCCAGAAGAAGGTCTATCTTCAACTGTTCGTGAAGGTGGATCCGGACTGGAGGGAGAACCGCAAGGAACTGAGGAAGTTCGGTTACGAAGAATAAAATAGGAAGAAGGAATATGGCAACGGAAGACCAGTGGGAAGATATTCAGGATCAGGAAAACGGAAACGAGGAGATGGAAACTCCCGTCGATGAGAGCGCCGCTCCATCGACAGGAAAGTACGACAAGCTTCTCAGTTCCGACAGCCGGAAGTTCAAGCTTTCCGGAATGTTCAAGGACTGGTTCCTTGACTATTCCTCCTATGTCATCCTCCAAAGGGCGGTTCCCCACATCGTGGATGGATTGAAGCCGGTTCAGAGGAGGGTCCTCCACGCCATGTACAAGATGGACGATGGCAGTTACACAAAGGTTGCCAACATCGTCGGCCAGGCCATGCAGTATCACCCGCATGGAGATGCCTCAATCCTTGGTGCTCTGGTACAGTTAGGACAGAAAGGGCTTCTGGTAGATTGCCAGGGTAACTGGGGAAACATCCTGACGGGAGACAGCAATGCTGCACCGAGATACATTGAGGCCCGCCTTTCCAAATTTGCCAAGGAAGTGGTTTTCGACCCGAAGATCACCCATTGGATGACTTCCTATGACGGTCGTAATCAGGAACCAACCGAGCTTCCGGTACGATTCCCCCTGCTTCTTGCACAGGGAACCGAGGGTATCGCTGTCGGTATGGCCTCGAAGATCCTTCCCCACAACTTCAACGAGCTCCTGGATGCTTCTGTCAGCATCCTTGAAGGCAAGGACTTCACGATCTATCCCGATTTCCCCACCGGTGGCAGTGCAGATTGCAGCAACTACAAGGACGGGGCCCGAGGCGGTAGCGTGAAGGTACGTGCCAAGATCGAGAAGATCGACAAGAACACCATAGCCATCACGGAGATCCCTTACGGGAAGACTTCTGAAATAATAAAGGACTCTATAGTCAAGGCTAAGGACAAGGGCAAGATCAAGATCAAGAAAATCGAGGACATGACAACCGACAAGGTGGAAATCATAATCCACCTTCCCAATGACGTCTCCCCCGACAAGACCATCGACGCCCTCTACGCTTTTACCGATTGCGAGTGCAACATTGCCCCCAATGCCTGCGTGATTGTGGACAACAAACCGCAGTTCCTGTCAGTGAAGGATATCCTCGTCTATGACACCCTCCACACAAAGGACTTGCTGGAATGGCAACTTCGGATCAGGCTTGATGAGTTGGAAGACGAGTGGCACTATGATTCACTCGAAAGGATATTTTTCGAGAACAGGGTTTACAAGATCCTCGAGCAGGACCAGAAGAGCTGGGAGCAGCAGCTTGAAGACGTGTTCACCGAGATGAAGAACTACCAGGACTTCCTCCGCAGGGAGATAGTGATGGACGACATCCATCGCCTGGTGGAAAAACCCGTGAGGAAGATCTCCAAGTTCGACACTAAGGCCATGGAAGAGAAGATAGCTTCCATAGAGGCCGAGATGGATGAAGTCCGCAACAACATCGAGCATATTACCGAATACACTATAGCCTGGTTCAAGGGTCTGAAGGCCAAATACGGAAAGCCTTTTAAGAGGCTTACTGAAATCTCCGCCTTCGAAAGCATCGCGGTCACCAAGGTCGTAAGCAACAATGCCAAACTCTATGCCAACTACGAGGAAGGCTTCGTGGGTCTCAGCCTCAAGAGGGACGACAACGGTGTCTATGTGTCCGACTGCTCAGACCTGTCTGAAATCCTCGTCATCTCAAAGGACGGAAAGTACCGTATCACCAAGGTGACGGACAAGGCTTTCTTCTGGAAGGACCTTCTCTATGTTGGAGTGTTCAACAGGGGCGATGAGAGGACCATCTACAATGTCATCTACCGGGACGGGAAGAGCTCGGTTTACTACGCCAAGCGATTCGCCATCACCAGCGTGACCAGGGACAAGGATTATGACATCACCACTGGGAAGGAAGGATCCAAGATTCTCTGGTTCACCGTCAACAACAACGGCGAAGCTGAAACAGTAAGGATTTACCTGAGGCCCCGTCCGAAACTCAAGAAGACCCAGCTTGAATACGATTTCTCGACACTTGCCATCAAGGGCAAGACTTCGAGGGGAAACCTGGTTTCAAAATTCACCATTTCCAAGATCCAGCTGAAGAGCAAGGGTGTCTCCACTATCGGCGGCAAGGATATCTGGTACGATGCAGACATCCAGAAGCTGAACGATGAGCAGAGGGGGCTCTATCTCGGCGAATTCGGACCGGAGGACAAAGTGCTGGCCATATTCAAGGACGGTACTTTCTACACCACCTCGTTCGATGTGTCCAACCGTTACCAGGGGAACATTCTGAAGATAGAGAAGTTCGATCCCGAAAAGACTTACACTGCCCTTTACTATGATGCTACAGCCAAGGCTTTCTACGTAAAGAGGTTCAGTTTCGTTCTAAGTGACAACACGCCCCAGTCGTTCATAGCTCCAGGAGCGAAGTCCTATCTGGTGGAGATCACTGACGACAAGCATCCTCAATTCCAGGTTATATTCGGAAAGAAATACGAGCACAGGACCCCGGAGAACATCGACGCTGAGGAATTCATCGCGAAGAAGGGTTACACCGCAAAGGGAAAGAAGTGCCATCAGTACGATGTCAAGAAGGTCAAGTTCATCGAGCCGCTTGAAAAGCCTGAGGATGAGACAATCGTCGAAGATGCCGTACAGCCGGAGGAGCCGATGGACATAATGCCGGAGGAACCGGCTGGCGGCCTGCCGGACATAGACAATCTTCCTGAAGAGGGTGACATCTTTGAGCCCACACTATTCTAAGTAAATGGGAAACATCTCCTTGATAGGCTTCATGGGAAGCGGGAAATCCAGCGTCGGGAAAGAAGTCTCCAAACTTCTTCCGGACATGGAGTTCATCGACCTTGACGACTACATCGAGGCCATGACGGGGATGAAAATTCCGGAAATATTCGAAAAGCAGGGAGAAGCCGCCTTCCGCGCGATGGAACAGGAAGCCCTCGAGAACATATTCATGACAAACGAGCTGACCGGTGAGGATTGCATCCTCTCCCTCGGGGGCGGAACCATCACAACCGAGGCCTGCCGGCGCTTGATCAGGAAAAACACCACCTGCTTTTACCTCAAGGCCTCCGTCGACACCCTCGTCCACAATCTCGAGACCTGGCCCGGGGACCGTCCCATGCTCAAATCCGACAAGAGCCTCCGCTCAAGGGTCGAGGAACTTATGGCTTCCCGTTCGGATCTCTATGAGTCCACAGCCCACCACATAATCAACGTGGACAGCAACGACTACATGGCCGCTGCAGTAGACATAGTGACTTCAATAGATTAAAACTAAATGAATTCCTCGCGCTCCTTGATGTCCTTTATACGGAGCTGGAGGGTTGAGTTGCCTCGATAGTAATTCTCCACTATCGAGTAACAGATGTCGAACGGATTGCCAGCCTTGATGTAGTCATAGAAATCGGCCATGTTGAAGGCTATGGCAGGTATCTGGTGGAAAGGCTGCTTTTCGTCTATAAGGTCAAGCTTCATGTGTACGCCTCCGGCTCCTACCTTACGGCCGTTTCCGCCATCCGAGACGCTTTCTGTCAGGAATACGGGATTGCTGTTCCCGGGACCGAAAGGCTGGAACTGTTTCAGCAGCCTGAAGAACTTGGGAGTGATCTGGCTGAACTCAAGCTTGGCATCGATATCGGTCACAGGAGTCAGCATCTCATCTGTGATCTTCTCCCCTATGAACTTGTCTATCCTCGTGACGAATTCTTCCAGGTTGGCCTCTTTCATGGTAAGACCGGCAGCATAGACATGGCCGCCGAAGTTCTCCAAAAGGTCAGCGCAACTCTCGATTGCCTCGTAAAGGTCGAACCCGGCGACGCTTCTGGCAGAACCGGTGATGAAGCCGTTGGATTTAGTAAGAACTATAGTGGGCTTGTAGAAGGCTTCGACAAGGCGGGACGCCACTATTCCTACGACTCCCTTGTTCCATGTAGGATTATAGACGATAGTCGCAGCATCAGTTGACAAGGCGGAGCCTTTCTTGACCATCTCAAGGGCTTCCTGGGTAATCTCCCGGTCTATGCCCTTGCGCTCGTTGTTATTGTCATTGATCCTTTCACCGACAATGTTGGCGACATGGTCGTCAGCAGCCGTCAAAAGCTCCACGGCGAGCCTTCCGGTCTCCATCCTGCCGGCCGCGTTGATCCTAGGTCCTATCTTGAAGACTATGTCATCTATGGTCAGATGACCGGGTTCAAGCTTCGACAGGGTGGCCATGGCAAGCAGACCTTTGCGAGGATTCTCATTGAGTTGCTTGAGGCCGAAATGAGCAAGGACCCTGTTCTCCCCGACCATCGTCACAAGGTCTGCGGCGATACTGACAACCAGAAGGTCAAGGAGGGGAATGAGGGTTTCGAAAGGAATCCCGTACTTCTGGGAATATGCCTGAACGAGTTTGAATCCAACTCCGCAACCGGAAAGGTCATCGAAAGGATAGCTGTCATCCTCCCTCTTTGGATCCAGAACTGCAACTGCAGAAGGGAGGGTGTCTTCCGGAAGGTGATGGTCACAGATAATGACGTCGATGCCTTTGGTACGGGCATATTCAACCTTCTCATTGGCCTTGATGCCGCAATCCAAGGTAATGATCAGGCCGAATCCGCCATCGCTGGCCCAATCAATTCCCTTATAGGAGAGGCCGTAACCTTCATCATACCTGTCGGGGATGTAGAAATCCACCTTCTGTGAATATCTTCTCAGGAAGGAATAGACCAGGGACACGGCGGTAGTACCGTCAACATCGTAGTCACCGTAAACCAGGATCTTTTCTTCTGAGGTAATCGCCTTGCGGACCCTCTCGACAGCAGCATCCATATCCTTCATGAGGAAGGGATCGTGGAGATTGTCAAGGCTGGGGCGGAAGAAGGAACGGGCCTGCTCGAAGGTCTCTACACCTCTTTTGACGAGCAGTTCGGCAAGGACACGGTCAATACCCAGCTCGGCGGAAAGCCTTCCCACCTTTTCCGGATCCGCCGGTTCCTTGATTATCCATTTGCGCTCTTTCGCCATATTAGACAAAGATAATCATTCTAAACAATAATTACAATTTCAGTTTCTAGATTAAAAGTCGTATTTTTGTAGTTCTAGGCCGGAATACGGCCTTTTTGGTTGATTTAAAATATTTTCAAGATATGGCAAACATTGAGTTGAGCGAGCAGGAAGTCATCCGCAGGGAATCCCTCGCCAAATTAAGGGAACTCGGGATTAATCCTTATCCTGCACCTTTATATCCGGTCAACACAACCACCAAGGAGATCTCAGACGGTTTCGATCCCGATAAAGGCAATTTCCAGGAGGTCTGCCTTGCCGGAAGGATCATGTCCAGAAGGATTATGGGGGCAGCATCTTTCGGAGAACTTCAAGATTCTGCCGGAAGGATCCAGATCTACGTCAAGCGTGATGAGATCTGCCCTGAAGAGGACAAGACCATGTACAACACCGTGTGGAAAAAGCTCCTTGACATCGGTGACATAGTCGGAGTCAAGGGCTTTGCCTTCATCACCCAGACCGGTCAGCTCAGCGTCCATGTCAAGGAACTGACAGTCCTGAGCAAATCACTCAGGGTCCTTCCAATCGTCAAGACCGATGCCGACGGAAAGGTTTATGACGAATTCTCTGATCCCGAACTTCGATACCGCCAGAGGTATGTGGACCTTATCGTGAATCCTCAGGTCCGCGACGTCTTTGTGCAGAGGGCCCAGATAATCTCCACCATGAGGGAGTATTTCAACGAAGCCGGCTGTCTTGAGGTCGAGACTCCCATCCTCCAGTCAATACCCGGAGGAGCGACTGCCCGTCCGTTCATCACCCACCACAATGCCCTTGACATAGACCTCTACATGAGGATTGCCAACGAGCTCTATCTCAAGAGGCTGATTGTCGGAGGCTACAGCGGAGTCTATGAGTTTGCCAAGGACTTCCGCAATGAGGGAATGGACAAGACCCATAATCCGGAGTTTACCTGCATGGAGATCTACGTAGCCTACAAGGACTATATCTGGATGATGGAATTCGTCGAGAAGATGCTCGAGAGGATCGCCCTGAAGCTCCATGGAACAACAAAGGTCAAGATCGGAGAGAACGAGATCGACTTCAAGGCCGGATACCGCCGCCTCCCGATTCTCGATGCCATTAAGGAATATGCCGGAGTGGATCTTGCCGGAATGGGTGTTGACGAACTCCGTGAGACCTGCAAGAAACTGAATGTCGAATTCGATCCTTCCATGGGAGAAGGAAAGCTTATCGATGCGATCTTCGGAGCCTACTGCGAGGACCATCTCATCGAACCCACCTTCATCACCGACTACCCTGTCGCAATGTCTCCTCTGACAAAGAGGCATCGTAATAACCCGGACCTCACCGAGCGTTTCGAGCTGTTCGTATGCGGCAAGGAGCTCGCAAATGCCTATTCAGAGCTCAATGACCCGATCGACCAGCTGGAGAGGTTCGAGGAGCAGGCTGCCCTCAAGAGCCACGGTGACGACGAGGCCATGTTCATCGACTTTGATTTCGTGCGGGCACTGGAATACGGTATGCCTCCGACTTCCGGAATGGGAATGGGCATCGACAGGCTTACGATGTTCATGACGGGTCAGACCACCATCCAGGATGTCCTCTTCTTCCCGCAGATGCGTCCCGAAAAGATAGTATGAAACTGTTCATCCCATCTGGATACAACCCTCTTCTGACCCCTCGTCAGACAGAAGGAGCCATCAAAGAGATTAAAGATTTCTTCCAGATGGACCTGGCTTCGGAACTCAGGCTCCGTCGTGTTACCGCACCTCTTTTCGTCAAACAGGGCACCGGTATCAACGACGACCTTAACGGTGTGGAGAGAGCGGTACGTTTCCCTGTCAAGGATATGGAAGGGACTGTATGTGAAATAGTTCACTCCCTTGCAAAATGGAAACGCCTCACTCTTGCAGAGTACCACATAGAGCCTGGCTACGGAATCTATACCGACATGAACGCCATCAGGGCAGACGAGGAGCTTGACAACATCCATTCCCTGTATGTGGACCAATGGGACTGGGAAAGGGTTATGGATGAGGGCCAGCGTACACCGGAGTATCTCAAAGACATAGTCCGGCGCATCTATTCCACCCTTCTGCGCACCGAATACATGGTGTGCGAAAAATACCCCTCGATAAAGCCGGTCCTGCCTGAGACCATCCGGTTCATCCATGCCGAACAGCTCCGCCGCCGCTTTCCCGGCCTCAGTCCCAAAGAAAGGGAGGATGCGATATGCAAGGAATACGGGGCCGTTTTCGTAATTGGTATAGGATGCCGGCTCGGAGACGGTCTCAAGCATGATGGGCGCTCAGCAGATTATGATGACTGGAGCACGATGGCTGAATATGATGGAGAGATGCTCCCAGGCCTGAATGGGGACATCCTTGTCTGGAATCCTGTCCTGGAACACAGCTTCGAGTTGTCGTCCATGGGAATCCGCGTGGATAAGGAGGCTCTTATCAGACAGCTGA
>JAEEGJ010009069.1_pt1 | contig 26928 bp, 18 predicted proteins | sample 8958761 | NCBI WGS metagenome assembly JAEEGJ01 (sample SAMN16246546, study PRJNA631951) | gut metagenome | biome: gut microbiome; feature: rumen; material: RS-attached | host: Bos | place: Iran: Karaj | collected 2018-10 | reverse complement strand
ATATCTGGTCCTTGCAGTCGTGCATCGACACCTTATATGAATGCGGCAACGAGGAGCAGCGCATGAAGTACATCCCGCGCGTTTGCGCTGGCGAGACTATGTCGATGGACCTTACCGAGCCTGATGCCGGTTCCGACTTGCAGAGCGTCATGCTGAAAGCCACCTATAGTGAAGAGGAAGGCTGCTGGCTGCTCAACGGTGTGAAGCGTTTCATCACCAACGGTGACTCTCACATCCATCTGGTGTTGGCCCGTTCCGAGGAAGGTACCAGGGACGGACGTGGCCTGTCGATGTTCATCTACGACAAGCGCAATGGCGGCGTCACCGTGCGTCACATCGAGCATAAGCTGGGTATCCACGGCTCACCGACCTGCGAGTTGGTCTTCAAGAACGCCAAGGCCGAGCTCTGTGGTGACACCCGCATGGGCTTGATCAAATACGTCATGGCACTGATGAACAGCGCCCGTCTCGGCATCGCAGCACAGTCGGTGGGTCTCGGACAAGAGGCTTACAACGAGGCTTTGAAATATGCCGGCGAGCGTCAGCAGTTCCACAAGAAGATCATCGAATTCCCTGCTGTTTACGACATGCTTTCACGCATGAAAGCCAAGATCGACGCTGGTCGTTCCTTGCTTTACATGACTGCCCGTTATGTGGACATTTACAAGTGCTTGGAAGACATCCAGCGTGAGCGTCCTTTGACACCAGAAGAGCGTGCTGAATGCAAGAAATACTCACGTCTCGCTGATGCTTTCACTCCTTTGGCCAAGGGCATGAACTCCGAGTATGCCAACCAGAACGCTTACGATGCCATCAGCATCCATGGCGGTTCAGGCTTCATCATGGAGTACAAGTGCCAGCGTCTCTACCGTGACGCTCGTATCTTCTCCATCTACGAAGGCACAACGCAGTTGCAGGTTGTGGCTGCCATCCGTTATATCACCAATGGCACCTACCTCGCCATCATGAAGGAAATGCTTGAGAACCAAGTTTCTGAGGAATTGAAGCCTTTGCAGAACACGGTACGTACCCTCGTGGAACTCTATGAACAGAGCATCAACTACGTGAAGGGCGCCAACAACCAGGAGGTTCAGGACTTCTTGGCTCGCCGTCTCTACGACATGACTGGCGACATCATGATGTCGTTGCTCATTCTGGATGACGCAACCCGCGCTCCGCATCTCTTCTCACGTTCAGCTAACGTCTACGTCCACGCTGCCGAGGAAGACGTCATCGGCAAGAGCGTCTACGTCAAGAACTTCATTGAAGAGGACTTGGTGAATTTTAGGGCTAAGGCACAGGAAGTAGCAGAATAAGCTTATGAACACTTCTCCGAAACCCTCCAAGTTGACTTTAGTTTGTGCGATGCACTATGCCAAGTTGGTGCTTCGCTCGGCTATATTTGTCACTTTGCTGGTGCTATACATTTTGTATAGGACGCGAGGGGGAGAGGACATTGAAAGTGTTCTGGATAGCCGTCCGATGATTCTTTTAGTCGTTTGGACGGTGTTCGTCGTGGAAATGGTGCTGAGGTTCTTCCCGTCGAGATTGGAGAGTCCAGGTTGTCAAAAACAATTTGGGCAAAACTATGTCAAAACGGGCAGGACTGAAATCAAAATCGAGGACAACAACGCTGTCTTTTTGGTCGCTTTGTTGTGGATTTCATTCAATCTCGTTTTTGGTGCTCTTCACATGGCAGGCATTTTTGATGATGGCATCATGATCCTGTTGTGCTCACTCTATTCGGTGTGCGACATCATCTGCATCTTGTTTTTCTGTCCATTCCAAACATGGTTCTTGAAAAACAAATGTTGTTCTACCTGTCGCATCTACAACTGGGATTATGCCATGATGTTCACGCCACTGTTCTTTATCGAGAAATCCTATACATGGAGTCTGTTGGCATTGTCGATAGCCCTGTTGGTTCGCTGGGAGATTTCTTTTTTCAGACATCCTGAGCGCTTTTCGGAGAACACCAACGGCTATCTTGGATGCCAGAACTGTTCGGAGAAGCTTTGTGTACACAAGAAGCAACTGAATAGGTTATGGAAGGACTTCGCCGATTCCGCAAAGAAACGGAACAAGAAGTTGGGATTCTAACAGGTATTTCACCTAACATTAACGCAGCTCTTTTGGGGCTGCGTTTTTTTATTTATCTTTGCTAACCAAACTTTATTGCTATGGAAAACGAACTTAAAAAAATCTACTCAGGCTCAGTCGTTAATGCTGAATTCATTGGAAGTGTTCTTGAACAGAACGATATCCAGTTTCTTATTCGTAATTATCAGGAAGAAAGCCTCGTGGCCGGTTGGGCCGCTGGTACGATCAAAGGCGACGCCTCGGTGTTCGTCTTTGACATGGATTATGAACGTGCCATGTTACTTTTGGATGAGATTGACGAATCGGAAATTGAGGAGGAAGAATAACAACAATAGTAAATCCCACTTCCATGAAAACTAAAGCCTTTCTTATCGTATTTGCTTGGCTGATGGCTGGGACGGCCTTTGGGCAGCACGTGATCACGTATCAGTCGTACATGCAGGGGTCTGACAGCCATGATACTACTTTTACGCAAGTCCTCGAAAATAGGGGACAGCTGAAGATTGTTTCGCTGAACAACGAGGTGAAGCATCCCATTCCGGGTTATGCCGAGACCGTCACGTGTGTGGACTACGGCATGGATTCAGTGTTCAGCCTGCTGCAATATCCCGATGGACGTTACTATAGCGCTTATCCGCTGAGCGACAATGACGTGGTTTTCAGTAGGGAAGGGGAAGAGAAAGTCCTCGGTTACCCTTGCACGAAATACAAAACCAGCATCAACTCGAACACCATCGAGGTTTGGATGACCGAGAAGTCAGGTTTCAATGCTACACCCATGCCGCAGTTGGGCCGCTTGGAAGGCGTGATGGTGCGATGCATGAGAAATGGATCATACGTCACTGATTTGAAGATGGTGAAGAAAGACAGGTCCATTAAGGAGCTGATCCCTGCCGACAAAGGCCAACGCATGACTTCCCGTGAGTTGAGCCAACTGCGGAAAGATAAACTCGTCATGCGCATCCCTATCTTTGAAGACGCACAGATTCATTTCGCTGAATATGAACCGCAGACTGGCGACATCCCCTTCGACACTACGATTCATTGTAGCCACGGCACCGTGATCATCAAACGGATGAATCTGCCCCAGTTGCCAGAGCATTACCAGCTCTTTGCTGAGATCCATCAACGTTCCAATGGCGATGCATACGACCGCTCGGCCTCCGTCTTCGTCATCCCGACGGAGAAGGCCAAAAGCTTCGGCGATGGTCTCATAAAAGGAGTGGAGTCTTTACCTGTGTTTAAGGGTAAGGATGGCAAGGAATATCAAGGCATCAAAGCTGAAAACGACTATCTGCCGCCGGTGGAATTGGTGCGTTTCTTCACTTCGTTCGGTGCGGGATTTTTTAACGAGAAGGTGAAGATTGACGGCTTGGAGTGGACTGATGAGAACTATTACAAACAGGAAGTCAGTGAACTGAGGGATCGTCTGCAAGGCGATGTGCTCATTGGCGCTTTCATTGGCAATTACGATAGGGGAGGACATAAGCTTTCCCTTGATTTAGTGGCCTATCCCGATGATTACGAATGGAGTGAGGAGCCATGTCATCAACACTCCATCCCGCTTTTCAATACCTGCAACGTGATGGAGATGTCGGGGCAGAACTACGGCCGCTTATTCGCTACTGATAGTCTGGAGGTCGCTTTTGAATTGCCTGAAGGTGCCACTAAAGTCCGTCTGCGTTACCTCAGCACGGGCCACGGCGGATGGGGTGGAGGCGATGAGTTCAACCCTAAGGAGAATGCCATTTACATTGATGGAGAGAAGCGTTTCACCCATACACCTTGGCGATGCGATTGCGCTACTTTCCGCGACCAGAACCCCGTTTCAGGCAACTTCTGGAATGGTGTCTCTTCGTCAGATTACTCACGCTCCGGCTGGTGTCCAGGCACTGCTACCAATCCCGTTTATTTCGATCTCAACGACCTGAAACCTGGTAAACATACGATCCGTATCGCAATCCCACAAGGGAAGGACGAAGGCGGCAGTTTCAGCCATTGGATGGTCTCAGGGGCGCTTTTGTATGAAATCTCCGCTGCGTCGCGGTCGTTTTAAATCTTCAGCTTTAGCGAGATTTCCGTTAGGATGTCAGAGTGCTTGTAGTTTTCAGAAGGAACTTCGCTTCTATATTCATAGGTGAACGACAGATCTAAAAACAACTTTTTGGTGAGTTGTGTTTCTAATCTGGTCTTGCTATTAATGATAAAGTCGCTGAAATTAAGCACTGATGGCTGAAAAAAGGTCTGGTGATGCAGCGTCAGGTTGTTAGCAATCTTCTGCCTGAACTTCGGACGTATTGAGATGCGGTAGTTGTTATTGGGTAGATGCGTTTCGTCGGTGAAGTCAGTCCAATCGTAAACTACAGCCGCACTGATGGAATAGTCATAGACATCAGGCTTGGTGAACAGCCTGAATTTTAATCCTAAAAGGCCACTTACTTTGAAGTCGTAACCTTTGAATTTGTTGGTGAGCATCTCACACGCTAAAAAAGGGGAGTATTTCCCGTATTGGAACAAATCCATTTTTATGCTGCCGTTGATCTCGAAATTGTTTGTTTCCCACTTTTTTCCCCCAGCATGCTCATCGATGAGGGCGCTAAAGATCAACTTGTAGCGGAAATCAAGCGCAATGATGCTGTCGTTGCGCTTTAAGGTCGCGTCATTGCTGATGTTGCAGTTGTTGACGTTACCCGTGTTGGCTGAAGCTCCCAAGCCGAAGTCGAACTTCCACTTGTTCTCCTGGGCGTTCACTTGTGTCAAGCTGAAAGCCAGCAGTAAAAACAGGAATAATCTGAGTCTTTTCATGTGTTGTTATTCGATGGTTCAAAAGTACGATATTTTTTTAAAAAGCCATGAAATCTGATTTTATTGTTATATTTGCCACCTCTTATTACTAAAAGAAGAAACAATGAAAAAGCTATCTTTACTTTTTGGCCTGATGGCCATGACGGTTCTCGGATTGAATGCCGGTCCTGTTGATCAGCAGAAGGCCCAACAACTGGGAACACGCTTTATGAAAACTACCGCAGTTAACGAGCGGACGGCCGACATTCAGCTGAATCCTGTTTTTGCGGCTGTAGATTCTGAACGTGGTAGCGTCGACTACTACGTGTTCAACGTCAAAGGCGGAAACGGTTTCGTGATCGTCGCCGGTGACGACCGTGTGAAACCTATTTTGGCCTATTCCACCAAGGGCTCGTTTGACCCGCAGGATGTGGCTGAAGGCTTCGAGTTTACACTGAATAGCTTCCGTGAGGAGATTCAGTATGTACGTGAACAAAATATGGCTGCAACGCCTGATATCGTTGCTGAATGGCGCTCGGTTTCCGAGACTGGCAATCTCCGCTCTGGCCGTACTGCCCGCGCTGTGGTTGGCCCGCTGTGTCAAACGATATGGCACCAGAATTACCCCTACAACAGCCAATGCCCTGAAGACGAATTAGGTCATGGCGGTCACGTTTATGCAGGCTGCGTTGCCACTGCCATGGGACAGGTGATGAAATTCTGGGATAATCCTACACGTGGCACAGGTTCTCATACCTATTATCCTGATGGTTATCCCCAACAGACCGCTAACTTCGGCGAAACTGACTATCACTTTGAGCTGATGCCATTGGCCATTGACTCGACGAGCACCGAAGAGGAGATCTTCTATATTGCCCAGTTCCTGCATCACTGCGGCATTTCCGTGGAAATGATGTATGGTAACAATGGTAGCGGAGCCTATTCCGGTGATGTCCCACCTGCGCTGCAAAACTATTTTGGCTTTACTACACAAGAGTATGAGACCCTAGGCTATTGGGGATTTTATTTCTATACCATTGAACAATGGATACAGATGCTGAAAGACGGAGGCCTCGACGAGAACATGCCTTTGTATTATAGTGGTTCCGATGACAACGGCGCTGGCGGTCATGCCTTTGTGTGCGATGGTTACGATGAGAACGACTATTTCCACTTCAACTGGGGCTGGAGTGGTAAGGACGATGCCTGGTGCCCCATTGGTGCCCTTAACACCACCAAATATGCTTTCAACGAAATGAACAGTTTCATCGGTCATATCAAACCAGCTTCATCAGACTATTCCCTGAGAGCCGACAGCGTGTCCAATTTCATGGTGCACGAGAACGCTACAATGGATGGCGTTTCGCTCAATTGGATCAATCCCTCTACGGATTTGAATGGCGATGCCCTGACCGAGATTGAATCCATCACCATCCGTCGCAACAACGAAGTAATCGCTGTTTTGACCGATGTGGAAGTGGGTGATTACATGGGCTATACCGACGAAGGTCTCGAGCCGGGTCTGTACAAGTATGCCATCTATGTGACCAACGCTTATGGCATCAGCCGCAACGTGTATCGTAGCATCTTGATCGGCGAAAAGTGCAAGATCTTCTTTGAACTCCATGATGCTGGCGGTGACGGCTGGAAAGGCGCTTCCATCAGCGTGACCGACGAAAATGGCCAACGTATCGCAGTCATCACCATGACTGAAGGAACGGAATTAATACTGCAAGAATTTCTATTGCGCCAAAACCTCAACTTCATCTGGAACCAGGGCTGGTATCACACCAACGAGCAATACGACACCGATTACGAATGCTCATTCACCATCTATGATGGCGATGGCAACGAGCTCTATACTTCAGAAGATTTGGAAGGCGGTGTCTTCATGTCTTATAACAACGATTGCGAGACCACTCCTCATGTCGCCGTTATCGAGCACAAGGAGGACACCCGCGTCTATCCCAATCCGACCTCAGGTCTGATTAACATCGAAGGTCGTGGCGAGATGACCATCACGGTTACTAATATCCTTGGCCAAAAGTTGATCGAGACTGTGGCTGAAGGCAGCACTTCAGTAGATTTGAGCCGTTTCGGCCAAGGCGTGTATATGCTGAATATCGAGACCATAAATGGTACGACCATCCAGAAGTTGAGCGTCACCAAGTGATTATAGCCTGACGGCTTTCTGATACAAAGTGCATCTATCTGTTGTGATCTTCAGCAGATAGATGCCTTTTTTTAGGCCCTTGAGTTGATAGGTGTTTCCTTCAATCCAAACCTTTTGGATCAACTTTCCGTCGACGGAATAGACCTCGATTTGTCTCATTGCATCACAATTGATGGTGAAGTCGTCGTTTGAGGGATTGGGAAACACGTTGACTTGGCTCTCGTTGCTCTCGGAGGTGCCTTCATAGCCTACGGCATTGACGGCAGCCAAAGCGTCGATGCGGCCCGATCCGAAGTCGTTGCTCTTGTGGGTGGACAAAGGCACAGCCGTTCTCTCCAGGATCTCGTCGATCTGGTCAGGGGTTAACTCGGGGTTCTTGGAGAGCATCAACGCTATCGTGCCTGCTACGCAGGGCGTTGCCATCGAGGTGCCGCTTTTGAGGCAATAACCGTTGGTGGTGTTGTAATCCAACGACTTGACATTCACGCCGGGAGCGCAGACGTCGGGACGGATAAGGCCAATGGTGGTAGAACTACCGCTGGAGTAGGGGTAATCGTTGTACTGTGCTACGTCGGTCCATAACGAGGGACCTTCCGAGGAGGTCGGTGAAAGGGCGTCGTTGAAATCGACAGCGCCAACGCAAATGACACAACTGGTACCTCCGGGGTTGACCAGCTGGTCTTCATGCAGATGGGGTGGAGGGCAGTCGCCAGGCGACCAGATATTATATGGTACTGGAGCCAACATCTGTATCTGACGTGAGTTGCCGGCGCACACTGCAGCTACCACGCCAGCAGCCAAGGTGTTATCACAGGCTTGTCGCGCCATCAGCTTGACGCTGGCGTTTGGCAGCGGTTGCCCGAGGGACATATTTAGCACGTCGGCGCCATGTTCAACGGCAAACTGCATCGCCTCGACCCACATGGTGGGCTCGGTGAGGTTGTCTTCGCCATGGAAAACCTTCAAGACCATGATTTCAGCATCGGGAGCGACGCCGGTCTGCGTGCCTGAAAAGCCAGTCCCCACTATGGTTCCGGCTACATGGGTGCCGTGGCCCTGTGTGTCTGACGGATCGTTGTCATGTGAATAGAAGTCGTAGCCATGGTTGGGGTATTCCGAACCTCCATCCCAAAGACGGCCCTGTAAGTCAGCATGGTCGAGACGAGCGCCTGTGTCGATGAGACCGACAAGCACGCCTTGCCCTCTATAGCCTTGTTCCCAAACTATATTGGCATTCACTTTCAGCAGGTTTTCCGCAATCTCGCGGCCATCGCCTCGGGCGGCGGGGGAGGTGGGCTCGTCGAAAAGGTAAGGTGTTGGCTCACAAGTGTAAATGGTCATGATGTCGAGACGATCCTGAAGGCTAATAAGAGCTTCTTGAGTGGCGTAGCAACTAATGGAGTTGACGATCCACAAAGGACGAATCTCCGATACGAGGCCGTTTTGCTCCATCTCATTAAGCAATGCTATCAAGTCCTGTTGCGACGCTTCTGCTTGGCTTTTCAAGGTTTTGACGACATAGTCGCGTCGTGCCGCTTTGCTGGGCAGCCAGCTGGCATCTCGGCTTAAGGCTACGGGGTCGGATTGTTCCTTTAGTATGATATTGATCTTGGTTTTTGGAGCTGGATCCGCGAATCCCAAATTGCAAAATAATACCATCAATACTGCAATTATTAAGTTTTTCTTCATAACTTATAACTTTTATCTATTATCTATTATCTTTCACCTCTCATCTTCCCTTGCCAAGTGTCACGCTCTTCCATCCTCTTCTCGATGCGGCTTAAGACCTCGTCGTAACGCAACTTCATCCAAGGTTCGGAGACGAGATAACGTGGAGGCACCTCGCCAGCAAAACGCTCAATAACCAACTCGGGATTGAGTCGCTCGGCAAAGTCGATGACGAAGTCGATATACTCGTCTAACTCAAACAAATGAAAGGCTTCAGGATGCTGCTGAAATTCTTCGGCCATCTTGGTGCCTTTGAAGATCTGTAGCTGGTGGAACTTGACCGTGGTCAAAGGCAATTGTGAAATGACATTGGCAGCGTCGAGCATCATGGCTTTGGTCTCGCCGGGGAGCCCGAAGATGAAGTGTCCACCACAAGGGATGTCGTGTTCGGCGGTCATGCGGATGGCTCGCTCGGCTGTGGCGAAGTCGTGGCCACGGTTGACACGCTTCAGGGTCTCGTCGTAAACGCTCTCCACGCCGTATTCCAGCATCACGTAATGGGTCTTTTGGATTTCGTTGAGATAGTGGAGTAGGGGCTCGTCAACTAAATCTGGACGTGTGCCGATGACGATACCCACCACAGAAGGAACGTCAAGCGCTTGCTGATAGATCTGTTTCAGCTCCTCCAGTGGCTTGTAGGTGTTGGAATAAGGCTGGAAATAAGCAAGGTATTGGCTTGCTCTCCGATAACGCCGTTGGTGAAACTCGATACCTTCCTCAATCTGCTGACGGATGCTTTTCTCTGGTCGGCAGTAGGAGGGGTTAAAAGCCTCGTTGCTACAGAAGGTGCAGCCGCCGGTACGCAGTTTTCCGTCACGGTTGGGGCAGCTGAAGCCAGCGTCGATGCTAAGTTTCTGCACTCGGGAGCCGAACAGCGACTTGAAATAATTATTATAGGAGTTGAAACGGCGATTCATGGGGCAAAGATAAGGATTTATTTTATTGGGATTACTTCGTGATCTCTCTCTGCTCGCCGCGGGGGCCCTTGCGTTGGTGAGGAGCTGTCTGGTCGGAGCCCAGCTATTGGCTTTTGTGTTCCCCAGCCGGTCCGAAAGCGAGCTTTCGTCCCATCTGGAAAACACAAAAGCCAGGCAGCTTCGCTGCCCGGCTCCCCATCAACGCGGAAAGAAAGGGATTCGAACCCTTGGAACGCAAAGCGTTCAACGGTTTTCGAGACCGCCCCGATCGACCACTCCGGCATCTTTCCTAAGGTCAAAAATAAAAGCGACCTGCGTCGCTTTACTTGGCGGAGACAGAGGGATTCGAACCCCCGAAACCTTTCGGTTTAACGGTTTTCAAGACCGCCGCTATCGACCACTCAGCCATATCTCCGCTGCAAAAGTACAACTTTTTACTTTCCCACAAGCATTTTGAGCAAAAAAAATTTTTTTTGTTTAATTTTGCAGCATCAAAACTACTAATTATGAAAAAACTAGTCCTCTTTTTTGCCCTTTTGATCATCGCCACCACGGGCATGGCCCAGAAAAAAGCCATCCAGTCCGTGCTGTCATACACCACCTTCAACGTACCGGGCGACAAACCCTATATCGAGACTGCTCTCGCTTTCGATTGCTCCAGTCTCGTGTATAAAAAGCTTGAAACATCTAAATATCAAGCCACCGTTGAGATTCAAATCATCTTCAAACAGGGTGAAAAAGTGTGCAACTTCTCCAAGATCGCCCTCGATAGCCCCGTGACCGCCGATACTTCGCTGATCATCGGTGCCTTCATCGATCAACAGCGCTTCGCTCTTGACAATGGCGAATACCTGATAGAGATTACCGTCAAGGATCAGAATAATCTCAATCAAATCCCCTTTACGACTGAACAAACCGTCGTGATCAACTATCCGGCTGACCAGCCTGCAGTATCAGACATCCTGCTGGTCGACACCTATAATAAAACAACGACCCCTTCAGAGTTCTCGAAAAACGGCTATGACCTCATTCCACGGATCTATTCCTTCTATTTGGCAAACGCAAAATCACTTACGTTCTACACCGAATTGTATAACATCGACAAGGTCTATCCCGCCGAAGGCAAATATCTGGTGAATTACTACATCAAGTCGTACGAGTCATCCAAAAAGATGAAGGGCTTCGACTTTGTGAAGCGCATGGATGTCAGCAACGTCAATGTGTTGCTCAACACTATCGATATCAGCGAATTGCCATCAGGTAACTACTACCTTGTGGTGGAGATGCGCGATAGAGACAATAAACTGCTGGCTTCAAACAGCGCCTTTATCCAGCGCTACAATCCCGGCTGTGAGGTCGAAATGGATAATCTCGCTGCCATCGATGTCAACAATACCTTCACTTCGGAAATCAATAACCTGGACACCATCCGCGAGTATCTTCGCTGCCTGTTCCCCCGTTGCTCCGAGGCTGAATACAATTACATCGAGAATCTGGTGAAGACTGATGACCTGAAGACCATGCAACAGTTCCTTTACACCTTCTGGTCAACACGCGCACCTCTTACTCCACGTGATGCTTGGCAGGAATACTACGCACAAGTCAAGAGAGTCAATGCATCTTATACCACCAGAAACAAGAAGGGTTACCTGACCGACCGTGGTTACATGTATCTGAAATATGGCACCCCCGATAAGATTTGCGAAGAGCCATTCGAGCCAGGCGCCTATCCATACGAGATTTGGCATTACTACGAGGTGGCTGGCCAACGTAACAAGCATTGCGTGTTCATGTCGCAGGACATGGTCACCAACGACTACCAGCTGATCCATTCCGATATCATTGGTGAGGTAAACAATCCCCGTTGGCAAATGATGATTTATTCCCGCTTCTACGGACCTGACTACACAGGCGATATCATCGACCAGACCGAGGCTCCCGGTGCATGGGGTACTCGCGCTGGCGACCTCTATAGAAATCCAAGATAAACGATGACCAAACTCGGATTTCATATCGTAAGACTATGGATGGCATTCCTTTCAATCCATCCATTTTGGCTTCTCTATCTGAAGTCTGATTGCTACTTTTTTTTGATCTATCATCTGTTGCGCTATCGCCGCAAGGTGGTCAGAGAGAATCTGTTACGTTCTTTTCCCGAGAAAGATGCAAGGGAAATCAAAAGCATTGAGCGCCGCTTCTACCATAACCTCTGCGACTTGTTTGTGGAAGCCCCGAAGATGATGCGTATGGGCCCTCATGGCTATCAAAGCCGCATTACCATTACCAATTTGGAACTGGTGCAACAGCTTTATGAGCAAGGTAGGAATGTGTTTTATGCCCTTCCGCATTCAGGCAACTGGGAATGGTTTGGCAAGATGATTCCTCAGCTCACTCCACATAAGGGCATGGCAGTATATAAGATGGTGGAAAATCCCGTCTTTGAGATGCTGATGCTTTATCTTCGCACTTGCAATTGTGAGTTGGAGATGGTAGAATCGAAAATGGTGATGCGCCGATTGATTGAGTTGCACGACAGCAAGAATGGCGTGCTGATGATGGCCGATCAAACCTCGTTTGGCTTGCCACAAGACTATTGGACGGAATTCCTGCATCAGGATACTTGCTGGTTTACAGGTATCGAACGCCTTGCTAAGAAACTGGACTATACCATCGTGTTTGTCGACATGAGACGGACGGGCAGGGGACGCTATGAGGTGAGTTTTGATCTGATTGTCGACAATCCTAAGGAGATGAAAGACGGTGAGATCATGGAACGCTATGTGCGTAGCGTGGAACGTTTCATCCAATCCAACCCTGACAACTGGCTGTGGTCGCACCGCCGTTGGAAACACAGCAGGAATCAACAGGCATGAAAAAGGTAGCGGTTGTCATATTGAATTACAACGGCAAGAAGTTCCTTGAAGAGTTTCTACCCAACGTCATTGTGAACACCAATGCCGACTTAGCCGACATCGTGGTCGCCGACAACGCTTCCACAGATGGCTCGGCTGACTTCATGCGCGAACGCTTTCCTGAGATTAGACTCATCGAGAACGGCTTCAATGGAGGTTTTGCCACGGGTTATAATTTGGCACTTAGGCAAATTGAAGCTGAATATTTTGTGCTGTTGAACTCCGATATTGAAGTGACGACACATTGGATTGAGCCTGTCATTGAAAAGATGGATGCCGATAGAAACATCGCCGCATGCCAGCCGAAGATCCTTTCCTATTATGAAAAGCAGAAGTTCGAGTACGCTGGTGCCTCAGGCGGTTTCATCGATAGGTATGGCTATCCGTTCTGTAGGGGACGGCTTTTCCAAAATCTAGAAGAGGACCTCGGCCAGTACGATGACGCTTGTGAGGTATTCTGGGCTACTGGCGCCTGCATGTTTGTCCGTGCCGACCTATATCTCAAGTATGGTGGCCTTGACGATTCATTTTTCGCCCACATGGAGGAGATCGACTTCTGCTGGAGGATGAAGAACTTGGGCTATTCGATCTATTGCTGCCCACAGTCGAAGGTGTATCATATCGGAGGAGGTACCTTGCCCAAGAGCTCGTCACGCAAGACCTACCTGAATTTCAGGAATAATCTATCGTTGATTTATAAGAATTTACCTTCGAAACACGTGTTTTGGATTGTGGCCTACCGCATTCTTCTCGATTGGGTGGCAGCAATCAAGTTCCTGTTTGGCGGTGGTCTGAAGGACTTCTGGGCGGTCATTCGGGCGCATTTCGCTTTCTACAAGCGCATTCCCACACTGCGCAAGTTCCGTAGGGAACACCCGAGTCGTCAGGTGAGCATGATGTATATGGAAAATATCGTTTTCGACAGCTTCCTGAAAGGGGTAAAGCGTTATTCCGACTTAGAACCCAAGAAGTTCTTTAACGCCTAAGGCATAGCCTTCCAATCCGTATCCAGAGAAACAGTTTTTGCAGGCTTCGGCGGTATAGGAATGACGCCGATAGGCCTCTCGCTGGCTGATGTCGGAGATGTGTACCTCCACCACGGGAACGTTGATGGCCCTGATGCAGTCGGCCAAAGCGATGGAAGTGTGGGCGTATCCTCCTGGGTTTATGACCACGCCATCGTAAATGCCATCGGCCTCCTGAAGCTTGTCGATCAAGCAACCCTCATGGTTCGATTGGTAGTAATCCAGCTGTACATCAGGGAATTCAGCCTTTAAGGTGTTCAGATAGGTATCGAATGAAACACGACCGTAAATCTCAGGTTCGCGACGACCTAAAAGGTTGAGATTGGGACCGTTAATGATGATTATTTTTTTCATAATGCAAAAGTAGTGATTATTTTTCTTATATTTGGAGCAAAATTAATGATATGAAAAGAATTGCTATCGGTAACACAGGCCTGAAGGTGAACAAAAACGGCTTCGGAGCGCTGCCCATCCAACGTATCACAATGAAGGAAGCAGTCTATCTGCTGCAGAAAGCCTACGACAACGGCATTGATTTTTACGACACCGCACGTTTTTATACAGATAGTGAGGTGAAGATCGGGGAGGCCCTCTCGGACCGTCGCGACAAGATCGTGATTGCCTCGAAGACCGGTGCGTCCACGGTGGAAGAGTTTTGGCAACAGCTGCACACCACGTTGACCAACCTCAAGACCGATTATCTTGATATCTATCAATTCCATAATCCTGATTATTGTCCCAAGCCTGACGACAAGGCGGGTTTGTACGATGCCATCAAAGTGGCTCAACGTCAGGGCAAGGTAAGGTTTATCGGCATCAGCAACCATAGGAAGTGGGTGGCTGAGGAGGCTGTTGAATCCGGCTTGTATGACACCTTGCAGTATCCCTTTTCATATCTTTCTGACGATAGGGATCTGGCCCTGGTGGAGGCAACTCGCCAAAAGGGCATGGGCTTTATCTGTATGAAAGCGCTTGCTGGAGGCCTGATCACCGACTCGGCCTTGGCCTACGCTTTCTTGGATCAGTATGACCATGCTTTGCCCATCTGGGGTATCCAACGGGAAAGCGAATTGGATGAATTCCTCTCGTACCAGACCAAGGCACCGGTGATGACAGCGGAACGTTGGAAGAAAGTGGAGGAGGAGCGTAAGAGTCTTTCCGGTGACTTCTGCCGTGGATGTGGCTATTGCATGCCTTGTACGGTGGGTATCCAGATCAACGATTGCAACCGCATGAGTCTCTTCCTGCGCCGTGCTCCGCTGAGCGTCTATCTCACCGAGGAATGGGCCGAGAAGATGAAGGTGATCGAGCAATGCGTCGACTGTGGCGTTTGCAAGCAACGTTGCCCTTACGGTCTTGATATCCCGAATCTTCTGAAAAGAAATTACGAAGATTTCCAAGAATTTTGGAACAATAAGAAATAAAAATACTATTTTTGCAACCGATATGTGGTGTCCGAAGAGGACTCAATAGGGAATCGGGTGTGAATCCCGGACAGTTCCCGCTGCTGTGTCGGTTGGACGCTTGCCACTATGCCACTGTTGGACGCTCTGTTTGATGGGAAGGCGGCAAGTTGAGACCCAAGTCAGAAGACCTGCCTCATGTCGGAAAAACAAGGCTTTCGGGATAAGAGCTGGGTCGCATATTTTATAATAGGTATCCAACCCTATCCTTGAAGTTTTGGAGGACTTTGACAATTATTAACCTTTAAAACTTATGCGTATGCGTATTAAAAACTTTACCCTTTTGTTCCTTATGGGAATTTTTGGTCTTTTCACGACCAACCTTTTTGCTCAAGAAGATGCAACAATCGATCCTTCACAGATTAAATTCTGGATTGGTGAAGGCGATAGTGAAGTAGTGTTCATTGTCAACTGGGCAGAGCCCGACACCGCCTTGGCTTGGGGCTATCGTTTTATGGCCGAAGATGTCACTTTAAAGACTATTATGGATGACATCGCAGCAGCTGACTATCGTTTCAGCTATGAAGGCGGCGCTTTTATTAACGACCTGCATTTCAATGATGGTGTTCTCGATCTGAGTCTCGTAGAAACGGGATGGCTTACCTATCTGATCAATGGCAATTCCACATGGGATACTTACGATGTTGCTACAGTCGCAAATGGTGAATATGTGAAAATAGGTGACACACATTGTGGAACCATGGTGGATCCTGACAACTGGATTTATGTCTATGAAAAAGAAGTCGCCCCTGTTTACGCTCTTGGCGAAGAGGCTAAAATCGACCCATCAGAAATCCTTTACTGGATTGGCGAAGGCGAAAATGAAGTGGTCTTTGCCGTCAACTTCGCAGACCCTGAAGATGTTTGCTTCGCTTGGGGTTACAGATTCGCTGCTGAAAGCGTCACAGTTAAAGAGATGATGGAAGCTATGGCTGAAGTTGACCTTCGTCTCGTATTTAATGACGCACCCTCTTCCTGGGGTGGCTTTATGCTTACAGACCTCTCCTTCAACAATGGTGACATTCGTTATGTACTTGATGGATACAACGCCATGTACAATGTGAACGGTGTACAGTCATGGTACACTTATGACGAGCAACCCGTTGTCAATGGCGACTTTGTGAAATGGGGTGACTACACCATCGGTACTGAGATTGCTCCTTGGGTTTACGTTTGGGAAACCCCAGTTCAGCCTGTTTCAGTTTATACAAGTGTTAGCGAAAATGAGGCTTCAACAGTTTCAATCTATCCTAACCCCGCTTCAGAGACATTGTATGTCAACGTTGAAAACATGCAGCGTGTCGAGATTTACGACATGACTGGCCGTAACGTGTTGAATTCAACCATGTCAGTTGTCGACCTGAGAGGTCTGGAATCCGGCATTTACTTCGTTACCGTGAGAACTGAAAACACAGCCAAGACTACCAAACTCATTGTGAAATGAGAAAGCTTTTTGTTGTCTTATTGATGGCAATGATGCCAGGTTTTGCCTTAGCGCAGCTTGCTCCTTTTGCGCCTGCACAAGACCAGCCTGGCACCACTGCCATGCATGCCGACTCGTCCGCATTTGTTGGATGGGCTACAGGCTGTGTGGCTGAGCCAGGGCCGATGAATATCTCAAACCCTAGCGCAGGCGTGGCAGGAGCCGGTTATCCCCAGGAGAATGCTATTGGAGTCCCAGACGGCACCTATGGCGTAACATGCCTCGGTGACGGTGGCTATGCCACTTTGACGTTCGCTTCGCCGATCTGCAATCGTGAGGGTCCTGATTTCGCCGTGTTTGAAAACGGTTTCAAGAGCGGCAACCTGTGGTTCCTTGAAATCGCTTTTGTGGAGGTCAGCTCCGATGGTGAGAACTTCTTCCGTTTCCCTGCAGTCACATGCGTGCAATACGAGACACAGCTTGGCGGCTTCGCTACCATGGATCCCGCCTATATTCATAACTTCGCGGGCAAATATGGTGCTTTCTATGGCACACCGTTCGACCTTGATGAGGTTCCGGATGATCCGCTTCTCGACAAAGAGAATATCACTCACGTCCGCGTCGTTGACGTTGTCGGTAGTATTGACCCAGAATATGCTACTTACGACTCTCAGGGACATCCTGTCAATGATCCATGGCCTACACCATTCGCTTCAAGCGGCTTCGACCTCGATGCTGTCGGCGTCATTCACGACATCGCTCATTATCCCACACCTCCAACACCACCGCAGCCACAAACTGTGACGGAAAACAACAAGACAGTCCTTTCACTGTATCCCAATCCAGCTGGTTCCTATACCATGTTTCAAGTTGAAACTGAAGCAATGGTGACTATCGTCTATATTCAAGGCAGGGTGATTAATACCTTTGCTGTCAATGGCAATGAACTTGTCCGTATCGAGACTTCCGGCTACAAATCCGGTATCTATTTCGTGACCGTCAGCAATGACGTTTCACGTCAGACGACCAAGCTCTTTGTGAAATGATAAACAAATCTTATCCATATTTTTAGTTGTTCTCCCGCTGCTGTCGGTGGTGCTTGCGCCACCGACGGGGCAGGAGGGTTTACAAAGAAAAAACTAAGCAATGAAAAAAATAAGCGTACTCCTTTCTTGCATGACTTTGTTCTTCATGTTCGCATGCAAGCCCGACGAACCCGTTGTGCCTGATGATCCTCAGCCGACCCCACATGACAGTGTCCCGGCAGTTACCATTGGCGGTATGCTGGTCCTCAACGAGGGCACTTTTACCTATGCTAACTCGTCATTGACTTATTATAACCCTGAAAAGGATTCAGTGGCGAATTACGTCTTTTTCAACGCTAACGGCGCGCCTATCGGCGATGTCGGACAAAGTCTGGCACTGATAGAAGACAAACTGTTTATCGTGGTGAACAACAGCAACTACATCTATAAGGTAGATGCCAATACCTTCAAGTGCGATCTTGAAACTCCTTATCAGATCACCGATTTCTATTCACCGCGTTACATGCTTCCAATATCACCAGAAAAGGCATACGTCAGCGATATCATCGGTACGGATCTCTGGATCATCAATCCACAGACCATGACCCATACGGGTACCATCCCAATGGGTAAATCTACTGAGAATATGGTGATGGTTGGCAATGAGGTCTATGTTTCCAACTGGTCGAAATACTATGTTGAAGGCATGGAAAACAACACCGTACAGGTGGTAGATGCCAACACGGATACCAAGATTGCTGAAATCACTGTGGGTAAGGAGCCTAACATCATGGTTGTCGACAAGAACAACAAGGTTTGGGTGCTTTGCGAAGGTGCGCTATGGGATGCCGATCCAGGACAACCGGAACTCTGGAAGATTGACCCAGTCACGAAACAAGCTACCTTGATGGCTTCGTATACGGAAACCACTTTAAACCTGGCTATTGATCCAACGGGAAGTTACCTATATTATGTCCATGGCGGCGATTGGAGCACCAGCGGTGACTTGCATCGCGTCAGCATCGACAACCCGACGGAGGAGGATAGCTTCGTGATCCCTTCAGAAGGTAGGATGTTCTACAAGGTGTTTGTGAATCCCAACAATGGCGACATTTATATGTCGGATTCCAAAAACTATGTGGTTGATGGCACCGTGTATCGCTATGCTTCGGATGGTACGTTATTGAAATCATTCGATGCAGGCATTTGCCCTGCATTCATGTTATTCTATTGATATGAAAAAGATCTGCCCAAAATGCGGTAAGGAGTTCGAGTGTGTTCACTCGGTGGACTGCTGGTGCGTCAAGGTCAAGCTGACCGACGAAGCCAAGCAAAAATTGAAAATTTACAACGATTGTCTATGCAAGGAATGTCTCGAAAGCTTTGCCAAATCTTAATGTCTTTGATGCTCACGGTGCTGTTGATGGCATCGTGTGCATCGAAGACGGTGCAGGAACAAACAACCCAGGCGCAAGGTGAAAACCTGATGCGCTATGCCCATAATGTGGCTGTATTTGAATCCGATTCAGGCTATCTGATGAAGGTAAACAATCCTTGGGATACGGCTGTGCTGTTAGGCACCCATTTTATTCCGAAGGAAGGCTTCAGCTCGGTGATTTGTTTCTCTTCAACCCAATGGTCGGTGTTCCTTGAGTTAGGCGAGATCGACCGTGTGAAGGGACTTTTGGAAGGCCGTTATGTGCATGACCAAAGAATGAAAGACCTTCTCGCCGATGGCACAGTGAAAGACGTAGGCACTGAGACGGCTAAAAACATTGAGTTGATGATCCAGATGCATCCCGATGTCATCCTTTATTCACCTTATTTTGATGGCAACCAAGATCCGCTGAAGGTGACGGGAGCAATGCTGTTTCCCTTTGCCGATTATCTGGAAACCACACCTTTGGGTCGTGCCGAATGGATTCGTATTGTGGGCATGATGACCGGTCGTCGCGAGGATGCAGACGCCTGGTTTAACGATATCGAGGCTCGATACGATGCCTTGAAAGACCTCTGTGCTGAGGTGGAGACACGTCCCACGGTGTTCTCCGACCTGGCCTTCAATGGCCAATGGTATGTTGCCGGTGGGCAAAGCTATATCGCACAATTGTTCAAGGACGCAGGCGCTGATTATATCTGGAAGGACGATCCTTCTACAGCCAGTTTCCCGCTCGATTCAGAGACGATCTTAGCCAAAGCCAAGCATGCTGATTTCTGGCGTGTTGCCAACTCATCATCTCTCCCGATGACCTACGAGTCGTTGAAGCGTGAAAACGCCGTATATGCGCTTTTTGACGCCTATAAGAACCATAATATCCTGGTTTGCGATATCCAAGAGACAGGTTATTTCGAAAAATCACAAATTGAGCCGGACATCCTTCTGGCAGACTTCATCTCTATCTTCCATCCCGAGGTGATGGCTGCTTATCAGCCTGATTACCAGCAGAAGTACTATCACTTGATGGAGTGAGTCATTTCCCGTTTTTATTCATGAACTTCTCGCTATCCACTACGAAGCGCTCGTGAGTGCCTTCGCCAATGAGGGTGTCGCCATCGAAGCACTGAACCTCAAAGACCAGACGCTTGCGGTCTACATCAACGAGTTTTGAGTCACAGCGGATCAAAGCCCCAACAGGACTGGCTTTCAGATGCTTGATGTTAACAGAGATGCCCACGGTGGTGTTGCCTTCGCCAATCTTGGAGTTGACGCTCTCTAAGCAGGTCTTCTCCATCAAGGCAATCATGGCGGGAGTGGCAAAAACCTCCAATGAGCCGGAACCGTATACGGCCGCAGTATCTTTATGTTCAACCACCAGCGTCTCGCTGTGGCAAAGTCCTATCAATGAATTGTATTCCATGTGTATCTAGTTGATAATTATTGATCTTTGTTTAAAACAGGGACCACCTGAACCGTGTCACCCAAATAAACCAAATAGGCTTCAATGCGCTTGTCCTTCATCTTTTTCAGGACGGACATGTATTGCTGCAACTGCTTGTGGTGGTCTTTGCTAGGTTGTCCGGTCTTGTAATCCAGCAGGATGATTTTGTCGGGAAGCTCGGCATAGCGATCGGGACGGACGATTTCGTGTTGGCTCGTTAAGATATCACACTCGTTCTTCGTCTTGGCTTGATCAGTGAAAGCCTCATAAATAGCGGGGTGGAGGACCATCTGTTCGAAAAGCCCATATAGCATCGAAGCTGTTTTTGAATCGATGACACCAGCGTCAATGTAAGGGCTCAACACATGATCGATATCCTTGGCATCCTTCACTTCCGACAAGATTTGGTGTACGAACTCGCCCCATTCCACAGGGCTCATCTTATCGTCAGGATTGGCCCAAAACATGCTTGGATTGGGATCGATGGTGATCTTGCTGAACCAGTCGCCTGATGCCGATTCGGTGAATATATCCTTTACTTCGGGATGGTCTTTTTTGAGCTCCACTTTCTTTGAATCGGGGTCACCGTAGGTGTCAGGATGCTCTTTGAGGAATGCATTGAGCGGACTCTTGGCTTCGTCCTTGGATTGATAGGCAAGAATATGCAGCCTTTGCACGGCACGGGTGAAAGCCACATAATTGAGGTTCAAATTGTCGAGCCGCACCTTGTTGTTATCTTGTTCGGCCAGTTGAGCTATCTGTGGCGACCATGTAGCACTGTCCTTGGTGATGGTGAACTGCACCTTGTCGATGTTGGGAATGTGCTCGAATCCTAAAGCCTCTGGCGAGATCCATAAGGAACTGGTCTTTTTGTCGTCGAGGTTGTCCACCATGAACGGATAAATCACTACATTAAATTCCAATCCTTTGGACTTGTGGATGGTCATGATGTTGACAGCGTCGTCATTGCCGCAGATCACCGAGAGCTTGTCTTTTTTCTTTTCCCAGTATTCCAAGAAACTGCCGATGCCGGATTCGTCGGACGACTGCCATTTGTAGACCACGTCAAGCAGGAAGTTGAGGAAGGAATCACCCACGGCGTTGAAGCCGTAAAGCCGCAGGAGGGCAGAGCAGAGGTCGTAAAGGCTGTATGACTTGGACAGCAATGATTTGAGTGCCTTAGGTTCCAATCCCATAGTGCTTTCAATGTCGGTTTCTCCTTTAGCAATGCTGTTGGCATGGTCGAAGATACCGTCCACGATGCCGTTGAAATCCTTTTGGTGTGTGGCATTCCAGAAATAGAGTACCGAGGCGATCACAGCGGCGTTGTCGTCATGAATCAAATAGTCAAGCGTGCTGATGATGAGCTGCACCTTGTCGGATGACTTCAGCAGGATGGACTCGGCGGAGACGACATCAATGCCGTTTTCGTTCAGATAGTTGGCGATCAGGGATCCGACTTTGTTTTTGCGGACTAATATGGTGATGTCGCTTTTCTTGAAGCCTTTGTTTGTAAGCTCTTCAATGAGTTCTTTGATGCGGCTCAGCATGGCCTCGTCGCTGTCGGACGGGTCGAAGAGCTCCACTTGCACGAAGCCATTTTCGTCGATGGTGCTTTGCTGTGTGATGGAGACTTCCTTTTTGTATCTCGGGTTGATATCGGCATAAACCTTTCGGCAGTCGGGGGAAAGGTATTGCGAGCCAAAGTCAAAGAAACTATTGTTGAAATCGACGATGTTTTTGAACGATCTATAGTTGCACTTCAACTCGTTGAAATCGAAATGGTTGATGAGGCTTCTCTCGAAATCGTCGAACGCAGAGCTACCGTCAGGTTTGCTGAAAACCTCAGGCAGGCTGACGATTTGGCCAACCTCACCATTGCGCCAACGGTAGATGGATTGCTTGCCATCGCCCACCACCATACTCATGTTGCTGGCAAGACTGTTGTCGAGTAGGGGAATCAGGTTTTGCCATTGCAGCACTGAGGTGTCCTGGAACTCGTCAATGAAGAGGTATTTGAAGTGCTCACCGAGGCGCTCATACACAAAGGGTACCGTGAAATCACCCATCAGCTCGTTGATGCGCTTGTTGAACTCGGAGATGTGGACGATTTGTTCTTCGTTGATATAGGATTCCAACTGCGCTTTGATCATGGATCGTAACGCATATAAGCTGAGCAAGCCGAGTTGACTCTTATAGAATTGGTAACTCCCAATCTGCTGCTGGTATCGCTTGATGAAACTTACGAACACCTGCTGGAATTCTGCATCGAGGCTGTCGAATCCTGGTTTTTTGGGCAAGGTCTTCGAGTACCAGTTGAATGTGCCTTCGATGATTTGTTGTTGACGCTTGCCAAGTGTGGGCAAATCGTTCTCCTTGAGGTTTTTCAGGAAGCTTAAGCAGGGCCCAGAAGCTTTGTAGCTGAAGTCGTCCTCGGTAAGGTTGTTGGCTTTGATGAAACCTTCGAAATCGCGCACAAACTGCTTGCATTCGGCTTCAAAAGGATAGATTTTCTTATTGATGAATTCGAGGGTTTCCTTGTATTGCTCTTTTGTCTTGAAATGGTTTTCCTCATTTTTCTGGAAAGTCTCTTCGGAGAAGAGTTCCTTGACGAAGTCGTGGATGTTGTTGGCGATTTTTGGGCTTTTCTCGCTGTCGAACTTCATATTGCTGAAGTCTTCCAAGATCTTGGTCAGGAATGGTTCTGTCGGGCCGATTTGCTCACCGATGCGCTCGGTGATGGCATCGGCGACTTCGTCCTCATCGATGCTCACGTTGAATTGCGTAGGCAGGTTCAGGTCTTTCGCAAAGGAACGAGAGAGCCTTTGTACAAAGGCGTCGATGGTGCTGACGCAGAAGCTGCTGTAGTCGTGGATGATCTTTTGAAACAGTATCTCAGCATTGGCTTTCAGCGATTTTCTGTCGATGCCGAGTTCCTTGATCAGGTCGGCTTCCATGCCTTTGGCTTCCTGGTTTGGGTCGCTGTGGATGATGTCGTTGATTTGTTTCAAGATCTTAGCCTTCATCTCATTGGCGGCCATGTTGGTGAAAGTGATGGCAAGAATCTGACGGAAGTTCTCCGTCGCGGCCTCACTTCTTAAACACAATCCCAGATACTCCTTTACGATCGTGTAGGTCTTACCTGATCCCGCAGAGGCCTGATATACCTTGAAAGCGTTACTTGGAAGGCTCATCTTGCTTTGGTTTTTGGCTATTGTTTGGACTGATTAAGGGCTTGGGGCGATCAATCATGGGCCCGTTGGGGAGGTCCATCCTGTTGGTTCTGCGCTTGAAGAGATCCTTGAACTTGTCGAAGCTACGGTTGTATGAAAAACCAATACCTTGCGTGTATGGTACCGTCTTGTAATAGTTGTATTGATAATAGGTGGTATTGTAGTTCGACCTATTGAATACTTGCGCACTAAAGCGTCCATCCTTGGTGATCTTGTAGTCCACGTTGACATCGCCGATGACATTGGTGGAACTCGACGAATAATTGTTGCTTGGGATGACCACTCCGAAGTTGGTCTCAATGGTAAGCCTATTATCGAACAACTGTTTCCTAAGGTCGACAGTCATCTCATCGCTGGTAAAGTTGGAGCCTGCCTTATAGTTGATGTTGATGTCGATATCGTCTGTCATATGTGCAATCAAGTCGTTGATCTGACCTGTGATGATACCAGCACCATTGATAGTGCTGCCGTAGCTGAAGGAGTTGAACACCAACAGCGAGACCACCTGCAAAAGTAGATCTGACTGGTTGGTGGTGTCGATGACATAGAACACGGCCTGTTGAAGATCCTCAGAGGCATTGGGAAGACGTAACCCGAAGCTGATGTCGGGGTTCATGAGCTTGTTTTTCAGATGAACCAGACACTCGACTTTGATGTTGCTTGAGCCCACTGAAGTGGAATCGGTCAGGCCAAGAGAAGAGATGGAGGCCTTGGTCTGGTAAACACCCGTCACGTTGATGTCGCCGTTCACGGGATCGCCAGTCCAGGAGATGCTGCTTCCTGACTCCAGCGTGAAGGTTCGCTTGAGGACATCCTGAACGTTCAAGGAAAGACTTCCTGAGTTGATGACGTAATCGCCGATGAGCGACATTGAATTGTTGGATGTGGCCATGTCGAGCTTGATGTTGCCGTCGCCGTTGGCTTCCATGCTACCTAACCCGTTGGGAAGTCCAATCTTGACTTGCGATTCTTTGTTGACGGTGATGTCCAACCCAAGGTTGATGTTGCTTCTCGATTTCTTGACAGGAGTTTCAACTACAGGTGTTTCATCATCTTCTGATGGCTCATCATGGCTTACGAAGGTGATGAACTCATGTTTCTTGACCTTGGAAGAACCACCAAGTGGGAGGGTGAAGTAGGTGCCTTTCTGGGTCATCGCTTTGATCTTGAGGTCAAGATCGTTGATGGGACCTTGTGCGGTGACAATGCCGTTGGCAATGGCTGTGCCGTAGTATGACTGACTGTCGAGAGCCGTGGTGGCCATGGCAAGGAAGTTCCTCGGATACATCTTGATATCGAGGTACATATCCTTTAAATGGTTGTGCTGGATGTATCCTGAGACCATAGCGGTATTTCCCAAGGTATCCGTAAGAGTCATGTCGTTCAACGTGATGAGATTCTCGGTGAGTTTGATGGTGGGGCTGAACGTGTAGAAGGTATTCAGCATGTTGATCTTGCACCCGCCGTCTTTAATCTTCAATAGGCCTTGCAGATCAAGCTGGCTCAATGTACCTCCGATATTCACATTACCTTGACACAATCCTTGGAAACGTTGGAGAAAGTCGTCGAGGAAAGGCGATAGGATGGCCAGATTCAAGTCATCGAGACTGAGTTTGAAGTCCAGATTGTCCTTTTCTCTACCAATGTAATAGGCACCGTTGAGTAAGAGGACTTTCTTTTCATGGTCAACCAGTCCCACGTCGAGGTCGATGGATTTATTCTCTTGGTTCCATTGGCTATAGATCGAAGCGTCTCCGAAGTTTTCTCCGCTGAGTCCTAAATTGTTGATGTTTAAGTCGGCCAAAAGGGTAAGGTCTTCATTGAGGTCGCTTACAACAGCGTTGCCTGTGATGATGCCGTCTAGGTCGAAGCCCATCCCTTCGAAGATGAAATCTAAGTTCGACAAGTCGAATTTGTTCAGGTTTGCGGAGAGGGTGTCGTTTTTGGTGAACGGAACCATGCCGTCAATAGTTAGGCTTTGATCGAGGCTGGACAGCTCAAGGTTCGATATCTGAATGTTGCCATCGTCAAACACAACGAAATTGTCTGGGTTGATACTCCAGATGGAGTCGTTGATAAGGATGTCGGCGTAATTGATGTTGAAGCGACCACCGGAGGAAGAAGGGACGAATGAGGTGTTGATGGTAGCCTGGTTGTGATCGTAGTAGCTATCGTCGTCCCATCCGATTTGGGTCCTTATGGTGTCGTTTTGAAGCAAGGCGACGACGCTAAATCCGTCAAGGCCTAAAGTGGAAGGATTGCTTTCAGTGGAATCGCGCAGGATGATGTGGTCAATGGTTAGGCGCGTGGTGGATCGTCTTGGACTGCTAAAGCTCCTGCAATTGATATCCTTGATCTTGATATTATTGATGTTGACGTAATTTGACCGTAATGAAAGATTCAGCGATTGAGATCTGGAGGTGAAGGTGCCATTCAAGGTGGTGTTGTTGGCGATGCTCACGCTGGGTACCAAGAGCTTGGTGAGGGGCTTCGGGTTTTTAAGGTTCATGCTGATGATGAAGTCCTGCTCCGATGACTTGGGGCCCTTTTCAAAATTGGCGATGCTTTCGGTCCATTGCGGTATGACGACATAAGAGTAGACGTACTGTTTGAAGGCCATGGCAATGGTGGCGAAATTCATCTTTCCAGCCATCTCGAAATCGAAAAAGTCGCAGTTGAGGTCGATACGCTTCTGGAGCAGGTTGTCGTTGACGATGTTGGCGTCGAACTGTTTCATTACGTGATGACCTCTGCTATTGGTAAAGCTCACATCCTTGATGGAAAGCGCTCCTTCGATCTGGTCGAAATTGTTGATGTTGTCCATGTTGGCTCTGATGGATGCCGTGAGCATGGCGGTTTGATCGTCCTTGATGATGTTGAGCTGATGCAGATCAGCCGATGCGATCTCCATGGTGAAGTCGCCTCCCAAGGCTTTCGGGTTGCTGAAGTCGAAACGTCCTTTGAAGTCGAGGTCAAGCTCGTCGTCGGCAATGTCGATGTTGCCGTTGAAGCAGTTGTTTCGGAGGTTTCCATCCAACGAGATATCGTTGATGTAGTTGCCGAGTAACATGACATCGGAGATGTCACCTTGGATGTCAAGATCCAAACCGCTGCGTTTCCCATGTCGGGCAGTGACATTGGCTGAAAGGTCAAGGGTGCCGATGACCTTGGGGGCGTTGGCCAACAAACCTACGTGGAGATGTTCGGCGGTGATGTCGCCTTCGAAAACGTCAAGCTGAGTGCCGCTTATGCTTTTATTGAGTACA